>WBZP01002169.1_pt1 | contig 22943 bp, 19 predicted proteins | sample 5204301 | NCBI WGS metagenome assembly WBZP01 (sample SAMN12412401, study PRJNA552823) | activated sludge metagenome | isolation source: activated sludge from nitrification reactor of wastewater treatment plant... | place: USA: Pennsylvania | collected 2017 | reverse complement strand
GTCGAAGACGTCGAGCCTGCCCTCGGGGCCGAGCCAGCCGGCCATCGGGACGGCGTAGTGGCCGGTTCCGGGGCCGACCTCGAGCACGCGCTCGCCGGGCCGCGGATCGAGTACCTCCTTGAGCCGGTCGCGTGTGATCACCGGCCGCGGCGGCTCGAGCCAGAAGCGCTGCCCGTACGGGCAGGCCGACGGGTTGCGACGCCACCAGAGCGCACCGGCGACGGTCGCCGCGACCGCCACGACAACCCCTGTACGAAATGAGCGCTGTGGACGCTTGTTTCGTCCCATCTGCGGCATTCTGCCTGATCGATGACGACTTGGACGAACTTCGCCGGCGACCAGCGCTGCCGGCCGCGGGCCTTCGAGCGGCCGGCGACGCACGACGAGCTCCGTCGCGTCATCGCCGACGCAGCGCGCCGCGGGGAAACCGTCCGGGTCGCAGGCGCCGGGCACTCATTCAACGACAGTGTCCTGACCCGCGGCACGCTGATCTCGCTCGACCGGATGGCACGCGTGATCGACGTCGACCGCGAGGCCCGGCTCGTGCGGGTCGAGGCGGGCGCGACGCTCGGAGCGCTATGCGAGGCGATGGACGTGCACGGGCTCGCGTTCCCGAACATGGGCGACATCAACGTCCAGTCGATCGCCGGCGCGACCGCGACCGGCACCCACGGAACCGGGCTCGCGTTCTCGAACCTCTCCTCGTGCCTGAACTCGATCGAGCTGACGCTCGCGAGCGGTGACGTCGTCGAGGTCTCCGAGGAGTCGGACCGCGAGGCATGGCTCGCCGCACGCGTCAGCCTCGGCGCGCTCGGGATCGTCAGCGCGGTCACGATCCGTGCCGCGCCGGCGTTCCGCCTGCGCGCAGTCGAGACGACAGCGCCGCTCGATCACACGCTGACGAACCTCGACGCGCTCAACTCGCGCCACGACCACTTCGGCTTCTTCACCTTCCCCCACTCACCGCTCGCGATGACGAAGACGTGGGAGCGGACCGATGCGCCGGCCCGGCCGGCATCGGCCTCGTCGGAGTGGATCCACGACGAGCTGCTGACCAACTACGCCTACTGGGCGGTCTGCCGGCTCGGCCGAGCGCGGCGCTCCTGGATCCCGGCGCTCAACCGGATCTCCGCAGCCGCGTCCGGCACGACCCGTTACACCGACCGCTCCGATCGCGTCTACGCGACGCCCCGCCGCGTCCCGATCACCGAGATGGAGTACGCGATCCCGATCGGACGCGCCGCCGAGGCGGTGCGCGCGGTCCGGGCGATCGCCGAGCAGCACCGGCATGACGTCCCCTGCCCGCTCGAGGTCCGCTTCAGCGCCGGCGACGACGCCCTGCTCGCACCATCCGGCGGGCGCGAGACGTGCTGGATCGCCGTCCACCAGTTCGAGCGGATCCCCTGGGAGCCGTACTTCCGCGAGGTCGACGAGCTGCTGACCCACGAGTACGACGGCCGCCCGCACTGGGGCAAGCGCCACTTCCGCACCGCCGCCGACCTGCAGCCGCACTACCCCGGCTGGGGCACTTTCCAGGCCGTCCGCGCCCGCCTCGACCCCGCCGGCACCTTCACGAACGCGCACGTCGAGCGCGTCCTCGGAGCCGTGGCATGAGAGAAATGCCGCCGACAGCGGCAGAAGCCACATGCCATCTCCATGAGGCCTTCCCCGAGCTGCGGGAGACGCTGCCGTTCCTGCGGCTCGGGACGGCGCCGAGCCCGGTCCGCGAGCTGCCGGAGCTCGGCGTGTGGCTCAAGGACGAGGGACAGTACGGCGACGGCGGTTGGGGCGGCAACAAGGTGCGCAAGCTCGAATGGCTGATACCGGACGCGCAGCGCAAGGGCGCGCGGACGATCTTCACCGTCGGCGCGCTCGGCACGAACTGGGGGCTCGCGACCGCGCTCTACGCCCGCGAGCACGGGCTGAAGACGGCGCTCGCGCTCGTCGACCAGCCGCTCGACGATCACGTCCGCGCCCAGCTCGAGCGCCTCTACGCCTCGGGCGCGACGATCCATCGCACGCACACGAAGGCGCAGACGATGGCGCGGGCGCCCTTCCTGCTGGCCCGCCACTTCTCGGGCCGTCGGCCGCCGTACTACCTGCCGGCCGGCGGCTCGTCGCCGGTCGGCACGATCGGCTACGTCGAGGTCGCGTTTGAGATCGCCGAGCAGGTGCAGGCCGGAGCGCTGCCCGAGCCCGAGCGGATCGTGTGCGCCGTCGGCTCGGGCGGGACGATCGCGGGGCTCGTGCTCGGCCTGAAGCTCGCCGGGCTGAGCAGCCACCCGGTCGGGATCGTCGTCAACGACGCGCTGCGGCTCGATCCCGACACGCTGCTCGGCCTCGCGCGGAAGACCGAGCGCATTCTGCGCGACCGCGGCGCTCAGCTGCCCGACCTGGATCTGAACATCGACTACTTCGACGCGCCGACCGACTGGCTCGGGCCGGGGTACGGGCACGCGACGCCGGAGGGCGAGGCGGCGCTGGCGCTCGCACGCGAGGCCGGCCTGCAGCTGGAGCCGGTCTACACCGCGAAGGCGCTCGCGGGCGCGATGGCGCAGGAGTGCGAGGGCCCGGTGCTGTTCATCAACACCAACGGCCCGCGCTGACCACGGCGGTCGGCGTAGGGTTGGCGGTGCCGTGAGAGCCGTCGTCTGCCAGCACGCCGATCTGACCGTCCAAGATCTGCCCGACCCGGTCCCGGGGCCGGGCCAGGTCAAGATCGCGGTCACCCGCTGCGGCATCTGCGGATCGGACCTCCACGCCCGCCACGGCATCGACGCCTGGGCCGAGCTCGCGGCGAGCCTCGAGTACGACCGCTTCGGCCGCTCCGACCAGCCGATCGTGATGGGCCACGAGTTCACCGGTGAGGTTGCCGAGCACGGACCGAAGACCCGTCGCAAGCTGAAGGTCGGCACGCCGGTCGTCGCGCTGCCGATCATCCGGGGACCGGAGGGCGTCGACGCGACCGGACTCTCGCTCGGTGCGCCGGGAGCCTACGCCGAGCAGACGCTCGTGCAGGAATCGCTGATGCTCGAAGTTCCGAACGGGCTCGGCCCCGATGTCGCGGCACTGACCGAGCCGATGGCGGTCGCCTGGCACGCCGTTCAGCGCGGTGAGGTCAGACGCAAGGACGTGGCGATCGTGATCGGCTGCGGGCCGATCGGCCTCGGCGTGATCCTCTGCCTCAAGGCCAAGGGCGTCGAGACCGTCGTCGCGAGCGACCTCTCGCCCGGCCGCCGCGAGCTCGCGCGCCGCTGCGGCGCCGACGTGACCATCGATCCCGCCGAGCAGTCCCCGTACACGACCCCGGGCAACGGCCACCTGCACGGTGCGCCCGACCTGCTCGAGCTCGGCGTCGACACCGCCGACAAGGTCACCCGCCTGCCGGGCTGGTGGCACCTCTGGAAGCTCGGCGAGCGGCTCGGCGCGGGGCCGAAGTTCCCGGTCGTCTTCGAGTGCGTCGGCGTACCGGGAATGATCGAGCAGGTGATCCAGGGCGCTCCGCTGCTCTCGCGCGTGGTCGTCGTCGGCGTCTGCGTCGGCAGCGACCGGTTCACCCCGGCGATGGCGATCAACAAGGAGATCGACCTGCGCTTCGTGCTCGGCTACACCCCGCCCGAGTTCCGCGACACACTGCACATGCTCGCCGATGGCAACATCGACCCACGGCCGCTGATCACCGGCACCGTCGGCCTCGACGGAGTCGAGGCCGCGTTCGACGCGCTCGGCGGCGGTAACGAGGACGCGATCGAGCACGCGAAGATCCTCGTCGACCCGCGCAGCTCCGCGACGGCGCCTTGATCGAGGCCGAGCACCGGCGCTGGATCATCGTCAATGCGGTGCTCGTCACCGCGTTGCTCAACGTGGTGATCAACGCTGTGATCGCCAGGCTGAGCGCGCTCGGGATGGACGAGATCCCGGTCTGGGGTTGGCCGCTCCTCGGCGGCACGACGATCGCAACCGACACCGCCGGAACCTTCTTCGTGTTGCCGTTCGTGACGTCCTTGCTCGTGCCGCTCGGGATTCAGTTCGAGATCCGGCGCGAGCGTCTGCGCCCGATCGCCGGCGTCGCGCAGCTGCCCACCGTGCTGCGCCGCCTGCCTGACCCGGTGTTGAAACGAGCGCTCGTCACCGGCGCCGCCGTGTTCGCGCTCGGCGGGCCGCTGTCACTGCTCGGGGTGGCACTTGCCGACCTCGAGCCGATGAGCGTCCAGACGTTCGTCGTCTACAAGGCCGTCCTCGGTGTGGCGCTCGGACTGATCGTCACACCGCCGATCGCGATGCGAGCGATGGCTCAGAGATAAGTGAGCCGGTCGTTGTTGACTTCTGTGTAGTTGTTGAACGCCGGAATCATCATCCAGGTCGCGAGGAAGATGGGCTGAGTGCGATCGACCTTGTACTGGGTCGTCCTCGTATAGATCTGGCTCCAGCCGGCCGGCCCGTCGCCGAACCGAACTCCCCACGTCTGGTTCACCGCCGCGTATCCGGCGTAGAAACTGACGCGGCATGCGTAGTTCGACGTTCGGACGGAGATCCGGACCTTCCCGTCGGTCTGAATGAACGTCCGGTACTGAACGTTGCACGCACCCGGCGCCGCGATTCCTGCGCCGCCTTGGGCCAACTTCCACGGACTCCACGCGTTGTAGTTCGCTGCGGCGCTCGACGGTATCGCCAGAGCTGCCGCCGCGGCCAGCGCCGAAACGATTGTCCCTATACGCACAGCAATTCCCCCTGTTTCTTGACGGACGGCTTGTACCACTGCGTGGGCTTCGTGACAACAGATCGCCGAGCAGGCAGAATGGCCCGATGGCCACCGCGGCGCCCAGGCAGCTCTCCTCGCTCGACGTCCAGTTCCTGCTCGACACCGACCGCAACTACGGCCATGTCGGCAGCGTCGCGATCCTCGACCCGTCGACGGCGAGCACGCCGTTCACGATCGAGTCTCTTCGCGCACTGATCCTCGAGCGCATCCACCTCGTCCCGCCGTTCACCCAACGGATCGAGCGCGTGCCGCTCGATCTCGACTGGCCGTACTGGGTGCCCGACGAGCATTTCGACATCGGCTACCACGTGCGCGAACTGGCGCTGCCGAAGCCCGGATCGATGGAGCAGCTCCGCGAGCAGGTCTCCCGCATCTACTCACGCCGGCTCGATCAGGCACGGCCGCTGTGGGAGCTGTACCTGATCCACGGCCTCAAGGGCGGCAAGGTCGCGATGGTCTCGAAGATCCATCACGCCGCGGTCGACGGGATGTCGGGCGGCGAGATCATGACGATTCTCTTCGACGTGACGCCGGAGCCGCGCGAGGTCGATCCGCCGAACGGCACGGGCGGGCGGGCCTCCATCGCCGGGCTCAGCAACCGGGACATGCTCGGTCGTGCAATCCGCAATCTGCCGAAGGCGCCGCTGCGCACCGCCGACCGCTTCGGCCGGCTGCTGCCCCACGTCGACGTCGTCCCGTCCGTGCTCGGCCTGCCCGGCACCGAGCACGTGAGCCGGGCGCTGTCGGAGGTCCGGCGCAGGGTCGGGATCGAGGACCAGGCCGAGGTGATCGTCCGGCCGCGGTTCCGGCCACCCCGCGGCGCCTACGACGCGCAGCTCTCACCGCACCGCATCTTCGGAATCGGCTCGCTCTCGCTCGCCGACGTCAAGACGATCAAGGATCACTTCGGCGTCAAGGTCAACGACGTGATCGTCGCGCTCGTTTCGATGGCGCTGCGCGAGCACATGATCTTCCACGAGATGCTCCCGGAGCGGCCGCTTGTCGCGCAGATCCCGGTGTCGGTCCGGACCGACGACGAGTTCGGCACGTTCGGCAACCAGATCTCGATGATGTTCGTGCCGATCCCGACGACGACGGCCGACCCGATCGAGGCGCTCGAGGCGGCCGCGGCCGAGCTCGGCGTCGCGAAGGCGCGTCAGAAGGCGCTGCCGGCGAAGGCGCTCCGCGACGTCACTCAGTTCATTCCGCCTGCGCTCCACCAGCGCGCGTCGCGCGCGATGTTCGGCCTCTCGCGGATCGGCATCCGCCCGCCGTACAACGTCGTGATCTCGAACGTGCCCGGCCCGCCGATCGACCTCTACACGGCCGGCGCACACCTCGAGGCGCTCTACCCGCTGTCGATCATCCTCGACCACGCCGCGATCAACGTCACGGTGATGAGCTACAAGGGCTCGATCGACATCGGCATCACCGCCGACCGTGAGCAGACCCCCGACGTGCAGGACATCGTCGACGGCATGCAGCGCGCGGTGAAGGTGCTGCTGAAGCGGACGCGCTAGGCGGTCGCGAGCGTCCGCGCCTGCCGGCTCTCGCGGGCGGCCGTCGCGCTCGGGGGTGGCTGCTGGGACCGGCCGAGGCGGACAGCAATCCACGCCATCAACACGAACAGCGACAGGTCGAAGCCGATCACGAACAGGAAGGCCGGCTTCCACGCCCAGTAGGGGCCGTCGGGCTTGCGCTCGATCTGCAGCAGCGTCGTGTCACGAACCATCGGCCGGACCGCCTCGGTCTTCACCGGCGCCGGGAAGCCGGCGAAGCCGATCGCCTCGTCACCGGGCATCCGAATCGCCGCGGCGACCTCGGTGCGACCCTTGTGGAGGCGCACGAACGACTTCCAATCGCCGCTGATCGGGATCGGCCCGGCCGAGCGGAAGCTGCCGTCGGGCTGCTCGATCAGCTTCTCGTGGACACGGCCCGTGCCCTGCCAGGCGAGGACGTAGGCCCAGGTGCCGTCGCGGGCGAGGTCGGGGTCGCTGAGCCGGACCTGCACATCGCCGACGGTGTGGGTGTCGCCGCGGTGCCCGATCGGCTCGTCGCGCACGTTCGAGACGGCGACCGTCGCGGTCAGCCCGTCGGGCGCCCGCACGACCGAGGCATTGAACGCGAGGCCGAGGAGGACGGCGCCGGACACGAGCGCCGCTGCGAGCGGCCGGCCGAAGCGCGCCGTGTCGCCGCGCAGCGCGGCGGCCATCAGCCCGCCGAGCACCGCGGCGGCGAGCGCTGCCGCGATCGCGGTCGGCAGACCCTCGGCGATCAGGCCAGGCTGCCATGGCAGCGGGTAGGCGACCTGGGTCCAGGCGTAGTCGAACGCGAACCCGGCGCCCCCGCAGAGCGCGCCTGCGACGAGCGCGAAGCGCATCGGTTTGTGCCAGTCACCGCGCCAGCCGAGCGCGGTGACGACGACGGCCTGCGCGAGGAAGAGCGGCATCGCCGGCGGAGTGGTCGCGACGACCTCGCCGACGAAGACCCCGATCAGCGCCTGGACCGGGAGCCAGACCGCGAGCGCGCGGAAGGCGCCCCAACGGCCGGAGAGCTGGCGTGCGAGCACCATCGAGAAGGCGCCGCCGAGCGCCAGGAAGTACGGCATCCAGACCCCGCGGTACTGCGGCACGCCCCAGTTGAACTCGTGCAGCACCGCGGTCGTCAGGTATAGGAACAGCGCGGCGAGGATCGACCCGACCGGCATCAGCCAGGAGAAGAGTCCGCTGAACGGGTCGATCCCGCGGACGCGCGCGCCCTCGGCGATCAGCATCAGCGCGCCCGAGCCGGCCGCGGCGATACCGCCGATGAACATCGTGTGCGTGGGGCCCCAGAGCGTGACGTCGGTGCCGAAGGTGCGGTGCCAGAGGTCGTCGAGCGGGAACCCGAGCAGCGAGAACGCGCCGCCGGCCGTCAGCAGCACGGCGCCGGCGGGGAGTGTCCAGCCGGCGATCCGGATCGATGCCGGACTCTGTTCGGCCGGGTCAGGCGGCGACATCACGATCGCGAGCACACCCATCATGAAGATGAACTCGAGGCCGAACAGCATCGGCCAGTGGGCCAGCGTCCCGAGCGGGCCGTCGTCGCGGCCGACGTCGATGTGGAGGCCGATGTCCCAGGTCGCGCCGGTCAGCGTCAGCAGCGCGCCGGCGATCGCGCCGACGCCCGGCAGCACCGCCCAGCCGGGCACCCGCGTGATGCGCTCGGCCGTCGCCGACAGCCACTGGAGCCAGCGAGCTCCACCGCTGCGAAAGCGGTAGATCGCCAGGACCCAGAGGCCGATGACGAAGTTGATCATCGCCCCGACGAGGATGATCGCGCTTGCGTCTGCGCCTCCCGTCGGCTTCGGTTCGGCCGCGGCGGCGATTGTCGGGATGAGTGCGTGCAGAGACATTGTCAGGACCGCTCCCCTGGTCGAATCGGCAGGAGTGTCACAGTGATGTAGCTACGTGAGTGTGACATAGATCCCGGTCGCTCGTGCCAGGCCAGGCCGAGACTGCAATGGTGTGGGGGTGGCCGGACGGTCGTCGAGAGCCCCGCGCATGTCCCCCGCGGACCGCCGGCGGCAGCTCCTCGACGTGGCGCGGCAGGTGGTGACCGTCGACGGGTTCGGGGCTCTGACGATCGAAAGCGTCGCGCGCGAGGCCGGCGTCACGCGGCCGGTCGTCTACGACCTGTTCGGTGACCTCGACGGGCTCGTGACCGCGCTGATCGACCGCGAGCAGCAGATCGCGCTGGCGCCGCTGCTCGAGCTGGTCGGGCGCGGCGAGCCGCCGGCCGGAACCGGGGTCGAGGAGTTTCTGACCGTCGTCCTCACCGGGTTCCTCGAGGCCGTCCACGTCGACAAGCCGACCTGGCGGCTCGTGCTGATGCCGCCACAGCGGGTCTCCCCAGAGATCCGGCGGCGCTTCACCGACTCGCGCGAGCTGCTCGCGGCGCGGATCGCCAAGCTGCTCGAGTGGGGTTGGCGACGCCGCGGCGACGCCGCGCAGCTGGACTGGGAGCTGCTCGGGCGGCTTGTCGTCGCGGTCGGTGAGGATGCCGCCCGGCTGACCTTGATGAGCCCGCGCAAGTACCGGCCCGAGCGGCTCGTGCTGGCAGCGGTCGCCGTGCTCTCCCTGATCCCGCCCGGCGCCGGTGTTCGGACGGCGGGCAGGCCGGCGCCGGAGCTGACGGTGCCTGAGCCTCCCGCGCCGGCGGAGCCACAGCCGGCCGGCAAGCGAATGGCCCGCGAGGCGCGGCGAAACCAGCTGCTCGACGCCGCGCTCGCCGTGATCGACGACGGCGACTGGGACGCGCTGACGGTCGACGCGATCGCCAAGAGGGCCGGCGTCGACCGCGTCGTCGTCTACCGCAGCTTCGGGCGGCTCGAGCTGCTGACGGTCGCACTGCTCGCGCGCGAGGAGCAGCGGACCCGCGGCCTGACGGACGCGATCGTCCCCGCCAAGCCCTGGGGGGAGACGGGAGCGCTATCCCCCGCGGAAATCCTCGGTGGAGCCGTTGCGCGCCTGCTCGAGGAGGTGCTGTCGAAACCGCTCACCTACCGCGTCGCGCTGCGTCGTCCGGAGAGCCTGCCGCCCGCGCTGCGCAAGATCGTGAACGCGCGCCGCGCCTCGATCGCCAAGCGCTTGCGTCCGCTTGTCGAACTCGGCCTCGCGGGCGTCGACGCTCCGACCGCCGACATCGACGTCGAGCTGCTCTCGCGGATGATCCTGACCGCAGGCGAGGAGCTGGCCCGGCTCGCGCTGCACGAGCCGGATTTCCCGCCCGAGCGAGTCCTCAGCGGGGCGTGGTCGCTGCTGGAGGGCGTCCCGGCGCGATGACCGGCGCGACCGTCCTGTGCTCGAACACCCCCGGATCGAAGACCCGCGTCCGCCGCCCGTACTCGACGTGCGACCCGACCCACGGTGAGACGACCTTGCCGCTCGCGGTCGTGTACCAGCCGGGGCAGCCGGTGGTGAACGTCGTCTTCTGAAAGCGGCGCTCGAGCTCGGCGTTGAACGCCTCGTGAACCTCTTCGCGGACCTCGATCGCGCCGCCGCGCGCCGTCAGGTACTCGACGGCTTGGCGGATGTAGGCGGCCTGGCGTTCGAGCAGGTAGACGATCGTGTTCGTCAGCGAGTTGGTGTTCGGTCCGTAGACCATGAACAGGTTCGGGAAGCCCGGGGTGCTGATCCCTAGGTATGCCTCGGGACCGTCGGCCCACGCCTCGCGGATCGACTGGCCGCCGCGTCCCGTGATCTCGATCGGCGCGAGGTATTCGGTCGCGGTGAAGCCGGTACACCAGACGATCACGTCGGCGTCGACCTGCTCACCGGCGGTCGTGACGAGGCCGGCCTCGTTGAGCTCGGCGACACCTTCGCGCCGGACGTCGACGTCCTCACGCGCGAGCGTCGGGTACCACTCGCGGCTCAGCAGGATCCGGTTGCAGCCCATCTGGTAGTCGGGCGTGACGGCCGCGACCTTCTGCGGGTCGCGCAGGATCCGCCGCATCGCCCGCTTCCGCTGCGCCTCCCAGGCCGCGCGGATCGGCCGCGAGCGGCGCAGCACCGCCGGGTAGCGCGACTCGAACCAGAGCCAGATCAGGTTGTGGTACGCGCGCTGAAGGAACGGCAGGCGCTCGATGAAGGTCGGCGCCCAGTCGTACTTGTTGACGACCCACGACGGCGTCCGCTGCACGACGGTCAGGTGCGAGACGCGGCCGGCGAGTGCCGGCACGACCTGGATCGCGGTCGCGCCGCCGCCGACGACGACGACGCGCTTGCCGTCGAGCTGCACGGCGTCGTCCCATTCGGCCGAGTGGAACTGCGCGCCGGCGAAGCGCTCACGGCCCGGCACGTCAGGCAGGTTCGGGCGGCTGAGCTGACCGGTCGCGCCGATCACGATGTCGGCCTCGATCGTCTCGCCGCCGGCGACCTCGACCGTCCAGCGGGCGGTCTCCTCGCTCCAGCGCATCGCGGTGACCGTCGCCCCGAAGCGGACGTGGTCACGAACGCCGAAGCGCACCGCGGTGTCGCGCATGTAGTCGCGGATCTCGGCCTGGGTGCCGTAGCGCCGGCTCCAGTTGCCGTTGAGCGCGTAGGAGAACTGGTAGGTGATCGACGGCACGTCGCAGGCCGCGCCGGGGTAGTGGTTGGCCTGCCAGACGCCGCCGACCTCGTCGGCCTGCTCGAGGATCGTGAAGCTCTCGATACCCGAGCGCTTCAGGTCGATCGCGGCCGCCAGCCCGCCGAATCCGGCGCCGATGATCACGATCTGCGGCTGTGACATGGCCGCGATGGTAGGGAAACTTGACGGTGTGTCAGCCGCGCGCCGGCTCGGTCCCGGAGAACGCGAAGCGGAAGACGCTCTTGCGGGCCCCGCAGCGGTAGCGCAGCGAATAGGCGCCGAGCGCCGCCTCGCGCGAGGAGGCGCCGGAGCGATAGCGGTTGTAGGTGATCGGCCGGTCGGCGGCGATCGAGTAGCCGGCGCGCGTCAGCGTCCGATCGGTCGTCCCGAGCTCACCGACGATCGGCAGCCAGGCGGTCATCGCAACACTCTGCCCCGCCGGGCATGTGCCCTGCATGATCGCGCGGCCGTTCTCGACCTTCCAGGTGAAGCGCGCGCTCTGCCCGCGCCAGCGGGCGATCACGTAGGCGGTGTCGCCGCTCGCGTCGACCCTCGTCACGACCGGGCGAACACCCTGAATCGTCGGCGCCGACGTCAGCGCCGCCTTGCCGTCGGTGATCGGGCGGGCCGGCATCAGCTGAACCCAGCTGCCGTCCTCGTTCTGGGCGAGCGCGCGCAGCAGGCCGAAGTCGTAGCGCGGGTCGGTCTTGTGCGAGGCAACGGTGTGGATCCCCATCCAGCCCCACTTGCTGCGCGCCGTCAGCACGTGGCTGCCGGGGTCGTAGGCGTGCGTGCCGGGCGTCGTCGCCGGCGTCCCACCGCCGGCCGGCGCGAGGTTCCCGAGATCGGGCCGGGCGAGCTGGAGGAACGTCATCGCGAGACTCGCGTTGCCGATCGCCGACGCGTAGTGGTCGAAGCCCGCGGGCGTCGCGTTGTCGGGCCGGACCTGGAGGAAGCGATCCCCCTTCGAGCGTGTTTCGAGCGCCGTCAGCTCGATCGCGGCGAGCTGCGAGAGCTGGCGCCGGAGCGTCGTGTCACCGGTGAGCCGCTGGCCGGCGCTCGCGGCGTAGAGCACCGCGGCGAGCGACCACGCCGTGTCCTGACCGCGCCCCATCCAGGCGACCTCGCCGGTCGGCGCGACCGTGATCAGCAGGCTGCGCAGCAGCCGCGTGATCCGGGCACGCGTCTGCCATGACAGCGGCCGGACGCGCGCCGCGATGTCGGCGCCGCGGACGACCATCGCGGTCGTGAGCGCCTGGTAGGCGAGCGGGTAGGTGCTCGGATCGGAGATCAGCTCGGTCGGCAGCGCCTGACCATCGCGACCGACGACGTACCCGCTCGAGGCGTGCGCAGCGGTCCGGCTCATCAGCCGCGAGAGCGAGTGCGAGACGATCGCGCGATCCGACAGGCGCGAGGACGGGCCGCTCGGCTTGAGTCCGGTCGCCCAAAGCTCGAGGTTCATCAGCTCGCTCATCACGACGTAGTTGTTGAAGCAGCCGCTGGCGCGGCGCTGGAAGCAGACGTCGGCGATGCCGCTCGCGTGGAGCTTGCCCGCGCTGCTCAGCGCTTGAGCCAGCCTGCGTCGCTGAGCCTCCGGCAGCCGGGCGCCCGCGCCGGTCGACCACGTCACCGCGGCCGGCCACATCGTGATCAGCTTGGTCCCGCCGACGCCGGATGCGAACGTCGCGGCCGCGATCGCATCCCAGCTGCTGTTGCCGCCGGTGATCTGGCTCGCCTTCAGCGCCGGGAAGCCGAGCTGCGGCAGGCCTGCCCCGCCGACGCTGCCCTTGACCGGATCGGTGAACGCGCCGGACGCGGTCTTGGCGGCCGCGATCGAGTCGAGCGTGCGCGCGACGATCCGGTCGACCTGGTCGTGCGCCGGACCGGCGTGGGCGGGAGCCGCGCCGATCGCCGCCAGCGCTGCGGTCGCGAGAAGAGCGGTCAGCCGGTGCGAAGCCATGCACCCAAGAACGGGTGCGACGGCGGATCGGCGCGGCTACGAAATCGACACCTAGGTGCGGGTCCGAATCGCGAGCGCGCGTTCGAACGCCGCTCTGACCTCGGCGTCCGACCATGGCGCCGGCGCCTGCGAGATGAAGTAGTCGGCCTGCGCCAGCCCGGTCAGGCGGTCGAGATCAGAGTCGTCGACGCCGAGGCTGGACAGCACCGGGAAGTCGAGCTCGCGCAGGAGGTCGCGGACGCCGCGGACGGCGCGCGAGCCGTCGCCGCTGCCGTCCTCTGGCATGCCGAGCGCGTCGGCGACGCGCTCGAGCTGCTCGGGGACGTGCGCGGACTCGCGCTCGAGCGTCTCGGCGAAGACCAGCCCAATCGTGAGCCCGTGGGGCGCATGGAACTCGCCGCCGAGCGCCTGCGCGAGCGAGTGCTCGGCCGAACAGTCGGAGATGTTCATCGTCAGGCCGGCCATCATCGAGCCGCAGGCCATCGCCGCACGGGCCTCGCGGTCGCTGCCGTCGCGGTGGGCGCGTACGAGCGAGCCGCCGATCAGCCGCGTCGCCTCGAGCGCGATCGCATCGCCGACCGGCGTCCTGCACTTGGCGACCATCCCGGCGATCGCCTGGGCGAGCGCGTCGACGCCGGTGAACGACGTCATCGACGGCGGCACCGACCAGGTCAGCTCCGGGTCGACGAGCGCGTGCTGGGCGCGCAGCGTCGGATGCGCGATCCCGGCCTTGCGCCCCGACTGCTCGTCGGTGATCACGGCGCCGCCGGAGACCTCGGAGCCGGTGCCGGCCGTCGTCGGCACGCAGATCAGTGGGATCGACGGTTTGTCGTAGACGCGCTCGGACGCGAGGAACTCGCCAAACGTGAGGCCGCGCTGCACGCAGAGCCGCGCCGCCTTCGCCGTGTCCATGACGGAGCCGCCGCCGAGCGCCACCACCGCTCCCGCACCCGACGCGCGAATCGCCTCGGCAGCCGCATCGACCGCGAGATGGGTCGGCTCGCCGGCCTCCTTGACGTGACGGACGAGCGCACCGCCCTGCGCCTCGATCGTCGCCAGTGCCGCAGCGACCGCCGGGCTCGCCTCCTCCAGCCCCGCGTCGATAACCACGAGCGCCGTCGGAACACGCTCAGCCGCCAGAATCTCGCCGAGTTCGCGAGCGACCCCCTCACCGAAACGGATCCGGACAGGGAGATGGTTGGCGAACGGCGGGATCATTCCGCGAATGTAACGGCCCCCGCCAGGACAGGAACGGGCCAAAGGCCCGATCCTGATTCAGGCGACACGGAGGAGGGCCGCCATATGGCGGCCCTCCTCCGTGCGCCTACCTAGTGCCCAAAGCGCACCTCGGGCAGCACGCGGGCGAGCCAGCGTGGCCGCCACCACGCCGCTTCGCCCGCAAGGCGCAGCAGCACCGGGACGAGCAGCAGGCGAACGAGGGCCGCGTCGAGCAACACGGCGACGCCGAGGATCACGCCCATCTCCTTCGGCGGCAGCGGCCCCGAAAGCGAGAACGTGAAGAAGACGGCGACCATCACGGCGGCTGCCGCGAAGATCACGCGACCGCTGTGGGCGAGGCCGCCGACCATCGCCGCCTTCGCCCCTTCACCACGGTCGTGATGCTCTTTGGCGGAGCTCAGCAGGAACACGCTGTAGTCCATCGAGATCGCGAAGATCATCGCGAAGAAGAAGACCGGCCCCCAGGCGTTGAGGAAGCCCTGCGACTCGAAGCCGAGCACGCCCGAGAGGTGGCCCTCCTGGAAGATCAGCCGCGCCACGCCGAAGGCCGCGAGCGTCGCGAGCAGGTTCGTGACGGTGCCGATCAACGCGACGAGCGGCGCCCCGAGCGCCACGAGCAGGAGCAGAAAGCCGAGCGCGAGCACGACGCCGATCGCGATCGGGGTCGCACGCGCGAGCTCGGCTTCGAGGTCGTGGTTCTCGGCCGAGGCGCCGCCGACGAGCGCCGACGGGGGTAGGTCGTCACGCAGCCGGTCGATCGTCTCGCCGAGGGCCTTGTCGGAAGGGTCGGCGGCCGGCACGAGCTGGAGCATCACCCGCTCGCCGCCTGCCGACGGCCTGGCCGGCATCACCGCGGCGATGCCGGGATCGGCCTTGGCGACGGCAGCGGTCTCAGCGGCGTCCGCACGGCCGGCGACAACCTGCAGCGCACCGGGCGCGCCCTTGCCGAACTCGGACTGCACGAGCTCGTAGCCGACTCGGCTCGTGTCCGTTGTCGGGACGACCTTGATCGAAGGCATGCCGGTCTCGAGCCCCAGCACTGGGAGCGCAAGCGCGACGAGCACGGCGACCGCCGCCAGTCCGGGAAGGATCGGCCGGCGCCAGAGGAACTCGCCCCAGGCGGCGAAGCGCGCCGAGCGGTGCTCGCCCTGATGAACCCACGGCAGCGAGAGCGCGTCGACCTTCGGCCCGAGCTTGCCGAGGACCGCGGGCAGCAGCGTCAGCGTCGCGGCCAGAACGAATGTGACCGAGAGCATGATCCCGAGCGCCATCGAGCGGAAGGCCGGGCTGTTGACCAGCATCACCGCGCTGAGCGAGATCAGGACCGTGATGCCACTGAAGAGGACCGCCTTGCCGGCCGTGTCCATGGTCTCCGCGACCGCCTGCCCGACCGGCTCGTCGCTGCCGAACAGCGCGCCGCGGAAGCGGTAGACGACGAACAGCGCGTAGTCGATGCCGAGCGCGAGCGCGAACATCAGCGCGAAGTTCATCGCCCAGATCGAGATCGGCGAGACCTCGGTCAGCAGCGCCAACGAGCCGGCCGAGGCGAGCAGGCCGAGGATCGTGAGCAGCAGCGGCAACCCGGCGGCGACAAGCGAGCCGAAGGCGAGCACGAGGATCGCCAGCGTCACCGGCCAGCTGATCATCTCCGACTTCATCATCGCGTCGCGGTTCGCGGTGTTGAAGTCCGACCACATGCCCGAGGCGCCGGTCACGGCGACCTTGACGTCATCGCTGCCCAGTGCGACGAGCTGCTCCTTGAGGTCGTCGGCGGCGCGGACCATCTCGTTGCTGTCGGCCGCAGCGCCCGCGTTGATGACCGCCGTCTGCCCGCTGCGGCTGATCGTCGCCCCCGGCGCCGGGGGCACGACCGTCGCGATGCGGTCGTCCTCGGAGAGGATTGCGGTCGCCTTGTCGATGACGGCCTTCGCTGCGGGATCTGAGACCTTGCCCGACGGCGTGTGCACGACGACCATCAGGCCGGTGCTCGAGAGACCGCCGAAGTCGCGGTCGACGATGTTGCGAACCTCGACCGACTCGGAGCCGTTCGCCTGCCAGCCGGCGCCCGAGAGCGCATGCTCGACGCTCGGGGCGAAGGCGCCGAGCGCCACAGCGACGAGAGCCCAGCCGATGAAGACCGCTCGGGCGTGCGCGGCGGCCCAGCCGCCGAGCCTGCCGACCGGCCCGAACACCGGTGCGGCGCTCATCGCTTCACCGCCGGAACGAGGCCGAACGCCTTGGTCAGGATCAGCGACGCACCGCAGGCGCCGACGGCCGCGTAGAGAAGCTGATTCAGGGCGACGAACGCGACGAGCAGGAGGAACCAGCTGGTCACGAACGCGGACAGCAAGGTCGCGATCAGCAACATCGTGCCGGCGAGCGCGAACAGCACCCGCTCAAGCGGCCAGCGGTTGTTCTCGTTCATGGTCATCGGGTCGCCTCCATCACTGAGTTGAGTTGGTCGAGCTGCTGCTGCAGGCCTCCACAGACCTGCTCGCAGAGGTCGTAGATCGATGCGTCGGTGACGCGGTAGAGCACGCACGTGCCCTCCTTGCGGCGACCGACGATCCCGGCCCGGTGCATGACGGCCAGGTGCTTGGAGGCGTTCTGCTGAGTCAGCTCCAGCGAACCCGCGAGCGATCCGACCGTCCGCTCGCCGTCGCGCATCGCGTCGAGCAGCCTGATTCGCGTTGGGTCGCCGATGACGCGCAGGCGCTCTGCGATCAGCTCGGCGAGGTCTTCCGGGATCGGAGTCGGGAAGCTCATGAGCACCACTGTACCACTGTTCAGTTGTGGAGTGGTGATTACGTCGCGGGGCGTGCCGTCGCCGGAAGCTGACAGGATGCGCGCATGCCTTCACGCGCGCTCGTACTTATCGCTGCCCTCTTCGCCCTCGTCCTCGCCGGATGCGGCGGCGGCGACCAGCTCAGCAAGGACGAATACATCAAGGAGCTGAACTCGGCCGGCAAGGCGCTCAACAGCTCCTTCTCCTCGCTCGGCGAGGGAGTCAGCGACTCGAAGGACACCAAGGCGCTCGGCGCGCGGTTCGAAGAGGCCGCCAAGATCCTGCGCGAATCCTCGGAGAAGATCGGCAGCATCAAGCCGCCCGACGAGGCCGCCGACGCCAACAAGAAGCTCGCCGACGGCCTGTCGAAGATGGCCGACTCGTTCGAAGAGGTCGGCAAAGAGGCCACCAAGTCCGGGACCAGCGCGACGAGCCTGCTGCCGAAGGTCAGCACCCTGACGAGCTCGGAGGGGATCAAGCTCGTCCAGGAGGCGATCAACGACCTCAAGGGCAAGGGCTACGCGGTTCAGTCCTCGAACTGAGGCGCACCCTCAGGCGTGAGAGCGCCGTGAGATCACGACCTCGGAGACTGCCGGGGCGGGTATTCCAGGCTCGTCCCGTCGTCTCGTCATCACGAGGTCCAGCATGCCGGTCCGCGCTCTCCGTTCCATCCTCCTCATCGCCGTCGCCGGGCTTCTGCTCGGCGTTCCCGTCGCCGGCGCTGCCACGAAGCCGGCGGTCACGACCGGCGGCGCTACCAACGTCGTCCAGCAGAGCGCCCGGATCGCCGGCCAGATCGACCCGAACGGCGCTCCGACGACGTACTCGTTCCAGTACGGCAGGACGACCGCCTACGGCCAGTCGACGCCCGAGCTCTCGGTCACCGGTGACGGCCGTCGCGGGGTCTCGGTCGACCTGACCGGCCTGACCGCCGCGACGAAGTACCACTACCGCCTGGTCGCGCGCAACAGCGCCGGCCAGACGATCGGCGCCAACCGCAGCTTCACAACCCCCAAGGCGCCGCTCGGGATCACGATCGCAGCGACCCCGAACCCGGTCGTGTTCGGTTCCGGGACGACGATCGCCGGCCAGGTGACCGGCACCGGCAACGCTGGCGTGAACGTTGCGCTCCAGAGCAACCCCTTCCCTTACACCCAGGGCTTCAAGCAGGTCGGCAACGTGGTCGTCGCCGGCGCCGACGGCTCCTTCTCGTTCCTGCTCCCGGCGTTGCCGATGACGACCCAGTACCGCGTCGTCCGCGCCGGCGCGAGCCTCGCCAGCCCGGTCGCCCTCGTCGGCGTGCAGCCGGTGGTCAGCACGCGCGTCGGCACCTACCGGGTACGCAGGAACGCGCGCCTCACCTTCTCGGGGACGATCCGCCCGGCGCTCCCCGGGACGCTGATGGCGCTTCAGAAGAAGAAGGCCGACGGTAGTTGGGCGCTGATCGCGGGCATGGTCTCGCGCACGTCGAACTCCGAGCAGTCGAAGTACAAGGTGCGCGTGCGGATCCCGCGCGGCGGCACCTACCGCGTCTACGCAGGGGTCGCGAACGGGACGTTCGTGCCGACCGTGGGGCGTGAGGTGCGGATCCGCCTGCGCTAGCTCCCGCCTATCCTCCCGCTCCGCGGGCGGTTAGCTCAGTTGGTCAGAGCACTTGCTTTACACGCAAGGGGTCCTCGGTTCGAGTCCGAGACCGCCCATGCGAGATACGAAGTACCCCCAAGGAGAATCGAACTCCTGCCTCGAGCGTGAAAGGCTCGCGTGCTAACCGTTACACCATGGGGGCGGGCCGGCCTGAGTCTAGAAGCCGACCGGCCGGGACGCCGTAAGCTGACCGGTGCCCCTGTAGCTCAGCTGGTTAGAGCACCGGACTTTTAATCCGTTGGTCGTGGGTTCGAGTCCCACCGGGGGTACTGCGCGTCGGCTCGGCCGACGCGCCGGCGGAACGGCTTCGCCCTTCCACCCCGATCATCCCGTTGTCCCGCTCCTGGCTCGCGCCCTTCTTCCTGCTCGCCTCCGTCTGGGGCGGAAGCTTCCTGTTCATCAAGGTCTCGCTCGACGACCTCGCGCCGATCCAGATCGCGTTCCTGAGATGCGCGATCGGTGCGGCCGTCCTGTTCGCGGCGCTAGCGATCCGTCGCGAAAGCGTTCCCCGCGAACCGCGGCTCTGGGCCCATCTGACCGTCGCCGCACTGTTGCTCAATGCAGTCCCGTTCACGCTCTTCGGTTACGGCGAGCAACACGCATCCTCCGTCCTGGCCGGGATCTGGAACGGCACGACGCCGCTGTTCGCGGTCGTCTTCGTCTGGCTGGCGCTGCCCGACGAGCCGCCGACGCGAGCGGGCGTCGCCGGCCTCGTGATCGGCTTCATCGGCGTCGTGCTCGTGCTCGGCCCATGGTCTCTCGACGGCGGTTCCGCGTTCAGCAGCCAGTTGATGTTCGCCGGCGCCGCCGCGTGCTACGGCGCCTCGTTCGCCTACAGCCGCCGCTACATCTCTCACCGCGAGACGAGCGGTCTGGCACTCGCCGCGATCCAAGTCCTGCTCGGGGCTTTGATTCTCGTGCCGCTGTTGCCGATCGCCGGCATGCCGGATGGCGATCTCGGAGCCGACACCGCGCTCGCGATGCTCGCGCTCGGCGCGCTCGGCACCGGGCTCGCCTACGTCCTGTACCACGAGATCGTCCGCCGGGCGGGCGCAACCAGCGCGTCGACCGTGACCTACGTGATCCCGGTCTTCTCGACGATCCTCGGCGTCCTCGTCCTCGGCGAGCGCGTCCATTGGCACGAGCCGGCCGGCGCGGCGATCGTGCTGCTCGGCGTCGCGATCGCTCAGGAGCGACTCGGCCCGGCGAGGACCAGGGCGAACAGCCCTTCCTCGTCGGTGTAGGTCTCGAGCGGCCGCAGCCCTGCCGCTCCGAGGTCGGCGGCCATCCGTTCGCGCGTGAACTTGGCGGAGATCTCGGTCCGCAGCTCCTCGCCCTCGGCGAACCACGCGTTCATCCCGACCCTGGGGATGCTGACGAGCTGGGAGCGCTTCGACCGCAGCCGCATCTCGATCCACTCGTGCTCACGGTCGAAGAAAGCGACGTGCTCGAAGGCGCTCAGGTCGAAGTCGGCGCCGAGGCGCGCGTTGATGACCGAGAGGACGTTGCGGTTGAACTCCGCCGTTACGCCCGCGGAGTCGTTGTAGGCCGCCTCGAGCGTCTCGACGTCCTTGACGAGGTCGGCACCGAGCAGCAGGTGATCGGCCGGCCCGAGCGTCGCCGCGAGCTGGCGCAGGAACCGGCGCCGCTCACGCGGTTCGAAGTTGCCGATCGTACCGCCGAGGAACACGACGAGCCTGGGGCCGCGCGCCGCCGGGAGAGTGTCGGCCAACCCGCGATCGAAATCGCAGACGAGGCCGTGCACCGAGATCCCGGGGTACTCGGCCGTGAGCTCACCGGCCGTCCGCTCGATCATCGACTCGGTCACGTCGACCGGCAGATAGCGGCGGAGCGAGCCGTGCGCGGACAGCGCGTCGAGCAGGACGCGCGTCTTCGCCGCAGTTCCGGACCCGAGCTCGAGCAGCTCCGAGGCTCCGGTGCGCGCGGCGATCCCGCCTGCGACCCGTTCGAGGATCGCCCGCTCGGCCCGCGTCGGGTAGTACTCGGGCAGCTCGCAGATCCGGTCGAAGAGCTCGGCGCCCGTGGCGTCGTAGAAGTGCTTTGGCGGGAGCTGCTTGGGCGAGCGGGAGAGCCCGTCGAGCACGTCGGAAGCGAGCGTGTCGGCTCCACCGTCGATGAGCCGCTCGATCGTGATGCTGCCGGCAGCGGCAAGAGGCTTCATGCCGACGCCTCCAGGTCCCAAGCGAGCCGGACGCCCGCGAAAATGCCGGACCGGTCGGGCAGGTCCCAGTTGCGAAACGTCTTCGTTGCGACGCGCCGGCTCGTCGCCCACGACCCGCCCCTCAGCACGCGGTAGCCGTCGCCGAAGAAGACCTCCGAGTACTCGCGGTAGGGATGGGCGACGAATCCCGGGTAGCCGGCGAACGGTGACGACGTCCACTCCCAGACCTCCCCGGATCCTTCGATCACGCCTGTCGTGCGGGCGTGCTCCCACTCGAACTCGGTCGGCAGCCGCGCCCCTACGGCACGCGCCAGCTCGTCGGCCTCGTGCCAGCAGACGTGGCAGACCGGGGCGTCGGGATCACCCGGGCGCGGCGAGCCGCCGGCAGCCGCCCAGGCGCGGTTCGACAGCGGCCGCCGCCCGATCGCGAAGCCGGGGATCCGGCGCTCGTGGCGCGGGCGCTCGTTGTCGTACGAGAACACCTGCCCGGACGCGCCGATCCGAACGGTGCCCGAGCCGACGGTGACCCGGTCCTCGATCTCGCCCCCCGCACCGGCCCGCGGGCCGTCGCCTGCGGGCAGAAGCCGCCCGACCGCCATCGTCTGCCGCATCGTCTCGGTGTGCTGGAGCTCGTGGCGAATCACCATCTCGATGATCTCGTCGGCGCGATCACGAGCGATCGGCTCGGTGCGCTCGCGGACTGCGACGAGGTACTCGAGCGCGCCACCGGTGTCGAGAAGCGGTGCCTGCCCGCGTACGGCGCGTGGCGTCTCGAACGCGTCGTAGGTCGCAGCGAGGTCCGGGCGCAGCAGCTCGAGCCCGGCGAGACGGTGCGCGATCCAGAGGTCCTCGTATGCCGCGATGTGAGCGAGATCCCAGACCAGCGGCGACATCAACGGGTCGATCACGCGCTCGAGCTCGCGAGCGGGGATGTGCGAGATCAGCATCAGCGTGCGTTCGCGCACCGCTTGCATGTCGGCCACGGTCTGCGCGCCGGCAATCGATGCCGGCATCGGTTGGCCGTTGGAACGGCGGTCGAGTGATGCCGGCATCAGCTGCCGAACCTATACCCCCGGGCCGGGGGTTGACACATGCGCCGGTGACTCAGCGCCCGCGTCGCCTGTGTCCACCGGCCGATGCGACCGTCCGCGAGGTGCGCGCTTCGCCCGCGGCGGAGCGGCCTCCCCGCTTGCCGCCACCGCGGTGCGGAGTCCGCTGGCCGTTCGCGGCTGCCTTGGCCTTCTTGCTGAGCGGGCGCGCATGCGGATCCAATCCGGCCTCGACGTAGGCGTCGTGGAGGCCGATCTCGCGGACGATCGACGCGACGTCGCCGACCTGCTCGGGCGCGACGAGCGTGACACCGGCGCCGCTGCGTCCGGCACGAGCGGTGCGGCCGATTCGGTGGACGTAGGACTCGCGGTCCTCGGGAGCGTCGTAGTTGATGACGTGGCTGATGCCGTCGATGTCGATCCCGCGGGCCGCGACGTCGGTCGCGACGAGCACGCCGACCTGGCCCTGCTCGAACGAGCGGAGCGCGCGCTCGCGCTGGTTCTGCGACTTGCCGCCATGCATCGCTGCCGCGCCGACGCCGCTCTTGGAGAGCTTCTTGGTCAGCCGGTCGGCGCCGTGCTTGGTGCGGACGAACACGATCGCGAGGTCGTCGACGGTGCGGAGCTGGTCGATCAGCACCTCGACCTTGTCGCTCCCGCCGGTCGCGACGAAACGGTGCTCCATCTCGGTGACGGGGCGGACCGGCGGTGCGTGCTCGTGGCGGCTCGCGCCGTCGGTGTAGCCGGTCGCGACGCGGCCGGCGTCACCGTCGAGCGTCGCCGAGAAGAACAGCGTCTGGCGGCCGCGCGGTGTCTTCTTGACGATCCGGTCGATCGCCGGCTTGAAGCCCATGTCGAGCATCCGGTCGGCCTCGTCGAGGACGAGAATCTCGATCTTGCTCAGCGAGAAGGCGCCGCGCTCGAGCAGGTCCTCGAGCCGGCCCGGAGTCGCGACGATCACGTGCGAGCGGGCGGCGTCACGGGCCTGCTTCTGGATCCCGACGCCGCCGTAGACGGCGGTGATCGAGAGCGCGAGTGCGTGCGCGACCGAGCGCGACTCCTCGACGATCTGTGAGGCGAGCTCACGGGTCGGGGCGAGGATCAGCGCCGACGGGCGCGCGGCACCGTTCGCCTCGATCTGGTCGAGCAGCGGCACCATGAAGCCGAGCGTCTTGCCGGATCCGGTCGGAGACTTGCAGAGCACGTCACGGCCG
>WBZP01002168.1_pt1 | contig 22946 bp, 17 predicted proteins | sample 5204301 | NCBI WGS metagenome assembly WBZP01 (sample SAMN12412401, study PRJNA552823) | activated sludge metagenome | isolation source: activated sludge from nitrification reactor of wastewater treatment plant... | place: USA: Pennsylvania | collected 2017 | reverse complement strand
GTCGTCTTCGTCTTCGTCGTCTTCGTCTGCGTGGGCTTCGTGGTCGCCTGCTTGGTCGTGGGGGGCCGGCTTCCTCCTGGCCCTCTCGGAAAGGGCAGGGCGTCTCTATTTCCGAGAGGGCCAGGAGGAAGCCGTCCTTGGCTCTGCTGGTGGGGCTTCCTTCTGTCGGGGTGGGCGGGCGGCGTCCGCTCGCCCAGCGCTGGCGCGCTGGGGTCGCGGACGCCGGGCTCCGCCGGCTCACGGGTGGCTCGGGCGGTGAGGTGCCGTCGTCCGGTCGTGGGCCTCGCCGCGTCGTTCGAGCGGTGAGGTGCCTCGAGCGTCGCTCGACGTGGGAAGCCGTGTCGATGTTCAGTTCTCGGTGGCCCTCCGGCACCGGTTGTTCGCGAAACATGATCATGTTTGGCGAACAACTGGTGCTCGGTGGAGCTGGTGCTCGGTGGAGCTGGTGCTCGGTGGAGCTGGTGCTCGGTGGAGCTGGTGCTCGGTGGAGCTGGTGCTCGGTGAGCTGGTATTCGGTGGAGCTGGTGCCCGGTGAGCTGGTGCTCGGTGGAGCTGGTGCTCGGTCGGGCTGTCGGGCGGTGGAGATGGGGTTCGTCGGGGTTACTCGGGGTCGGTGACGGCGACGATGGCGGGTCGGAGGACCTTGCCCTTGTAGCGGTAGCCGGGCTGGAAGACCTGGGTGCAGGTGGGACCTGTCACGTCGGGGCTCGTGGCGTGGCTGATCGCCTCGTGGATGGTCGGGTCGAAGACGTCGCCGGCCACGCCGTACCTGTCGAGGCCGATGCGTGCGACGGTCGACTCGAACGACTCGGCCACCGACTTGAAGGCGCCCTCGAGGTCGCCGTGGTCGCGGGCACGGCCGATGTCGTCGAGCACCGGGAGCAGGTCGCCGAGGGCGGCGCCGACGGCGAGGTCCTTCACCGTCTCGCGGTCGCGCTCGACGCGCTTGCGGTAGTTGGCGTACTCGGCGTGGACGCGCTGCAGATCAGCGGTGAGCTCCGCCACCTTGGTGTCGACCGCCTCGAAGTCGCCCTCGAGGCCCTCGACGATCTGGTCGAAGTCGTCCGCCGGCGCGGGCCCGGGAGCAGCGGGCTGCTCCCGGACCTCACCGGTGTCCGGATCGATACGGCGCTTGTCCTGGAAGGAGAAGCCGCCGTTGCCCTCGGTGGGCTCGTTCGGCTGCTCGGTCACTGCTTGTCCGTCTCCTCGTCGATGATCTCGGCGTCGACGACGTCGTCGTCCGAGGACTCCGACGAGCTCGGGCCGGCGTCACCGGCGGGCGCGCTCTGCTGGGCGTTGGCGTACATCGCCGCACCGAGAGCCTGGCTGGTCGTCGCGACCTTCTCGGCCGCCGACTTGATGGCCTCGACGTCGTCGCCGGCCAGCGCGGTCTTGAGCTCGGCGAGCGGGCCCTCGACGTTGCTCTTGGCGTCCTCGGGGACCTTGTCGCCGTTGTCGGCCAGGAACTTCTCGGTCTGGTGCAGCAGCGACTCGGCGCTGTTGCGGACCTCGGCGTCCTCGCGGCGCTTCTTGTCCTCCTCGGCGTGGGCCTCGGCGTCGCGCATCATGCGCTCGATGTCGTCCTTCGGGAGGCCGCTGCCGCCCGTGATCGTCATCGACTGCTCGCGCCCGGTGCCCAGGTCCTTCGCCGCCACGTGCACGATGCCGTTCGCGTCGATGTCGAAGGTGACCTCGATCTGCGGGACGCCGCGCGGTGCCGGCGGGAGGCCGGTGAGCTCGAAGGTGCCGAGCTTCTTGTTGTACGCCGCCATCTCGCGCTCGCCCTGGTAGACCTGGATGAGCACGGAGGGCTGGTTGTCGTCGGCCGTCGTGAAGATCTCCGAGCGCTTGGTCGGGATCGTCGTGTTGCGCTCGATGAGGCGGGTCATGATGCCGCCCTTGGTCTCGATGCCGAGCGACAGCGGGGTGACGTCGAGGAGCAGGACGTCCTTGACCTCGCCCTTGAGGACCCCGGCCTGCAGGGTCGCGCCGACGGCGACGACCTCGTCGGGGTTGACGCCCTTGTTGGGCTCCTTGCCGCCGGTGAGCTCCTTGACGACCTCGGTCACCGCGGGCATGCGGGTCGAGCCGCCGACGAGCACGACGTGGTCGATGTCGGCGACGTTGATCCCGGCGTCCTTGATGACGGCCTGGAACGGAGCCTTGGTGCGGTCGAGCAGGTCGGCCGTGAGCTTCTCGAACTGGGCGCGGGTGAGCGTCTCGTCGAGGTGCAGCGGGCCCTCCGCCGACGCGGTGATGTAGGGCAGGTTGATGGAGGTCTGCATCGAGCTCGACAGCTCGATCTTCGCCTTCTCCGCAGCCTCGCGCAGACGCTGCAGCGCCATCTTGTCCTTGGTCAGGTCGACGCCGTGCGCGTTCTTGAACTGCGTCGCGAGGTGCGAGACGAGGCGCTCGTCCCAGTCGTCGCCGCCGAGGTGGTTGTCGCCGGAGGTCGCCTTGACCTCGACGATGCCGTCGCCGATCTCGAGGAGGGACACGTCGAAGGTGCCGCCGCCGAGGTCGAAGACCAGGATCGTCTGCTCCTTCTCGCCCTTGTCGAGGCCGTAGGCCAGCGCGGCCGCGGTGGGCTCGTTGATGATGCGCAGGACGTTGAGGCCCGCGATCTCGCCGGCCTCCTTGGTGGCCTGGCGCTGGGCGTCGTTGAAGTACGCCGGGACGGTGATGACGGCGTCGGTGACGGAGTCGCCGAGGTAGGCCTCCGCGTCGCGCTTGAGCTTCTGCAGCACGCGCGCGCTGATCTCCTGCGCGGTGTACGCCTTGCCGTCGATGTCGACGGTCCACGACGTACCCATGTGCCGCTTCACCGAGCGGATGGTGCGGTCGACGTTGGTGACGGCCTGGCGCTTGGCCACCTCGCCGACGAGGACCTCGCCGTTCTTGGCGAAGGCGACGACCGACGGCGTCGTGCGGGCGCCCTCGGCGTTGGGGATGACGGTGGGCTCTCCGCCCTCGAGGACCGACACGACCGAGTTGGTCGTGCCGAGGTCGATACCGACTGCTCGTGCCATGGGGGTGTGCCTTCCTTCGTTCGGATCTGAGGTGCAGGGGCACCTCGAGCTGGTTCGAGCCTGCTCCCCCTCACATCCGCTGTCAATCCGACAGGCAGATGATCTGAGTCGCTCCGGCTCATATCAGAAGACATAACTCCGGAAGAACCTCGGTGCTTCCGCGTGCGGCCCCCGATTCCTGTGACGCCGGTCACACCGTCGCGCTCCCCCGGTCGGGTGGTTCGACCCCGTACGCCGCACCCGGAGCCCCTCGGTGCGGACCCCGCGGGGGCGGCGGGCGCCTCGGGCCCTGGCGTCGGCCTCCGGGTCGGCCTCTGGCGTCAGGGACGCCGCAGGTCGCAGGGCCCGTGCTCCTCCCGGCGCGGGACGGCCGGGTGGGCGGGATGCCGCGCGGGTCCGGTCGCTAGCGTGGCCCTTGCGTCGGGCACACCGCCCGCCGCTCGAGCCTCGCTGCGGAGCCCTCGTGCCTGTCGACGTCACCACGCTCACCCCGTTCTCCGAGACCCACCTCACGGTGCGCCTCGTCGTCGGGGTCGTGATCCTCATCGGTGCCCTGGGCCTGGCCGCCTGGCGCGGCCTGCGCATCCTCACCGTGATCCGGTCCGGGCAGCCGGCCGTCGGCCGCACCGACGAGGTCGGGGTGCGCCTGCAGGCCGAGGCCACCGAGGTGCTGGGCCAGAAGAAGCTGCTCAAGTGGAAGCCGTCGGGCCTCGCGCACTTCTTCACCTTCTGGGGCTTCATCATCCTGGGCCTCACGATCCTCGAGGCGTTCGGTGCGCTGTTCGACCCCGACTTCCACGTGCCGATCATCGGCACCTGGGCGATCGTCGGCTTCCTCGAGGACTTCTTCGGCCTCGCTGTGCTCGTCGCGCTCGTCGTGTTCACGGTCATCCGCATCCGCAAGAACCCGCACAAGATCGGCCGCGAGTCGCGCTTCTACGGCTCGCACACCGGCGGCGCGTGGCTGATCCTCGCGTCGATCGCGACGATCGTCATCACGCTGTTCATCTACCGCGGCGCGCAGATCAACAACGGCACGTTCCCGTTCCCGCCCAACGCCGCGTTCGTGTCGAACCAGGTGGCGACGCTGCTCGAGCCGCTGGGTACGACGGCCAACGAGTGGATCGAGACCGTCTTCATCATCCTGTCGTTCGGCGCGGTGCTCGGGACGACGATCCTCGTGCTCTACAGCAAGCACATGCACATCTTCCTGGCGCCGTTCAACGTGCTGTTCTCCCGGCGCCCCAACGGCCTCGGCCCGCTCCTGCCGATGTACTCGGGCACCGAGAAGATCGACTTCGAGGACCCCGACGACGACGCCGTCTTCGGCCGCGGCACGATCCGCGACTTCACGTGGAAGGGCAACCTCGACCTCCTCACGTGCACCGAGTGCGGCCGCTGCCAGTCGCAGTGCCCCGCGTGGAACACCGAGAAGCCGCTGTCGCCGAAGCTGCTCATCATGTCGCTGCGCGACAACCTGCTCGAGCAGGCGCCCTACATCGCCGCGCAGCAGAACCCCGACTACCTCGCGTCGCCGGGCGCCGGCAAGTCGTCGGTCCCCGTGCCGGTCGAGATCGGTTCGTTCTCGCAGAAGGTGCAGGACGCGCACGCGCGCCCGCTCGTCGGCTCGACCGAGACCGACGGCGCCGTCATCGACGAGGACGTCCTGTGGTCGTGCACGACGTGCGGCGCCTGCGTGAACCAGTGCCCCGTCGACATCGAGCACATCGACCACATCGTCGACATGCGCCGCAACCGCGTGATGATCGAGTCGGAGTTCCCCGGCGAGCTCGCGGGCCTGTTCAAGAACGTCGAGAACAAGGGCAACCCGTGGGGCCTCAACGCCTCTCAGCGCAACCAGTGGATCGAGGAGGTCGACTTCGAGGTCCGCGTGTTCGGCATGGACGGCGAGGACGCCATCCCCGACGACGTCGACTACCTGTTCTGGGTCGGCTGCGCCGGTGCCCTCGAGGACCGCGCGAAGAAGACCACGAAGGCCGTCGCCGAGCTGCTCAACCTCGCAGGCGTGCAGTTCATGGTGCTCGGCGAGGGCGAGACCTGCACCGGCGACCCGGCTCGACGCGCCGGCAACGAGTTCCTCTTCCAGATGCAGGCGATGCAGAACGTCGAGATGCTCAACGAGATCAAGGCGAAGAAGATCGTCGTCACCTGCCCGCACTGCCTCAACACCCTCGGCCGCGAGTACCCGCAGGTCGGCGGCCACTACGAGGTCGTCCACCACAGCCAGCTGCTCGCGTCGCTGGTGAAGGACGGCCGCCTGACGCCGGTCTCGCCGGTCGAGGGTTCGGTCACGTACCACGACCCGTGCTACCTCGGTCGCCACAACAAGGTCTACACGCCGCCGCGCGAGCTGCTCGGTGCGCTGCCGGGCCTCGAGGTGCGCGAGATGGAGAAGTCGGCCGACCGCTCGTTCTGCTGCGGCGCCGGTGGCGCCCGCATGTGGATGGAGGAGCGCATCGGCTCGCGCATCAACCTCACGCGCACCGACATGGCGCTCGAGACCGGTGCGTCGACGATCGCCGTCGCCTGCCCGTTCTGCTCGGTGATGCTCAACGATGGCGTCACGCAGCGCTCGCAGGGCGGCGACGCCCCGGTCGCCGACGTCGCCGACATCGCGACGCTGCTCCTCGCGAGCGTAGACAAGGCACCGGCGACCTGACCGCACGACCCACCGACGCGGCCGCCCCGGGGACATCCCGCGGCGGCCGCGTCGTCGTAGAGAACGCAATACGCCGACGCCGGAGCGCCTCGCGCGGCACACTTGCTGCAGCGCGAGGGGGGGGACCATGGCGACGCTGCTCGGACAGACGGTGACCGTCGACGTCGACGACCGACGACGTGCGGTCGGGCGCGTGGCGCTCTGGGTGCTGCTCGTCGCCTCGGTGCTCGCCGCCGTGTGGGGCACGCCGCGGTCGGCGTCGCAGGACGACTTCGCGCGCGCCGTGAAGGCCGGCGACGTCCGGGGCCTCCAGACCTACGACGGCCGCTACGGCCTCGAGTGGACCGCGCTGTCGGTGCAGATCCAGTTCGGCACGACCTCGAGCCGTCCCGTCGTCCTCTGGGAGGACCAGCGCGGGATGCTCCACCGCACGGACCTGTCGTGGCTGGCTGGCGGCACCCCCGGCAGCGACGGCGACACCATCGACCTGCTCGCCACCATCGACGCGACGGCTGAGGCTGCCGGCGTCGCGGTGCCGACGGTCGACCAGGGGCTCGGGCTCGCCGAGCACTCCGCCGTGCCGATCGGCCTGCTGACCCTGCTCTTCCTCGGCATCCTCGTCTTCGGGCCGCAGCCTCGGCGCGTGACCAAGTGGGGGATGCTCTGGGTGATCTGCATCCCGCTCGGCCTCGGCATGGCGTGGTGGCTGGCGCGCGACACCCCGTTCTCGCCGGCGATGAACCGGGTCGCCCAGCCGGTCCCGGGCGACAAGGGCCTGCTGCCCAACGGGATCCGGCGCACCGGCGGCGGCGTCGCGTTCCTCGGCGCCTGGGGGATCTCGGTCCTCGTCGGCATCGTCGCCGCCCTGCTGATCGGCATCGTCAGCACGACGAACGGCGGCTCGGTGCCGACCGAGCCGTGGTCGCTCGTCAAGGCACCGGCTGCGACGTACGGGCCCTGACCGTCCGCCGCGCGTCAGCGCAGGTACGGCGCGAGCTGGCGGTAGAGGTAGGGCGCGAGGGCGGTCGCGAACGTCGCCGTGAGGTGGTTGGAGTCGCGGTAGACGAGGTACTTGCCGCGCGTCGCCGGGCAGCGGTCGGCGTCGCAGACGACGTCGGACAGGTCGACCGCGTGCGCGCCGGTGATGCCCTTCACGGCACCGACGTCGTAGCGCGGGTCGTCGAGGGCGTCGCGACCGACGTCGCAGGCGCTGGGGTTCGACGTGTGCTTCGAGACGCACACCGCGACATCGCTTCCGGGCCACGGCGTATCGCGGACGACGGCCACCGGCACGCCGGCCTTGCTCAGCGCGCGGAGGGTGCGGGTCCAGCCGGCCTGCCACTCGCCGGGGGCCTTCGCGCCGTCGATCTTCGACCCGGTGCTCCGGTCGACCAGCGAGTCTGTGCGCGTGCCTGCGGCGACGACGAGCGCCGGCTTGATCCGCGCGATCTCGGCGAGCTCCTGCTGCCGCCACGTGTCGCACTCGTCGTTGAGGCGCTTGAGCGACCGGCTGAAGATCGAGACGTCGGGTGCCGGGCAGCCGGCCTTCGTGCGTGCGAGGAGCCTGAAGCCGTGCTGCTTGCCGAGCGCGTCGAGGGCCGGGAACCATTGCGCCGCATGGGAATCCCCGAGCATAACGACCGTGGTCGACGCCGAGGTGTCGCCGAAGGCGCAGTCGCCGGGGATCGAGACGGCGGACCCCTGCAGATGGCAGCCGTTGCCGTAGATGGCAGGCAGGTCGCCGCGCGCCCTGCCCGGGCTCGGGGTCAGCGCACCCGTCGGCCACACGACCGGTGCGGCTGACGGCGTCGGCTTCGACGACGGTGCCGAGGACGACGGCGACGGCTTCGTCGTGGGCGCGCTGGCGACGCCGCGACCGGTCTGCTCGTCGGCGCCGGCGCTGGCCGTGATCGCGGCCGCGGCGGATCCGCCTCCCGGTGCCACGACGAGGGCGAGGCCCGCGAGCGCCGCGGCGGCCGACAGCGCACCGCCGACCAGCAGCGAGCGCCGGGTGCTCGCGACGAGCGACGGCAGGTGGTGCAGCGGTCGCTCGACGAAGCGGTAGGCCAGCGCGCTCGGGAGGAGCGCGAGCAGGACGAGGAGCACCTTGGTCGGCGTACCGAGCGGTCCGAGCACCGAGGCCGCGAGCACGAGGAACGGCCAGTGCCAGAGGTACCAGGAGTACGACAGCCGGCCCACCGCGCGCATCGGCCACGTGGAGAGCAGGCCGGGTACGCCGCCGGGGTGCGGGCGGGCGGCGGCGCCCGCCGCGATCACGGCTGCGGTGCCGAGCACCGGCCAGAGCGCCGCGGTGCCGGGGTAGGGGACGTCCTCGTCGAGCAGCACGACGGATCCGAGGAGGACCGCGGCGCCGGCCCAGCCCAGCGCTGCGCGCGCGGCGGCGGGGAGGCGGACCAGCTGCGTGGCGCCGATCGCGAGCAGGCCGCCGATCGCGAACTCCCAGGCGCGCGTGGGCATCCCGAAGAACGCCCACGGCTGCACGCGGTCGGTGAGACGCAGCGAGAGCAGGAACGAGACGACGCCGAGCCCCGAGAGCGCGACGGCGAGATGGCTGCGCGGCAGCGTGCGCCCGGTCGCGGTGCGGCGTCGCACCTCGAGGGCGAGCAGGCCGAGGATGAGCAGCGGCCAGACGACGTAGAACTGCTCCTCCACGCCGAGCGACCAGAAGTGCAGCACCGGGCTCGGCGCCGAGTCGGAGGCGAGGTAGTCGGTGGCCTGCACGGCGTAGCGCATGTTCGCGACGTAGAGCGCCGACGCGACGATGTCGAGGCCGACGCTCGCGTGGTCGAGCGCCGGGATCATCACGAACGACGCGAGCGCCACGACGCCGAGCACGAGGGTGGCGGCCGGCAGCAGCCGCCGAGCGCGCCGGGCCCAGAAGCGCGCCAGCGAGATGCGTCCCGTCGAGGAGATCTCCGCGACGAGCAGCCCGGTGATGAGGAACCCGGAGATCACGAAGAACACGTCGACGCCGACGAAGCCGCCGGGCAGGAATGGGAGGCCGGCGTGGTAGCCGACGACGGCGAGGATGGCGATGGCGCGCAGGCCCTCGACGTCGGGTCGGAACGCGATGCCCGCGCGCGGGCGCCCTGGCTCGGTCAGCGTCGCGACGGGAGCGGACACGTCGGGAGCGGGCACCGCCCCAGGGTACGTTCCGCCGCCGTACCGCCTCGTCACCCGGCACTCGCCCGACCACCCGCGACGCGCACCGCGTCACTGCCGCAATGTGCGGAAACCGGGCCAGAACCCGTGCATTCGGGCAGTGACGTCGTCGGTGGCGGCCCGGTCAGGCGGGCGGGTTGTCCGGGACGATGAGGACGGTGGCGGAGAAGGAGACGGCGTCCTCGGGCGGCGCCTCGCGGTTGGTGCGGCGGTAGGGCGCCAGTGCGGCGTCGAGCGCGGCAGCGACCTGCGCGAGCTCGGCCTTGGTCAGGAGCACGGTGTCGCGGGCGTACTGGGAGCCGAGGCCCTCGCCCTTGGGCAGCTTCGCGTCGGCGCGGATCGAGGCGAGCAGGCGCTCGCGGTCGAGGTCGAGGGCGTTGACGACGAGGAGCTCGGCGGCCGCGACCCCCGCGGCGTTCGCGTCGGGTCCGCTGCGGGGCAGGTCGACCTTGAGATTGGCGCCGGCGCGCTTCCACGGCCGCTCGCGACCGTCGCCGCGCGGCTCGGCGCGCAGGACGAGCCCGGCCTTCTCGAGCGCGCGCAGGTGGTAGCTCATCGCGCTGGGCGTCACGCCAGCGCGCTCGGCGCACTCGGTGGCGGTGAGCACCTGGCCGTCGTAGAGCGCGTCGATCACGATGAGACGGGCCGGGTGGGCGAGCGCGCGGACGGCGGACACGTCGGAGAGGACGACCTCGTCGGGCTCCACCGGTGCCGGCGTCACCGGCTTCGCGCTGCGTCGTGCCACGCGCCGAACGCTAGCGCCCGCCCCCGCACCCCGCGCGCTCCCGGTCCCCGCCGTCCACGGGTGATGACGCCACGCGAGAAGGCGGCCTCATCACGCATCGACGGCGGACGGCGGACGCAGGGACGGCGGGGTTGACGGGAGTGATCTGAAGGATTACTTTCGAAACATGTCTTTCACGATTCCTCAGCGGCGGGACCTCGCGCTGGTCGCCACCGGTCGGGGGCTCTCGCTGCTCGGCGACGAGGTCGCGGTCCTCGGGCTGGTGCTGTGGGCCAGCGTCCGCGGCGAGGGTCCGCTCGCCGTCACCGCGCTCGTCGTGGCGGCCGCGCTGCCGCAGCTCGTCGCGGCACCGCTGGCGGGGCTGATCGCCGACCGCGTCCCGACCCGGCGCCTCGTCGCGACGGTGTCGGTGCTGCAGTCGCTGGTCGTGCTCTCGCTGGTGGCCGCGGTCGCCTCCGGGTCGCTCGCGCTCGTGGTCCTCGGCGTCCTCGCCCTCAACGTCGGCCAGGCGGTGGCCAACCCGGCCTGGCAGGCGCTCGTGCCGACCATCGCCCCCGGCGACGACCTGCCGCGCGCGCTGTCGGTGCTGCAGACCGTGACGGCTGCGGCGATGCTGCTCGGTCCTGCCGTGGGCGGCCTTCTCGTCGGCGGCCTCGGCATCTCCGCCGCGCTCGTCGTCGACGCGGTCTCGTTCCTCGCGCTCGTCGTCGTCGCGCTGCTGCTGCGCGTCGAGCGGCGGCCGCAGGTCGAGGAGCACGAGAAGGGAGCGGCCTGGGCCGGCGTCCGGCTCGTCGCCCGCTCGCCGCTGCTGCGCGCCATGTTCGTGCTGCTCGCCGCGACGCTCCTCGCAGTCGGTGCGGTCAACGTGGCCGAGGTCTTCCTGCTCACCCAGCGCCTCGGCGCGACGGCGCAGGTCTACGGCGCGATCGGCGCGCTGTTCGCCCTCGGGCTCATGGTCGGAGCCGTCCTGGCGCGCAAGCCGCTCGGCGTGCGCGCATCGGCCCGGCTGCTCGTCCTCGTCCTCGCCTGGATGTCGGCGGCGCTCGTCGTCCTCGGCCTCGCGCCGACGCTCGTCGTGGCCGGCGCCGCGACGTTCGCGGTCGGCATCGGCAACGGCCTGCTCAACGTGCTCGTGCAGTCCGTCGTGGTCCGGCGTACGCCGGAACCCGTGCTGGGCCGGGTGTTCGCGGCGCTCTCCGCGCTCGTCGGCGCCGGGATGATCGTGGCCACCACCGCCGGGGGAGCGCTCCTCGCCGTGGTCGACGTCCGCGTCCTCATCGTGTCGTGCGCGGTGCTCTCGCTCGTCGTCATCGCCGCTGTCGGACGTGTCCTGTGGACTGCTCCTGACGACGCGGCCGGTTCCGCCCTGGCCGACCCCGTCCTCGACCCCGACCACCAGCAGACCGGCGACGCACCCGTCGAGGTGCCGCTCGTCGCATCCGCGGAAGGAGGTGCAGCAGCATGACGACGTACGCCGTCCCCGCCACGGCTCCCCGCCCGCTCGGTCCGCCGCGCATGCCGGCGTGAGCGCGGCCCGGCCGCTCACCATTGCCCGGATCCACCTCAGCCGCACGGGCTGACGGCGGACCGGGCAGCGCTGCGAGACGCGTCAGCCCGTGGAGCTCGGAGCCGGGGCCGGCCCGTCGCCGCCGATGCCGGGGAACTGGCCGGCGGGCACGATCGTGATGCGCGAGGCGGTGCGGTTGCCGCTCGCGTCCGCCGTCGACGCGACCGTCACGGTGTCGCCGACCTTCACGTCCGACATCGAGCCGTCGACCGTCTTCGACACCGTCACGTTGCCGGGCACGGCCACGGTGACCGACCCGCCGCGGGTGTCGACGGTGATGCTCGACGAGCTCACGGCCGTGACCGACCCGGCGACGCCGCGGCCGCCGAAGCCGCCCTGGCCGCCCGCCTGACCGCCGCCCTGCTGGCCGGCGCCGGTGCCGGTGCCGGTGGCGCCCTGCGCCGAGCCGCACAGGCGGGTGACGAACTGGCCCGGGCCCGAGCTGGCGGTTCCGCACGGGAGCGTGCCGGCCTGGGCCTGCGCGACCGCGTCGACGAGCGTGGCCGGTCCGGCCGCCATCGCCTTGCCTGCGAAGAATGCGCCGCCGGCGATCACCAGCGCGCCGACGACACCGCCGATGATCACGCCGCGGCCGAGGCCCGACGACGCCTGCGCGGGACGGCCCTTGGAGCCCTCGACGAGGTCGGTCAGGTCGGGCATCGACGGCGCCTGGTAGGACCCCGACGACACGAGCGGGGGCACGAAGCCCGGCTCGTCCGGCGTCGGTGGCTGCTGCGGTGCGTCGGTCATGGGTACTCCTCGGTTGTCATTCGTAGCGAAGCGCTTCGACGGGATCGAGCCGTGCGGCCGAACGGGCCGGCCACCAGCCGGCCAGGACGCCCACGACGAGGGCGGACACGAAGGCGAGCACGATGCCGCCCACCGTGGGAGCGGCCGGCACGTTGACGGCCGCACCGACCGGGCCGGTGATGAGGACGCCGAGCAGGACGCCGACGAGGGCGCCGCCGAGCGTCACGATGATCGCCTCGACCAGGAACTGCAGGGAGATGTCGCGGCGCCGGGCGCCGATGGCCTTGCGGGTGCCGATCTCGCGCACCCGCTCGCGCACCGACACGAGCATCGTGTTGGCGATGCCGATGCCGCCGACGACGAGGGCGATCGCAGCGATGCCGATGAGGAAGTTGCGGATGGTCGCCGTGGTCGTGGACGCGACGGTGAGCAGCTGATCCTGGCTCACCATCGTGAAGTCGTCGCTCGCCGAGCTCGCGAGCTGGTGCCGGAAGCGCAGCAGGCTCTGGATCTCGCTCTCGACGAGCGCGAGCTGCTCGGGGTCCTCGAGCGAGACTCCGACGGTGCGCAGGCTCGAGGCACCGGTGAACCGCGACTGCACCGCGGTGATGGGCGCGAACACGATGTCGTCGGGGTTCTGGAAGCCCGAGCCGCCCTTGGGCTGGGTGACGCCGACGACCGTGAACGGGATGCCGTTGAGCGTGACGGTCTGCCCGACGATCTCGGCGGGTGTGCGGTTCAGGCTCGCGACGGTCGTCGGCCCGAGGACGGCGACGCGCAGCGCCTTCTCGACGTCGAGGTCGGTGAGGAACGTGCCGGTCTGCACCTGGTAGTTGCGGACCGTCGCCTCGGCCGGCGTCGTCCCGGTCATCGACGTCGTGGTGTTCTGCCGGCCGTCGACCACCACGACGTTGGACACCGACATCTCCGGCGCGACGGCCGCGACCCCCGGGAGCGTCGCGATCGCTGCGGCGTCGTCGATGGTGAGCGTGCTCGCGGATCCAGCGGCACCGCGGACACCGCCGACGATCGAGCTGCCCGCGTTCACCGACAGCAGGTTGGTGCCCAGGCCCGCGATCTGGTTGGTGATGGCGGCCTGGGTCCCCTCGCCGACGCCGATCAGCGCGACCAGCGAGGCGACGCCGATGATGACGCCGAGCGTCGTCAGCGCGGTGCGCAGCAGGTTGGTGCGGAGCCGGCGCGATGCCAGCCGCAGCGCCTCGAGGACGCTCATGAGCCGTCCCCCAGACCGATCGCGTCGAGCCCCGCCGGCGGTACGACGAAGCCGGGACGCGCATCGTCGTGAGGCGCGAACGCACGCTCGTCGTCGAGGGCCGGACGGTCGGCGCCGACGATGCGGCCGTCCTCGACGCTGACGATGCGGCCCGCCCGGTCGGCGATGCGCGGGTCGTGCGTGATGGTCACGAGGGTGAGCCCCTCGCCGTGCAGGCGCTCGAGCAGCTCGAAGACCTCGCTGCTCGAGCTCGAGTCGAGGTTGCCGGTCGGCTCGTCGGCGAGGACGACCGCGGGCTGCGTCACGACCGCGCGGGCGATCGCGACGCGCTGGCGCTGACCGCCCGACAGCTGTGACGGGTCGTGGTGCATGCGGTCGGAGAGACCCACGCGGACGAGCGCCTCGGCCGCGCGCTCGAGCCGCTCCTTGCGCTTCACTCCGGCGTACACGAGCGGCGAGGCGACGTTCTCCAGCGCCGACTCCCCCGAGACGAGGTTGAAGCTCTGGAACACGAAGCCGATCGCGCGGTTGCGCAGCACCGCGAGGCGGTCGTCGTCGAGCGTGTCGGTGTCGACGCCGGCGAAGAGGTACTGGCCCGCGCTCGGGCGGTCGAGCAGCCCGAGGATGTGCAGGAGCGTGGACTTGCCCGAGCCCGACGGCCCGATGATCGCGACGTTCTCGCCCATGTCGATCCGGAAGTCGACGCCGCGCAGCGCCGCGACCTCCGAGTCGCCCATCGGGTAGGTGCGCGTCAGCCCGCGGCCCTCGAGCAGCGGGGGCTGGGGCGCCGTGGTGTCAGCCGCCATTGCGCGGCCCCGTGAACCCGCCCTGGCCGCCGCCGCCGAGACCCGTCCGACCGGTGAGACCGCCGACGCCACCCGTCGTACCGGTCGACGCGACGGGGTTGACCACGCCGGTGACGACGACCTGGCCGACCTGGACACCGCTGATGATCTCGGTACTCGCGTTGGTCGACAGGCCGATGCTCACCGGGGTCGCGTGCGGCGTGCCGTCGACCATCACCTGGACGTCGGTGCTGTTACCGGTTCCCTGGATCGCGGTGGTCGGGACGTAGAGCACGTTCTTCGCCGTCGACGTGACGATCGCGATCGACGCGGTCATGCCGGGGAGCACGCCCTCGGGGTTCTCCGTGAGCTGCAGGCTCAGCGGGAAGGTGACGGCGCCGCTGCCGCTGCTCGAGCTGTTGGCCTGCGTCGGCAGCGTCGTGATCTTGGCGGGCACCGTCGCAGAGACCGCCGAGATGGTCACCTGCGCGGTCTGCCCGACCTTGAGGGTGGCGACGTCCTGCTCGGCGATGTTGACGACCACGGTGAGCGCGTCGGAGCGCATGACGATCGCGGAGCCCGAAGGCGGCGCCTGGCCGACGGTCAGGTTCACCGCGGTCACGACACCGTCGACGGGGGCGGTGATCGACGTCGACGACGCCGACGACTTCGCGGTCGCGAGGTTCGCCTTCGCGGTGAGGACCTGGTTCTCCGCCTGCGTCACCTGCGCCCGCGCCTGCGCGATCTGCGCCTGGTTGGCCGCGGCGGTGGCCGACTGGTTCTTGGCCGCGGTGACGGCGGCCTTGTCGTTGGCGATCGCGACCTGGTCGTGGGCGACGGCCTGCTGCGCCTGCGCGACCGCCAGCTTGTCGGCGGCGAGGACGGACGACGAGACCGGCGGCACCGCAGCCTCGTCCGCCGCCAGCTTCGACGTGGCGGCAGCGAGACGCTGCTGGTCGACGAGCAGCTGCGCCTGGTCGGCTCCGAGCTGCGCCTGGGCTGCCGCGAGCTGTGCGGACGCGGAGGTCTGCGAGGCGATCTTGGACTGCGTCGAGCGCAGGTTGCTCTGCGCTGCGACGACCTGGGCCTGCGCGGAGGTCACGGCCGCCGCGGCCGCGGTGACGGCGGCGTCGGATCCGGACGCGTCGAGGGTCGCCAGGACGCTGCCGGCCGTGACGTGCTCACCCACCGCTGCTGCGACCGACGCGACCGTGTCACCGCTGGACGAGCTCCCACCCCCGTTGCCCGACGAGCTCGAGCCGGTGCTGGCGGAGCCGCTGGTGCCCGACGTCGTCTCCGTCGTGCTGCCGAACGCCAGGGAGTAGGTGCTGGCCGCACCGACCGTGCCGGTCGCGGCGATCGTGGCCGTGACGTCGCCCTGCTTCACGGTGCTGGTGAGGTACTGCGTGGCGGCTGCGGACGTGGACCGGTGGGTGAACCACCAGAACCCGGCGGCGACGGCCACGACGACGATGACGACAGCGGTGCCCCAACGCTTCACCGGCGCTTTCTAGACCTCCATGCTGGGCGCAGTCCGGCAGCCACCTGTGAACATGCTGAGACCCTGCTGGCAGACGCCGGCCTCAGCCGGTCGCGGCGCGCTCCGCGGCGCTGCGCACGATGCAGAACTCGTTTCCCTCGGGGTCGGTGAGCACGACCCAGCCGGTGCCGTCGGAGCGGCGCTGGTCGTCGACGAGCACCGCGCCGAGCTCGAGCACCCGCACGACCTCCTCGTCGCGCGTGCGATCGCTGGGCATCAGGTCGAGGTGCGCCCGGTTCTTCACCGTCTTGGCGTCGGGCACCTGAACGAACAGGATGTCGCCGCGGTGCGTGCTGAGCTCCGCCTCGGGATCACCCGGCTGGTCCTCGTCCGACATCGGGACCGCGAGCACCTCCGACCACCACAGCGCCTGGGCGTAGGGGTCGAGCGCGTCGAACGTGATCGTGCTCAGATGCGAGGCCATCCCCCGATCCTGCTCCGCCGCACGCCCAGACGTCGAGCACGATCCGAGCCGTCAGGACCGAGATCCCCCACGATCCGGCGTACCGCGCAGGTCGGCGCGATGAAGTTCGCGAAACATGATCATGTTTCGGGAACTACGTCGAAGGCGGTGTCAGATCTCGGTGCGGTGGAAGTTGAGGTGGCTCTTGCTCGGGGTCGGGCCGCGCTGGCCCTGGTAGCGCGAGCCGTACTGCGACGAGCCGTACGGGTGCTCGGCCGGCGACGACAGGCGGAACAGGCAGAGCTGGCCGATCTTCATGCCCGGCCACAGCTTGATCGGCAGGGTCGCGACGTTGGAGAGCTCGAGGGTGACGTGCCCGCTGAATCCGGGGTCGATGAAGCCCGCGGTCGAGTGCGTGAGGAGACCGAGCCGGCCCAGCGACGACTTGCCCTCGAGGCGGCCGGCGACGTCGTCGGGCAGCGTGATGACCTCGTACGTCGAGGCCAGCACGAACTCGCCCGGGTGCAGGATGAACGGCTCCCCGGACTGGGGCTGCACCTCGCGGGTCAGCTCGGGCTGCTCTTCGGACGGGTCGATGTGCGGGTAGCGGTGGTTCTCGAAGACCCGGAAGAACTTGTCGAGGCGCACGTCGACGCTGGACGGCTGCACCATCGCCTCGTCGAACGGCTCGAGCACGACACGGCCCTCGGCGAGCTCGCTCCGGATGTCCCGGTCCGACAGCAGCACGGCCCCTCCAACACTAGGAATCGCCGCGAGGCTACCGCCCCGATCAGGACGGCCGGGGGTCGGGCGGCGGGGTCGGGACCGGCGGGACCACCGGCAGCGGCGCGTCGAGGATCGGGGGCCGCGGCGGCGGGCAGCCGCCGACCGTGGGCTGCGGGCTCGGGCTGACCGAACCGGTGGGGGTCGTCGTCGGCGTCGGGGTGGCGCTCGGGGTCACCGCGGCGCAGGCGGCGAGCGCCGCGTCGTAGGACGCCTGGGCGTCCGCCTGCTGCTGCACGAGGACGTCGCGGGTCTGGATCGCGGCGGTGTAGTCCGCGAGGGCCTGCGCGTAGTCGTCGCGCTGGCGCTGGATCCGGTCCCAGGCCTGCGCGACCGAGCGCACCTGGGCGGCGTACGCCGCGAACGCCGCAGCCTCGGCGTCGTAGACCGGGACCTGGCTCCAGTAGGACATGAGGTCGGCGACGTAGAGCGCCTGCGCCCCGGAGAGGTCGCTCTGCGCCTGCGCGACACGGGCGTCGGCGAGCGCCTGCTCCTGAGCGGCGTTGAACGGCGGCTCGGCCTGGCCGGTGAAGGCCCAGCCGCAGCCGGGGCCGGTCGGGTCGGGCTCGCGCGAGGGCACGACCGAGACGGTCGGCGCCGGTAGCGGTGCGGTCGGCGGGGACGGGGACAGCACCGCGACCGGCAGGTCGACCGGCCACACCGGCTCGGCGGGCCGGGTCGGGAAGGAGATCGAGGGCAGCGGCGACGGCGTCCACGCGGGATCGACCGCGAGCACGCCCTGCGGCGGCGACGGGACCGGCGACGGCGACACCGAGACGCGCACCGGCGAGGTGAGCCCGGTGAACTGGTCGCCGGAGGCCCATGGCGACCGGGCGGCGTCGGCGACCGTCGAGGTGATGTCGGCGCACCGGCCGGCCAGCGCCGCGAGGAGGATGCGGTCGAGCCCGATCGCCGCGGCCGAGAGCCCGGTCGGCTTCACCGACGGGGTCGCGAGCACCGCGATCACGTCGCCGCGGCGCCAGAACAGGGCCGACGCCCCGGGGCGCCCTGCCGTCGGCCTGATCCAGGCGACGAACGCGTCGGCCGCCGTCGCGGTCGCGGTGGTGCGCGAGCCGGCGGCGACCGCGCCGATGCTAGCGGCGGTGCGCGACACCGGCCCGCCGCAGCGCCCGAGCAGCTCGGCCCACTGGGTGAACGCGACGGCCCCGGAGCCGGCGGCGTAGGCCGACACGGTGGCCACGAGCTGCTGCTTCCCGACGCCGTAGATCCGGGTGGCCGACAGCGCCGCGTCGGCCTGCGGGCGGCCGCACGTCTGGTCGAAGGGCGTGCCCCCGGTCCACGCGAGATCGCTCGCACTCACCCATCCGGGTGCCGGCGCGGGGACGAGGGTCGCGGCGAGCGCCTTCTGCGCCGGGCTGTCGGTGACGGCGACGGTCTGCACGGACGGCGTGGGGGTCGGCTGCGCGACGGCGGCCGCCGGGGCGCGCGGCGTCAGCGTGATCCCGGTGGCGGTGAGCCCGAGCACGGTGGCCCCGGCGAGCGCCAGCCCCGCTCCGGCCACGAGGAACCCCGCGGTCGCCGTGCTCGTCCTCCGACCGGGGACCGGACGGTTCGCCGACGAGGACGGAGGCGGTGCCGCGTGGCGTCCCACCGGAGCTCGCCCCCTTCGTCGCCGTGGATCCGTCAACACTCCGACGGCTCCGCTTCGGCAGGCGTTCCCGACCTGCCCTCCATCATGGTGACGGAAGTTCCGACGGAAGCAGGTCACGGGTGAGCGCGCGTCACGCGGGCGACAGCGCCGGAGCAGGTCTCGACGACCTGTTCCCCGGCGGTCTGCCCTCGTCCGTGCCCGCCCCGACCAGCGGCCGCGCCCGGCGGCTGTCGCGCTTCCCGCGCCTCGTGCTCTGGTCAGCGGTGGCGGGCGCGGTGGTCGCGGCCCTCGCCATCCCGGCCGTGCTGCCCCCGTCGTTCGCGGCACGGCAGGCGGTCTACGCCTGGGAGGACCTGCCCTCCGAGCTGCCGCTGCAGGCCGAGCTCCCGCAGCGCTCCGTCCTCGTCGACGACTCCGGCAAGCCCTACGCCTACTTCTACGGTCAGAACCGCGTGCCGCTCCCGATCGACCGGGTGTCGCCGCACGCCGTCGACGCCCTGCTCGCCACCGAGGACGACCGCTACTACGAGCACGGCGCCGTCGACCTCACCGGCCTCGCGCGCGCGGTGCTGCGCACGTCGTCGGGCACGCGGCAGGGCGGCTCGGGCATCACCCAGCAGTACGTGAAGAACCTGCTGCTGTCCGAGGCGCGTACGACCGATCAGGCTGTCGCGGTGACCGAGGCGACCCTGTCGCGCAAGATCAAGGAGCTGCGCCTCGCCGTCGCCGCGGAGAAGGCGCTCACGAAGGACCAGATCCTCGAGCGCTACCTCAACACCGTGAACTTCGGCGACGGCGCCTACGGCATCGGCGCTGCGGCGCTGCACTACTTCGGCGTGCCCGCGAAGGACCTGACGATCGCGCAGGCCGCGATGCTCATCGGGATCCTCAAGTCGCCCACCAACTACAACCCGGTCGACAACCCCGGGCCGTCGCAGGTGCGGCGCGACGTCGTGCTCGCCCGGATGCTGTCGACCGGGCGCATCACGAAGGCCGAGCACGACGAGGCGGTCGCGACGAAGGTGACGCTGAAGCTCACCGACCCGAAGCAGGGCTGCGGGGCCTCGGCGTACCCGTTCTTCTGCCAGTGGGTGCTCTCGACCATCACCAACGACAAGACGTTCGGCGCCACCCCCGAGGCGCGCGCCGAGCTGCTCTACCGCGGCGGGCTCACGATCCGTACGACGTTGAACCGCAACGCCATGGCTGCGGCGCAGGCGGCGGCCGACCAGGCGCTCGCGCGCACGAACCGGGTCGCGACGGGCATCGCGGTCGTACGGCCGGGAACCGGGGAGGTGGTGGCGATCGCGACGAACCGGCGGTGGGGTCGCGACGCGGCGAAGGGCCAGACGCAGCTCGTGCTGCCGGTGCTCGCGGCGTACCAGCCGGGTTCGAACTTCAAGCCGATCACGCTGGCGACCGCGCTCGAGCGCGGCTTCGACCTGCGGACGAAGTTCGACACCCCCGACGGCTACAAGCCGGCCGCGATGAACTACCCCAAGGGCGGGTTCCACAACGACAACGACCGCAACAACGGACGGCTCGACGCGTACGCCGCCACGGCCCGCTCGGTGAACACCTGGTACGTGCAGCTCGAGGAGAAGTACGGCGTCCTGCCCGTCGCCGACATGGCCGGGCGCCTGGGCATCACGAGCCTGCCGCGCAAGGGGAAGCGGGCCATCACCGCGCGCGACGCGTCGCTGACGCTGGGGACGTACGAGGTGTCGCCGGTCGAGATGGCGTCGGTCTACGCGACCTTCGCGAGCGGCGGCATCGCGTGCCGCCCGATCGCGATCACGTCGATGACCGACCGGCACGGTACGAAGCTGCCGGTCCCCACCGCGGCCTGCCGACGGGCGCTGACGCCGTACGTCGCCGCTGCCGTCACCGACGTGATGCGCGGCGTCTTCGGCCGCAGCGGCACAGGTGCGGGACTCGACCTCGGCAAGCGCCCGGCCGCCGGCAAGACGGGTACCACGAACGACTCCGCCGCGACCTGGTTCAGCGGTTTCACCCGGCAGTACGCGACCGCGGTGTGGATCGGTGACCCGCGCGGCGGCCAGCGCTACCCGCTCAAGAACGTGACGGCCTACGGGCAGCGGTTCGGGACGGTGTACGGGCGCTCGATCGCCGGGCCGATCTGGCGGTCGGTGATGACGTCGCTGCACGCGAAGCTGCGGGTCGAGGCGTTCCCCGCGCCGGCGACGACCGCCCTCACAGGTCTCACCCCGCCGGTGCCCGATGTCCGCGGCCTCGACCGCGACGCCGCGATCACCGCGCTGCTGCGCGCCGGCTACCGGGTGCGCCTCGCCGAGCAGACAGCGCCGCCCGACCAGGACCTCGCCGTCGGCGCGGTCGCCGACCAGGACCCGCCCGGGGGCACGGCGTACCCCTACGCCTCGATCGTCACCCTCACCCTCACGTCCGGCAGCGACCTCGGCGTCACCATTCCCGAGCCCTGGACCGTGACCACCCCCCGCTGACCACCTGACGCCCCCCCCCGCGCCGACCCACGATCGCGGGCACCTTCAGCGGGTCAGGGGGGCGGGGGGCGCTGGGTGCGCGACGATCGGCGCATGCTGCACGTCGAGATCTCCTCCCCCGCCGCCACCACCGGTTCGCTGCTCGAGGTCCTGCGCGACGACCCCTACGTGACGTCGATCGCGGTGACGCCCGGAGTCCTGGAACGCCCGGCCGGCGACGTCGTCTCGTTCGACGTCCCGCGCGAGGCGTCGCAGGAGGTGCTCGACCGGCTGTTCGACACCGGCGTGCACCGCGACGGCACGGTGCGCGTCGAGCCCGTGTCGACGTGGGTCTCGCAGCCGGCGTTCGACCAGATGCTCGCCGCTCCCGGCGCCGGCGCCGACTCCGTCGTGTGGCCCGAGGTCACCCAGCGCGCCTACACCGACAGCGAGCTCACCTGGACCTACCTCGCGTTCATGACGATGGCCACCCTCATCGCCGCGATCGCGATCAAGCTCGACTCGCAGATCCTCGTGATCGGCGCGATGGTGCTCGGCCCGGAGTTCGGGGCGATCGCGGCTCTCGGCGTCGGCCTGGTACGCCGCCGCCGCTCGTTGCTCGGCCAGGCGCTGCGCACGCTGCTCATCGGCTTCGCGATCGCGATCGCCCTCACGACCCTTGCGACGTTCCTCGCCGCGCTCGCAGGCTGGGTCGACGTCGGCGACCTCACCCGGCCGCGACCGGGCACGACGTTCATCTACAAGCCCGACAAGTGGTCGTTCGTGGTGTCGCTCATCGCGGGCGTCGCCGGCGTGCTGTCGCTGACGTCGGCCCGGACCGGCGGGCTGGCGGGCGTGTTCATCTCGGTGACGACGATCCCGGCGGCCGCCAACGCCGCGGTCGCGATCGCGTTCGCGGACTGGCTGGAGTTCCGCGGCAGCGCCCTGCAGCTGGTCATCAACATCACCGGCATGGCGCTCGCCGGCTGGGCGACGCTCGCCTTCCAGGACACCGTCGTGGCCCGCTCGGAGCGGGCAGGCGGCCTACGCCGACGCCGGGCCAAGGACGACCCCCGACGCCGCTGACCCGTCCCGTCGCCAGCCCGACACCCCCGTCGATGTGTGTCCACACCGGCCCCGGAGCCAGCCTGAGCACACATCAACGGCCCGTCGACGCCGGGTGCGCGGGGCCGACTATCATGGCGCGAGCCCGAGGTCGCACGGCCGACGGCGGCACCTCGCGGGTGTAGTTCAATGGCAGAACATCAGCTTCCCAAGCTGACAGTGCGGGTTCGATTCCCGTCACCCGCTCCACTGAAATCCATTGTGGCACAGAGGATTTCGAGATTCGCTCATTGACCGCTCATCACCCTGAATGACCGTTGTGGGCCCCACTTAGCCCACGTTTAGCCCACGTTTAGCCCACGTTGATCTTGGTCATCCATCGACCGAGTCTTTGCGATAGGGCTCGCGGCCCGGCCTGGGAACAAGGGGCGGAGGCAACGGCTGGATGCGGCAAGACCCGATGCACATGTCTGCTGCGATTCGGGTCAGTCGGCTGTCACGAAGCCATGGGACCAGGGCCGGGGCCGCGGAGAACAGGTGCGTGCGCAGGACCCGCTGGATGTCGATGGTCAGGAGCAGGAGCGTAAACAAATCCGTGGAGTCGGCCTTGGTCACCTTGAAGATGCTCCCGAACGGGACCACGCTCGCGTGATAGTCCGGGGTCGCCACGTGCTCGTTCAGAGCGTTCTTGAGGGCGATCGCGTACACGTGCGCGGTGGTCAGGTCCGTGGGGATGGCCGCGCCAAGGACGTTGGTCACGTCCGCGGCCTTGTGCGCGTGCGTGCCGTCCGCGATGTGGTTCACGTACGCGGGCCCGCACAGGATGAGCTTCGCCAGCGCCGTGGGCAGGTCGGACGGGGCCACGAACATGGCCTCGCCGCTGTACTGCACGCCCGTGGTCACGCTCCGCTGGGCCACGTACGGCGCATCGACCAGGGCCCCGTGCATGATGAAGCCCGCGGTCTGAAGGTTGTCGATCAGGCCCTTGAGGCCGTTCAGGGCCGCGGCGCTCTGGGCCCCGGCCAGGCCGGGAACGGTGGTGCGGTTCATGGTAGATCTCCTCGGTCTAAAATGGGTGCGTGCGCTAGAGAATTGCGAGATCAGGGTC
>WBZP01002167.1_pt1 | contig 22956 bp, 21 predicted proteins | sample 5204301 | NCBI WGS metagenome assembly WBZP01 (sample SAMN12412401, study PRJNA552823) | activated sludge metagenome | isolation source: activated sludge from nitrification reactor of wastewater treatment plant... | place: USA: Pennsylvania | collected 2017 | reverse complement strand
GCGCCTGGTCAAGACACCGGAACGGGTCATGGCTTATTTCAAACATTCGGCTGTCCAATATGCCGCAATCTAATCTATTTAATTGCCGGGTTAATAATATAGCTACCAGCATACACCGAGAAGGCATGAAAGGCCGCTTTATACCGTCGTCGCCATCAGCTGGTCATGGCCGAATTGAGCCCTTCAAACTGACAACATGTGTCAGATCAAGTCACGACTTTTTCAGATCAGGCCTTGCTTACCGCTAGGCCAAGCGCGGCGGCGATCCGGCCGCTGGCCGCCGGTTTCTCGACCCAGCGGTAGAACAGCGTGGCAACGGCGATGCTTGCACCCCAAGCCAGCGCCATGAAGGCCAGTGCGGCACCCGGTGCGCTCAGGCCAAGGCGGACGAAGAGGGCGTTGGCCAGCAGGCAGATCGGGAAGTGCACGAGGAACAGCGAGTAGGAGATACGCCCGAGGAAGGCGAGGACGGGCCACTCCGGCCAGCTTTCGAGCAGGCCGCTACGCTGGCTGAAGGCGAGCGCCATGGCCACCGCCAGCGCGACGGCGATGCGCAGGCGGAAATCGATCACCAAGGCGGCGATAGCAAGACAGGTGACAACGGCTGCCCAGGCGGACAGTCGCCGGCGGTCGCCAGCCCACCAGGCGGCGGCGCCCAGCCCGTACGAGCCGAAAAAATAGATCGCCCAGTTGTCCAGGTTCTCGTTGCGGTTGAACCAGAACAGCGCCACGGCCGCCATCGCCAGTACCAGTACCGGCGCACCTCCGCCCAGGCGCCCGGCCCACAACAGCAAGGTCATCAATGCGAAAAGCTGAAAGTCGATGGCGATGTACCAGAGCCCGGCCGACAGCGAATCGAAGCCGAGCACACTCTGCAGCAGCAGGGCATGAGCGGCGAGTTGCGCCAGCGTCGGCGGGGCCGGTATGGCCTCGTCGTTCATCCAGACGCGGGCCAGCGCGGCCCCGGCGACGGCCAGCGCGATGGCGACGAAATAGGGAATGGCCAGCCGCACGTAACGCTTCGCGATCAGCGGCCACGGCGATCCGGCCAGCGCCCCACCTTGCGGCGACATGCCGCGCGCCGCGAGAAATCCGGCGATGACGAGAAAGACCTGGACGGCGATGCGCGCGTAATCGTAGAACCAGCCGATGGTACCCGGCGCGACTTCCAGCGCGGCACCAGCGAGCGGACCGTAGGCGGCGAGATGGTGGAGGACGATCAGTTGTGATGCGATCGCCTTGAAGGCGTCGATCAACGGCATGCGGTTGGCGTTCATGGCGCTGATTCTACAGGGGCTGCTCAGACGAAGCGGGCGATGAAGGCGCCCGCCTTGGCGGCCGGCAGGTCGATCCAGACCCGATGGCCGTTGCCGGGGGCGATAGCGACCGGCTCGCCGGCGGCGTTCTCCATGCCGCTCAGCATCCAGGCATGGTTGCCGACCGGATGTACGCATTCAAGGCGGTCGCCGACGGCAAAGCGGTTCTTGACTTCGATTTCCATCAGCCCGCGTGCCGCATCGAAACGCACGGCATCGCCGACATAGAGGCTGCGGTCGGATTCGGAATGGCCTTTCAGGTAGTTCTGATAATCGGCGTCGTGGTGGCGCTGGTAGAAACCATCGGTGTAGCCGCGGTTGGCGAGGCCTTCGAGTTCGCGCAGCAGTTCGGGGGCGAGCGGCTTGCCGGCCACCGCGTCGTCGATCGCCTGGCGGTAGGCCTGGCAGGTGCGCGCCACGTAGTAGGGACTCTTGGTGCGCCCTTCGATCTTCAGCGAATCGACGCCGATTTCCACCAGCCGGTGCACGTGCTCAATGGCGCGCAGGTCCTTCGAGTTGAGGATATAGGTGCCGTGCTCGTCTTGCTCGATCGGCATCAGTTCGCCGGGGCGCTCTTTTTCCTCGAGCAGAATTTCCTGATCACCAGGGGCATGCACCTTGTAATCCCAGCGGCAGGAGTTGGTGCAACTGCCCTGATTCGGGTCGCGATGATTGAAGTAGCCTGAGAGCAGGCAACGGCCGGAGTAGGCGATGCATAGCGCACCGTGGACGAAGACTTCGAGCTCGATGTCCGGGCATTGCTGGCGGATTTCGGCGACTTCATCAAGTGACAGTTCGCGCGACAGGATGACGCGGTCGACCCCCATTTTCTGCCAGAAACGGACGGCAGCCCAGTTGACGGTATTGGCCTGGACCGAGAGGTGGACGGCCTGTTCCGGCCACGTCTCGCGAACCATGTCGATCAGGCCGGGGTCGGACATGATCAGCGCGTCGGGCCCGAGGGCGATGACCGGCGCCATGTCGGCGAGGTAAGTGCCGACTTTCACGTTGTGCGGGAAGATGTTGCTGACGACGAAGAGGCGCTTGCCTTGGCTACGCGCCTCGGCGATGGCCGTGCCCAGCTTGTCGAGGTCGCCGAACTCGTTGTTGCGCACGCGCAGGCTGTAGCGCGGCTGCCCGGCGTAGATCGCATCGGCGCCGAAGGCGAAGGCGGTACGCATCATTGCCAGCGAGCCAGCGGGAGCGAGGAGTTCTGGGGCTTGGGCCATAGTAGAATGCGGAAAGGCGAGAATTCTATCCCCATGAGCGAAGAAATACTGATCAATTACACCCCGCAGGAAACGCGCGTCGCCGTCACGCAGCAGGGCGTCGTCCAGGAACTGCACATCGAGCGCACCGCCAGCCGGGGACTGGTCGGCAATGTCTATCTGGGACGGGTCTGCCGCATTCTGCCCGGCATGCAGTCGGCTTTCATCGACGTCGGGCTGGAACGCACCGCATTCCTGCATGTCGCCGATATCTGGCAGGCGCGGGAAGCGGCGACCGAGCGGCCGGCCGAGCGGCCGATTGAGCGGGTGCTGGGCGAAGGGCAGAGTATCGTCGTCCAGGTGGTCAAGGACCCGATCGGCACCAAGGGCGCGCGGCTGTCGACGCAGATTTCGATCGCCGGCCGCATGCTGGTCCATCTGCCGCAGGAAAAGCATATCGGCATTTCGCAGCGTATCGAGGCGGAAGCGGAGCGCGAGGCACTGCGCGAGCGGATCACCCGCCTGGTGCCCGCCGACGAACCCGGCGGCTTCATCGTCCGCACGATGGCCGAAAATGCCAGCGATGCCGAATTCGCGACCGATATCGCCTACCTGCGCAAGACCTGGGCCGACATCCGTGACAAGGCCCGTGTCTGCGCGCCGCCGACCGCGCTCTACCAGGATCTTTCGCTCGGCCAGCGCGTGCTGCGCGACTTCGTCAATCCCGATACCAGCCGCATCCTGATCGACTCCCGCGAAACCTTTCTGCGGCTGAGCAACTTCGCGGACGAATACACGCCGGCGGTCCAGCCGATGCTCGAACACTACACCGGCGAGCGCCCGCTGTTCGACCTGCATGGCGTCGAGGAGGAGATCCAGAAGGCGCTGGCCCGCCGCGTCGATCTGAAATCCGGCGGCTACCTGATCCTCGACCAGACCGAGGCGATGACGACCATCGACGTCAACACCGGCGGATTCGTCGGCGTGCGCAATTTCGACGATACCATCTTCAAGACCAACCTCGAGGCGGCGGTGACCATCGCCCGCCAGCTCCGCCTGCGCAACCTCGGCGGAATCATCATTGTCGATTTCATCGACATGGAAAACGAGGAACACAGAAACGCGGTGCTGGAAGAGTTCAACAAGGCGCTGGCCCGCGACCACACGCGGCTGACGGTCAATGGTTTCACAGCGCTCGGTCTGGTCGAGATGACACGCAAGCGCACCCGGGAATCGCTGGCGCACGTGCTGTGCCACCCCTGCCCGACGTGCAGCGGGCGCGGCGAAGTCAAGACCGCGCGCACCGTCGCCTACGAAATTCTCCGCGAACTGCTGCGCGAGGCGCGCCAGTTCAACGCCCGTGAATACCGCGTCCTGGCCGGGCCGGCCGTGGTCGACCTCTTTCTTGACGAGGAATCGCAATCGCTGGCGATGTTGTCGGATTTCATCGAGAAGCCCGTTTCGTTGCAGTCGGAGCCGAGCTATTCGCCCGAGCAATACGACATCGTTCTTATGTAGTCACAACCAAGGAGACCATTCATGACCCCCGATCCGGAATTCGAAAGCCTCGTTCCCGCGCTGTCGTTCACCCGCCGCAGCTTCCTCGTCACCAGCCTCGGGGCCGGTTTCGCGCTGTCCGTGCAACCGGTGATGGCGCAGACGGCGATCAAGACCGATGACGCCGGCCTGCTGGCGGGCGAGGTCAAGGTGCCGGTCAAGGATGGCGAAATGGTCGCCTATCGCGCCTTGCCCAAGGGGGCGGTCAAGCCGCCGGTTGTCCTCGTGGTTTCCGAAATCTTTGGGGTCCATGAGCACATCCAGGACGTTTGCCGCCGCCTGGCCAAGCTCGGCTATTGTGCCATCGCGCCCGAACTCTTCGCCCGTCAGGGTGACCCGCGCCAGTATTCAAGCATTCCCGATATTCTCGCCAAAATCACCAGCAAGACGCCGGATGCGCAGGTGATGAGCGATCTCGATTCGACCGTCGCCTGGGCGGCGTCCAAAGGCGCCAATACAGACCGACTGGCGATCACCGGCTTCTGCTGGGGTGGTCGCATCACCTGGCTCTATTGTGCCCACAACCCGCAGGTCAAGGCCGGCGTCGCCTGGTACGGGCGGCTGGTCGGCGACGTCAATGAGTTCACCCCACGCCATCCGATCAACATTGCCGCCGACCTCAAGGCACCGGTACTCGGCCTGTATGGTGGCCTCGATACGGGCATCCCGCTGGAGACCGTCGAGAAGATGGAAATGGCGCTGAAGGAAGGCAGCAAGGCTGCCCGACTTTCGCAGATTCACGTTTACGACAATGCCCCGCATGCCTTCCACGCCGATTACCGCCCCAGTTTCACCAAGGAAGCGGCGGAAGACGGCTGGAAGCGGATGCAGTCCTGGTTCAAGAAGATCGACCAGGCCTGAGCGGGTTTTGGCGAAGCGTCGCTTCGTGCTACGCTTCGCCGCTCGCAAGGAACTCCCAGATGACCGAAGCCGACCAGAAGACCGAATCGCCCGTCGACGCGCGCGCCCTGCTCAAGGACCTGCAGGGCCGCTTCGATGTATTCCGCAACTTCAGCCCGCTGGCGATCGGCATCGACAAGCAGCTCATCGCGCAAGAGCCGGACCTCAACCGCAAGGCCTTGCGCCTGGCACTGCGCAGTCACACCATGTCGACGCGCTACCTCAAGGAAATGCAGACGGCGAGCATGCGGCTCAACCTTGACGCCTCGGCAGCCGGCGAAGTCACCGACGAGGCGCGCACCCATTCCGGAGAAATGCTGCGCGAACGCTTCAAGAAACAAGCCGAGCAGCGCAAGGCCGAGCAGGAGTCAGCCAGAGCCGCGCAGGAGGCCGCCAGGGCCGAGCAGCGCCGCCTGGAAAAGCTTGGCCAGCTCACCGAGAAGTTTGGCCGCAGGACCAACTGAAACCGCACCGTCACCGGCTTTGAACATGACCGGCGCCCGAGCGCAGTCGGATTTCATGTCATGAAGAAACTGCGGACGGTACTCGCCGTTCCTGCGGAATCCGATGCACAGTCGGCTCCTGCCAGGACCTGACCGCTCACGACTCTCTGTTTTGGATCGCCCTGCGTCTCATGTCCAGGGCCTGTCTGGCCTGGCCGATTACGACGGAAAGGACATTGAGCTGGCCGACATCCAGCGGCTTCGCCTTGACTTGCCCGAATGATCTGGCGACCACGTCATCGATCTCATCTTCGAGCCGATCGATGGCTTCCAGATCGACGCCCCGCCCCTCGCGCATGATGGCAATCAGCCGGTCGATGTCGCCTTGTCCCTCGTTGGTCGCCTGGCTTCTCCAGGTGCCAAACAACCAGACCAGGCCGGAGCCGAAGACACCCAGGAGAATCGAGGTCAGATACAGGAGGCCCATCGCGCTGTCAAGCAAAGACGTTTGTTCCCCGTTGAAAAAAGCCGCCGCGCCCGGGTGAACGGGCAGGCCCGACCCATCTTCCGGGTCTGGCGCTTCAATATGCACGGCAAGCCGCGAACTCGACAACAGCCTGGCTTTGGCCAGGGACACCATGCGCGCAGATTCTCCGGCCACATACTCGGGCAAGGAGTGTCTGCCTACCAACCGGAAGGTGACAGCCAGCGTACCCAGAGCCTCCTCAGGCTTTGGTGACGTCCCGCCGAAGGCGCCGACTTCGATCTCGTTGGGCTCCGCGCCCGGGATTGTCTTGGCTATCGCTGCCGCCTGCTTGTCACCAATTAGTCGGGGCGAGACATTCGTGGCGTGGGTGATGGCGGCGATCGCATTGGCAATGGCGCCTGGGCCGGACGGACCGAGGACCAGGACGCCAGCGACCTGTTTCTTGGCCACCGCCTGGCCTATTTCATCGATCGACAGGAACTCTCTGCGCACCTGATAGGGGGAAATGCCATAAAAGGCCAATACTGCATCGAGCAACCGTTCGAGACCTTGATCCTTTTCTGTCAAAGCTGATTTAAGCAGGGCGACGTTCTTGCCGGCCAACCCTTGAAAGCTGTTGATCCGCGAGTGGCCAGGCACGATCAGAACCAGATCGTCGCGCCGGACGATGGCGATGGTCAAACCGTTGGTTGGCATCGCAATGTCGCTGCGGACAATGGCGAGGTCGGTCTCGCCTTTCTCCAGGGCCTTGGCACTCGCCGCCAGGCTGTCTTTCTTGATCGGTTTCAGCCGAACTAGTGGACGTTCTTCCGCGACCACCTGGGTGAGCGTCGATATGAAAACCGGCCCTCCCTCCAGATACGGGCCTGTCGTCACCTTGAGCGGCCACCGAACCAGGCCCGCTTTGAGGACAAGCGTGGCAATTCCGCCGATCACCAGCACGATCGCCAAGCAGAAGAAAACGTATCTTACCCACCGTGATCGCCTGGCACGAAGCAGCTGAACAGACTGGATCACAGACGTTTGCCAACAAGAGGAATTCTGTTCATCTGGACAGCCCGTCAATCCCACGCAACAACAATATCGAATCATATGCTCGGCAACGCGAGAACAGAAGGTGCCGGCCTGACGAATCAAGGACGAAGCTAGTCAATTTGCCGCCACTCTAGCCAGTTTGGCGCGGCCTTGCGGGTCATTCGAGACGAAATCCGGTTTCCGAAGCGGCTGAGTGCAAGACTAGGGATACTCCGTCGAAGCAGCGCTGAAATCCCTGGCCTTCGGCAAGAATCTTGTCGCCAGCCGCCACCTGCCGGTCTCCCGCCTGTGCGAAACGACCAGGACGCGGAAAAGAAATGCGGCTTGGCTTGCCTTGCATCAAACGCCGGCTCAGGTTGCTTCGTATAATGAGCGGTTTCCTATTGCTGATCGAGGAGTCGCCATGGCGGCAGTGATGCCCGTACCGGCCGCAAGCCGGGTTCTGATGTCCGGTAACGAAGCGGTCGCCCGCGCCGTCTGGGAGGCGGGGGTCAGGGTCGCTGCGGCCTACCCCGGCACCCCGTCGACCGAGATGCTCGAGGTGATCTCGACCTATCCGGACCTGTACGCCGAATGGTCGGTCAACGAAAAGGTCTCGCTCGAGGTTGCCATCGGCGCCGCCTATGCCGGGTCGCGCGCCTTCTGCTGCATGAAGCATGTCGGCATGAACGTCGCCTCCGACGCGCTGATGACCCTGACGTTGACCGGCGTGATCGGTGGTCTGGTCATCGCCATCGCCGACGACGTCGGGCTGTCGTCGTCGCAGAACGAGCAGGATTCGCGCTTCTGGGGGCGCTTCGCGCATGTGCCGGTGCTCGAGCCAGCCGATTCGCAGGAAGCCTATGCGATGACGCTCGACGCTTACGAGTTGTCCGAGCGCTTTCAGGTGCCAGTGATCCTGCGCATGACGACGCGGATCAACCACGTCAAGGGTCTGGTCACGGTCGGTGAGCGCAGCGCCAAGGTATCGCCCGGTTTCCGCAAGGATCCGGCGCGCTGGGTGATGACGCCGACCGGCGCCGGCAAGCGCATTCCGCTGATGTTCGCCCGGGTTGGCGAACTGCGCAAGGAAGCCGAGGTTTCCGCGCTGAATTTCATCGAGCCGGGCAGCGACCGGCGCGTCGGCTTCATCGCCTCGGGTCCGGCCTACATGCATGTCAAGGAGTCATTCCCGGATGCGCCGGTACTCAAGCTCGGCTTCTCCAGTCCGGTGCCATTCGAGAAATGCCGCGACCTGGCAGCGCTGGCCGATCAGGTGGTGGTCGTCGAGGAAGTCGAGCCACTGGTCGAGAACGAGCTGAAGGCCCAGGGAATTGCCGTGATCGGCAAGGACATCCTGCCGCTGCAGGGCGAACTGGCGCCGAATGTGCTCATTCCGGCGATCGCGCGACTGCTCGGCGAAGAAATCCCGCTGTTGCGGTCGACCGCGCCGATGCCTGTCTTTCCACGACCACCGACGATGTGCGTGGCCTGCCCGCATCTCGGCGTCTATTACACCCTGTCGCAAGTGCGCAACCTAACCATTTCCGGCGACATCGGCTGCTACACGCTGGGTGCCGGTCATCCGTGGAATGCGCTCGACACGTGCATCTCGATGGGCGCCTCGATGGGCATCGCGCTCGGTCTCGACAAGGGACGCGGCGAAGCCGACAAGGACAAGCGCATCCTCGCGGTGATCGGCGACTCGACCTTCCTGCACATGGGCATGCAGGGGCTGCTCGACATCGTCTACAACAAGGGTAACGTCACCGTGCTACTGCTCGACAACCGCGCGGTCGGCATGACCGGCGGCCAGGACAACCCCGGCAACGGCCGCGACATCCATGGTGACCCGGCGCCGCGCGTAGACTTCGCCAAGCTGGTCGAGGCGCTCGGGGTCAAACAGGAGCGCATCCACGTCGTCGATCCCTACCAGTTGCCGGTGCTGTTCAAGACCATCCGCGACGAAGTCAAGGTGCCGGAAGTCTCGGTCATCATCACCGACCAGCCCTGCGTCCTGATCAAGGACTATCACAAGCTCAAGGCCTACGAGGTCATCGACGACAAGTGCACCGGTTGCGGCAATTGCATCGATGTCGGCTGCCCGGCCATCCACGTCACCCGAAGAGGGAAGGAGGTCAAGGCCAGTGGGCGCGAGGTCGATCTTGCCTTTGTGCGCATCGAGACTTCCGTGTGCACCGGCTGTGGCCTGTGCGTGCAGCCCTGCGCGCCGAATGCCATCGTCCATCACGTACCGGTGTCGCCGATCAAGCTGGTAAAGGGTTGCGGAGTCTGAGATGAGCGAGAACACCAATATCCTCGTCGTTGGCATCGGCGGGCAGGGAGTCATGACGGCGACCGAAATTCTCGCCGAGGCAGCGATCGCGCTCGGTCACGACGTCAAGAAGACCGAGGTGGCGGGCATGGCGCAGCGCGGCGGGGTCGTCTCCTCGCACCTGCGCTTCGGCACGCGGGTCCTGACGCCACAGATCACGCCAGGCACCGCCGATGTCCTGCTCGGCTTCGAATCGGCCGAGACCATGCGCTGGCAGCACATGCTGCGTCCGCGCGGAATCACCCTGATGAACACAGCGAAGCTGGTACCGCCGGTGGTCGAGCTCGGCCTGTTCGATTACCCGGACGATCCCCTTGCCGAGATCAGGAAGGCCGGCCGCAAGGTCGTCGCCTTCGACGCGACTTCGATTGCCCAGGAACTCGGCGAAATCCGTCTCGGCAATACCGTCATGCTCGGCGCCATCGCCGACCACCTGCCGTTCTCGGCGGAAGTTCTGCTCGACTGCGTGCTCAAACGTTTCCAGCGCAAGGGCGAGAAACTGGTCGAACTGAACCGTCGGGCATTCGAGGCAGGTCGCGCTGCCGTCGGCGCAGCGGAAGCCGCGCTCGGATAGTCTGGTAAAATACGCACCAATTCAAGGGGAAAGGCGTCGCCCTTCCCTTTTCATTTCCGCGTGACGCAACGATGACGGCACAAATAATCGACGGCAAGGCGCTGGCAGAGGAACTGCGCCAGAGCTTCAAGGCGCGGGTCGAGGCGCTCGCCGCCAGTGGGCAACGTCCCGGTCTGGCGGTCATTCTGGTGGGTGAGGACGCCGCATCGCAGGTCTATGTGCGCAACAAGGTCAGTGCCTGCCAGGCGATCGGCATGCACTCCGAGAAGATCACCTACGACGCCGCGGCCGACCCCGAAATCGTGCTCAAAAGGATCGCTGCACTGAATGCAGACCCTGCCATCCACGGCATTCTCGTGCAGTTGCCGCTACCCGGGCATTTTGCCGAAGCCGCAGTGCTCACCGCGATCGCCGTCGACAAGGACGTCGACGGCTTTCATGCCGAAAATGTCGGCGCGCTGGCGCAGGGCAATCCGCGCTTCATCCCGTGCACGCCTTACGGCGTGATGAAAATGTTCGAGAAGGGCGGCGTCGATCTGGCCGGCAAGGAAGCCGTCGTCATCGGCCGCTCCAACATCGTCGGCAAGCCGATGGCGTTGCTGCTGATCAATGCCGGCGCCACCGTCACCGTCTGCAATTCGCGCACGAAAGACCTCGGCGGCCATACCCGCCGCGCCGACATCCTGGTCGTCGCCGTCGGCAAGCCGCGCTTCGTCACTGCTGACATGGTCAGGCCGGGCGCGGTCGTCATCGACGTCGGCATCAACCGCCTGCCCGATGGCAAGCTGTGCGGCGATGTTGATTTCGCCGGCTGCCTGGAAGTTGCAGGCCAGATCACGCCGGTGCCGGGCGGTGTCGGTCCGATGACCATCACCATGCTGCTGGCCAATACGATCGAAGCTGCGGAGCGCAAGGCCACCGGGAACTGAAACGCCGGATTGCTGACAAAGCCCCGGCCGGTGCGGGTCGGCTTGTACGGCCCCCGGACCATCTCTCTTCAATTTTCATATTTCGTCATCTTTTCAAGGAGTAAAAGGCATGAGCAGGAAAGCGCTGGTGGGTATCGTCATGGGTTCGGACAGTGACTGGCCGGTGATGCGGGTAGCCGCAGAAACCCTCAGGAACTTCGACATCGCCTACGATGCCAGGGTATTGTCGGCCCATCGCACGCCCGACGCCGCCCTCGACTATGCGGCGACCGCCAGCGAGCGCGGCATCAGGATCCTGATCGGCGCGGCCGGCGGAGCCGCCCATCTGGCCGGCGTTCTCGCGGCCAAGACGCAGATTCCCGTGCTCGGCGTACCGATGCCTTCCAAGCACCTGCAGGGTCTCGATTCCCTGCTGTCGATGGTGCAGATGCCCGGCGGCATTCCCGTTGCCACCTTCGCCGTCGGCGAGGCGGGAGCGCTCAATGCGGCACTGTTCGCCGTCTCGATCCTGGCTCTGGAAGACGCCGAGGTCGCCATCCGGCTGGCGAATTTCCGCCAGCGCCAGACCGAAAAGGTGCTGGCGAAGACGCTGCCCGATCTCCCTTGAGCGCCGCTGACTGCGACTCCTGCCGATGAGCCCGGACTTCGCGCGCGCCGTTGAGTTGTTGCGCGCCGGCCAGCTGGTCGCCTTCCCCACCGAAACCGTCTACGGCCTAGGCGCGGATGCCGCCAACCCCGAAGCGGTCGCCCGGATTTTCGCCGCCAAGGGCCGTCCCGTCGATCACCCGCTGATCGTCCATCTATACGGACATGACGCGGTCGACCGCTGGGCCGAGCAGGTTCCGGGATTCGCCTGGGAACTCATGGAGGCTTTCTGGCCGGGTCCCTTGACGCTGATTCTGAAAAAGCAGGCCTGGGTGCCGTCGACCGTGACGGGCGGTCAGGATACCGTCGGGCTGCGCGTTCCCGGCCACCCGGTCGCCCTCGAACTGCTGCGCGGGTTCGCTGCCGACGGCGGGCCGGCCGGCATCGCCGCGCCGTCGGCCAACCGGTTCGGCCGTATCAGCCCGACCACCGCCGACCATGTCCGGGAGGAACTTGGCGACTGCGTACCGTTGGTTCTCGACGGTGGCCCGTGCACGTTCGGCATCGAATCGACGATTGTCGACTGCTCGCGCGGCGCGCCGGTGACCCTCCGTCCGGGCCACATCTCGGCGGCACATCTGGAGGCCGTCACCGGAATTCAGCCACAGCTGGAGGCTGCTGCCGGCACCCCGCGTGTTTCCGGTTCGCTCGAGGCCCACTACGCGCCGCAGACCCACATGCGAATGGTCGCCGGCGAGCGGTTGCTCGATTTTCTCGATGCCCAAGGGCAGCAGGGGGTCCGCTGCGGCATTATCGGCCAGAGCCAGCCCCCACTAGCCGGCATGCCGCACCTCTGGTGCCTGCTTGCCGCCGATCCGGTTGCCTACGCGCACGATCTGTACGCGACGCTGCGCGAGATGGATCACGCTGGCGTCGACCTGATTGTCGTCGAAGCGCCACCGGATCGGCCGGAGTGGGTCGCCGTCAGCGACCGTCTGCGGCGCGCAGCCGGCGGGTCGGGCAGTGCCTGATCAGAGCGGGAAGAGGCTGTCCACCTTCGCGGCGCAGATGAAATCGTTTTCCGACAGGCCGCCGATGGCATGAGTCTGGTACCGGACCCGGCACTCCGCATAACCAACCGCCAGGTCCGGATGGTGGTCCTCACGATGCGACACCCAGGCCAGGGCGTTAACGAAAGCCATGGTCTCGTGGAAATTGCGAAAGCGGTAGGTCTTTTCAATGGCTGCGCCGGCCAGCTCCCAGCCGTCAAGCGAACTCAGGTACTCCCGGGCAGCGGTTGCGTCAAGCGCTGCCACGCCGCCTTCGCAAGGCTTGCATTTCCGGCTGCCGAGATCACAAGTGGTATCCATTTCCTGCCTCCAAGTTAGCTCGCAGATGCGAAGCGTCTGAGCTTCAGAGAGCGTTCTCAGCCTTTCGGTTCCGCCCGCGGTCGACATCGCTTTGAGAAGCGAAACCGAGTGATATAGAATTGTCCCGGCACTGGGGGGGTAGCTCAGCTGGGAGAGCGCCGCGTTCGCAATGCGGAGGTCGGGAGTTCGATCCTCCTCCTCTCCACCAGTAACAGTAAGGCCTGCCGGTGTGCAGGCCTTTTTGTTGCCCGGCTGTTTGGACACTTTCGGGACAGTCAGCGAAAACAGTTACGGCCGCCGTAACGCAATCGCCAGCCGATCGCCGTCCTGGTCGCCGTCCTGGTCGCCGTCCTGAAGACCCCAGCCGATCGCCGTCCTGAAGACCCCAGCCGATCGCCGTCCTGAAGACCCCAGCCGATCGCCGTCCTGAAGACCCCAGCCGATCGCCGTCCTGAAGACCCCGATTCAAGGCCGGCTGTCCCGATAGTGTCCCCAATGCCGGTGCAGATGGTCAGCAAGCCACGTGCAGCAAGGCGTGCAAGCCAGAGACCCCCGCATTGTAAATGCCGTGTTCCCATTTTGCCGCCTCTGTGCCACAATAAACGGCAACACATCAGCACACACCAGCAAAGAGGAAAACACATGGCAACTATCACCAAGCGCGCCGGCGTCAACGGCGTCAAGTACCACGTCAAGATCCGGCTCAAAGGCCACCCGGCACAGTCGGCCTCGTTCGATCGTCTGACAGACGCGAGGAAGTGGGCATCGGACATCGAAGCCGACATCCGGGCCGGCCGCCACTTCAAGACCAACGAGGCCAAGCGCCACACCTTCGATGATGTTTGCGACCGGTACACCGCAGAGGTAGCGCCGCATCTGGTCAAGGAATGGCCATTCCGAAAAGTGCACCTCGACTGGTGGCAAGCGCACGTCGGCGCATTCACGCTGGCCGACCTGACGCCGGCGCTGATTGGCGAGGCCCGCGCCAAGCTCCAGGCCGGCGTCGGCGCCGATGGCCGCCCGGGCAAGCCCCGCAGCAACGGTACGGTCTGCCGTTACCTGGCGTCGATGTCGGCCGTGATGACCAGTTGCAAGGAATGGGAATGGCTGGACTCGAACCCGATGGAGAAGGTGAGCAAGCCGGCGCTACCAAGGGGACGCATTCGCTTCCTGAGCGACGATGAGCGCGAGGCCTTGATGCTGGCCTGCAAGTCGTCAGAGAGCGCCCTGCTGTATCCGGCCGTGGTCCTGGCCATATCGACCGGCATGCGCCAAGGCGAGCAGATGGCGTTGAAGTGGAAGGACGTGGATCTTGTTCGCGGCCGGGCGACGCTGCACGAAACCAAGAACGGCGAGATTCGCGTGGTAGCGATCGCCGGTCATGCGCTCGACCTGCTGCGTCAACTGGTCAAGGTGCGCCGGATGGACTCGCAATACGTGTTCCCCTCCAAGGATGGCGCTGCGCCTATCGACCTGCGGACGCCGTGGGAAACGGCCATGAAGCGGGCGAGGCTGGAGGATTTCCGGTGGCACGATCTGCGGCACACGGCCGCCAGCTACCTTGCGATGAATGGTGCCTCGCTGCTCGAAATCGCCGCCGTACTCGGCCACCGTACATTGGCGATGGTGCAGAGGTACGCGCACTTGGGCGAGGCCCACACTACCGGCATCGTCGAGAGGATGAACGCCAAAACATTCGGCAACACGTGAGAACTTGCAGCAACACGAAAGGCTGATAGAATCATCGCTCAACAGTCTATGACTCTCTGCCAATCGCCGAGTCGACAACCCATCAATTTTGGGGTGTCGGTCTCGGCGGTTTTGCGTTCGGGGCGGCACTCCGCAAAAGGAGTCCGACAATGTCGAACAGTTCGACGCTTCACACAGTCAAGAGTCTTGCCGAGGCCCACCCGGCGTTCACCGTAGCGAGTCTGCGCTCGCTGATCTTCAACTCCACCGACAGGCAATCCAGCCGGGGCCGCATCAAGGGCAATGGTCTGGACGGGGCGATCGTTCGTATCGGCCGCAAGGTGCTGATCGACGAGGCCAAGTTCCTGGCCTGGGTCGCCGGCAAGAGTGGAGGCGACCACCATGCTGCATAACCAGAAGGCTATTGTATCGACCGGGGGCGGCTCCCCGGCCGATACGGGCAAAGCACATACCACAGCAGCAGCAGGCAATAGTGTATCAAAACAGTCGGGTATCCCCAAGCCGACATGGGAAGACCAGTTCGTCGACGGGCTGCGCCGTGCCGGCAGTTGGGCCGGTCATGGGCGGCCGCACTACGTCAGTGACCGCACGATCCGCCGTGCAGCCGAGCGCAAGCTGCGGAAGCTGGTAAAGAAGGGCGGTGTCAAGTGACCGCCCCCATCAAGAAGCCGAAGACGCCCGAGCAGAAGGCGGCCGCCGTCGAGGCGCAGAAGCGTTACCGTGCCAAGAAGAAGGCCGCCGCGGATCTGACTGTTGGCGAGATGACTGTGGATGAGATTGTCGCCGCCGTCGCCGAATTCCGGGCCGCCGTGCAGGACGATTTCGGCGCCGAAACCGATAGCGGCATTCAGCAGACAGCAGAAGAACCAGCCGTATTGAAAATCCAGAGTCAGGACATCGGTGAGTTCGTAGCACCGCCCGACCCATCCGAACTGACCGTGCAGGAAGTCGATGACTCCCGCCAGCAGCAGGAAGTCGATGACTCCCGCCAGCAGCAGGAAGTCGATGACGACACGGCCGGCATCCGGTTCTCGATCGGGACCAACGCCTACGACAACCTGCCGGTGCAGTACGTAGCGCCCGACTTCGATGCGATGCGTGAAACGCTACTGGTTACCGTGTCGCCGCATAAGGGCATGGCCTTCTTCTGCGCCCCGTTCGCTGCTGGCCCGCACGACAAGCCGGAGAAGTACCCCGACGAGAAACCCTGGCGGTTGAAGAAGCTGACGCTGCCGCGCTCGTGGATCTCGTTCGACGCCGACGCATTCGGCTATCCCGACGATGAAACCGGGGAGGCTGCCACGGCCGCTGAGTGCTGCGCCTCGTTCCTGGCGCGTGCAGAGGCGTTCAAGGGCTTCGCCCATACCACCGCAAGCCACACCGACGAACGGCCCCGCCTGCGCCTCACGCTGGCCACCAGCAGGCCGGTTACACGTGCAGAAGGTGAAGCACTAGGCAAGGCACTGGAAATCGCCCTGGCGCCCACTGGCGGTGTCCTGTTCGATCCTTCGGTCTATCGTGGCGAGCAGCCCTGCTATCTGCCCGTACAGGCCGACGACAAGCCGCCGTTCAAGGCCTGGCGCTTCGACGGTGTCGAGGTCAATCCCGATGATTATCTGGCCGGTTTCGTCGAGCCGGCGGAAGCGGAAGCACGGGAAGTTGTCGACTGGTCGCCTGACGAGGCCTCCCGTGCAGAGTCGGCGCTGCTGGCCATCCCGAACGACCTGGCGCGGCCGGAGTGGTTCAAGCTGTTGTCGGCGGCCAAGGAGGCGGGCGTATCGAAGGAAGCGGCTGAACAGTGGTCGAACACCTACGACTACGGCGACGCACGCAAGGCCACCGCGGCCGAGCGCGAGTTCCCCTACCAGTGGGCCTCGATCACCGTCGGCAAGGCCGGTGGCGTAAGCGCCGACTTCCTGTTCACCGAAGCACGGAAGCACGGTTGGCAGGATCCGATTCTTGCTGCGCTGTTCGCCGATGTTGGGGAGGCGGTACCTGCTGCCGAGATCCTGGCAGCCGTCGACCTCCTGGCGAAATACGACGACCTCGACTACCAGACGCACCGCAAACTCGCGGCCAAGAAGTACAAGATTTCCGTGGCCACGATGGACAAGCTGGTATCGGACAAGCGGAAGGAGTTGGCGGCCGCCGCTGCTGTTGCCGACGCTGCGGTTGTTGGTCCTACCGCCGACTGGATCGACAAAGGCCTGGTATTCACCCCGCTCAATGCGCCGGTCGACGGCGCTGTGCTGCTGGCGGCATTGGTGGCGATCATCCGCCGCTTCGTCTTCTGTAGCGAGCACGTGGCGCTTGCCGAGGCTGCCTGGGCGATGCTGACCTGGATGCAGGCCGAACTCGACCTGATGCCCCGCCTTGGCGGCATGGCTCCGGCCAAGCGTTGCGGAAAGACGCGGAATCAGGAAGTCCTGCACCACCTGGTATTCAACCCGCTTGCAGCGGTGAACCTCAGCACCGCTGTCGTGTACCGCATCATCGCCAAGGGCGAGGTGACGTTGATGCTCGACGAGGTCGATACCTGGCTGTCGCACGAGAACGCCAACCCGGAACTGATCGGCATCGTCAATGCGGGACACTCCCGCAACGGTGTGGCCTGGCGTGTCAATCCCGAAACGCTGGAGGTTGAATCCTACCAGTGCTTCGCACCGGCGGCGCTGGCCGGTATCGGTCGCCTTCCCCCGACTGTGACCGATCGCTGCATCCCGGTCTTGCTCAAGCGCAAGCTGATGGGCGAGCAGGCCGACAAGCTGAAGCGTGAGCAGAAAAAGGAGTTCACCCCGCTGCGCGCACAGATCCATCGCTGGATCACCGACAACCGGGCGGCAGTCGCCAATCTGGTCCAGTCGGGCAAGTGCACCATCGAACTCGGCAACGACCGTGCCGAGGAGAACTGGGAGCCGCTGCTCGCACTGGCCGCTCAGGTTGGTAAGGAGTGGTACGAGAAGATGAAGGCGGCCGCCTTGGTGTTGGAAGCGAACGGCGGCGACGAGGGCGGCGATCATCTGCTGGAGGACATCCGCGAGGTTCTGGCGACCAACCCTTCTCCCTACTCCACCCAAGGTAGCACCGGCTTCGCAGGTACCGGCCGCGTCGTTCAGGATGGTCACGTCGTTGTGGCAACTCTCGCCGCTGCTCTGCGCCAGTCCTACGGCTGGAAGAAGCTGACGCCTCGCGGTCTCGGCAACATGCTCAAGAGCTACGAAATCAGGAGCGAGGCCGGGCGTGTTGGAGACAAACCGGTTGCCTGCTATTCGGCAATCAAACTCCGCATCGTCTTCGACCGCTACCTGAAGCCCGAGGAGAAGGTCGAGGAGGAGAAGAAGCCGAAAAAGTAAGTATCAACATATCAACATATCAACGCATCACAGGACACTAAAAAGTTTTTTTTCTTCTTAGGGTCCTGTGAGCGAAATCTGCATTACAAATTACAAATCCAGTATCCATGCGGGTTGCAGGCAATGTTTAAGGACAATTGCATAAATAACGAAAATGATGAATTACACGACCACGGTTGATAACTCATACCCCCCCTGTTGATGCCTCGTAATTCATCATTTTTGTTATTTATGCGGAAATCATTAAAACTCCCCTGGAAGCCCCGTAAATAGTGGGTTCGTAATTTGTAATGCAGATTTGCGCTGTAGGACCCTAAGAAGAAAAAAAAAATTATTTTGGTATCAACTATCAACATATCAACAGGAAGACATTGATGACAACCGAACAGAAGAAACCACGAATCCGGCGCTCAAAACTGGAACTGGGACAGGTCGAAAACCTCGAAGCGGCACAGTTGGTAGCAGAGGTTCAACTCGAAATCCGCAACGAAATTGTCGCCCTGGCGAAGAACAATGCCGAGCGTCAACTGGCCAAGCGCATCGCCGCTGAGGCCTCCACAAGAATCGCACGCACTGTTTTCGACAGTTCCGCGCAGGCCGCCTACAGCGTAAAACGCACCACCGCCACCCGGGCCGATGTCGAGGCTATGAAAGTCGAGATGCAACAGTTGCTCGATCAGGTGGCGACCGGTGACCTGTCGGTGATACGTGACAAGCTGGTGGGACAGATCGCTGTCCTCGACGCACTGTTCCACGCATCAACCCGTGAGGCCTCCACGGTCCCGCCTGGGAGCCACCAGCAGCAGCGGATCCTGAAACTCGCTCAGGACATCCAGAACCAGTTTTTGAAGGCCTCGCTGACGCTGGAGCACTTCCGCGCCCCCGTCCGTCTTCCCGAGACTATCGACGTTTCGCACCTGGACAACTGGCTGATACGCCGGGCGCAGCAGAAGGGAACGGGCAGAATCCTGATCAGCGAACTGTCGAGATTCGGCCCCCCGCAGTACCGCACCGGCGCCGAACGGGAGGTGGCGCTCGACGTTCTTGAGAAGGCCAACCGGATACGGATAATCGAGGCCACTACTGGCGACTCTGGCCACATGATCGAAATCAACCCGCGCCTTCTGGCGCTCAAGGAAATGGAGCAGCAAGATGAATAACTCGCAGATGTGGTCACTCGACGACTTCGAGGAAGGACTCTGTACCGGCGAGCAGGTCGGCACGCCACGGACGGCCCCTGACGGCAGCACCCCTGTCGAGGATGAGCACGACCTGCTCGCCGAGGTTCGGCGCATGGGTGGCAACCCGGAGTCGCTGGCCGAGGTTGGCATGCTGCTTTACCGGAAGAACCCCGAGGGGTTCATGGCCGATTACCCGAGCATCTTCAACAAGCTCGTGGACCTGCAACAGCAGCAGGCGACCAAGGATGCCGAGAAGCAGTCGGGCTACTGGACGCCCGAGCGGGTGCGCTACCTGAACAGCCACCGGATGAAGGCCATCGTCCTGCTTGCCGTCGAGAAGTTCATTCCCTCAGCGAGGCTCGCTGAGTTCCGTGCCGAGGTGGAGCAGCAGAATGAAGCGGAGGCCGTATGAGCATCCCGATCGACGCCATGCTCGATGAACTGGCCGACCGCGAGCGGCTGCAAGGTGACCTGTTCGCCTTCGCCTGGGAGGTCGCCCTGCGTAACGTGCAGGACAAGGTGCCGGCGCTGCACCATCTGGTCCTGTGCAAGCGCCTGGAGCGGCTGCAATCGACGCCTGTGGGCGAGATGGACGATCTCTATGTCGGCATGCCACCAAGAAGCGCGAAGACCGCCTACGGCTCGCTGGCGTTCCCGTCCTGGGCGATGGGGCGCAACCCACGGCTGCGGGTGATCATGGGCAGCAGCACGACCGAGCGTGCCGAGATGCTGACCGGCAAGATACGTGACCTGCTCGCCGATCGGGAATATCAGCGGGTGTTCCCGGACACGATGCTGGACCAGTCATCGCTGGCTCGTGGCCAGTGGGCAACTACAGCAGGCGGGACGATGTGGGGCGCGGGTGTCGGCAAGACAGTACAAGGCCTACCCGCCGACCTTCTGATTGTCGATGATCCATACGGCTCGGTAGACGATGCGTTCTCCGATGTGCAGCGTGCGACCGTGACTAGCTGGTTTTTCTCCACGCTGGCCACTCGCTGCGAGCCGACTGCGAAGAAGCTGCTGATCTGCCAGCGCATGCACCGTTACGACCTCGCCGGCGAGATGATGGACCGCTTCCAGAAAAACGAGAACCCGGAGAAACGGGTGCTCGATACCCTGATCCTGGCCGCCGAATGCGACGACCCGGAGAACGATCCGCTTGGCCGGCAGATGGGCGAACTGCTCTGGCCGACCCACCACGACAGCCGCTACCTGGCGCAGTATCGGGAAGACCCGTATCTGTGGCTGACCCTGTACATGCAGCAACCGCCGACCACCGTCGGTGGATGGGCCGGGAGTATCCAGTACGCACCGAACCCGCCATTCACTTCGGCGCTGTCGCTCTACATGGTCTCCGATGTCGCCGACAGTCACGGCAAAGGCGATGCGACGGTGCACCTGGTCATCGGTCACGACCGGCGCGAAAACCTGTTCTACGTCATGGACGCCTGGCGCGACCAGACCGACGTGGCGACCGGCGCGGCCGAGTTCATCAAGCTGTATTTGAAGTACAAGCCCTTCGTCGCCTGCCTGATCGACTCCGACATCTTCTCCAAGGCGATGAAGATCCACGTCGATACGATGGGGCGGCAGCAAAACTTGACCCCGTGGTTCAAGATCGTCCCCCACGGCGGCAAGTCGAAGGGTGAGCGTGCGGGTGCGCTGCGGGGCATGTTTGCACGGGGCCTGTGGCGGTTCGACGAAACGAAATGGTGGACGGAGCGGATCAAGAAGGAACTGGATGTTTTCCCCTACGGGAAGGGTGTGGCCGTCGATGATTGCGTCGATGCGATGGCGCTGATCGGCCGCCACCTCGACAAGACGATGACGGAAGCGCCCCCGCCGGAGCCGGTGAAGATGCGGACGATTCAGGAAATGCAGTTGGAGCCGATGTTCGAGGACAACGAAGGCAGCCTGAACGGCTACAACCGTCGCATCTGAGGCCCGGAATTTTCAAAATTTTCTCCGCTGTAGGCGAAGGTGACTTGGCACATGCAGGCCAACGCCATCGGGTTGCCCTGGGGGGTGGGGTTGGACACTTTCGGGACACTGGGAAAACACAGTCAGCAACAGTCAGCAACAGTCAGCAACACAGTCAAGAGGCTAACTGTTTGATTCGACTGTTGCCGACTGTTGCCGACTGTTGCTGACTGTGCATGTCGGCGCATTCGCAATGCGGAGGTCGGGAGTTCGATTCTCCTCCTCTCCACCATCTACCAGAATTCCAACCCCTCATCGGTTGGGATTTCTTGCCCGGAACGTCCGTGTTGGCGTACTCAGATGTGGTCAATTGTGGTTGCAACTGCTGGTGCGGGGCGGCCCGACTCCGATCAGTGGCCTTCGATCAGTTCCCCGAACAGCTCTTTTACCTTGGCTTTGGCATCAGTCAGCGCAACGCAGCCTTGCTCGGTGATCTCATACATCCTTCGATCACGGCGGCCCGTACGCTCATGGCGTGAGGTCAGATAGCCTTTCTTCTCCAATCCGTGCAGCATCGGATACAACGTGCCCGCGCTGATCTCGTAACCGTGCTGTCGCAGCTCCTCGATGATGCCGAGGCCGAAGATGGGTTCCTCGGCAGCGTGGTGCAGGATGTGCAAGCGGATCAGCCCGCCATAGAGGTCCTTGTCGGTCATGCTGGGAACCTCACAGAACCTTGCTCAACAACCAGCCCGCGACACCACTGCCGACGACAACCAGCCACGGCGGCAATTTCCAGAACATCAGGGCGACCAGCGCCACCAGGGCCAAGGCAAAATCCGGCGGCGCGTGAATTGCGCTTGTCCATACCGGTTGATAGAGAGCTGCCAGCAGCAGACCGACCACGGCCGCATTGATGCCGGACAACGCAGCTTGCGTGCGCGTGTTGCGACGCAGACGCTCCCAGAATGGCAGCGCGCCGACAACCAGCAGGAACGACGGCGCGAAGATCGCCAACAGGCAGACCAGGCCACCGAGCCACCCGGAGGAAGCATTGTTCATCGAGGCGCCGAGAAACGCCGCGAAGGTGAACAAGGGGCCAGGAACGGCCTGCGCCGCGCCGTAGCCCGCCAAAAAGGACTCATTGCTGACCCAGCCGGAAGGCACGACCTCGGCTTGCAGCAGGGGCAGGACGACATGGCCACCGCCAAAGACCAGCGACCCGGCACGGTAGAACGCATCCACCATCGACAGCGTCTGATTCGGGAACAGGGTTGTCAGCAACGGCAAACCCATCAGCAGGGCAAGGAACAGCGTCAGCCAAAGCAGGCCAACGCGATGCCTGATCACAATGGGCAGAGGGTCATGCTCTGCCACTTGCCGAGGCTTGAACAGCAAAAGGCCGATGACCGCCGCACTGGCGATGACCCCCACCTGCCCCCAAGCGGACGGCACCAGTAGAACAAAGCAGGTCGCAGCCGCCATGATGGTGATGCGCGGCCCATCCGTGCAGAGATTGCGAGCCATCCCCCATACGGCTTGCGCGACCACGGCCACGGCCACCACCTTCAAGCCGTGCAGCAAGCCGGACGGCATCGCATCCCCATAGCTGGCCATGCCCAGTGCAAACACGATCAGGGCAACCGCCGACGGCAGCGTGAACCCCGCCCACGCGGCCAGCGCCCCGGCATAGCCGGAACGGGACAACCCGAGCGCAATCCCGACCTGACTGCTGGCAGGCCCGGGCAGGAACTGGCAGAGGGCGACCAAATCCGCATAGCTGCGCTCGGTCACCCACTGTCGCCGCGTCACGAATTCATCGCGGAAATAACCCAAATGGGCTATCGGGCCACCGAAAGAGGTCAGGCCCAGTCGGAGAAATATCAGAAAGACCGCCCACGGGCTGTGGTCAGTCTTGGTGGTATCGGTCATGGTCGCAATTTGATTCTTGATTAGCAATGAACGTCAGCTACGCGAATCGTGCGCAGTGGACGAGGATTTGCGCTGATGGCCGCGATGAGCAGGCGGTTGTGAAGCGTGCGGAGATCGAAGCGGCGATTGAAGCGATAGC
>WBZP01002166.1_pt1 | contig 22958 bp, 14 predicted proteins | sample 5204301 | NCBI WGS metagenome assembly WBZP01 (sample SAMN12412401, study PRJNA552823) | activated sludge metagenome | isolation source: activated sludge from nitrification reactor of wastewater treatment plant... | place: USA: Pennsylvania | collected 2017 | reverse complement strand
CCGCAGACGGCGCAGCGCGTCCTGGCCGGTGGGCCGCCGGCCGGTTGGGCCGGGGCGCGGCCGTTGGGGCTGCATCTGGAAGGGCCGTTCCTCAACCCCGGCAAGAAGGGCGCCCACAACCCGGCCTATCTGCGCCAGCCCTCGGCCGCCGGCCTGGGCGACTGGGCGCCAGAGACCGGCGTCCGCCTGGTGACGCTGGCCCCGGAGCTGCCCTGGGCCGGCCAGGCCATCGCCGCGCTGGCGGGCCGGGGCGTCGTCGTCAGCGCCGGCCACTCGCTGGCGACCTTCGACGAGGCCGCGGCCGGCTTCGACAGTGGCGCGCGCTACGCCACCCACCTCTTCAACGCCATGCCCACCCTCCACCACCGCGAGCCGGGCCTCATCGCCGCCGCCCTGGCCGACCCGCGCGTCACCGTCGGCCTCGTCGCCGACGGGCTGCACGTCCACCCGGCCCTGGTCGGGTTGCTGTGGCGCTGGCTCGGCCCGCAGCGGTTGAACCTGGTCACCGACGCCATGGCCGCGCTGGGCATGGGGCCGGGCGAATATCTACTGGGCGACTACCGCGTGACGGTGGAGGGCGGCGCCGCCCGGCTGGCCGACGGCACGCTGGCCGGCTGCGTGCTGTCGCTCGATGCCATGCTGCGCGCCTTCCTGTCCTTCAGCGGCGCGACGGCGGCCGAGGCGCTGCCGACGATCACCACCACCCCCGCCCGGCGGCTGGGCCTGGCCGACCGGCTGGGCCGCATCGCCCCCGGCTACGACGCCGACCTGGTGCTCCTCTCGCCCGACCTGCGCGTGGTCGAGACGTTCGTCGGTGGGGAGTCGGTCTACCAAGAGTAAGAAGTGGAACCACAGATTACGCAGATTGCACAGATTTGAAGAGTAGTCCTCCGCAGATTTAGCAGATTGGGCAGATTTCCAGAATCAGATTGTGACCTTCTTGAATCTGCCTAATCTGCCTAATCTGCGGATCATTGCTCTGAATCTGTATAATCTGCGTAATCTGTGGTTCCTTATCTTTTGCTTGACGGCTACAATCAGGTGGCGCGACGCCGGTTGGCCGCGCGGATACTTTTCGCGAGGTACAGACTCACCGATGAAAACAACGCGACCGCTGCTCGCCGGCGTCTTCCTGATCAGCGCCGGAGCCTTGGCGCTCGAAGTCGTGCTGACGCGCATCTTCAGCGTCACCATGTGGTACCACTTCGCCTTCCTGGCCATCTCCATGGCCCTGATGGGCAGCGCCACGGCCGGTGTCGTGCTCTACTTCTTCCCCCGCCTGCGCGAACCGGAGGCCGCCCGGTTGTGGATCGGCCGCGCCGCCGTGGCCCTGGCCGTGGCCGTGCCCATCGTCTTTCTGATCTATCTGCGCATCCCGTTCGACCCGGTGCTGATGAACCGCGCCGGGGCCTTCTCCTTCGCCCAACTGGGCTGGCTGGCGCTCATCTACGTTCTGCTGTCGCTGCCCTTCTTCCTGTCCGGCTCGGTGCTGGCCCTGACGTTGGCCGGCTGGCCGGGCGATGCCGGGCGCGTCTACGCCGCCGACCTCATCGGCGCGGCGCTGGGCTGCCTGCTCAGCGTTGTCGCCCTGTCGCGGCTGGGTGGGGTCAACGCCCTGCTGCTGCTCAGCGTCGTCCTGGCTCTGGCGGCGGCGGCGTTCGTCAGCGGCGGCGGGCGGCGGCGGCTCATCCCGGCCGGGCTGGCGCTGCTGTTCACCGGCGGGCTGCTGCTCAGCAACGTGGCCGCGCCGTGGCTGCGCATCGTCGTCAACAAGGCCAGCGGCGCGGAGCCGCCCATCGTCTACGAGCGCTGGAACATCCACTCGCGGGTGACGGTCTACGAGCCGGAGGGCTACCCCTTCTTCTGGGGCGTCTCGCCGGTCAAGTGGGAGCAGGCGGTGGCCGAGGGCGGGCTGTGGCACCACGCCCTGCTGCTCATTGACGCCGTGGCCGGCACACCCATCCAGCGCTTCGAGGGCGACCTGGAGCAGGTGCGCTTCCTGGGCTATGACCTGACGGCCATCGCCTACCAACTCAGCGACGACCCGCGCACGCTGGTCATCGGCCCCGGCGGCGGACGCGACGTGCTGACCGCCCTGGCCGCCGGCGCGCCCCACGTGACGGCCGTCGAGGTCAACCCGGCAGTCATCGAGGCCGTGCGCGGCCCATTCGCCGAGTTCGCCGGCAACCTCTACAGCCGGCCGGACGTGGAAGTCGTCGTGGCCGATGCCCGTGGCTACATTGATCGCAGCCCAGAGCGTTACGACATCATCCAGGCCTCGCTCATTGACACCTGGGCCGCCGGCGGCTCCGGCGCGTTCGCCCTCAGCGAGAATAGCCTCTACACCCGTGAAGCGTTCGCCGCCTACTTCGATCACCTCAGCGACGACGGCCTGCTGAGTATCTCGCGCTGGTATCTGCCCGGCCGCCCGGCGGAGACACTGCGGCTGGTGACGACCGGGCTGGCCGGCTGGCAGATGGCCGGCGTGAGCGACCCGCGCCAACACGTGGCCGTCATCGCCATGCCCGGCCGGGCCACGGCCCAGACCGAGGGGCTTTCGACGACGCTCTTCAGCCGCCGGCCGTTTACCACCGAACAGGTGGCCCGGCTGCAAGAGGTGGCCGCCGCGTCCGGCTACGAGGTGCTCTATGCGCCGGGACTGACCCCCACCGAAGAGGTCGGCCAGTTCATCGCCGACCCCGACCACGCCGCCTACATTCGCGCCTACCCGCTGGACATCTCCCCGGCTACCGACAACCGGCCGTTCTTCTTCAATCTCATCCTGCTGGGCGACCTGCTCGACCCGGCCCTGAGCGGCAGCGGCGTCTATCGCACCAGCATGGAGGCCATCACCATCCTGTTCGCCGTCATCGCCGTCACGGCGGTGCTCAGCGCGCTGTTCATCCTCGTCCCGCTGTGGCTGGGCGGGCGGCGGCGCGGCCTGGCCCGGCCTGCCCCGGCCACGCTGGCCTACTTCGGCGGCCTGGGGCTGGCCTTCATGCTGGTCGAGATTCCGACAATGCAGAAGCTGACCGTCTACCTCGGCCAGCCGGTCTACTCGCTGGCCGTCGTCCTCTTCTCGCTGCTGCTGTTCAGCGGCCTGGGCAGTTGGTGGAGCGGGCGCTGGCCGGCGGAGCAGATCGCCGCGCGGCTGCGGCGCGTCTTCCCGCTGCTGGTCGTCTTCCTGCTGCTCCACGCCCTGTTGAGCAGCTTCGTGCTGGAGCGGACGCTGCCCTTCGGCCTGCCGGCGCGGTTGCTGGTGGCGGTGCTGCTGCTGTCGCTGCTGGGCTTCCTGATGGGTATGCCCTTCCCCACCGGCATCCGCTGGGCCGGGCAACGGCAGCCGACGGTCGTGCCCTGGCTGTGGGGCATCAATGGCGTCACCTCCGTCCTCGGCTCGGCCCTGGCCACGGCCCTGGCCATCCACGTCGGCTTCCGTCTGACCCTGTTCGTCGCCGCCCTGGTCTACACCGCCGTGGGCGCGCTCTTCCTGCTGGCCAAGAAGAGTGACGAGTTACGAGTGACGAGTGACGAGTTTGGAGATACGAAATACGGAATACGAGATACGAGTTCAGAGCGCTCCGCCGACCTACTGACCCACTGACCCACTGACCCACTGACCCACTGACCTACTGACCCACTGACCCACTGACCCACTGATCTACTGACCCACTGACCACTGACCTACTGACCACTATGACTCCCTTAACCCAAACCCACCTCCACCGCGAAATCCACGAGCAGCCGGCCGTGCTGCGCCGCCTGCTGGACGAAGAAGAGGCCACGGCCCAGGCCCTGGCCGATCTGGTGCGCGGCCGCGGCATTGACCACATCGTCATCGCCGCCCGCGGCACCAGCGACAACGCCGGGCGCTACGCCCAGTACGTGCTGGGGGCCATGAACGGCCTGTCGGTCGGGCTGGCCGCGCCCAGCCTCTATACCATCTACCAGCGCCCGCCGCGCTTCGGCAACGCCCTGGTGCTGGGCATCAGCCAGAGCGGCCAAAGCCCCGACATCGTCGCCGTGCTGGCCGAGGCGCGCCGGCAGGGAGCGCCGACGGCCGTCCTGACTAACCGCCCCGACTCGCCGCTGGCGGCGCAGGGGGACGTGGTGCTCGACTTGCGCGCCGGTGACGAGCGGGCCGTGGCGGCGACGAAGACCTACACCGCCGAGTTGGCCGCCGTGGCCCTGCTCAGCGTCGCCCTGAGCGGCGCGGCTGAGGCGCGGGCGGCGCTGTGGGCCATGCCCGACGCCGTGGCCGCGACGCTGGCCATGGATGAGACTATCGCCGCCGTCGCCCCGCGCTACCGTTACATGCCGCGCTGTGTGGTCATCGGCCGCGGCTACAACTACGCCACCGCCTTCGAGACGGCGCTCAAGCTGAAGGAGTTGACCTACACCCTGGTCGAGCCGTACAGCAGCGCCGACTTCCTCCACGGCCCGCTGGCCATGCTGGAGCCGGGCTTCCCGGTCATCGTCATCGCCCCGTCGGGCCTGATGGCCGGCGAGGCGGTGGAGTTCGCGCGCACGCTGCGCGAACGGCAGGCGGAGGTCATCGCCATCAGCGACGACGCCAACGTGCTGGCCGCGGCGCGCGTGCCGCTGGCGCTGCCGGCGGACGCGCCAGAGTGGCTCTCCCCCCTGACGGCCATCGTCCCCGGCCAACTGTTGGCCCTGCACCTGGCCCACACCCGTGACTTCGACATTGACGCGCCGCGGGCCATTCGCAAAGTTACCGAAACGGTCTAATAGAAGAAGGAACCACAGATTACGCAGATTACACAGATTTATTACAGTGTTACAGAAAGATTATTGATCCGCAGATTTGGCAGATTTAGCAGATTCAAGAAAGAAAATCTGCCAAATCTGCCAAATCTGCGGATCATATTTCTTGGGTAACAGTGTATTTATAAGAAATCTGTGTAATCTGCGTAATCTGTGGTTCCTATCTTTCTTCAGGACAGCAGTTGCAGTTCGCGGGCGCGCTGGACGGCTTGCAGGCGCGAATTGACGCCCAGCTTGCGGTAGATGTTGCGCAGGTGGGTGCGGATGGTGCTCTCTTCCAGCACCAGCCGGGCGGCGATCTCACGGTTGGTCAGCCCCTCGGCCAGCACCGCCAGTAGCTCTTGCTCGCGCTGGCTGATCGTCGCCGCCAGCGACCGCCGATCGAGTTCGTCCGTCGAGGGAACGGGCGAATCGGGATAGACGGCGCGCAACTCGTTCAACACGATCTCGACGAAGCGCCGCTGGGCCAGGCTCAGGGTATCGCTCTGGGCAGCCAGCACCAGCAGGGGAATCAGGCGCGGGCCACAGTCCAGGAAGGGCCGGATCATACGCTCCGGCTCGGCCACACGCAGGGCTACGCGCAGTTCGTCCTGGGCCTGGTGGGTCTTGTTCTGCCCCCAACAGGCCAGCGCCAGAAGCAGTTGGGGAGCCAGCAAGGCCACCATCAGCGCATCGGCGCGCGCGTCGCTCGTGGCGCGCATCGCGCTCTCGGCCGCCTCATACTCCCCACGGCTCAGATGAAGCTTGGCCCAGACGAGGGCGTGCAGCTCGTTCTCCTGCTTGGAATGGGCCAGTGGCGACAACTCGTAGCGCAGCAGTTGCTCGGCTCCCGCCGGGTCGCCCTGGCGCAGCAGGATGAGGGCCAGATGCAAGGCAACGTCGCGCGCGCTCAGCACGGCCGTGCCAAACGGCTGCAACTCCTGGGCCGCGCCGATGGCCACCCGCGCCCCGGCATAGTCGCCCTGGGCATTCAGGATGTGGGCCTGCATCCCATGCGACAGGATGACCATATTGAGGCTGGTAGGATAGGGGTCAACGGCCGCGGCGCGATCGAGGGCCGCCCGCGCCGCCGTCAACTGGTTGCGCGCCCAATAGACGCGCGCCAGCCCAAACTCCAGCACACTGGCGCACTCCGGCAAGACGGTTGAGCGGGAGCGCAGCCAGCGCAACATCTCCTGGGCCAACGCCTCGGCCTGACCCAACCGCCCGCGGCGCGTGGCTGGGCCGATCAGCGAAACCGTGCTCATGACGGCCAGAAAGGTCAGCCCCTCGTCGGTGGCCAGTCGCACCGCCTCTTCCAAAAGGCGCACGCCCTCGGCCTCATCCCCGTCGTGCATCAAGCGGAAGGCGCGCTCGCGCAGCGCGAACACGCGCCACAGCCCGGCGATGCCGTCCGGCAGCGCGCTCTCTTCCTCTTCGGCCGGCCACGCGCCGGTGGCCTGCCAGTGGCGCAGCCGGCGTAGCGTCGCCTGTTGGGCCGCGGGGCGCTCGGCCGCCGGTTGGGCCTCGATTTGCGCGGCGACCTGATTCAACCGACCAATGACCTGATCAGCGGGCAAACTGTAGAGCGCCAGGCGGGCAAATGTGATGAGCAGCGTGTGATGTTGGAGAAATAGTTCGTTGGGTAACTGCTGCATCCAACGCAGGATGCGATGGTCGCTGCCGCGGCGCAACTCCGACAGGATGGCCTGGTCGAGCAGGCGGGCCACCTCCGGCCATTCGCCGGCCCGCAACAGATGGCGCATGGCGTCGGGAAACAGGTCGTTCTCCAACAGCCAGACGGCGGCGCGGCGGTGCAGTTCGGGCAGCCACTGCGGGTGCTCGACCTGGAGTTGGTCTTGCAGCGCCTTGGCGAACAGGTCGTGGTACTGGTACCAGCCGCGCGCCTCGTCTACCAGGGTGACGAACTGGTTGGAACGACACAACTCTTCCAGCATGACCCGCCCGTCGTCGCGGCCGGTCAGGGCGTCGCACAGCGGGCCGCTCAGAGCTTTCAAGACCGACGTCTTCAGCAAGAACTGGCGGCGCTCGGTCGGGTGCTTGGCCAGGATTTCGCCGGCGACGTAGGCATGGAGATAGTGATCGTGGCCGCTGAAGGTGGCGATGTACTCGTGGACGTTGCCCTGTTGCCGCAACGCCAGCAACAACAAGTTCAGCCCGGCCGGCCAGCCGTCGGCGCGCACCACCAGCGCCACTTTCTCCCGTTCGGTCAGGGTCAATGGCGACAGGCGCTCCAGATAGGCCAGCCCCTCTTCCGGGGTCAGCCGCAAATCGTCCTGCGTCAGTTCGGCCAGCAGCCCCTTGCCGCGCCAGCGCTGGATGTCGAACGGAAAGTGGCGCTGGCTGGCCAACACCACCTGGACGCCGGGCGGCAGATGGTCGAGGAACAGGCGCAGCGACGCATCGAGGGCCTCGGCCTGGGCGCGGTGGTAGTTGTCAATGATCAGCGTCACCCGGCGCCCGGCGTGGTCGGCCTGGGCGCGGTGCAATGCGTCCAGGAAGAGCGTCAGCAGCGGCTCGATGGGCGTGGCCGCCGGGGATTGCAGCAGCGTCAGGGGGACTTCGTAGCCCGGCTCCATCCGCTGCCAGGCCAGCAGCACCGCGGCCCAAAAGGTGTGGACGGTGTTGGCCTCGCTGTCCAACGAGACCCACACCACGGGCGAGGCGAGCGAAGATTGCCACTGATTGAGCAACGTCGTCTTGCCGTAGCCGCTGGGGGCGGAGATGAGGACGATGGGGCGGGTCAGTTGGCGCGTCAGGCGCGGCCGATCCACGGCGTTCTCCGGCAGCGCCGGTGGGATGAGCCAGGTCGTCAGGCTGCGCGGCAGGTTGGCCGGGCGCAGCCGGTCGCCGGCGGCCGGTAGAGCCGGCGACCGGTGGGCGTCGGGGCGCGCCGCCGGCAACTCGTCATCACGCGGCGTCTCTGGCGTCGCCGGCCTCATCCGCTGGCCGGCAGCGACCAGTGCCGGCACGGTCAGATCCGTCGCCCGGCCCAGATAGACCTTGTGCAACTTGTCACCGATGCGACGATAGCCGTACCAGTAGTAGTTGCCGCGGCGGGTTTCGCGGCGGGCGGTGAAGTGGGTGGACTCGTGGCGATAGACAAAACGGTCGTGGTTGGCCAGCCACTCGAACCAGCCGTCCGAGCCGACTTCGATGACGTGATGGGTGTTGCCCACCGACACCGCCAGCCGATCCACTTCCACGACGTGTTTGACGTTTACCTGACTCATCGCTTCGTTGCTCACCAACGTATTACGTCCAGATGTTACCCAACAGGTGGGTATTTTACGCTATTGGGCAACTTGTACATAGAAATTAGGTCAACGCTTAGGTGAAAGACATATATCTAATCCTGTTATCAGCCCCTATTTCATCGTTTTGGACGATTTAGCAAACGTAAACGATCTGTAAAATGTAAAATGTTCGCCCGAACCCCGCAGTCTCGCGGACAAGGAGTTGCATGGAAGATAGCCTGGCCTAAGTTCAATCAGTGGCGTCCCCGCGCCACTTGACCTGACCGAATTCACCCCATCCCGATCATCGTACCCTCTATCGCTGTTGCAGAAGAAGCGGAGAAACTCATGACCTCGAATAGAAAATCCCTGCGACGCATTCTGCTGCTGGCCGTGCTGGCCCTTAGCCTCGTCGCCGTTATTCTCATTGCCCCGGCCACCCCGCCGGCGGCGGCGTCCACCAGTGTTTGGGGCAGCGGCACGCTGACCGACGCTGAGTTGTCGAACCTCATCAGCCAGATGACCCTGGCCGAAAAGTCGTCCATGATCCGCGGTGCAAGCGACACCACTTGCGTCACCGCCAATATCAGCCCGTCCGTTCAGGGCTGCCAGGGCCAGGCCGGTACCGTACCCGGTGTGGCCCGCCTGGGCATTCCGCCGCTGCGCCTCACCGACGGCCCGGCCGGCATTCGCCTGAGCGGCAACTATAACACCGCGCTGCCCGCGCCGGTCGGTCTGGCGGCGTCTTTCAGCCGCGAGAACGCCTACAACTTCGGCGCGGTGATGGGCCAAGAAGGGCGCGCCACCAACCAGGACGTGCTGCTGGCCCCGATGATCAACCAGGTCTCCATTCCCACCGCCGGCCGCAACTTCGAGACGTTGGGCGAAGACCCCTATGTGCTGGCCGAAATGGTCGTGCCGCAAATCTACGGCATGCAGGATAACGGCCTCATCGCCACGGTGAAGCACTTCACCATGAACGACTTCGAGAACGCCCGCACCTCGGCCAGCGTTGACGTTGACGAGCAAACGCTGTACGAAGGCGAGATGCAGGCGTTCGAGGCCGGCATCAAGGCGGGCGCGGGGGCGATCATGTGCTCCTACAACCGCATCAACGATGTCTATGGCTGCTCCAACGACATCATGCAGAACCAGATTCTGCGCGACGAGTGGGGCTTCACCGGCTTCAACATGTCCGACTGGGGCGCGACGCACCGCACCAGCGACCTGATCTACGGCCTCGACCTGGCCATGCCCAGCGGCAGCACCGGCAACGGCTGGGCCGACGCCCTGCTGCAAGGCGCGGCGACCAGCGGCACGGCCGCGGTGGCCCTGACCAATGACTTCCCCGCCGTCCCGGCCTACACCGCCGCCGAATGGCTGACGGCCATTGACCAGGCCATCTTCCGCATCCTGAAGCAAATGAACAACGCCGGCCTGCTGGAAGGCACGACCTTCGGCACGCACTACACCGACGGCACGCCCTACATTCCGGCCCGCCCCGACAAGGCCGCGCTGATGGATGAGACTTTCGCCGTCGCGTTGGAAGTGGCCGAAGACAGCGCCACCCTGCTGAAGAACGTCAACCACGGCCTGCCGATTCGCAACCAGGAAATGGTCGGCCGCAGCGCCAAGGGCGGCGTCGTCGTCATGGGCCCCACGGCTGTGACCCCCTACATCGGCGGCGGCGGCAGCGCCAACGTCACTCCCTATGACAACGTCATCAGCCCCTACGCCGCGCTGGTAGCCGGTGCCAAGGCCAACGCCAAGATCAGCTACGTCCCCGGCTATGACCTGGACGGCACGGTGATGCCGGCTACGGCCGTCGTCGCCCCGGCCCCCTTCGCCGGCCAGAACGGCTGGCTGCGGACGCAGATTGACACCGTCGTGCCGGCCAGCGGCGCCGCCCCGGCCGCCTGCACGGCCAACTGCGCCGCCGACCAACTGGACGCCACCGTTAACTACGTGAGCGCGCCGCTGCCCGCCGGCACCGCCTGGCGTTGGCAAGCGACCTTCACCGCCCCGACGGCCGGTTCCTATCAGCTCAAGATCTTCGTCAAGGATCAGCAAAGCGCCCAACTGTTCGTTGATGGCCTGGCCACCAACCCCAACCGGCGCGTCAACATGAGCGCCTACGCCGTCGGCGGCAGCGGCTTCGGTTACGCGGCCCTCTCCAGTTGGGACAAGATGTTGCAGACGGGCAAGTCCCACGACCCCAACGGCCCGAAGTTCCAACAGGGCAGTTGGACTGTGACCTTCGCCGCCGGCGAGACGCACACGCTCGACCTGCGCACCTATGCCCAGTCCGCCAAGCCGCTGCTGGTCCAGTTCCGCTGGATCACCCCGGAATGGCAGCAGGCCAAGATTGACGAGGCCGTTGCCGCCGCCAAGGGGGCCAGCAAGGTCATCTTCTTCGCCTATGACGAAGGCACCGAGGGCAGCGACCGCGGCGGCAACAGCATCGCCAACGGTCTGGTTCTGCCTGGCTATCAGGACGCCGTCATCGCCGCCGTGGCCGCGGCCAACCCCAACACGGTGGTTGTCCTCAACACCGGCGACCCGGTTCTGATGCCGTGGGTCAACAGCGTCAAGGCCATTCTGGAAATGTGGTATCCCGGCCAGATGGGTGGCGTGGCGACGGCCAACATCCTGCTGGGCACGGCCAACCCCGGCGGCAAGCTGCCGGTGACCTTCCCGGCCAGCGCCACCGCCTTCCCGCAGTATGATCCCAACTGCAACCCGTCTATCATCACCACCAACCCGCCCGTTGACGGCAACTGCCCGCTCTACCCCGGCGTCTACACGCTTGGGTTCCTGGGCGTCGCCAACCACAGCTACCGCACGGTTGACTTCACGGCCAACGGCATCTTCGTCGGCTACCGCTGGTACGACAAGTACGACGTGAAACCGCTGTTCGCCTTTGGTCACGGTCTGTCCTACACCACCTTCAACTACTCGAAGAAGCTGGTGGTCACGCCCACGGCCGACGGCGGCTACGACGTGAAGGTCAGCCTCCGCAACATGGGCCCGATGGACGGCGACGAAGTTGTGCAGGTCTACCTCGGCGCGGGCAAGGTCCCGGCCGGCGTCCAGATGGCCGAGAAGGCTCTGGTCGGCTTCGAGCGCGTGTCGCTGAAGAAGGGCGAGACCAAGGTGATTACCATCCACATCGCGCCGCGCCAACTGTCCTACTGGTCGGTTGACGCCCACGAATGGACGGTCGCCACCGGTCAGCGCGCGCTGCTCGTCGGCAGCGGCTCGGACGACATCCGCGCCAAAAGCTCCATCCTGGTGACCAACTAGGTTCCGGTTTTCATGGGTTCCATGCGGAGCGTGACCACGCTCCGTGTGGAACCCACACTCTGTCGAGCCGGTTGGGGGCGGCCCTGACCGGCTCGACGACCCGCCGGGGCCGCGGCCGGCCGAACGCCCCGCCCCGCGTCCGGCGCTCTCGCTAGCGAAGCGCGGACAGCCAAGGAACGCAGACCACTACAGCAAACGGCTGGAGCACGAGCCTGCATAATATCCTTGACAATCTTAAGAGGTTCGGCTATTGCTTATGTTTGTTCGTTGACTTTACAGTTTTGGAGGTTAGTTTCCGTGAAAAACGCCCGATTGTTTCTATTGTTGATCGCCGCTCTGGCGATGCTGGCCCTGATGGCCTGCGGCGGCACGACCACTACGACCGAAGAGGCCGTAGCGACCGAAGTGCCCGCCGGTGAAGAAGCCGAGACCCCCGCCGAAGAGGTAGAGGCTCCGGTTGAGGAAATCTCCGGCAAGGTCGGCATTGTGCTGCCGACGCGGGATGAGCCGCGCTGGGTGCAGGACGAGACCCGCTTCCGCGAAGCGTTGGAAGCCGCCGGCTACGAGGTCGAAATCCTCTTCAGCCAGGGCGACTCGGCTCGCGAGCGCACCAACGTTGAAGACCTGATCACGCAAGGCGTGCAGGTACTCATCATCACCCCCCACGACGGCACCGCCGCCGCCGCCGCCGCCGAAGTCGCCCGCGACGCCGGCGTGTCGGTCATCTCCTACGACCGCCTCATCCGCGACACCGACGCGGTGGACTACTACGTGACCTTCGACAGCATTGCCGTGGGCGCGCAGCAGGCGCAGTTCCTGGTTGACAACGCCGAGGGCGAGGGCAACCCCCTCTACCTGTACGCCGGCGCGGCCACCGACAACAACGCCTTCATCTTCTTTGAAGGCGCGTGGGGTGTTCTGCAACCGAAGATCGCCGACGGCACCTTCCGCATCGTCAACTCCAGCGAGGCCGTGGCCCTACAGGATACGGCTGAGCTGACCCGCGAGCAGATGGCCGGCATCATTGACCAGATCACGACCAACTGGGACTTCAACACGGCCAAGAACCTGGCCGAGGCCAACCTGACTTCGGCTCCGGCCGAGGACAAGGGCGACGTCTTCATCCTGGCCCCGAACGACGGCACGGCTCGCGCCATCGCCGACACGTTCGCCGCCGACAGCGACGTGACCAGCTTCCTGGTCACCGGTCAGGACGCTGAGCAGGCGTCGGTGCAGTACATCATTGACGGGCGTCAGTCCATGACCGTCTTCAAGGACGTTCGCACCCTGGTTGACGACGCCATCGCCGCCGCCGTGGCCCTGCTGGCCGGCGACGCCCCCAATGCCTCCGGTTCCTACAACAACGGTGTCATTGACGTGCCCGCCGTGCAGTCGCCGGTGGTCACCGTGACCCGCGACAACCTGGTCGAGGCCCTGATTGATTCCGGTTACTACAGCGCCGACGACTTCACCGGCCTGGAGTAAGATTAACAACGTCGCCTCGGGGTTCGCGTCCGCGTGAACCCCGGGGCCTATCGAATCGCCGCGCGAGGTGTGGGTGGGCTGCGGCCCGCCCACGCCTTGTGCGGCGATTTGTCCATCTAACATTGACCGGACGAAGACGGGCGGCCGTCCGGCCACCGAGACAAGCGCCCGACCACTGGAGCCGCATATGAGCGACAACATCATTCTGGAGATGCGGAACATCACCAAAGAGTTCCCCGGCGTGAAGGCTCTGGACGACATCAGCTTTCGCGTGAAGCAGGGGGAGATCCACTGTCTGGTGGGCGAGAATGGGGCGGGCAAGTCCACGCTGATGAAGGTTCTTAGTGGCGTCTATCCCCACGGAACCTATAGCGGCGAGATCTATCTGGACGGTCAGTTACAGCAGTACAACGGCATTCGCGACAGCGAAAAGGCCGGTATCGGCATTATCTATCAGGAATTGGCCCTCATCCCCGAACTGTCCGTCTACGAGAACATCTTCCTCGGCAATGAAATCCGCAAGGGCATGCGCGTCAACTGGAACGAGACCATCCAGCAGGCCAACACGATGCTGAAGAAGGTCAGGCTGAACATCAACCCGGCGACCAAGATCGTCGAGTTGGGTGTCGGCAAGCAGCAGTTGGTCGAGATCGCCAAGGCGCTTAGCAAGGAAGTGCGTCTGCTCATCCTCGACGAGCCGACGTCAGCATTGAACGAAGGGGACGTTGACAACCTCTTCGACTTGATGCGCGACCTGAAGAGCAACGGCGTCACCCTGATCATGATCACCCACAAGCTGCGGGAGGTCATCGAGATGGCCGATTCAGTGACCGTCATTCGCGACGGCCACTCGATCATCACCCTCGATGCCGCCAAGGGTGAGGTGACGGAGCAGGCCATGATCAAGCACATGGTCGGCCGCGAGATCAATAACATCTATCCCCCCCGCGCCCACGAGCGCTCCGACGAGGTTGTGCTGGAAGTCAATGATTGGGACGTGTTCGACCCGGTCGTGGATCGCATGATCCTGAAGAAGAACCACTTTACCGTCAAGCGTGGCGAGATCGTGGGCTTTTCGGGGCTGATGGGATCGGGCCGCACCGAACTGGCGCTCAGCATCTTCGGCAACCCGCAGGGGTATCACATTGACGGCGACCTGATGGTCAACGGCCACAAGGGGCGCTTTAACCACCCGCAGGAGGCTATCAACGCCGGCGTGGCCTACGTCTCCGAAGACCGCAAGCGTAACGGCCTCATCCTCATCCAAGACGTGCGCCAGAACACAACGCTGGCCAACCTGCGCGCGCTGGCCACCCGCGGCGTCATTGACAGTAACAAGGAGATTCAGGTCGCCAACGAGTACAAAGAGTCGCTCAACATCAAGACGCCGACCATCCAGCAGACGGTGGGCAATCTGAGCGGCGGCAACCAGCAAAAGGTGTCGCTGGCGAAGTGGCTGTTTGTGCAGCCCAACATCCTGATTCTGGACGAGCCGACCCGCGGCATTGACGTGGGAGCCAAGTTTGAGATTTATACCCTGATGAATCGCCTGGTGGAACAGGGCATGAGTATCATTATGATCTCCTCTGAGCTGCCCGAAGTGCTGGGCATGAGCGATCGGGTGTACGTCGTTTCCGCAGGCGAAATCACCGGAGAACTATCCGTCGCCGAAGCCACCCAAGAGAAGATCATGGCGCTGGCAACGATCAACTAAAGAGGACGAAATGAGCGTCGCAAAGGAACTACCAGTAAAAGAACCGAGTTCAAACTTCGCCAGCGATCTGGGGCGAGTCCTACGGCAGAACATCCGCGACTACGGTATGTTCATCGCCCTCTTTGTCATTTGGGGCGTGTTCGCTGTCACCACGGATGGCATCTTCCTCTCCTCGCGCAACCTCAGCAACCTGCTGAATCAGTTCGGCTACATCGCCGTGCTGGGCATCGGCGTCACGCTGGTCATCGTCATCCGTCACATTGACCTGTCCATCGGCTTCCTGGCCGGCTTCCTGGGCGCGTTGGCGGCCATCGGCCTGTCGTTCTGGAACGTCCCGGTCTGGTTGGTCATCCCAACGGTGCTGCTCATCGGCGCGATCCTGGGCGTGTGGCCGGGCATTCTGGTGGCCAACCTGGGCATCCCCGCCTTTGTAGCCACGTTGGCCGGCTTCCTCATCTATCGCGGGGCCATCCTGGTCGTGACCGAAGGTTCGGGCACGATCATCATCGGCAATGACGCCTTCAATGCCATCGGCAACGGCTTCATCCCCGACCCATTCAACGCCCTGTGGCCCGACAAGCACGTGCTGACCCTGTTGCTGGGCGTGGCGGCAATCCTTCTACTGGTCTACAACGAGATCAAGGGGCGGCGCAACAAGGCCGCCTACGGCTTTGAAATCCTGCCCCAGAACATTTTCGTTCTCAAGCTCGCTTTCATGGCCCTGCTGATCGGCGCGCTGGTGTGGGTTCTGGCCAGCTATAACGGCCTGTCGTGGACGGTGGTGGTCGTGCTCATTGTGCTGGCTATCTACCACTTCATCACTACGCAGACCGTGTTGGGCCGCCACATCTACGCCGTAGGCGGCAACCCCGAAGCGGCCGAACTGAGCGGCATCAACGTCAAGCGCATCACCATTCTGGTCTTCAGCCAGATGGGTATGCTGGCCGCCCTGTCGGGCATGTTGTTCGCCTCGCGGCTGCAATCGGCCACGACGACGGCCGGCACGGCCTGGGAACTGGACGCCATCGCCGCGTCCTACGTCGGTGGCGTCTCGGCCGCCGGCGGCGTCGGCCGCGTCACCGGCGCGGTCATCGGCGCCTTGGTTATGGCCTCGCTGACTAGCGGCATGAACCTCATGGGCACCGGCATCTCTTACCAGTACATTGTGCGCGGTATCATCCTGGTGCTGGCCGTCATCTTCGACGTAGCCACGCGCAACCGCTAAATCGAATTCCGGAGTCCGTCTCTTGGGGCCGCGCCGTCTACCCGGCGCGGCCCCTGTCGTTTCTGGCCCGCGCCCTCGTCGCGCCAGTCGGCCATTGGCCGCCCGGCGCGACAATGCTATACTGCGCCTATCGTCGCCGGCCCTCCGCCTGACCGGAGGCGCCATTTATCGGAGTCCACATGACCGAGAACACACCCGACACCCCCCCCGTCCCGCCTCAGCCGACGCGCATCAGCATTGACCTGCCCAAGGAGCTGAAGGCCGTCTACGCCAACGTGGCCTTCATCAACTTTACGCCGGCCGAGATGGTGCTCGACTTCGCCCAGGTGTTGCCGCGCACGCCGCGCGGCGCGCTGACGGCGCGGGTCATCATGAGTCCCATCCACGCCAAGCTGCTCCATGCCGCGCTGGGCCAGAATTTGGCCAACTTCGAGCGCCAGTTCGGCGAGATTCGCATCCCCCACCGCACTAACCTGGCCGACGACTTCTTCCGCTTCCCCGGCGAGGAAGAAGGAAAGTAGAAACCACAGATTAAGAAGAATTGATCCGCAGATTCAGCAGATTGGGCAGATTTTCAAAGCAAAATAAATCGATTTCTTCTTCTGGAAATCTGCTAAATCTGCCGAATCTGCGGATGATAACTCTTCAATCTGTGTAATCTGTGGTTCCTTATTCTTAGGATCGATCATGGAACAACTAGATCAGATCGCGGAGACCATCCGCGCCAATATGGAACAGACGGCCGCCGCGCGCGACCACGCCTACCAACAGTCGCGCAGCCTCATCGCCCTGTGCGCCCGCTCCATCCGCGCCATTCACCGCGAAGAGTGGGACGCGGCCGAGACGCTGCTGGCCGAGGCGCGCGGCGCGACCGACGACCTGGTAGCCGGCGTGCGCGCCTACCCCGACCTCTACTTCGCCGGCTACACCCAGGACGCCGTCAAGGAGTTTGTCGAGGCCAATCTGGTCTACGCCCTGGCCCGCGGCGAGGCGCTGCCCACGCCGGCCGAGTTGGGCGCGGAGGACAACACCTGGCTCAACGGTCTGGCCGAGGCCGCCAGCGAGATGCGCCGCCGCATCCTCGACCTCCTGCGCCGCGGCCAACAGGCCGAGGCCGCCCGGCTGCTGGACGCGATGGACCACATCTACAGCACGCTGGTCACGTTCGACTTCGCCGACCAGATCACCGGCGGGCTGCGTCGCCGCACCGACGCGCTGCGGGCCGTCTTCGAGCGCACCCACGGCGACCTGAGCCATAGCGCCCGCAGCGCGCAACTGGAAGAGGCGCTGAAGGCGCTGGAGGCGCGGTTGCAGTAGACCTCAGAGGTCTTCTGAGACCTCTGAGGTCTGGAGCAGCGCCTCGGCCGCCGCCGTCGCTTCTTCCAGCGCCACCCCCGCCGCCCAACTGAACGCCCCCTCATAGGGCCGCCACAGCGCCGTCACCCGCCCATTGACCATGTAGGGCGCGGTGATGGCCGGGTCGGTCGGGCCGTGGATAGCCAGCGTGGGGCAGCCGGTGGCCGCGGCCACGTAGGTCGAGCCGACGTCGTTGCCGACGTAGAGGCCGGCCAATTCGCACAGCGCCCCCAACTCCCCCAGACCAATGCGCCCGGCGCGGTTGACCGCCACCCGCGCCGTGGCGCTGAGCGACATCATGCCCGCCACTTGCCCGGCCAGCCCCTGCTCCTCGGCCGTGCCCACCACCACCACCCGCGCGTCGTGGACGCGCACGAGGTAGTTGCCCAGCCGGGCGAAGCGCTCGGCCGGCCAGCGCTTATCGAGATTGGCCCCCACCGGGTTCCGGCCGCCGCCGGGGTGCAGCACCACCAGAGGCCGGTCGGCCAGCCAATCCAACTCCTCCACCAGCCAGCGGGCCACCGCCGTCCGGTCGCGGTCGGGCGGGTGGAACTCCATCTCCGCCGCGGCTAGAACCGCCGCGGGCACGCCCACGGCCGCCGCCAGCGCCAGCGATGCCCGCGCCTGCCCCCGCTCCCCCGGCGGCGGGGCGATGGCGTGGGTCAGGTCGCGCCGCCGGCCGTCGCGGCTGAGGCCGATGCGCTGCGGCACGCCTGCCTCGCGCGTCAGGCGGGGCAGCGCCTCGTCCGACGCGCGGGGGATGAAGCAGGTGTCATACGCCTCGGCGCGGATGGCGTCGAGCAGGGCGCGCAGTTCGTCGCGCGTGGCGTCGGCGATGTCCTCCGCGCCGGTGTGGATGAGCCGGGTGACGCGCGGGTTGCTGCTGACCGCCTGGCGTGCCCAGTCGCCGACGGCCCAGTCGAAGCGGGCGTCGGGATACGCCTCGCCCAGCGCGGCCAGCAGCGGCGTCGTCAGCATGACGCGCCCCAGGCAGCAGGGCTGGAGGATGAGCGCCTTGCGCGGCGGCACGGCCGACGGCCGCGCCCCCAGGCCAAACGGCAACCGCCACCCGCGCGCGCGCGTCCCGCCGTCGGCCATTAGCCCTTGACCACGGCCACCGGCACCAGCCGGGCCACCTTGCGGGCGATGCCCGCGCCGTGGACGACTTCGATGACGCGGTCCACGTCCTTGTAGGCTGTCGGCGCTTCCTCGGCCAGCCCGGCCAGGCTGCCGGCCCGGATGCGAATGCCGCGCTGCTCCAGCTCGCGGCGCAACTCCCCGCCCTGCACCTCCTTTTTGGCCCGCGACCGGCTCATCATGCGCCCCGCGCCGTGGCAGGTGGAGCCGAAGCTCTGGGCCATCGAGCCTTCGGTGCCGACCAGCACCCAACTGGCCGTGCCCATCGAGCCGGGCACCAGCACCGGCTGGCCGATGTCGCGGTAAACGTCGGGCAGCACCGGCGAGCCGGGGCCGAAGGCGCGCGTGGCCCCCTTGCGATGGACGCAGACGGTCATGCGCTGGCCATTGACCTCGTGCTCCTCGATCTTGGCCATGTTGTGGGCGATGTCGTAAATCTGGTAGACACCGGGGTTGTCAATCTTGCCGCGCAGGGCGTGGTCGAAGCTGCGGCGGATGAGGTGGGTCAGCAGTTGGCGGTTGCAGAAGGCGAAGTTGGCCGCGCCCTTCATGGCCGCCAGGTAGTCCTGCCCCTCCGGGCTGCTCAGGGGAGCGCAGACCAGTTCCCGGTCGGGCAACTGGATGTTGTACTTGTGGACGACCTTCTGGAAACGGGCCACGTAGTCGGTGCAGACCTGGTGGCCGAAGCCGCGCGAGCCGCAGTGAATCTGGGCCACGATCTGGCCGGGGAAGAGGCCCATGCGCTCGGCGGCCGTCTCGTCGAAGATCTCATCCACCACGTCCACCTCGATGAAGTGGTTGCCCGCGCCCAGCGTGCCCAACTGGTCGCGCGCCCGCTCATAGGCGCGGGGGCCGATCTTGTCCGGGTCGGCCCCGGCGATGCGGCCGTTCTCCTCGGTGCGCTCCAGGTCCATCTCGGTGGCGTAGCCGCGCTTCAGCGCCCAGCGCGCCCCCTCGCGCACAACCTCTTCCATCTCCTTGCGGCTCAACTCGAACTCGCCGCCGCGGCCGACGCCGTGGGGACAGTCGCGTTGCAGCTGCGTGGCCAACTCGTCCAGGTCGGGGGCGATCTCGTCGCGGTTCAGGCGCGTGCCCAGCAGCCGCACGCCGCAGTTGATGTCGTAACCCACGCCGCCGGGGGAGATGACGCCGTCGGGCGTCTCCGTGGCCACGACGCCGCCGATGGGGAAGCCGTATCCCTGGTGGATGTCGGGCATGGCCAGGGCGTAGGCGACGATGCCGGGCAGCGTGGCGCTGTTGACCAGTTGATCGAGGCTCTTGTCGCCCAGCGCCTGCCGCAGTAGCTCGGCGTCGGCATAGAAGCGCGCCGGCACGCGCATGTCGTGGCGGTGCTCCTTCGGTATCTCGTACAGGTAGGGCGAAATCCGCTTCAGGTCTCCCTGATTCATAGGTTACTCCTTAAGTGAAGAGCCTACAGATTGAAGAGTATTGATCCGCAGATTGGGCAGATTAGGCTGATTTTAGAAGCAAACCAACTGTCTCTTTCTCTGAAAATCTGCCCAATCTGCCTAATCTGCGGATCAATACTCTTCAATCTGTGAAATCTGTGTAATCTGTGGTTCCATACTCTTCTAGACATCGAACACAATCGTTACTTCAAGGCCGCCATCATAGGGGCGGATGGCCAGGTCGTGGTAGGTGACGGCCTTGATGTGCTTCTGTAGCTCCGCCAGCCGGCCGCCGCGCGTCGTGGCCCGCAGCGCCTCCGGCGTCAACTCGTGCAACTCGACCACCGGACAGACCAGCCCGTCGCGCTCGGCCCAGTAGGCCAGCTCGCCCAGCCACTCCACCAGCAGACCCTCGGCGTCATCGGCCACCAGCGCCAACTCGCGCGTCTCGTCCAGCGGCACAGCGGCCAGATCGCCGGCCAGTAGCCGGGCCATGCCGACGGCGGCGCGGCCGAACAACTCGGCCAGGTCGCCGCCGCGCACGCGCAGCGACCAATCGGCGGTGTGTTCCACGACGCGAATGGCGTCTTCCGGCAAGCCGGCCTCATCCATGTGGCTCATACTTTCTCCGTTCACTGCTGCAACAGTTGGAACGTGTCCAGGATGCCGGCCAACTGATCCTGCAACGTTCCGAAATTGGCCCGCGGCGCGCAGGCGGCCAGCAGATAGGCCGCGGTCTGCGGCTGGGCGACGAACAGGTGGCGGCAGCGGTAAGCGGCGGCGGCGTCATTAAACGCGAAACGCGCCTGCGGCTGGCCGGCCAGGTGGGTGTCAATGGCCGCCTCGGCGACGGCCAGCCCTTGCTCCGCCAGCAGGTCTAGCACCGCCTGCGGCGCCAGTTGGCGCAGCCGCTCGCTGCGGCCGACGACGACGAACGGGATGGGCCGGTCGCTTTGCAAGTTCTGTGTGCCGGCGGCCACGGCCACGATAGCCACGTCGCCGGCCGCCGCGCCCAGAGGGGCCAGGGCGCGGCCGATGGTGGGCTGCCGTTCGATGACCGTGGCCAGCAGGTCGCTCTGGTCGCGGTAGGACACGTCGAGCCACTGCCAGTCGGTGGGCAGGCTGAGGATGTAGCGCAACTCGCTGTCCGCCACCGTTACCCAGTCGCCGCCGAGGGCCGTGCTGCGCACGAGGGTAGGCTGTTGGCCGAGGGCGTGCATGACCAGCCCCAGGGCCACGACGAGGGCCAGCGTCAGCAAGCCATAGATGCCCACGGCGCGCAGATCGTAGTCGGCGTCGGCGTCGGCGTTGATGGCGCGTTCGCGGCTGAGGGGGCCAACGCGCGCGACAGTCGGCGGGCTGTCGGCGGCCTTGGCCTTGGCCCGCTTGGGCAACACAGCGCCGCAGTGCCAGCAGGTCGTGTCGCTGGCCAGCACCGGCTTGGCGCAGTTGGGGCAGGTCTCGCTCATGGGGCGGCCGTGGCCCTGGCCTCGTGTTGGAGTGTAAAGCAGTTTACACTGCGCATGTAGCCCGCTTGCGCGACAGGGAAGATCATTGGCTGTATGATAGCGTTATCATTAGGCAACACCAATAGTCCTCCTTTTTCTCCTCTTCCCGCAAAAAGCCCTGCTACCCGGCAGGGCTTTTTTGCGCCAACTTGACCTGGCAGGTGCGGCGCGTTGGCGGCCAACGCGCCGCACCTGTCAGGTCTGTTGAAAAGGCTAGAATGGGGGCATGTCCGACCTCATTGAGCTAATCCAAACTCGCCGTTCCATTCGCCGCTACACCGACGCCGCCGTGCCGCCGGAGCTTGTCGAGCGCCTGCTGACGGCGGCTACCTATGCCCCCTCGGCCCACAACCGGCAGCCGTGGCGCTTCGCCATTGTGGAGGAGGGCGCGACGAAGGCCCGCCTGGCGGCGGCGATGGGCGAGCGGTTGCGGCGCGACCTGGCCGCCGACGGGCTGGACGCGGCGGCCATCGCCCGCGACGCCGACCGCGCCTACGCTCGCGTCAGCGGCGCGCCGCTGCTCGTCCTGCTATGCCTGACGCTGGCCGACATGGACGACTACCCCGACGCCCGCCGCCGCGGCCACGAGACGACGATGGCCATCCAGAGCGCGGCCATGGCCGGGCAGAATCTGCTGCTGGCGGCCCACGCATTGGGGTTGGGGGCGTGCTGGCTGTGTGCGCCGCTGTTCTGCCCCGACGTGGTGGGCGAGGCGCTGGCCCTGCCGCCTGACTGGCAGCCGCAGGGCCTCATCACCGTTGGCTACCCGGCCGAGGAGCGAACAAAAACGCGCGCCCCGTTGGAGACGCGCGTTATGTCAATTAGGAATTAGGAATTACGAATGAAGAGTGGCGGGTGGCCGGTGGCCGGTGGCCGGTGGCGAGTACTGACTAACGACCAACGACTGAGTACTGACCCACTGGCCTACTGACCACTGACTATACCACAACCACCTCAATCACCGGCCGCTTGCGCGTCTCGTCGTAGAGGAAGCGGTTGAGCGCGCTTTCGAGGGCCGAGGAGGAGATGGGCAGGCCCTGGCGCTGGGCCTCGGCCGCCGTGCGGGCGATGAGCTTCTCGGCCTCCAGCAGTAGCCCCTCGGCCTCCTTCTCGTTGACGAAGCCGCGCGTGCTGAGCTGCGGCGGCCCGGACAGACCGCCGCGGCCGTCGGTGGGCACGGCGGCGAAGAAGTAGCCCGCCTGGGCCAGCCGGTCGCGGTCGCGCACCTCGGCCCAGCCGATGTCGCCCACGCCGGAGCCGTCCACGAACACGTAGCCGCCGGGCAGCCGGTCGCGCACGGTCATGCTGTAGGGCGTCAGGTCAATGGGCGTGCCGTTCTCGACCACGGCGATGCGCTCGGCGGGGATGCCCAGCGTCTGCCCGATCTGGGCGTGCAGCTTCAGGTGGCGCAGTTCGCCGTGGATGGGAATCAGGAACACCGGCTTGATCAGGTTGATCAGCAGCTTCATCTCCTCGCGACTGGCGTGGCCAGAGACGTGCACCTTGGCGATGCGGTCGTAGAGGACGGTCGCGCCGCGCCGGTAAAGCTGGTTGATCGTCCGGTAGATCAACTCCTCGTTGCCGGGGATGGGGTGGGCGGAGAAGATGACCGTGTCCCCTTCCTGGATGCTCAGTTGCTTATGTTGGCCGCGGGCCAGCCGGCCGAGCACGGCCGACGGCTCGCCCTGGGAGCCGGTGGCCATGATGACCACGCGGCTGGGCGGCAGGGTGACGGCCTGGCTGATGTCGATGATCAGGTCGTCGGGCACTTCCAGATAGCCCAACTTGCGGGCGATCTTG
>WBZP01002164.1_pt1 | contig 22991 bp, 20 predicted proteins | sample 5204301 | NCBI WGS metagenome assembly WBZP01 (sample SAMN12412401, study PRJNA552823) | activated sludge metagenome | isolation source: activated sludge from nitrification reactor of wastewater treatment plant... | place: USA: Pennsylvania | collected 2017 | reverse complement strand
GCTGCCGATGTCGAGGTGCCGGTGCACTGGTGGCATGGCGATGCCGACCACATCATCCCGTTCCGTCACGGCGAGCACATGGCCGATCGCCTGCCGTCGGTCAAATTCACCGAGATCAAGGGTGAGTCGCACTTGGGTGGGCTGGGTCTGGCTACAGAGATCCTGCAGAAGACCTTGGTGCTTGGGCCTCGTCCAGCGAAGAAGTCGGCAAAGAAATCGACCTGATTGGCGCAAGGTCTTGGATTATGGGGTCCATTTGAGTCACAATGGGCACACAACTTCACATCAGTCACATCACTGACATCTCCTGACACCTCGTTGAGTCCGCTGGGGAAGGCGTAACTCACGCCGTAGGTAAAGAACCGGAGGTCAGCCGTGACTCAGTTTGCGACTCGTGGAGTTGTCTACATCCACTCAGCGCCGTCTGCGTTGTGCCCACATATCGAGTGGGCGATCGGCGGCGTACTTCATGCTGCGCCAAACCTCCAGTGGACCGAGCAGTCGGCTCAGGCTGGTAGTTATCGCGCGGAGCTTTCCTATGTCGGCGATGCTGGCACCGCCGCCGCGATCACCAGTGCGCTGCGTGGCTGGGAGCACTTGCGATTTGAGGTCACCGAGGAACCCACGTCCAGCACGGAGGGCGCCCGCTACTGCTATACCCCACGCCTGGGCGTCTTCCATGCCGTGACCGGACTCCATGGCGACATCATGATCCCCGAAGACCGACTCAAGGCTGCGGTGGTCAAGACGGCTCTTGGTGAGACCACCTTGGAGTTGGAGATCGACCGGCTGCTCGGACGAGCGTGGGATGACGAGCTTGAGACCTTCCGCTATGCCGGCGATGGTGCTCCCGTCAGGTGGATGCACAAGGTCGTCTGAGGTCAACACCCCTGCGCTTTCGGGGTGTCTGGACCCAACTTGGGAGGGCCCAGACACGCGTGGGGAGTGCTCAGCAACGCTCCACGATCAGCCGCATCAGCTGGCTGACCTGCTTGACCTGCGCGACCTCTTGAGGGCTGAGCGTCAGGCCGAGTTCGTTTTGCAGGCCCTCCAGCAACTCCACCATTGACAGCGAATCAACAGCCAAGTCCGCTACGAAGGCTTGGTCGGGCTGCACCGCAGTTGCAGGTGTGCCCACGATCAACTCAATCAGTTTGGCGATCTCGTCCAGTGCGGTTTCGGGTGACACGGCAGGGACTGTAGCGAACTTCGTAGGGTTGGTGGCAAGCAGGCCGCGACATTTGGGCGTGGATGTGTTGGTATTCATCCATGAAATTCCACGAGATCTATGAGTACGACGCCGATGTCGAGACGGTCTTCGCAGTCTTCGCCGACCCTGCCTTCATCGAGGCGAAATATGAAGCCATCGGCTCTGCTGGCGCTGACGTCGAGAAGAACGACGCCTCTGCTGAGGGGCAGCATCTCGTCGTACGTCGAGTTGTGGCCATGAATGTGCCCGGTTTTGCCAAGAAGGTGCTCAAACCCGAAAACACGATCGTGCAGACCGAGAAGTGGGGTCCGGCAGGTGCTGACGGCTCCCGCGAAGGCACCTGGGAAGCCGAGGCTATCGGCGTGCCGAGCACCACGGGAGGCACCTTGCGACTCGAACCCACGGAGTCAGGGTGTGCCCATCACGTGATCGGTGAAGTGAAGGTCAACATCCCGTTGATCGGCGGCAAGATCGCTGACTTTGCCGGTGGCCAGGCTCTCGATCAGGTGCGCGCTGAGGCGGAGTTCACCAAACAATGGGTTATTGACCGCAGTTGACTTGTCGCGCAGCTGACTGGCCTGGTGGGCGCAGCAGGGATCGAACCTGCGACCGCTGGTTTGTAAGACCAGAGCTCTACCGCTGAGCTATACGCCCTCGTGGTCCACCTGATCAGTGGGCCGCAGACAGCCTAGGGGAGTGGACGCCGGGAATGGAAATCGCGACCGCTGGCGTCTCGGGTCACCAGCGATCGCGATAGATCGATGATGGCCGAAGTTGCCTCAATCCGCTATAGGTTTAGTCATTAACGGTCTTGGTGGACTAGACAGCTGCGGCCAGAGCGCGTGCCTGCTCATCAAGGTCACGGGCCACTCCCATGGGCGAGTGGACTGCCCAGCGCACAATGCCTTCGGCATCGATGACGTACGACGACCGCGTGCTGCAACCCTTGGCCTCGTCGAAGACGCCGTACGCGCGCGACACGCCACCGTGCGGCCAGAAGTCGCTCAACAGCGGGAAGAACAGCGCATCAGCATCGGCATAGGCGCGCAAGGAGAACATCGGATCGCAGGACACGGTCGCCAAGGTGGTGTGTTGGGTCTCGAACTTCTCCAAGTGGTCACGGAAGCCGGTGAGTTCGCCGGTGCAGACCCCGGAGAAGGCGAAGGGATAGAAGACCAAAAGCAAGGCCTTCTTGCCGCGCAGGTCGGCCAAGGAGAAATCAGTTCCGTGCTGGTCGGGCAGCACGAAGGTGGGGGCGGGGCTTGCGATGTCGAGGCTCACGAGTGGTCGTATTCCTTGAGTTCGCGCTTGAGGATCTTGCCGGTGGCATTGCGGGGGAGTTCGTCCATGAAGACGATCTCTCGTGGCACCTTGTAACGAGCCAGTTGCTGCTTGACCCAATCCTTCAGGTCGGCCTCACTGACCTCATCAATGATCACCACGAATGCCCGCAGCCGCTGACCGAACTCATCATCGGGCACGCCGATGGCTGCGGCCTCATGCACCGAGTCATGACGCGCGAGGGCATTTTCGACCTCGGCCGGGAAGACATTCTCGCCACCGCTGACGATCATCTCGTCGTCGCGGCCTTCCACGAACAACAACCCGTGCTCGTCGAAGCGACCCACATCACCGGTCGACATGAGTCCGTCGATGACTTCCTTGGTGCCTCCGCTCTTGCCGGTGTAGCCACCGAAGAGCATGGAGTTGCCCACGAAGATGCGTCCGGGAGCACCCTTGGCGGACGGTTTGCCCTGCTCGTCGTACAGCCGGACCACGGTGTTGTACGGCGGTCTGCCGGCAGTGCCGGGTGCCTTGCGCAACTCCTCTGGTCGGGCGATCGTGGCCCAAGCGACTTCGGTGGAGCCATAGGTGTTGAAGAGATTGTCGCCGAAGTGATCCATCCACTCCAGGCAGAGATTGCCCGGCAAGGCAGAGCCTGAGGCAGCCACAACTTTGAGGAAGGACCAGTCGCCGCGAAGCTTGTCTTCGGGGAGGGCCAAGATGCGCTGCAACATGACTGGGATCACTGCCAAGGTGTCACATTGATATTGGCGGAGCAGGTCGAGGCAGGTTTCGGGATCGAAGCGCCGGTGTAGCACGACTGTGGAGCTCAGGAGCATGGCGAGGTTGAGGTGTCCCCAGCCCCAAGTGTGGAATAGGGGCGCGGCGATGTGGGTGACTCCGTTGGCACGGAAGTCAATCTTCGACAGGAGGGCAACCGCACCGTCGAGGCCGGCCTCTGAGCGGGGGGCGCCTTTGGGTGTGCCGGTGGTGCCTGAGGTCAAGATGATCGGGCGAGACAGCCGGGGTGGCTTGGTCATGGTCCGGCTCGAACTGCCCTGGATCAGGTCTTCGATCGTGGGGAGAGTGACCTTTTGCGGATTGTCGATGAAAGCAATGATGCGCTCTTGGCTCATCTGCGAGCGCTCCATCAGGTCATCGAACTCCTGATCATGGATGACGAATGAGGGCTCCTCACGCGCACACACCTCCGCCAGTTGCGGTGCCGCAAAGGCGGTGTTGAGGTAGAGGATGTCTGCGCCCAGTTTGGAAGCAGCAGTTGATGCTTCTATGAAATAGCGATGATTGCGGCAAAGCACCGCGATGCTGTCACGTGACGTGACGCCACGATCCGCCAAGGCGCGGGCCAATCGGGTGGAGCGCTTGTCGAGTTCGTCCCAAGTCAGCGAGCCGAGTTCGTCGATCACGGCCACCCGATCTGGATTGAGCGCTGCTTGGGCGCCGATCCCGCCGGCGAAACCAATGCCTTGATCGAGGATCGTCTTGGCAGCTGCGGCCAGTCGCACTGGATTGTGGGGGCGGATCACCCCGGCCTTGGCCATCGTCTTGACCATGCGTGTTTGTCGCAGCACCTGATCGGCAGCACGCTGGCTCAACTGGCGCAGTGGTGGGGGGGTGTGGTCCGGCATGGATGCTCCCTTAGCGGCTCTTGGGTGCCACCAATCTAGTTGCCGCCCAGTCTTGACTCACCGGGAAGGTCGTCGTGGTGGCCAGACCGGCGATCGGGGCAGCCTCGGTGATGTCAGCAGCATCCACTGCTTCTGGCCTGCCGACCTTGGGGGTGAGCAGCCAGACCGTGCCACCATTGACCAGATCAGTGAGGGTGTCCACCAAGGCATCGACGAGGTCGCCGTCGCCTTCGCGCCACCACAAGATCACCGCCTCGACGACATCGCCGTAATCGCCGTCGACGAGGTCGGCATCGATTGCATTCTCGATGGCCTCGCGCACCGAGTCGTCAACGTCGTCGTCCCAGCCAAGCTCTTGGACAACCATCCCCTTGGACAAGCCAAGGCGGTTGCCTACCTGGTTATCCGCGCTTGCTGCGCTCGGAGTCACCGTGTTCCTCGCTTTCAGTCAGTGATGTCAAAGGTAGTCCACCGGAAATGGGGCCCACTTTGCAAGCAAGGCAAGACTACTGTCCAGTAGATACCGAACGTTGGCATTTGGTGACAACATGGGATGTGTGAGCGAGAACCAACCGATTTCAAGCGAACAAGACTCCCAACTCTCCCCTCGGCCGGTGATCCATGCCGGTACGTCGCGACAGTTGCCCGACATCGACCCGGACGAGACCAACGACTGGTTGGCGTCCTTTGAGTCACTTGTTGATGAGCGGGGACAAGACCGAGCCCGCTACGTGATGTTGCGCCTCCTGGAACGAGCCCAGGAGAAGGCTGTGGGCTTGCCCGACCTGCGCAGTACCGACTTCATCAACTCCATCCCGCCTGGCCAGGAGCCATGGTTTCCCGGTGATGAAGACATTGAGCGGCAGGTACGCAGCTATATCAGGTGGAATGCCGCAGTCATGGTGTCTGATGCTAACCGGCCGGGTCTTGAGGTCGGGGGCCACATCGCCACCTATCAGTCGGCGGCGAGCCTCTACGAAGTCGGCTTCAACCACTTCTTCAGAGGCAAAGATCACCCCGGCGGCGGCGACCAGATCTTCTTCCAAGGACATGCCTCTCCGGGCATCTATGCACGGGCCTTTCTGGAAGGACGCTTGACTGAGGGCCAATTGCTCAACTTCCGCCAAGAGGTCCAGCATGGCCCCCATCAGGGCCTCCCGTCGTACCCCCACCCGAGGCTGATGCCGGACTTCTGGGAGTTCCCCACGGTGTCGATGGGTCTTGGAGCCATGAATGCGATCTACCAGGCCAGATTCAATCGCTATTTGCACAATCGAGGCATCAAAGACACCAGCCAGCAACGGGTCTGGGCCTTCCTCGGTGACGGCGAGATGGGCGAGCCGGAGTCGCTGGGCGCGATCAATCTCCCGCCTCGTGAAGAGCTCGACAATCTCGTCTTCGTGATCAACTGCAATCTGCAACAACTCGATGGCCCGGTCAGGGGCAATGGCAAGATCATCCAAGAGCTCGAGACCCTCTATCGGGGGGCGGGCTGGAATGTGATCAAGGTGATCTGGGGTCGCGAGTGGGACGACCTGTTGGCCCGCGATGTCGACGGCGTGCTGGTCAACCAGATGAACCGCACCCCTGACGGTGCCTTCCAGAACTTCTCGGTAGAAGACGGCGCCTACAACCGCGAGCACTTCTTCGGGCCGGATCCACGGTTGCGCAAGATGGTCGAGCACATGAGTGATCGTCAGATCGAGAAGCTGCCGCGAGGCGGCCATGACTATCGCAAGGTCTACGCCGCCTTCGACGCGGCAACCAAACACGTCGGGCAGCCGACGGTGATCTTGGCGCACACAGTCAAGGGCTGGAGCATCGAGGCACTCGAAGGTCGCAATGCCACCCACCAGATGAAGAAGCTCAATCTGGAGTCGCTACTCAAATTCCGTGACCGTTTGCGCCTGCCGATGAGCGATCGCGATATCGAAGACCGCTTCCACTCCGACAAGACCGCGCCGTTCTTCCATCCCGGGGAAGACTCCGACGCCATTCAGTACATGCTTGAACGCCGCCGAGCTCTGGGCGGACCTTTACCCAAGCGTGAGGTCAAGGGGCGTCAGCTCAAGGTGCCCGGTGATGAGATCTATGCCGACCTCAAGACTGGTTCAGGGCAGACGAAGGTGGCCTCGACCATGGCGCTGGTACGGCAACTGCGTGACTGGATGAAGGACGAAGAGATCGGCAAGCGGATCGTGCCGATTGCGCCCGATGAATATCGCACTTTCGGGATGGACTCGATGTTCCCGAGCGCGAAGATCTACAACCCCGGTGGTCAACAGTATGAGTCGGTCGATCGGCGCTTGCTGCTCAAGTGGCGTGAGGCCGTCGACGGGCAGATGCTGCACGAAGGCATCTCCGAGGCCGGTGCTCTTTGCTCGGCAACCGCGGCCGGATCGTCGTACGCCACGCACGGTGAGCCGATGATCCCGTTCTTCATCTTCTACTCGATGTTTGGTTTTCAGCGCATCGGGGACTTCATCTGGGCGATGACCGACCAGATGGCGCGGGGCTTCCTGATCGGGGCCACCGCTGGTCGCACGACCCTGACCGGTGAGGGATTGCAGCACGCCGATGGCCACTCGCCACTGTTGGCTGCCTCCAACCCGGGGATCATCCACTATGACCCAGCCTTTGCCTACGAAGTGGCGCACATCATGCAGTCCGGCTTGCAACGGATGTATTCCTCGACGCCTGACCATCCGCAAGGCGAGAATGTCGTCTTCTATGTCACGGTCTACAACGAGCCAGTGCATCAGCCCGCCGAGCCAGCAGACCTCGATATTGCGGCCTTGCTGCAAGGTCTCTATCTCCACAAGTCCAGTGGGCCAGGCGACGGACGTCCACGAGTACAACTGATGTCTTCAGGTGTGGCGATGCCCTGGATCGATCAGGCTCAGCAGATGCTGGCTGAAGAGTGGGGTGTCGCGGCTGACTTGTGGTCGGTCACCTCTTGGAATGAGTTGGCCCGAGAGGCAATCGAGTGCGAGAGGAGCTGGCTCAACAACCCGGGTGATCCTCGGCCAACCCCATTCGTCACCAGACAACTCGCCTCCGCAACCGGTCCGGTCGTGGCCGTGACCGACTTCCAACGGGCCGTGCCACTCCAGATCGCCAAGTGGGTGCCAACTGACTTCCATGTCCTGGGCACCGATGGTTATGGCTTCGCTGACACCAGGGCAGCAGCACGACGCTACTTCCAAGTCGATGCCGAGAGCGTGGTCGTGGCGGCCCTTCAGGCATTGGCGGCTCGTGGTGAAGTGCAACCAGAAGTTGTCACGCAGGCCTTTGCGAAATATCGCATTGATGACCCGACAGCGGTACAGGGTGTGCTCCAGGAAGGGGCCGATGCATGAGCCGGGGCATGATCGCTGGCGCGGCACTCGGCCTGCGCAGAGCGATAATTCCAATGGTGATTGCGGCGGTCTGCTTCCTGGCCTCGTTTTGGGCGATTGACGACATGGTGGGTCTGCTTCGCGGTATCGGATGGATCTGCGTGGCGCTGTCACTGCTGATGGTCGCCATTAATGCCTGGCATGCCAGATCAGGTCAGGCAGAGTTGAGTTTCAAACACCAAGGACATGACCGCACAAACTGAGTTGCGCGAGAAGTTCGTCAGCCCCAGTGCGTGCCTCCTGCAGCCTCCTGGATGCATAATGTGTTGTCCCTCACACTCCACCTAGAGGCAGGTGCCTGATGATCGTCCCCTTCTCCGCCATGGACTTCCTTGCTCGCGCGCAGGCGGTGTACGGCGATCGCACAGGTGTGGTCGATGAGCCCGACCAGCCAGCACCATCTCTTGGGTCACCGACCTATCGTCGAGTCGCGGAGTTGGCCCGGGCCCAGGCGGCGAGGCTGGATCAACTCGGCATCGGTGTTGGTGATCGGGTCGCCTATGTCTCACAGAACTCCGGTCGATTGCTCACCGCCTTCTTCGGCGTGTGTGGATCTGGACGAGTGATCGTGCCGATCAACTTCCGGCTTTCAGCCGAAGAAGTGCGCTATATCATCGAGCACAGCGGAGCACGAGTGCTCTATGTCGACCCGGAGCTCAAAGACCACTTGGTCGATGTCGAGTGTGAGCACAAGTTCATCATCGGCGAGGACGACTCCCAGATGTATCTCGAAGGCGTGGAGCCCACGGCCTGGGAGGCCGACGAGAATGCCACCGCCGCGATCAACTACACCTCTGGCACGACTGCTCGTCCCAAGGGAGTCCAGATCACTCATCGCAATATCTGGACCAATGCGATCACCATGGCTTTGCACCTGGGTTGCACCGACCGCGATGTCTACCTGCACACGCTGCCGATGTTCCACTGCAATGGCTGGGGGATGCCTTTTGCGATGGCCGGCCTTGGGGTCAAGCAAGTTGTGCTGCGCAAGGTCGATGGTCACGAGATCCTCCGGCGGATCGACGAGCATGGGGTGACCCTGCTGTGCGGAGCACCCGCTGTGGTCGCGGCCATCCTTGACGCGGCCAAGTCCTGGGAGGGCGAGGTGCCTGGGCGAGATCGGGTGCGGATGGTGGTTGCCGGTGCGCCGCCGCCGAGCAAGACGATTGCCCGGATCGAGACCGAGCTCGGCTGGGAGTTCATCCAGATCTATGGCTTGACCGAGACGTCACCCTTGCTCACGGTCAATCGCTCACGTGCCGAATGGGATGACCTTGCTCCTGAGGAGCGCGCAGTGAAGCTGATGCGTGCCGGGCAGCCGTCGATCAGCACCACGGTGAAGATCTCCGAGTCCGGTGAAGTGCTGGCTCGGTCCAATGTCTGTCTCGAGGGCTACTGGAATCAACCCGAGGAGACCGAAGCCGCCCTGGGCGATGGTTGGTTCCACACTGGCGACGGCGGCGTGATCGGCGATGACGGCTACTTGTCGATCTCCGATCGGAAGAAAGACGTGATCATCACGGGTGGCGAAAATGTCTCCTCCGTCGAGGTCGAAGACGTGATCTTCTCCCACCCTGACGTCGAAGAGGTGGCGGTGATCGGCGTACCCGATGCCAAGTGGGGTGAGACGATCAAGGCGCTGGTGGTCAAGACTCCCGGCTCCTCACTCACCGAGGCCGAGTTGATCGCGCATTGCAAGTCAAAGGTCGCCGGCTACAAGGCCCCCACTACGGTGGAGTTCCGTGATGTATTGGCCCGTACCGCGACCGGCAAGCTGCAGAAGTTCAAGTTGCGGGCTCCCTATTGGGAGGGCCAGGAGCGTCAGGTCAACTGACCCGTACGACGCCACTTGCGGCTACGCTCACCGACATGACAACCGTTGGCGAGATCATCACCCTGCTGGATGAGTGGTATCCACCTGCGTTCGCTGACGACTGGGATCGGGTGGGACTCGTGCTGGGAGATCCCTCAGCAGAGGTCGATCGGCTGCTGCTGGCTGTTGACCCGGTGCAGGCAGTGGCCGACGAGGCCGTGGAAGCAGGGGCGGACATGATCATCTGTCACCATCCGCTCTTCCTGCGCGGCGTGCACTCGATGGCAGCCACTACTCCCAAGGGCCGACTGGCGCACTTGCTGGTGTCATCAGGGATCGCTCTGTTCACCGCTCACACCAATGCTGACGCGCCCGAAGGCGGCGTCTCTGATGCCATCGCTCGGGCACTTGGCTTGCGGGAGATTCGCCCACTCGAGGCAGACGCACGCTTGCCCATGGACAAGATCGTCGTGTTTGTGCCCGAAGACGCTGCCGAGTCGGTGCGGGCCGCTTTGGCGGGGGCAGGTGCCGGGGCCATCGGAAACTACGACTCATGCTCATTCCAGAGTGTGGGTATTGGCAGATTCCGACCGCTCTCGGGCGCCAACCCTGCCATCGGTGTGGTTGGGGAGCCGACTGATGTGCGCGAGGTCCGGCTGGAGGTGGTGAGTCCGCGAGGCATTCGAGATCAGGTGTTGGCTGCGATGCGATCAGCGCATCCTTATGAGGAGCCGGCCTTCGACGTCTTGGAGTTGGCAGCCTTAGCCGAAGCACACCGCGGATCAGGCCGGCTTGGGGAGTTGCCCGAGCGTCTGACCTTGACTGAATTCGCCAAACAACTGAGCGAGACATTGCCCGAGACTGCTCATGGGGTGCGGGTTGCCGGTGACCCGAATCAGCGCATCGGCAAGGTGGCTCTGTGTGGGGGTGCGGGTGACTTCTTGCTGAGTCAGGCCCGCAGAGCAGGAGCAGATGTGTACATCACCTCTGACTTGCGACATCACCCGGCTTCGGAGTTCTTGGAGGAAGGCGGGGTGGCCTTGATCGACATTGCCCACTATGCCGCTGAGTCGTTGTGGCTGCCCGTGCTCCAAGAACGATTGCGTGCCCGACTGCCCGATAGGGTGGAGGTCAATGTGAGCCAGGTCAACACCGACCCATGGACCCTGCGAGCCTAGGAGCTTCCACTGAAAGCCGACCCCTTCGTCCAGCTGCGATTGCTCGACCTGCAGGCGCTGGACACGTCTGGTGACAATCTGCGAAACAGGTTGGCCCGCCTCCCCGAGGCGCAGGTCGTGGCCGACCTCCTTCAACAGCACAAGGCAATCCAAGGTGAAGTGCGCGACCTCAGGGTGCAGGTCACAGACGTCACTGACGAGCAATCGCGGGCCGATGCCGACGTCGAACAGGTCAAGTCCCGCCAGCAACGAGACCAATCGATGGTTGATTCTGGAGCGATCTCTGACCCCAAGGCACTTGAGCGGATGCTTGGGGAGCTTGAGTCCTTGGCGAAGCGGATCAGCGACCTCGAAGATGTAGAGCTCGAAGTGATGGAGCGCCTTGAGCAGTTGCAAGGTTCGCTCGACGCAGGTGAGGCGCAGCTCGTCGTACTTGAGGGGCAGATCGACCAGGCCAAGGCGGCATTGGCCACGCAACAAGCCGAGTTGAAGACGGAGTTCACCCAGGTGCAGGGCGAGCGCGCGCAACTCGCGAGCGCGATCCCTGAAGATTTGATGGCTCTCTATGAGCGCATCCGGGAGCACAAGGGGGGCGTGGCGGCTGCCGCTTTGCGCCGCAAGGAATGCCTGGGTTGTGGCCTGGTGCTCAACACCGCGGAGTTGGCGATGGTGGCCAGTGCGCCAGCAGACGACGTACTCCGCTGTGAGGAATGCAGTCGCATCCTGGTGCGCACCTCAGAGTCAGGCCTGTGAGCACGAAGCTGATCCTGGTCCGCCACGGTGTCAGCGCGGACACCACTGCCAAACGTTTTTCCGGCGGTCTCGATGGCTCGAACCCACCCTTGGCGAGTGCAGGTGAAGCTCAGATCAACGCCGCCATGGAGTTCATCGGCGAAGTTGATGTCATCGTGTCTTCGCCAGTACGGCGAGCCCGCCAGTCTGCTGACCTCCTGGCCGCCAGGGTCGGACTCCCTGTCCTCGAGGAGCCGGGGCTGGCCGAGATGAGCTTCGGGTCTTGGGAAGGTCGCGAAATGGCCGAGGTGATGAAGACTGATCCTGAAGGCTTCATGGGCTTCTTTTCCTCGATTGACCAGGTGGCCGGTGCGACCGGTGAGTCGCTGATCGAAGTCCAGGCCAGGGTCCGCCACGCCTGTGCGGATGTCGTCGCGGCCCACGAAGGCAAACGGGTCGCCGTGTTCAGCCATGTGACCCCGATCAAGGTGATCGTGGCCGATGCCCTTGGCGCGCCGTTGCTGTCGGTCTATCGATCGCAACTGGATCCTGGGGGAGTCAGCCTGATTGAGTTCGGCAAGCGTGGCCAACGAGTGCTCGGCTTCAATCTGAGGTACGTCGGATAGCAGGAGTGGCTAGACTCGTCGTGGATGAGTTGGCCGGGCGGCCGCGTTGACCTGCGGGTCACCGAGGAAGGTCCGGGCTCCGAAGGACGAGGTGGTGGGTAACACCCACCCGGGGTGACCCGCGGGAAAGTGCCACAGAAAACAGACCGCCCGTGCAAGCGGGTAAGGGTGAAACGGTGGTTTAAGAGACCACCAGCGTTGATGGTGACATCGGCGGCTGGGTAAACCCCACCTGGAGCAAGACCAGACAGCGTGCGTTTGAGGGCGGTCCGTCCGAGCGCGCGGGTAGGTCGCTTGAGGGTGTCGGCAACGGCACCCCTAGATGGATGGTCGCCAACCAATGGCCCGCAAGGGCCCTGGAGACAGAACCCGGCCTACAGGCCAACTCATCCCTCGGCCTGATTCACTGGGCGCGGTCAGGCCAGGGTCAAGATCTCGGCGCCGGTGTCAGTGACCAGCAAAGTGTGCTCGAACTGAGCGCTGAATTTGCGATCCTTGGTGACCACCGTCCAGCCGTCGTCCCACATGTCCCATTCGTGGGTGCCGAGGTTGAGCATCGGCTCGATGGTGAAGGTCATCCCTGCCTGGATGGTGTCGTTGTAATGCGGGTCGTCGTAGTGCGGGATGACCAGGCCGCTGTGGAATGACGTGCCGATCCCATGCCCGGTGAACTCCCGCACCACCCCATAGCCGAAGCGTTTGGCATAAGACTCGATCACCCGCCCGATCACATTGATCTGTCGACCGGGGCGCACGGCCTTGATGCCGCGATGCAGAGCTTCTTCAGTGCGCTCCACGAGCAGGCGTACCTCTGTGGAGACACCGGGAGTCATGAAGGTGGCATTTGTGTCTCCATGCACCCCGTGGATGAAGGCGGTGATGTCGATGTTGACGATGTCACCATCTTCGACCACGCGGCTGTCGGGGATGCCATGGCAGATCACCTCGTTGGCACTGGAGCACAGTGACTTGGGGAAGCCCTTGTAGCCAAGCGTTGAGGGATAGGCGCCGTGATCGCACAAGAACTCATGGCCAATCCGATCGAGTTCGTCGTGGGTGATCCCAGGCACGATCGCCGCGCCAACCAGGTCGCGGGCCTGTGCAGCCAGCCGCCCGGCGATCCGCATCTTCTCGATGGTCTCGGAGTCCTTGACCTCGGTGCCGGTGTACGGCGCGGGGTTGGGCTGATCGACGTACTCCGGTCGGGCGATGTCAGCGGGCACTGGGCGACGAGGGGAGATCGTTGCGGCAATCACGGGATTCACCTGCCCGAGTGTAGTTTCTCCTCATGAGCGAGTTTTGGTACTGCCTCAAGCATGGTCAGGTCGAGGGCACCGAGGGTTGCAAGAATGCCGACCGGCTGGGGCCCTATCCGACCCAGGCTGATGCGGCTCGGGCGTTGGAGAAGGTCAAAGAGCGCAACCAGCAGTGGGACGAGGACCCCAACTGGAATGACCAAGTAGGCGAAGAAGACGCCGACTGATTTGCTCAATCCGCACTGATCAGAAGGTGTGCTCGGGCCCGGGGAAGTTGCCGCTGCGGACATCCTGCGCGTAGTCCTTCGCTGCGCCCAGCAGCGTGCCGCGCAGATCTGCGTACTGCTTGACGAATCTGGCCATCTTGCCGCCTCTGAGACCAAAGGCGTCTTGCCAGACCAAGACCTGGCCGTCGCACTGGTTGCCGGCGCCAATCCCGATCGTGGGGATGCCGCACTCGGCGGTGACCTGCCCAGCGACATCACCGGGCACCATCTCCATCACCAGGGCGAAGGCGCCTGCCTCGGCGAGGGCTCGGGCATCGGCGAGGATGCGCTGAGCGGTCTCCCCTCTGCCCTGCACGCGATAGCCACCAAGGGCATGCTCGCTTTGTGGGGTGAAGCCGATGTGGCCGATCACGGGGATGCCGCCCCTGGTGAGCTTCTCGACCTGCGGCACCATCTCCACCCCGCCCTCGAGTTTCACGCAGTGCGCCCCACCCTCCTTCATGAAACGGGTCGCGGTGTCATAGGCCTGCTCGGCGCTGCGTTGGTAGGAGCCGAAGGGAAGGTCGCCAACCACCATCGCTCGCTTGACGCTCCTGGCGACAGCCCGGGTCAGTGGCAGCATCTCATCGACCGTCACCGGGATTGAGGTCTCGTTGCCGTAGACATTGTTGGAGGCGCTGTCGCCGACGAGGAGAAGCTCAATGCCGGCCTCGTCAAAGATCTGGGCGGTGTACATGTCATAGGCAGTGAGCATGGTGAACCGCTCACCCCTGCTCTTCATCTCTTGCAGGTGGTGGGTGCGCACTTTGCGGATCGCAGGATTGCTTGAGGATCCACTGCCGTAGGGGGCGGGCTCTTCACTCATCTGATCGCATCCTTCACATTGGGCCTGGGTGTACAGAAGCAGGCAAGCTGTCCTTAAGTCTGCGAGACTACTGCCGTGGACTTCAACTCCGCCTATACCCACGGTTTCGCCCGCGTGGCTGCCTGCACCACCCAGGTGCGGGTAGCCGATCCAACCGCCAATCTCCCCGGGATCGTCGAGGCAGTCAGACAAGCACACGCAGAGGCCGCCGCGATTGCGGTCTTCCCAGAATTGTGCGTGAGTGGTTATGCGATCGACGACCTCCTCCTCCAAGACGCGCTGCTCGGCGCCACCCTTGAAGCATTGAGCCAACTCGCTGACGCCACGAAGGGGCTGCTGCCCGTCGTTGTCGTCGGCGCGCCCATCGCGGTGGCCAATCGGGTCTACAACTGCGCAGTCGTCATCCATGACGGCTGCATCTTGGGTGTGGTGCCGAAGTCCTATCTCCCCAGCCACCGAGAGTTCTACGAGCGCCGCCACTTCGGGCCAGGCGATGACCAACACAGAGCCTGCATCGAGTTGGCTGGACAGCAGGTGCCCTTCGGCACTGATCTGTTGTTTGCCGCCTCAGATCTCCCAGATCTGGTGTTGCATGTCGAGATCTGCGAAGACATGTGGGTGCCGGTGCCGCCCAGTTCACGAGCTGCCCTTGCCGGGGCCACAGTGCTGGCCAATCTGTCCAGTTCGCCAATCACGATCGGGCGCGCCGAAGATCGCCGACTCCTGGTGCGCTCGGCCAGTGCTCGCTGCTCGGCTGCCTATGTCTACGCAGCCGCAGGTTTGGGTGAGTCGACGACCGACTTGGCCTGGGACGGCCAAACGATGATCTATGAGTGCGGTGACTTGCTGGGGGAGAGCGATCGCTTCCCGCACGGGGCTCGTCGTACGACGGTCGACGTCGACCTCGGCCGGATCCGACAGGAGCGGCTCAGGCAGGGCACCTTCGACGACAATCGTCGTACTCTCGCCGACTGGTCGGCCCCGGATTATCGCAAGATCACCTTCGAGCTGCGCCCGCCGACGGGTCCGATTGGGTTGCTGCGCAAGGTCGATCGATTCCCATTCGTGCCCGACGACGAAGCCAGATTGGCCCAAGACTGCTTCGAGGCCTACAACATCCAGGTGAGCGGGCTGGAGCAACGGCTCAATGCCATTGGCGAGCCGAAGGTCGTGATCGGGGTCTCGGGCGGCCTCGACTCCACCCATGCCCTCATGGTGGCGGCCAAGGCGATGGATCGCCTGGAGCGGCCACGCTCACAGATCCTTGCCTTCACGATGCCGGGCTTTGCGACAGGAGAAACGACGCGCCACAATGCTGAGCGCCTTTGCCGAGCGCTTGGAGTGAGTTTCGCCGAGTTGGACATCAAACCTGCCGCGCGGCAGATGCTGGCTGACATCGGGCACGCTGCAGCGCAAGGCGGCGAGGTCTATGACGTCGTCTTCGAGAATGTGCAGGCGGGCCTGCGCACTGACTATCTCTTCCGCTTGGCCAACCAACACGGCGGCATCGTGCTCGGCACCGGTGATCTCTCGGAGTTGGCGCTGGGCTGGTGCACCTACGGCGTGGGCGATCAGATGTCTCACTACAACGTCAACGGTGGGGTGCCAAAGACTCTCATCCAGCATTTGATCCGTTGGGTGAGCACGACCGGGCAGTTGGGTGCCGACCCGGAGTTGATCGGCGTACTCGCTGAAATCCTTGACCAGGAAATTACCCCTGAGTTGGTGCCCACGAAACCAGGTCAGGCCCCTCAGCGCACCGAAGACAATGTGGGGCCCTATTCGCTGGCGGATTTTGCTCTCTTCCATGTGCTTCGTCACGGAGCCAGCCCTAGCAAGATCGCCTTCATGGCGATGCATGCCTGGGGAGACGCCACGACCGGTGACTGGCCCGCGCACTACCCGGAGGACTGGCGGGTCTCTCATGACCTGGCCACAATCACCAAATGGCTGCGCGTCTTCGTGGAGCGCTTCTTCGTCAATCAGTTCAAGCGATCGGCGTTGCCCAATGGGCCCAAAGTGAGTGCGGGTGGCACCATGTCGCCACGTGGAGACTGGCGGATGCCCAGTGATGCATCGGCGGCAGCATGGCTGGCTGATCTAGATCAGATTCCACAAAACTAGTTGATATAGTCTACTATTCTCGTGCTGGCATCGCCCAGCCCTTCTTGCCTCCCAAACACAGGATCCAATTTTGAGAACCCCTGAAGCGACCGAAGAACATCCAGGTCAAGAGCCTGATTTCCACGAGGGTGAATACACCCATGCGCAGATCATGCGCATCCTTGCCGGCCTGATGATGGGCATGTTCTTGGGGTCTTTGGATCAAACGATCGTGTCGACCTCGATCCGCACCATCGCTGATGATCTTCACGGCCTGTCGGTCCAGGCGTGGGTGACCACGGCGTATCTGATCACCTCGACAATCGCCACGCCGATCTACGGCAAGCTCGGTGACATGTGGGGGCGCAAGAAGCTCTTCATGTTTGCGATCACGGTCTTCATCATTGGTTCGGCGCTGTGTGCCTTTGCCAACTCCATGCACACACTGGCTGCATTCAGAGCCATCCAAGGCATCGGTGCGGGAGGACTCTTCACCTTGTCGTTGGCGATCATCGGTGACATCGTCGCTCCGCGCGAGCGCGCGAAGTACAGCGGCTACATGATGGCGATGTTTGGCTCTTCGAGTGTGCTGGGGCCCGTGATCGGTGGGGTCCTGGCTGGCACAACCACCATCTTGGGCATTGCCGGCTGGCGTTGGGTCTTCCTAGTCAACGTGCCGCTGGGCATCATCGCTCTGTATGTCGTGTGGCGCACCTTGCACTTGCAGAGCACCCGCCGTCACGCCCGGGTTGACTGGATGGGCGCCACCGCGCTGATCGTCGCGCTCGTGCCCTTGTTGACGGTCTTGGAGCAGGGCCGTGAATGGGGCTGGGGCTCCACCCTGTCGGTGTTGTGCTTTGCTACCGCGGTGATGGGCGTGATCGCCTTCGTGATCATTGAGTCCAAGATGCAGGCCGATGCGCTGATCCCGTTGTCAATCTTCAAGATCCGCGCAGCGAGCGTGACGATCCTGGCCAGCGTGATCGTCGGGATGGCGATGTTCGGCGGCATGATGGTGCTGCCGCTCTACATGCAGATCGTGCATGATGCCACCCCGATGGAGTCGGGCTTCATGATGCTGCCGATGGTGCTCGGCTTGATGATCGCCTCAACCATGTCTGGTCTGGTCACCTCGAAGACCGGCAAGATCCGGATCTTCCCGGTGTTCGGCTCGCTGATCATGGCGGGATCGCTCCTGTTGCTGTCCACGATCAATGCCGACACTGAGTTGCTGCACGTCATGTTGATCATGGCGCTTCTGGGCTTCGGCATCGGCAACTGCATGCAGCCGCTGTTGATCATCTTGCAAAACGCGGTGGCCCCACAGCAGATTGGTGTGGCCACGAGCTCGGCCACCTTCTTCAGGCAGATCGGTGGCACCATCGGTGTGGCGATCTTCTTGTCGGTGCTCTTCTCCACGGTCGGTGGCAATATTGCTGGGGAGTTCAAGCAGGCCGCACATGAGCCCGCCTTCCAGTCTGCGTTGAAGGATCCCAAGGTCATGGCAGACCCGGTCAATCGTGAGGTCGCTGAGTCCATCAGTGGTCAGGCCAAAGATGGTGGCATCTTCGCCAAGATCGAAGACGACTCCTCGATCCTGATCAATATGGATCCCACCTTGGCCCATCCGTTCAAAGCAGGATTCGCCAAGTCGATGTCATCGGTGTTCCTCTATGCCGGGTTCATCGGGTTGTTCTCGTTCCTGATCTTGTTGTTCTTGCCAAAGGTGGTCTTGCGAGCCCAGTCGGCGGCTGCGGCGGCACGTAGTGGGACAGGTGGGGCAGCAGGGCGCTAGGCTCCTGCGCATGACCGACGTACCCTCCTTTGCGCTGACCGAAGATCACCTGACCCTCAAGCAATGGGTCCATGACTTTGCGGCCGACGTGATTCGCCCCAAGGCCGCGGAGTACGACGAGCGTGAGGAGTTTCCTTGGGAGGTGCTCGAGGAAGCCGCCAAGATCGGCCTCTACTCCTTCGACTTCATCGCCACCCAGGCCTTCGACACCACCGGTCTGGGGATCCCGGTCTACATGGAAGAGCTCTTCTGGGGTGACGCTGGCATTGCCTTGTCGTTGGTGGGCTCATCGCTTGCAGCGGCCGGCGTACGCGCCAATGGCACAGACGAGCAGGTCATGGAGTGGGTGCCACAGATGTTCGGCTCGCCCGGTGACATCAAGGTGGCGGCCTTCTGCTCATCCGAGCCCGATGCGGGTTCCGATGTCGGGGCAATGCGCACCCGCGCGGAGTACGACGAAGCAAAGGACGAGTGGGTGCTCAATGGCACCAAGACTTGGGCCACCAACGGCGGGATCGCGAATGTGCATGTGGTCACCGCGGTGGTCGACCCGGAGTTGAAGACGCGCGGGCAGGCATCATTTGTGATCGGCCCCAACACTCCCGGCCTCAGCCAGGGGCAAAAGTTCGCCAAGCACGGGATCCGGGCCTCACACACGGCTGAGGTCGTGCTCGACAACTGCCGGATCCCCGGCAGCCAGTTGCTCGGCGGCAAGGAGAAATTGGATGCCCGCCTGGCGAAGGCCCGTGAAGGGGTGAAGTCGGGTCGCACCCAGCCTTCGATGGCGACCTTCGAGCGCACCCGTCCAGCGGTTGGGGCCCAGGCGCTGGGCGTAGCTCGGGCTGCCTATGAATATGCCTTGGACTATGCCAAGACCCGGGTGCAGTTCGGCAAGCCGATCATCGAAAACCAAGGCGTGGCCTTCCAACTGGCTGACATGGCAACGCAGATTGATGCCTCCAGGCTGCTGGTTTGGCGGGCGGCATGGTTGGGCGCTCAGGGGTTGCCCTTCGAGCACGCCGAAGGCTCGATGTCGAAGCTTTTTGCCTCCGAGACCTGCAAGCGGGTCACTGACCAGGCGATCCAGATCCTGGGTGGCAACGGCTTCACGCGGGAATATCCCGTTGAGCGGATGGCCCGAGACGCCCGGATCTTCACGATTTACGAAGGCACCTCGGAGATTCAACGATTGGTGATCGCGCGCGCAGAGTCGGGAGCGCCCATTCGCGGTTGAGATCAGAAGTTGAGCAGGTAGACCGCTAGCACCACCATCAACACCCCGATCAGCGAGTCGATGATCCGCCAGGTCTTGGGATCAGACAGTGGATCAGCGAGTTTGTGGGCGCCGAAGCCCAAAGCACTGAACCACAAGATGCTGGCGATGGCGGCACCTCCGGCAAACCACCATCGAGCCTCACCACGCTGCACGGCCAGATTGCCCAACATCAAGACCGTGTCCAGATAGACATGAGGGTTGAGGAAGGTGAGCGCCAAGGTGGTGGCCACCACTGACCCGCGTGCCAAATCGCCCTGTTCGGGGCGCAGCCCGTTGGTCGACTCGATCGCTGCCCGAAATGACTTCGTGGCAAACCAGAACAGATATGCAGCACCGACCCACTTCAAGGTATTGAGCAGTTCAGGGCTTCGCTGAACCAGCACGCCCAGGCCTGCAGTGCCAGCAGCGATCAAGACGATGTCGGCCACGATGCAGATCGCCACGACTTCGAGCACATGATTGCGGCGGATGCCTTGGCGTAGTACCCAGGCATTTTGGGCGCCGATCGCCACGATCAGACCCAACCCTGCAAACAACCCTGCCAAAACACTCTGTGTCACTCGCCGGACCTTACTGTGCGTCTTGAGTCCATGCGCCCACTAGGCTGCGATCATGGGCAAACAAGAAGATTTTGTGCTGCGTGCTTTGGAAGAGCGAGATGTTCGCTTCGTGCGTCTGTGGTTCACCGATGTGCTCGGTTTCTTGAAATCTGTCTCGATCGCGCCAGCCGAGCTTGAAGGGGCCTTCGAAGAAGGCATCGGTTTTGACGGATCAGCCATTGAAGGCTTCACGAGAGTCACCGAGGCTGACATGCTGGCCCACCCCGACCCAGCCACCTTCCAATTGCTGCCTTGGCGCGGCGAGAGCCCCTCAACAGCTCGGATGTTTTGCGATATTGCGATGCCCGATGGCTCACCGTCGTACGCCGATCCGCGCCATGTGCTCAAGCGGACCCTGCAACGGGCGGGGGAGAAGGGGTTCACCTTCTACACCCACCCAGAGATCGAGTTCTACCTCTTCAAGGGCAAACCAGAAGGCGGAGGTGACCTCGAACCAGTCGATCGCAGCGGCTACTTCGACCACACTGCCCAGTCACGAGGGTCAGATTTTCGTCGCGAGACGATCAACATGCTCGAGTCGATGGGGATCTCGGTTGAGTTCAGCCACCATGAGGCCGGTCCGGGGCAACAGGAGATCGATCTGCGTTATGCCGACGCCTTGTCGACCGCAGACAACATCATGACCTTCCGCACTGTGGTGCGCGAGGTGGCCCTGAGCCAGGGCATCTGGGCGAGTTTCATGCCCAAGCCGTTCACCGAGCATCCGGGCTCTGGCATGCATACGCATGTCTCACTCTTCGAAGGCGACACCAACTCCTTCTTCGAGGCAGGCGCGGAATACCAACTCTCCAAAACCGCGCGACACTTCATCGCTGGCATCTTGCGGCATGCAGGAGAGATCACCTGCGTCACCAACCAGTGGGTCAACTCCTACAAGCGGCTGATCGGGGGCGGGGAGGCTCCGTCGTACATCTGCTGGGGACACAACAACCGCTCGGCCATGGTGAGGGTGCCGATGTACAAGCCCAACAAGGGGCAGTCGGCCCGGATCGAGTTGCGCAGCATCGATGCCGCCAGCAATCCCTATCTGGCCTTCGCGACGGTGCTGGCGGCGGGCATGAAGGGATTGGAGGAAGAATACGAACTTCCTCGCGAGGCCGAGGACGATGTCTGGTCGCTGACCGACCGCGAACGTCAAGCACTGGGTCTTCAGCAACTCCCCAAGAACCTCCATGACGCGATCAAACTCGCCGAAGAGTCGGAGTTGTTGGCCGAGACCTTGGGGGAGCATGTCTATGAGTTCTTCTTGCGCAACAAGCGCAAGGAATGGGAGGAATATCGAGGACAGGTGTCTGCGCATGAGCGAGACACCATGCTGCCTGTGTTGTGATGTTTTCCCGGACCCAGCTGCTGCGCTTGGGCTTTGCTGACTCCCAGCAGGCTGCCGAGGGGGTGGCCCGACTGGGGTTGAGCGCGCCAGAGCTATTGCCGATGATCGGCCGGACTGCGGAGCCTCAACGAGCTCTAGATGGGCTGCTTGCGCTGCTCGATATCGCGCCCGATGCGCAAGAGCTGTTGGCAACGATGTCAGATGATCAGGCAGCTGCCTTGCGGATCTTGTCGGTCTTGGGGGCCAGTGAAGCCCTCGGAGACCACCTTCTGCGCCACCCCTCCCACTGGCGAGAGTTGGTTGGCGAAGATCAGGGAATCACCAGACCCACTGCAGCAGCCATGAGGTCTGCCCTGGTGTCGGCAGTGCGTGGGTTGGACCCCGCGGCAGGTGCAGATGCGCTGCGCGTGGAATATCGCAGACAACTACTCCGTCTGGCGGCCCGCGACCTGGCCGACGATCTGGCACTGGACAATGCCGCAGCTGAGCTCTCGGATCTGGCTGCAGGCACGCTTGAGGCGGCACTGGTGCTGGCCAGAGCAAAGGTGGGTGAGGCTGCCGAAGGTTGCCGCCTGGCCGTGATCGCCATGGGCAAGTGCGGTGGGCATGAGCTCAACTACGTCAGTGACGTTGATGTGCTCTTCATCGCCCAAGCCGTCGAGGGGCACAGTGAGCAGGCCGCGCTGAGGGCGGCAACTCAGGTGGCATCGGCCCTGATGCAGATCTGCTCTGATCAGACTGCCGAAGGCACCATTTGGCCTGTCGATCCCAATCTGCGCCCAGAAGGTCGCAGCGGTCCCTTGGTGCGCACTTTGGCCAGCTATAGCGGCTACTACGAGCGCTGGGCCAAGACTTGGGAGTTCCAAGCCCTTCTCAAGGCACGTCCGGTTGCCGGAGACATCGATCTGGGCCGCGAGTTCATTGCGATGACCAATCCAATGGTCTGGACGGCAGTCGAACGCGATGGCTTCGTCGAGGAAGTCCAAGCCATGCGGCGTCGGGTCCTGGACAACATCCCTGCTGATGAGATGTCGCGACAACTGAAGCTTGGTCCCGGTGGCCTGCGCGATGTGGAGTTCGCAGTCCAGTTGCTACAGATGGTGCACGGGCGCACCGACGAGACGGTACGACCACCCACCACCCTGAGCGCGCTGGCTCACTTGACCAAGGGGGGCTACGTGGGGCGTGCCGACGGTCAGGCCCTGCACGAGGCCTATGCCTTCTTGCGCACCATGGAGCATCGCATCCAGATGTTCCAGCTGCGGCGCACACACGTCGTACCCTCTGACGAGGAGTCGCTGCGTCGGCTGGGGCGCTCAATGGGCTTCTTGCGAGACCCCGTAGCCGAGCTTGACCGGCAGTGGGCCCATCATCGTCGCGAGGTACGCCGACTCCACGAGCGACTCTTCTATCGGCCCCTGCTCACTGCGGTCGCCCAGATCAGCAGTGACGAAGCCAGGCTCAGCCCTGGCGCCGCCAAGGAGCGGCTAGCGGCATTGGGATATCTCGATCCAGCCGCTGCCTTGCGTCACTTGGAGGAGCTCACTGCAGGGGTGAGCCGTACGGCGGCCATCCAACGCACGCTCCTGCCAGCGATGCTGGGTTGGTTTGCCGATGCCCCCGACCCTG
>WBZP01002162.1_pt1 | contig 22993 bp, 20 predicted proteins | sample 5204301 | NCBI WGS metagenome assembly WBZP01 (sample SAMN12412401, study PRJNA552823) | activated sludge metagenome | isolation source: activated sludge from nitrification reactor of wastewater treatment plant... | place: USA: Pennsylvania | collected 2017 | reverse complement strand
TTCGTCGGCCAGCGCGTCTGCGCTCGCCAACTCGGTCGGTCTTAAAAACGAAACGGGTTGATCCGGCCCATCCGTGCATTTCTGCAGCCATGGGGGTGGTGATGCCGGCCGGCCTCTGGGGCGTGGCTTGGGCATCGGCGGCGAGGTCAGGCCTCGCGCCATCTGGTGGATCGGTTCTGGAGTCGTAGCGCCATCCACTCGCATGGGTCCGCCCCTGACCGAAAGTCCAGGGCAGTGTCGAGGGTATGAGCGAAGGCGCGCGGGGAGCCCCAGGGGGGCAAACACAACCGCGCGCTGCGTAAAACGCGTGCTCAAAGGATGGCGGGAACAGGGGCACGGCATCGGGTGCCGGCCGGGTGCTCTGTTGTCCGTGGCGCGCTTCAGGGAGCGCCCAGCGATTAGCGCTGGCCAAGCCTGGGACATGCACTACGAGAAAGACCTCGGGACCGCCGCCTCGAGGGCGACGGCATTGCCGGTTCGAGATCGGCGCTTCAAGGGCAGGTAACGACTGCGACGCCTTTTGCTCCGCGATGGAGCGGGGCCAGGAGGCCCTCGGGAAACCGTAGTTGACGCCAAGCGGGTTGGGCGGTCAAGCGGGCGGCTCGAAAGCGCGGCGATTTGCGGAGGATTGCGGGTGGCACTTGCGCGCCCGGGAGATTGCGGTAAGGCGCATTTATTGTCGCAAAGCTGCGGGCAACGAGGCGGCGGGCGGGCTTGACGGGGGAAATCTCTGCCTCTGGTCCTGAGCGGGGGAACTCAGGGCGATGCTCGCGCGCGGACCGCTCCGGCGGCAACTGGCGCGCATGGGGTTGATGCCCGCCATTTGAATGAGAGCGTAGTGACACACACGCAGCCCCGCTGGGGGATGACGCTTTCAGGTGATACCGAAATGTCGGTGCATCGCCGGTTCGCTGACAGCGGACCGGGCCTGATACCGAAATCGGGCTCATTGAAGGGGGATTCCGTGTGGCGGGATCAGATCGCCCTGTCGATGCTGATCGACCTGAAACCAACCTCGGAGTCTTGCTATGGAATTGATCGTCAGAGCGGTGGATGTCGGATCCGGCAACACCAAGTTCGTCACGGCCGCGGCCGGTACCGACATCCGCTGCGCCAGTTTCCCGTCCATTGCCTATCCGTCGAGCGACGACTCGCCGTCGTGGCCGGCGAGCGAGCGCAAGAAAACGGTGTGCATCCCCATCGGCCCGCTGTTCTACGAGGTCGGGCCGGACGTGAGCCTCGCCGCCGATACCTTTCGCGCCAAACAACTGCACGATGAATACACCGAGACGCCGGAGTACATGGCGTTGCTGCGCGGAGCGCTTTCCATGATGAAGCTCAGCCGGATTGACTTGCTGGTGGTCGGCCTGCCGGTGGCGCTGTTCGCCGTCAAGAAGGTGGCGCTGGAGAAGGCCATGACGGGCCGGCACGACCTCGGCGGCGGCAAGGCCGTGACCGTGGGCAAGGCCCTGGCCGTGCCCCAGCCGCAGGGGGCGCTGGTGCACTACGCTTCCGAGCACCAGAAGATGGCAATCATCAGCAACGAGCAGAGCCTGATCATCGACCCAGGCTCGCGCACCTTCGACTGGTTAGTGGCGCGGGGGATGCGTTTCGTGCAGAAACAGAGCTACTCCTTCAATCGCGGCATGTCGGACGTGCTGCGCTTGCTGGCGGCCGAGATCACCAAGGACATCGGCTCGCCCTACCGCGACTACGACGCCATCGACCTGGCACTGCGCACGGGCAAGCAGCCGATGATCTTTCAGAAGCCTTATGACATGAAGCGCCTGCTGCCCCTGGCCGAGACCGTCGCTGAGCAAGCCGTGTCGACGATGAAGGAGTGGATCGAGGCACCGCACAGCCTGCAGAACATCATCCTGGTCGGCGGCGGGGCGTTCCTGTTCCGCAAAGCGGTCAAGGCAGCGTTCCCGAAGCATCGCATCCACGAGGTGAAGGAACCGATGTTCGCCAATGTGCGAGGTTTTCAGCTGGCCGGGCAGAACTACGCGAGCAGCAAGATGACCGCCACCGGTAAGGAGCAAGTTCCGGGGGCATCGGGAGAACTCGAATGAGCACCGATACCGTTGAGGACGCCGCGCCCATTCGCCTGGTCTTCGTATTGGCGCGTGCCGACCATCCCCGTCTGTACGACGATCTGATCCAGTTCCAGAAGGGCGTCAAACGCATCAATCGCCTGCGGCTGCTGGCCTACGATGGGTTGCTGGCGCAGAGCGGTGTTTTCGCCGGCATGGGACGTGGCTCGCCTCATCTGCCTTCCGCAAGTAGTGCGCAGGAGGGCAATGGCGACATCACTAACGACCTCTTCGCGCCAGCGATCGACGCGTGAGCCGGCCATGGGCAAGCGATCGCGCCGGTCGGTGAGCGGCCGGATGGTCAGTGCTTCGGACCTGGCACAGATGGGCCGCTGCGAACGGCTGGTGGTGTTCGAGCATCTCCATGGAAGCCTTCGCACGGCCGGGCAGCAGCGAGCCCGGGCACGCGGGCTGGTCGAGCATGAGCACTTCTATAGGGAAGGCTTGGCAGCGACCGCGCAGGCCGCCCGGAAGGGGCGTTGCTTCATCGCCACCTGCGTGTTCGGCGAGGCTTGGCAGACGGAGGTGCTGCGCCGGTTCAGGGACGAGGCGCTGCGACCCAGCACTTTGGGACGCCGGGTGATCCGCCTCTACTACCGGGGGGCGCCCGGCATCTGCGAACTCCTGCGCCGATGGCCCCCGTTGCAAGTTCCTGTGCGCATGGTCTTGGGGGCGATAGCGATGGGGCTTCGGTGGTGGTCAGGCTCGTGTGGAGGCGGCAAGTGTCGGCGCTAGCGTGGGGCGTCGGTTGCGCCGTTGCCGTCGTAGGCTTCGCGCTGGTCATGGCGCGGTGGCGATCACTTGAGACTCATGCCGCACGGGCTGAGCGGGCCTCACGACCGGCAGCGCTGTGGGATGCCGACTTGGTCTACATGGAAAGACTGTTCCGGATTTCCACGCCCATCGGACTGGTGGCGAAACTTGACCGGGCATACCGCCTGCCCTCCGGTCTGCTCGTATTGGTGGAGTTCAAGACTCGCTCGAGCAACCAGCCGTGCCTGTCGGATGTGATCCAGTTGTCCGCCCAGAGGATGGCGGTGATGGGGCAGACGGGGCAGTCGGTGGCCTCCTACGGGTACGTAATCGTTAAGGCGCCGGCCCCGCGAGCCTTACCGACCGCGCATCGCGTCAAATTGATGACTGACGAACATTTGGTGGCCTTGGTCAGGAGGCGGGAAGACGTTCTCGCAGGCCGCGTTCTGCCGCGCTGGTCATACTCTCAGAAGGCGTGCCTGACATGCGCGTTCCGAGCGCAATGCGACCGGATACCTCTTTGAGAACAATCGGGACATCGCGGACATCGCCCAATCAGTGCCTCACGTTGGCGAGGCTACGCAATCTGCCGAAGCGGGCCCGGCTTCCACGGCCGTCCGCTTTCGCACGCCGTGATGAAGCTTGCCCAGCGTTCCAGGGCTTCCCGACGTTCTGGAATCTCTTCACGGACATCGTAGATCGCTTCCATGCCCTTCAACGTGTGATTCAGGGCCAGTTCGGAAATCTCTCGGGATATGCCCATGTTGCGCATGTGTCCCTTTGCCGTGCTACGGGTGTCGTGAGGCGTAAATTTTCGGATCTGAATGTCACCGCGCTCGAATGCACGTGAAATAGCGGCCCATAAGGTGGTTTCACCGACGTGGGTATCTCCAAGCCGCCGACGCCGACGCTCGATCCTCGCTGGTAGTACCCATGGAGATTCCCCTGCGAGATCACGCAGGTCCTTGAACCAGTTTGCGACAGTCGGCGTGAGCGGAACCAGGAAGCCCTTCCGCGTCTTCACGGAATCGTCTGGAACCCACCAGGTTGCACCATCAAAGTCGATGTGCTCCCACCGGGCTTTCGCCAGTTCGACGGACCTCACGCAGGTGGAGAGCAGAATCCGGAAGGCCAAGGCGTTTTCCACGCCGATATCGTCTATGTCGGCCAATAGGGTCCGCAACTCCTCTTCGTTCAGCATCACGCGCTTGCGAATCGGTGGGCGTTCTCCCATGAGGGCAATCAGGTCGATTCCAGCGGCGGGGTTGGAGTCAATCAAGCGCTTTCCACACGCATGGGCAAAAAGCAGCTTGCACGAAGTCAGAATTCGCTTCGAAATCGTCCAGGAACGCTTTGCCGACTCAAGCACGTGAACGATCTTGGCCGGCGTGATGTGCCGAACTTCCAGCGACCCGAGCTTGGGCAGTATGACTTTTTCCAGATCCCACTTTCGGTAATAGATGGTCCCTTCAGCGAGGCTGGGCGTCACCAGTTTCTTCTGCTTGTAGTCGTCGATCAATGCGCGGACGGTCCAGGCCATCTTGGACTGCATCTTCTCGACTTTTTTCTTGGCGGCGGGGTCCTCTCCCTTGTCGATTGATACTCTGTGTTCTCTGGCCATCTGGCGGGCTTTGGCGAGCGACAAGTCGGGGTAATTGCCAAGGGTCAGTTCCTTGCGGCGGCCGGCTCCCATCCGGTAGCGGAGTACCCACGTAGCGGTTCTCGCCTCGGACAGGGTGAAAGTCAGGCCACCCCCATCGGAACGGGCAATTGGTGCGCCTTTGTTGACCCAGTGCTTTATCTGGATGTCGTCGAGTACGTTGATCTGGGTTCCCATGATGTCCGACTCCCGGTCAGGATCAATCGAGTCCTTCTTGCCGGCTCCCGGTCACCATGGGCTGTTGTTGTGGCGACTTTTCCCTCGCATCGATAACCGTTGTCCCACGTTCGCCGCGCCGTTGCTAGCTTGGCTGATCTGGACGTGGTCGGCTGATGCATTGTGCGAAGTGGGTAGCTGCGAGTGATTCTAGCAGCGAGCTACCCATCTAGCTACCCACTTAGCTACCCGGTTTTGACGCGGCGTCATGAGACAAAATGCGACGTTGCAGGATGTATGTAGCTGTTTATTAGTTGATTATGTGTTGCTGGTGGGATGTATTGAAACGTCGTTGGATGTGGATTGAACTCGCAGGTGGCGAGTTTCATGATGCCCTGAGAGGTTGTGAAGAAATCGTAGCGAGCACCCCGAGCGCAAGAAGCCGCGCAGTGAGCGACGAGACATATCGAATGGATAGGCGAGGAGCGAACGAGCACGCGACGCCGCGATCGGGGTGCGCAGTAGATTTATTCACAACCTCTGAGAGCCTTTATCCATGCGGGGTCTGGCGATGTCGGATGGCGCGGGCGGGGCGCCGGATCGGGCAGCCCGGCCGATAAGCGACTATCTTAGTCCAACCCGCGCATTGCCGCGGCTTGGGGGCCTACCGCTGGATCGCCGCAATCAGCCGCTGGCCGCCTCGGCATGGCGTGCGACGGCAGTAGCGCTATGGACGTGGCGGCTGCGCGGCAGGAGGCTCAGCGCGGCGTGGCCGTCGGCAGCACGCGGCCGCCGACTGCCGGATAGCCGGCGAGGTCGAGCATCTTCTTCCACTGGCCCTTTTCGAAGCCCTTGGTCTTTTGCGTGTTGCCGACGGTGATCGAGGGCACCATTGCCTCTTCCGGGCCGAAGATCTTGCGATAGCCGGCGAGGTCGTCTTCCTTGTTCATCAGCAGTTCGGAAAACGGCACGCTGCGCGAACTCAAATACTCGCGCGCCGCCTTGCAGTCGTCGGCGCAGTTGGGCGCGGTAAACAGCGTGACCGGGTGGTCCGCCGCTGCCTTGCGGACCGCGTACGACAATGGGTCGTTGTCGATCACGTTGCCGGTGGCGGAGAATTCCTGCACGTTGCGTGCGCCGGGCGGTGGCGGTTTGTCGGAGTAGTGGACCACGCCGTCCGTCTCTTGCCAGCGCCAGGTCTTGCTCTGCGCAAATGCCGCGCCGGCAAGCACCAACAGGATCAGTATCCAAGCTCTTTTCATGCCGTTTCCACCATGCCGTTATGCCGAAGCAGGGCGTCCACCCGCGGCTCCCGCCCGCGAAACGCCTTGAAGGATTCTAACGCCGGCCGCGAGCCGCCAACAGCAAGTATTTCCTCCCAGAAGCGTTGTCCGGTGGCGCAATCGAGCACGCCGTGGTCGCCGCGGGCCTCTTCGAAGGCCTCGAAAGCGTCGGCCGAGAGCACTTCGGCCCACTTGTAGCTGTAGTAACCGGCCGCATAGCCACCGGCGAAAATATGCGAAAAACTGTTGGGAAAGCGGTTCCAGGCAGGCGGAACGATCACCGCCACCTCGCTGCGCACGGCATCGAGCAATTGCTGGTAGGTCAGGCTGCCGTTGGGGTCGAACGCCGAATGCAGCCGCAGGTCGAACAGCGAAAATTCCAACTGGCGCAGCGTCTGCATACCGCTCTGGAAGTTCTTCGCCGCGATCATCTTGTCGTAGAGCGCGCGCGGCATCGGCTCGCCGGTGTCGACATGGGCGGTCATCTGCTGCAGCACGTTCCACTCCCAGCAGAAATTCTCCATGAACTGCGAGGGCAGCTCGACCGCATCCCACTCGACGCCGTGGATGCCGGACACCGCCAGTTCGTCGATTTGCGTCAGCAGGTGGTGCAGGCCGTGCCCGGCTTCGTGGAACAGGGTGATGACCTCGTCGTGAGTAAACAACGCCGGCTTCTCGCCCACCGGGGGCGAGAAGTTGCAGGCCAGGTACGCTACCGGCCGCTGTACGCCCTGCGCCACGCGCCGGCGGGTGATCGCTTCGTCCATCCAGGCGCCGCTGCGCTTGGTGTCGCGCGCATAGAGGTCGAGGTAGAACTGCCCGACCGGTTCGCCGTCGCGGACGATGCGGAAGAAGCGCACATCCGGATGCCAGGCCGGAGCGTGGTCGGTTTCGATGCGCACGCCGTAAAGGCTTTCGACCACGTGGAAGAGGCCGGCCAGCGCCTTGTTTTCGGGAAAGTACTGCTTCACCTCCTGTTCGGAAAACGAGTAGCGCTTCTGCCGCAGTTTCTCCGAGGCGTAGCCGACGTCCCATGATTCGAGCGTGTCGAGCCCGAGTTCCGTGCGGGCGAACTGGCGCAGCTCATCGACGTCGCGCTGCGCGAACGGCCGCGCCTTGGCCGCCATGTCGCCGAGGAACTGCATGACCTGCGCCGGGCTCTCGGCCATCTTGGCCACCAGCGACACTTCCGCGAAGTTGGCATAGCCGAGCATCTTCGCTTGTTCCTCGCGTAGCTTGAGTATCCGGCCGATCAGTGCGCTGTTATCCCATTCGGGCTTGCCGAATTCGGAGGCGCGCGTCGCGTAGGCGCGGTAGATGCGCGCGCGCAGGTCGCGGTTGTCGGCGTATTGCAGCAGCGGAATGTAGGAGGGCGCATGCAGCGTGAACTTCCAGCCGGCGCGACCGTCCTTCTCCGCGGCGGCCCGCGCGGCCTGGCGCACGTCTTCCGGGATGCCGGAGAGATCGGCCTCGCTGTCCACCCATTCGGCGTGGGCGTTGGTGGCGTCGAGCAAGTTTTCGGAAAATTTGGCCGCCAGCCCGGCGAGTTCTTCCTGGATCTGCTGGAAGCGCGGCTTTTGCGCTTCGGGCAGATCGGCGCCGGAGAGGCGGAAATCGCGCACTTCGTTGTCGATGATCTTGCGCTGTGCCCGGCTCAGCGCGGCAAACCCGGCGCCCTCGCGGATCGCCTTGTACTTGGCGAACAGCTTCAGGTTCTGCCCCAGTTCGGCGTAGAACCGTGTCACCTCCGGCAGATTGGCGTTGTAGGCCTCGCGCCATTCCGGCACGTCATTGACGCCGTGCAAGTGGCCGACAATCCCCCAGGCGCGCGAGAGCCTCTCGGCGGCATCGGTCATCGGGGCGACGAAGTTGCCCCAAGTCGGCGGTGCGCTATCGGCAGTCAGTCGTTCGATCAAGGCGCGGTTGTCCGCCAGCAGTTCGGCGACCGCCGGTGTGACGTGCGAGGCTTGCACCGCGTCGAAGCGCGGCAGGCCGGAGAAATCGAGCAGCGGGTTCATCATTCACTCATCAAGTGGGATCAGGCGGCGATTTTGCCTGATTCTGTATTGTTCGGCCGGCACAGTCGGTGCCGGCGCTTGACGCATCCGACAGACCGGGCGGCGCGCGCGAAGTTCAGGCCGACGGGTTCATCCGGGTTTTCCGACTTTGCCGGCGGCTTCCACTTTGCGACGCATCCCCTCGAGTGCTGCGGCCATCAGGCGCCCCAACAGCGGCAGGGCGAGGTTGGCCAGCTTGGACACGATCCGCAGCACGACCAGCCAGATCACCAGCAGCGACGGCGGGATCAGCGGTGGCGAGGCTGTCCAGGACAACAGATCGCTTTCGCCTGCAATGACGCGCAAGATTCCGGCCGTGATCAGCAGGAAGCCGAAGCCGAAGATATAGGCGTAGCCGTAACTGGAAAATTTCGATGGTGGCAAGTCGAGATGGGTGTCGATGTAATCGCACCGTCGCCAGACGGTGAACGCAAAGGTCGCGCCGACTATCGCGACCAACTGGACGATCAGCGGCAGGTGCAGCCGGGCCTGCCAGTCCTGCGCCATGGCGACGAATGCGGCGGGTTGGTGATTCACTGTGATGGCAAGGAAGAGCGCGCCCAGCATCACGGCGAGCCAGAGGCTGTGGCCGATAAGGTGGCGAATCGCGCTTAGCGCGCGCGGCAACTCGCCCCTGCCGGGCCGCGCGGTGGTGAACAGCATGCGAGCGAGGTTGGCCAGGTGATAGAGCACCGCCTCGACGACGAACAGCAACAGCACATCGGTCGCCAGCAGCGACGCCTTCGACCACCACAGCCAGGCGGGCACCAGGGTCGCGGCAGCCAGCACCAGCCAGTCGCAGATCAGGGTTTCGGCAGTGGTTTTGTACGGGGAAAGCGGGCTCCGCAGGTCGTCTGCGCGGGATGCCTTGGGCGTCGCGGCGCGGGCAGGTTGGGCCGGCGGCTTGTTCAGCCCTTTGAAGCCGTGCAGTTCGCTGAGCGGGGTTTGTCTTGACATAGGGGCTCCGAACGACAGGAAGGTCTTCACTCGCCGATCGGCGGGGAGTCGCTCGCTGCAGCAATCACCCTGGGGCGCAGCCTCGCTTGGCGCGGAAACAAGCGCGCATTCGGATCAGCCGGTCAGCCGGGTCAGTGCCTCGCGATACTTGGCGCTGGTTTTCGAGATGATGTCGGCCGGCAGCGTCGGGCCGGGCGCCTGCTTGTTCCAGTCCAGGGTTTCCAGATAGTCGCGCACGAACTGCTTGTCGAACGAGGGCGGGCTGCTGCCTTCGCGATAGCCGTCGGTCGGCCAGAAGCGCGACGAATCCGGCGTCAGCGCTTCGTCGATCAGGAACAGCGTGCCGTCCTGGCCGAGGCCGAACTCGAACTTGGTGTCGGCGATGATGATGCCGCGCGTCAGGGCGAAATCGGCTGCCTCGCGGTAAATCTGCAGCGCGGCTGCGCGCACCAGTCCGGCCAGGGTGGTTCCGACCAGTTTGGCGCAGGTCGCGTAGTCGATGTTCTCATCATGATCGCCCAAGTCCGCCTTGGTCGCCGGCGTGAAAAGCGGTTCCGGCAGCCGGCCGGCCTGGCGCAGCTCGGGCGGCAGCGCGATGCCGCAGACCTTGCCGCTGGTCTGGTAGTCCTTCCAGCCCGAACCGATCAGGTATCCGCGCACCACGGCCTCGATCGGCAGCGGGTGCAGGCGCCGCACCACGATGCCGCGGCCGCGCACCTGTTCGCGTTCGCCGTCGCCCCGCACCACCGACTCGGGATCGATATCGACCAGATGATTCGGCACGATGTGGCGCAAGCGCTCGAACCAGAAGTTCGATACCGCCGTCAGCACCTCGCCCTTGCCCGGAATCGGGTCGGGCAGAATCACATCGAAGGCCGACAGACGGTCGGTGGTGACGATCAGCAGGTGTCTTTCGTCCACTGCGTAGATGTCGCGCACCTTGCCTCGGCCGATCTGCGGCAGGCTCTTGATGGTCGATTCGAACAGGGGAGGGCTCACGCTGGGCAACCGGGCAGGCAAAGCCGGATTATAGCGGCGCCCGGCGGCTGCGATGTATCCGCGTCTTAGACAATCGGGCCTGGCGCGGTGCCTGCGCGGGTGGGCCGCGGGGCGGTTCGCGACAGCGCCCGTCAGTAAAGCAGGAAAGCTGCGCGGGCCTGCAGCCAAGCGTTTTCGTCGGCGCGGGCAATCGAATCGAGGTCGGCGGCGGTCGCGGCAGGGTCGTCCACCCACTGGCGCAGCAGCGCACTGCCGTTGATCAGGTCGATCGCCAGCCGGTCGTGCTCGTACTCGTAGGCGAAGTCGCGCCAGATCGGGTAGTCGGGGCGCAGGTTGCGCAATGCCTTGAAGGCCAGTGCCGTCAGTCGCCAGGGTCGGAAAGCGGCGTGATCGTAGCGTGCATCCTCGACATGAATCTGGATGCCCGAGCAAAGCTCGCCGGCATGCTTGTGGAAGGTCGGCTCGAACCAGCACTCGCGCAGGCGGCAGCCGGCCAGCCAGTGCGGGGCGAAGCGCTGCATTTCGCGCAGCAAGGCGCCGGCATCGAGGTCGGGCGCGCCGAAAAGTTCCAGCGGGCGCGTGGTGCCGCGGCCTTCCGAGAGCGTCGTGCCTTCGAGCATCACAGTGCCCGCGTAGCAGCGCGCCATCGACAGGTTCGGCGCGTTCGGGCTCGGGTTGATCCAGGTGCGCTCGCCCAGCGGCCAGCCATATCCGGGTGGCGCATCGGGCGTCCAGCCCGCCATGCGGATCACCCGGCAATCGACCGTCAGTCCCAGTTGGTCAATGAACCAGTTGGCCAGTTCGCCCATGGTCAGACCGTGGCGCATCGGCAGCGGGCCGGCACCGACGAAACTCTCCCAGCCGGGTCGCAGCGTCAGGCCTTCGACCGGGCGGCCGGCCGGGTTCGGCCGGTCGAGTATCCAAAGCGGTTTGCCGTGCGCGGCGGCGGCTTCGAGCATGTAGCGCAGGGTGGTGATGAAGGTGTAGATGCGGCAGCCGAGATCCTGCAGATCGACCAGCAACACGTCGAAGCTCGCCATCATCGCGTCGGTCGGCCGGCGCACTTGGCCGTACAGGCTGAACACCGGGATGCCATGCGCAGGGTCGACGAAATCCGGCGATTCGACCATGTTGTCCTGTTTGTCGCCGCGCAGCCCGTGTTGCGGGCCGAATGCCGCTGTGAGCCTAACGTTCGGTAGCCGCGCCAGCGCGTCGAGCGAGTGAGTGAGATCGCCGGTGACCGAGGCCGGGTGCGCCAGCAGGGCAACACGCTTGCCCGCGAGCGGCGCGCGCAGCGTGGGGTCGTCAATCAATCGGTCGATGCCGAACTTCATGCCGTTCCTTCAGATGGAAAACGCGTTCGTCGTGAGGTCGAGCGAGAGGGCAAATCCGTCGCGATGGTGAAAATCCGGCTGCGCCGACGGATGGCGCAATGCCCAGTATGACAGGCCGCCGTCAATGTCCTCGACCACGGCCGACAGGCCGAGTGCCAATCCCGAGCCACGCCAGGGCGGCAACCCAATCCGTATGTCGAGTTCGACGAAATCCGACGCGAGTTCCCGGTGGATTGCCGGTGCGGCGAAAGCGCCCGCGGCGCCATTTTGCACCGCGCGTTCGCGGTAGCCCGAAAAGGCGTACTCGGCCCATTGCCCCGAGGGCGAAAAATTCCACTCCCGGTAGGCGTCGCCCCCGCGTGCCGCGATGAAGGCCTCGAAACAGGTGTGTGTCCAGAGGCGATCCACCGCCGCCGGCGTGGTCGGCGCAGGCACGCGCAATTGCGCCAGATCGCCGGTCAGGCGATAGACCAGGCGCAGGCCGGCAGCATCGTGGCCGAGCGCCACCGCTATCGAACGCACGTACGGGCACGGCCTCTGGCGATGGCAGACGAGCTCTACCCGATCGGTGTGGCGCAGCGGTGAAGACATCTCGAAGCGTCGGGAAGCGGGAGACCGATACTCTACCCTGGCAGTGCGCAGATCAGGCGAATCGGCGCTTTTCTGCGGGTGCGGGTCTGCCGGGATGCGTTGCCGAAAAATCCGGCGCACAATTGCTGCCGCAAGCACCAACCACAACTATCGAGAATGGAGACGACTATGGCCAAACCGGATACCTGCTGCACGCTCGTTCCCTATTTCAAGGTTCACCCCGGCAAACTCGGTGCCTTCAAGGCGCTATGCGACCAGTTCGTCGCCAAGACCGCGAACGAGCCCGGTTGCGTGCACTACGCCTTCAGTTTCGACGGCGACGACGTGCATTGCCGCGAAGGCTATGACGATGCGGCCGGCCTGCTGGCGCACCTCGACAACGTCGGCGCGCCGCTGCAGGAAGCCTTGAAGATCGCCGACATCACGCGCCTCGAAGTGCACGCGCCTGCCGCCGAAATCGAAAAACTGCGCGAGCCGCTGAAGGGATTGTCACCGCAGTACTTTACGGTGGAGATGGGGTTCCGGCGTTAAGAACCAACCCTTGCTGCCATCGGCGCAGACGGCGGTGGCGGACATCACCAAGTCACCTCGACAGCGCCCGCCAGGCGGCGCGCGCCTCGGCTTGGCACTCGCGCTTGCGCTGGCGGCACAGGGCGCTTGGGCGTGCAAGTTCGTCCAGCCGACGCAGCCATTTTCGCAGCGGCTGTCGGAAGCGCCGCTAGTGTTCATCGGTGTCGTCAGTCAGGCCAGCGATTCGTCGGTCGTTTTCACGGTTGAACATCCGCTGCGAGGGATCGACGCCAAGTCGTTCACCTTGCCGCGCACGGGGCTGAGTTCCTGCCACATCCGCTTCGGTGTCGGCGAGCGATGGGTTTTCGGCGGTGAATACTTGATGGAGCCGTCGATGCTGCTCGGCCGCGCCGAAGACGCCTCGGCGACATCAATGGGTCGATTGCGCAGGCGGGACGACAGCCGGCTATCCCTGCCAGCCGAATGGCAAATCTGTTCGCGGGCGTCCCAGTGCGTCGCAGTGCCCTACGGGTGTTCGATGACGAGCGTGGTCTCGCAACATGAGTCCGTGGCAAGAAAACAGGCGTGGCGCATCGGCGGCGACCCCAGGATGCTGGAGTGCGCCCGACCCCCGGCGAACACGCCGGATTTTCCGACGCCACTATGCGTGGCCGGGCGATGCGGCGCCTGGCTTCTCGATTTCCGCTGAGGCTGCCGGAAGAACAGGAACGATCGTGGTCGGGTCTCGAGCACGACCCCCGGGCCGGTGTGGTCCAAGTCCGGCCCGGTGGCCCCGATAGTGCGGTCCATAGTTACAGCGCGATTGTCCGAGCCTTGCCAGGTTGTGGTGCGCCCGGCTCCTGCTGGCATGTGGTGGCCGCGCTGGGAGGCGGCTTGGTGCGCGCAACCTGTTCGTCCGCTAGCGGCGTGCGTGTGAAGGCACCGGAACCGAATGCCGCCACAAACACTGCAACCGTCTGAACCAGGAGCGCCGACATCAGAATGGATGTCAGCAGGTCTCGGCCATGGCTGGTGCGCGCAATCCAGCGGTCGTTTCTGCCGCCAGTTTGCCTGGTCGGTTCTATGGCCGGTGTTGCGAAAAATGCGCACATGGTCGATTTCCTTTCTGTCGTCGTGGTCGGCGGATCGAGACTTGTGGTACTCGTTCGCCCGGCGCGACATCACTGCAGGGGTGGGCTGACGTGTGAATCCATGTCACCCTATCCGGCGTCCGCCGTGGACCCTTGCGGGCCGAGATCTCAGCCGAAACAGCGTGTCGCGTCCATGGGATGTTATGGATTGCCAAGCGAGGGATCAAACGATATATTTTCCCGTCTGATGTGAGAAAAACTAACAAGGATGATCCACCGACTGCCGCCACTTTCAGCACTGCGGGCTTTTGAATCGGCTGCGCGGCTCGAGAGCTTTTCCCGCGCTGCGGACGAGATTCACGTGACTCACGGTGCTGTCAGCCACCAGGTGAGGGCACTCGAGTCGTTTCTCGGCGTGCAGCTGTTCGCGCGCACCGGGCGCCGCGTCACGCTCACGCTTGACGGCCTGTATTTCGCCGACCGGGTACGCGCCGCGCTCAACTTGATCGGCGAGGCCGCCGCTTCGATCGGCCGGGTGGACCGCAGCCGCCGTTTGCGCATCAGCGTCTTGCCGTCTTTCGGTGCGCGCTGGCTGATGCCGCGCGTGGGGCGCTTTATGGAGCGCTATCCGGGGATCGACCTGAGCATCGACACGACGACGCGGCTCGCCGATTTCACGCGCGACGATGTCGACGTCGCGATCCGCTTCGGCAAAGGCGGCTGGCCCAACGTGCACGCCGAACTGTTCATGCCCGACGAGTTCTTTCCGGTGTGCAGTCCGTCCTTCAACCATGGCCGGCTGCCGAAGCGTCCGGCGGATCTGGGCCGCTACCCGCTGTTGCTCGCCTCGGAAGGCGAGTACTGGGCGCCCTGGTTCCGCGCCGCCCGTCTCGACTTGCCTGAACCGACCCAGGGCACGGCTTTCAGCGATGCGGCACTGATGCTTGAAGCGGCGATCGACGGCACGGGCATCGCGCTGACCCGGCGATCGATCGCCGAGGCGGACCTGGCCAGAGGGGCGCTGGTGAGGCTGTTCGACGTGGCCCTGCCATCGCCGTGGTCGTACTACCTCGTCTGGCCAAAGCATGCCCCCGACTCCCCGAGCCGCGACGCGCTGTGCGCCTGGCTGCACGAGGAACGCGATCGTCCGGCCTGACCGGCGGCCGCGGCTCGACGGCGCGCATTCAACTCGGGGATAATCGCGCATGAAGAAAATTGCCGGCAGGCCGCGTCGAGCGCCCTTTCCATGACGACGCATCGCCGCGAACTCGAACTGCTGTCACCCGCAAAAACTGCCGACTTCGGCATCGCGGCAATCGACCATGGCGCCGACGCCGTTTACATCGGCGGGCCGGCCTTCGGCGCGCGCGCCGGCGCCGGCAATTCGGTGTCCGACATCGAACGGCTGGCGCGCCACGCGCATCGCTATGCGGCGAAGGTATTCGTCACCCTCAACACGATCCTGCGCGAGGACGAGGTCGAACCGGCGCGCCGCCTCGTCTGGGAGGTCTATGAGGCCGGCGCCGATGCACTGATCGTGCAGGACATGGGACTGCTCGAAGTCGATCTGCCGCCGATCCAGTTGCATGCGAGCACGCAGACCGATATCCGCACGCCGGCCAAGGCGCGTTTCCTGCAGGACGTGGGTTTCTCGCAGATCGTGCTGGCGCGCGAACTCTCGCTCGGCCAGATTCGCGCCGTGGCGGCCGAGACGAACTGCACGCTCGAATTTTTCGTACATGGCGCGTTGTGCGTGGCCTATAGCGGCCAGTGCTACATCAGCCATGCCCACACCGGGCGCAGCGCCAATCGCGGCGAATGCTCGCAGGCCTGCCGCCTGCCCTACACGCTGGCCGACGGGCAGGGCCGCATCGTAGCGCACGAGCAGCATCTGCTGTCGATGAAGGACAACGATCAGAGTGCGAATTTGCGCGCCCTGATCGAGGCCGGCATCAGTTCGTTCAAGATCGAAGGGCGGCTGAAGGATCTCGGCTACGTCAAGAACATCACCGCGCACTACCGGCAACTGCTCGACCGGATCCTCGACGACCTGCCCGGGCATCGCCGCGCGTCGAGCGGGCGCAGCACTTTCGCGTTCACGCCGGAGCCGGAGAAAACCTTCAACCGCGGCTCGACCGATTACTTCGTCAATGAGCGCCAGCACGGCATCGAGGCATTCGACAGTCCTGGCTTCGTCGGCGAGCAGATCGGTACCGTGCTGCGCGTGGGCAGCGATTTCATCGAGGTCGACGCAAATGCGGCGATCCACAACGGCGACGGTCTGTCGTATTTCGACCGCCACAAGGAACTGGTCGGCCTGCGCGTCAATCGCGTCGAAGGCCGGCGGCTCTACCCGAACGGGATGGTCGATGGACTCGCGGTCGGCACGTTGCTGTTCCGCAACCGCGACCAGGCCTTCGAACGCCTGCTGGAGAAGAAGTCCGCCGAGCGGCGCGTCCGCGTCGACCTTCTATTCAGCGAGACGCCGGATGGATTCGCCTTGACGATGACCGACGAGGACGGTATCGCGATCACCGCGCCGCTCGCTCATGCAAAGGAGCCGGCAAGCAACGCCGAGCGCGCCGTGCACACGATCTGCGAACAGCTGGGCAAGCTCGGCGGTTCGATGTTTCGCCTGGGTGAGGTGACGTTGCAGTTCTCGCAAGTCTGGTTCCTGCCTGCGGGCGCGCTCAACGCGCTGCGCCGGGAGGCGGTGGAAACGCTGGAAGCGGCGCGCCTGGCAGCCTATCGCCGCCCGCCGCGGGCGCTGCCGGTGGAGCCGCCGGCGGTCTGCCCGGACAGCGCGCTGTCCTACCTCGGCAACGTGTTCAACGACAAGGCGCGCGCGTTCTACGCCAGGCACGGTGTGGCGGTGATCGATGCCGCCTACGAGGCCAACCAGGAACGTGGCGAAGTCTCGCTGATGATCACCCGGCACTGCCTACGCTACAGCTTCAATCTGTGTCCGAAGGAATTGAAGCAGTTCGACCTTTCCGGCCAGGTCAGGGCCGAGCCGATGACGCTGATCAACGGCAAGGAAAAACTGGCTCTGCGCTTCGACTGCAAGAAGTGCGAGATGCACGTGGTCGGCAGCATGCGCAAATCGGTGGCCGATGCGCAGGCGGTGCCGGTGACCTTCCACCGCAAGGCGCTGGCGGCCGTCCCATCCGCCGGCCCGGCCCGCCGTTAGCGCCCATGCCCAATTCGCTCCCGGTGTTCGCCTTGGCCCAGTTCTGCATGTCCCTGTCCTGGGTGGTCTATGCTGCGTTCATGCCGGCGATGGCGGCGCAGGTTGGGCTGCCCAAGTCCTTTGTCGTCTGGCTGCTGTTGCTCGACCAGTGCTTGTTCATGGTGTCGGATTTTCTCGCCGGAGTGGCAAGCGATCGCATGGCCGCTGCTGCTGCGCGCTGGGCGAGCCTGCTGGCTGTGCTGACCGGCGTGTCGGCTGTCGCGCTGCTGGCCGTGCCGCTGCTCGTCGGCACGATCGCTTCGCCGCTGGTGTTGGTGCTGCCGGCGCTGGTCTGGGTGGCCTGTTCGTCGGCATTGCGCGCGCCGTTGTTCGCGCTGGTGGGCAAGCAGGCGACGTCGACCACCGGCAATCCGTTTCACTGGCTGCTGCTGGGCAGTGGCGTGGCCGCCGCGTTCGCGCCCCTGCTGCAAAGCTCGCTCAAGGGGCAGTCGCCGATGGTGCCGTTTGCGCTGGTGGCAGCCAGCCTCGTGCTGTGCGCCGTGCTGGTGGGCAAGACCGCAGCCAGCGGCAGTGAGGCAGAGCCCGCGTCGGCTCGGCAGCCCGCAACCGCGCTGCCCGAGGCGCCGTGGTTCTTCGTGGCGCTGGCCTGCGCGGTGCTCGCGCTGCAAATCCACACCTCGTTCAATACCGGCCGGCTCTTTCTGCGCGAGGTGCCGGCCGAGCAACTGCATTGGTGGATGCCGGCGTTCTGGATCGGCTTCAATCTGGCGATGTTGCTGCCGCCCCTGCTCGGCGCATGGCCGGCGGCGCGGCGGCTCTGCCTGTTCGGCTCGGCCGGCGCATTGGCGCTGTCGTTGTGCGCGCTGGTGCCGGGTGCCGGTTTGCAGGCGGGATTGCAGGCGGCGGCCGGCGCGGCCTGGGCGCTGTTACTGGCAAACGCGTTTTCCACTGCCAATGCGCTCGGCAGTCCGCAACGACAGGGACGCTTCGCCGGCGGCGTCCATGCGGTGCTGGCTGGCGGCAGCGTGCTGCGCCTCGCCATGGCATCGGCAGCCGTGCCGATGGCGCTCGGCGATGCGATGCTGTGGCTGCCGGCAAGTCTGTTGGCGATCGCCGTGGGGGCGCTGCTGCTGGCGCCGGTGGGCGGGCCTCGCCAGCCGGCGAACTGAGGCGCAGTCAGTCGGCGGCGATTTCGGGCGCCGCTGCCACGGACGTTGCGCACAGCATGGCGCTGCGGCTTTGCGGTGTTTCCAGACTGATGCGGCCGAGCATGCCATCGCGATAATCCTGCAGCAGCGTCAGCGAGGCTTTGTCTAGATCCGCCGCGCCGCCCTTGAGGCGGTAGCCGCGTTGTTGGGCGATGGCCCCGATCAGCGCCACGCCGTCCATGCCTTCGATGTCGCATTTGTAGCGCGCGGCGAGCAGCGCCGGATAGCGGGCGAGCAGCAGGTCGGCGAGGAAGGTGGCGACCTGCTCGTCGATTACCGCGTTGCGGCCGATGGCGTGGCTGGCGGCCAGCATGTAGCCGTCGCTGTCGTGTTCGATCTTCGGCCACATCAGGCCCGGTGTGTCGATCAGCGTCAGGCGCGGCGACAGGTCGTAGCGGTGCGTGATCTTGGTGATCGCCGGCTCGTCCCCGACGTTGGCTGCGCGCCGCCCGAGCAGCGCGTTGATCAGCGTCGATTTGCCGACGTTGGGGATACCCATCACCATCAGCCGCAGCGGTTTGAGATTGTCCTTGCGATGCGGCGCGAGTGCCTGCGCGGCCTTGGTCACCCGCGCGACATCGGCCGGCTTTTTGCACGACAGGGCGAGCGCGGTGACGCCCGGCTGCGCGGCGAAATGCGCGAGCCATGCCTGCGTGGCGGCCGGGTCGGCGAGGTCGGATTTGTTCAACAGCTTGAGGCACGGCCGGCTGCGGTGGCGGCGCAGGGCGTGGATCATCGGGTTGCTGCTGGCTTCGGGCAGGCGCGCGTCGAGCACTTCGATGACGACGTCGGTGTCGGCCATCGCCTCGGCGGCCTGCTTGCGCGCCAGCGTCATGTGGCCGGGGAACCACTGGATCGGCATCAGCCGGCGTCCTTCAATGGGTGCAAGGCTGGAAGCCGCACCGAATGGACATCTCCGGCATGCATGGCCGGAGAAGGCCGTGAAATGGCGCTCTCCGCGATGCCATGCTGTAGACCGCCATTCCATGCGGTCTGCAGGGCAGGTCTCGGCGGGTGGCGCGCGTCATTCCCGCACGTAGGCCTTGGCCTTCGCGGCCGTCTCGGTGTCTTCGTCGCTCTCATAGGGGAAGCGAACATGGCCGAAGCGGATCACCAGCACGCCGAGGGTCAGCAGAAAGATCGCGGCGGCGACGGCGAGCATGCGCAACTCGGTCATCTCCTTGAGATCGAGGATCAGGTAGCGGGCCAGCGCCACCATCGCGATGTAGAGCGGAAAGCGCACCGGCAACTGGCCGCTGGAGAAGTAGCGGCCGATCATCGCCAGCACTTCGAGATACAGGAACATCAGCAGCAGGTCGGTCAGGGTGACCTTGCCGCGGCTGATCATGATGACGACTTCGTCATACATTGCCACGGACGTGGCGAAGGCGATCACCAGCAGACCGGCGTACTCGACGCCGTCGAGGCCGAGTCGAAAAACGTGTTTTACGTGTCTGAAGGCCTTGGGGTTGATTTCCATGGTCGGGCGATCCGATAGCAGTTGCGGAAACGGCGTTGCACAAGTGCGGCGGGCGGCACGGCTTGCGCCGCGCCGCCCGCACGGCCGTCGGGGGGCGCCCCGACGGCTTCAGGGTATCACTTGACGATCTGGTTGAGCTCGCCCGACTTGTAGCGCGCGGCCATGGTGTCCAGGCTCACCGGCTTGATCTTCGCCGCCTGGCCGGCGCAGCCGAACGCCTCGTACCGCAGCTTGCAGATTTCCCGCGCGGCTTTCTGCGCGTCGGCGAGGTATTTGCGCGGGTCGAACTCGCTGGGTTTGCCGAACAGGTGGCGGCGGATCGCACCGGTCATCGCGAGGCGGATGTCGGTGTCGATGTTGATCTTGCGCACGCCGTGTTTGATGCCGGTAACGATCTCTTCGACCGGCACGCCGTAGGTCTCTTTGATATCGCCGCCGTTCTTGCGGATGATCTCCAGCCATTCCTGCGGCACCGACGACGAACCGTGCATCACCAGATGGGTGTTGGGAAGGCGCGCATGGATTTCCTTGATGCGGCCGATCGCCAGGATGTCCCCGGTCGGCTTGCGGGTGAACTTGTAGGCGCCGTGCGAGGTGCCGATGGCGATGGCCAGCGCGTCGCACTGGGTTTTCTTGACGAAGTCGGCGGCCTGCTCGGTGTCGGTCAGCAATTGCTCGCGGGTCATCGTGCCCTCGGCGCCGTGACCGTCTTCCTTGTCGCCCTTCATGGTCTCCAGCGAGCCGAGCACGCCCAGTTCCGCTTCCACCGTGACGCCGATCGAGTGGGCGAAATCGACCACCTTGCGCGAGGTGTCCACGTTGTACTCGTAAGAGGCCACGCTCTTGCCGTCTTCCATTAGCGAGCCGTCCATCATGACGCTGGAGAAGCCGGAGCGGATCGCCGCCATGCAGACGGCCGGCGACTGGCCGTGGTCCTGGTGCATGACGACCGGAACGTGCGGATAGGCCTCGATCGCCGCCTGGATCAGGTGGCGCAAAAAAGCTTCGCCGGCATATTTGCGCGCCCCGGCCGAGCCCTGCATGATCACCGGGCTGCCGGTTTCGTCGGCCGCTTCCATGATGGCGCGAACCTGTTCCAGGTTATTGACGTTGAACGCCGGCAGGCCGTAGCCGTTTTCGGCAGCGTGGTCGAGCAATTGGCGCATCGAAACGAGTGGCATGGCAGTCTCCTCCTTGTGGCACAGCGGTTGGCGGGTTCAAAGGTTGCCGGCGGTGAGCGTGTCCCATTGCTCGCCGATGCGGACGATCTTGAGCGTATTGGTGCCCCCCGACTTGCCGATCGGCTCGCCGATGGTGAGCAGAATCAGATCGCCGGGTTGCGCGGCGCCGTTTTCGATCAGCACGCACTCGGCATCGCGCAGCACCTCGTCGCGGTCCATATCCTTGTACTGATGCATCATCAGCGGAAACACGCCGCGGAACAGGGATGTCTTGTAGCGCGTGCGGATGTCCGGCGTCAGCGCGTAGATCGGCACGCCGCAGTTCAGGCGCGACATCCACAGCGCGGTCGAACCCGACTGGGTCAATGCGGCGATCGCCTTGACCTTAAGGTGAAACGCGGCGAACAGCGCCGCCATGGCGATCGACTGATCGATCCGGGTGAATACCCGGTCGAGAAACTCCCGGTGCAGGGCGACTTCGGCGAACTTCTCCGCCTCCAGGCAGATGCGCGCCATCGCTTCGACCGTCTGCACCGGATAGTTGCCCGAGGCGGTTTCCCCCGACAGCATCACGGCGTCGGTGCCGTCGAGCACGGCGTTGGCCACGTCGGATACTTCGGCGCGGGTCGGCGAGGCGTTGCTGATCATCGACTCCATCATCTGCGTCGCCGTGATGGCCAGCCGGTTCAGCTGCAGCGCCAGGCGGATCATGCGCTTTTGCAGCGCCGGCACCGCGGCATCGCCGACCTCCACCGCCAGGTCGCCGCGCGCAACCATGATGCCGTCGCAGGCGAGGATGATGTCCTCCAGCGCGGGAATCGCCTCGGCACGTTCGATCTTGGCGATCAGCAGGGCGTCGGAGCCAGCCGCCTGCAACAACTCGCGGGCCAGGCGCATGTCCGCCCCCGACTTGGGAAACGATACCGCGACCAGATCGACATTCAGCTCAGCGGCGACGCGAATGTCTTCCATGTCCTTGGCGGTCAGCGCAGGCGCCGACAACCCGCCGCCCTGGCGGTTGATGCCCTTGTTGTTGGACAGTTCGCCGCCGTGGCGCACGGTGCAGATGACTTCCGTCTCTTCGACATCGGTGACATCGAAGACGATCCGGCCATCGTCGAGCAGCAGCACGTCGCCGGGTTTGACGTCCCTGACCAGTTCCGGGTAGTCGAGGCCGACTCGCTCCGAATCGCCGAGATCGCACTCCACATCGAGGATGAATTGCTGGCCGGCCTTGAGCAGCACCTTGCTGCCGGCGAATTTGCCGACGCGAATCTTCGGTCCCTGCAGGTCGGCCATGATGCCGACTGTGCGGCCCAGCCCGCTCATACATTCGCGCAGCGTGGCGGCACGTCGCCGGTGGTCGTCAGCCGTGCCGTGCGAAAAATTGAGCCGCACCACGTTGATACCGGCCCGGATCAGCCGTTCGATCGTATCGGGATCACTCGACGACGGGCCGAGTGTCGCGACTATTTTTGTATTGCGTTGCATTGAAACCTCGAATCAGGCGTTCGGGCGCCGCAACGCACTGGGAGTTTGCGGATGAGGCAAACTCCCAGGCGCCCGAAGCGAGAGAACTCCGTAATCAGCTGGTGGAACGCTTTTCAAGTATCTCCACAGCCGGCAAGGTCTTGCCCTCGAGGAATTCGAGGAACGCGCCGCCGGCGGTCGAAATGTAACTAACCTTGGTGCCGTACTTGTTGATCGCCGCGATGGTGTCGCCGCCGCCGGCAATCGAAAACGCCTTCGAGGACGCGATGGCGTCTGCGACCGTCTTGGTGCCGTTGGCGAAGGCGTCGAACTCGAAAACGCCGACCGGACCATTCCAGACCACCGTGCCGGCCGCTTTGAGCGCTTCGGCAAGCACCGCCGCGGACTTCGGGCCGATATCGAGAATCATGTCGTCGTCCGCCACGTCGTCGATGCTCTTCACCGTGGCGGTCGCGGTGGCCGAAAATTCCTTGGCGCAAACCACGTCCACTGGCAGCGGCACCTTGGTCTTGGCCATGACCTTTTTCGCCTCATCGACCAGATCGTGTTCGGCCAAGGACTTGCCGATCTTCTTGCCGGAAGCCAGCAGGAAGGTGTTGGCGATGCCACCACCGACCACCAGCTGATCGACCTTGTCGGCCAGGCTGGCGAGGATCGTCACCTTGGTCGATACCTTCGAGCCGCCGACGATGGCAAGCATCGGCCGGGTCGGCTGATTCAGCGCGCGGCCGAGCGCTTCGAGTTCGCGCGCAACCAGCGGGCCGGCGCAGGCCACCGGCGCGTACTTGCCCATGCCGTAAGTGGTCGCCTCGGCGCGATGGGCGGTACCGAACGCGTCATGCACCCAGACATCGCACAGTTTGGCAAGCTTTTGCGACAGTTCGTCGTTCGACTTCTTTTCGCCCTTGTTGACGCGGCAGTTCTCGAGCATTACGACCTCGCCGGGCTTGACATCGAAG
>WBZP01002161.1_pt1 | contig 23014 bp, 19 predicted proteins | sample 5204301 | NCBI WGS metagenome assembly WBZP01 (sample SAMN12412401, study PRJNA552823) | activated sludge metagenome | isolation source: activated sludge from nitrification reactor of wastewater treatment plant... | place: USA: Pennsylvania | collected 2017 | reverse complement strand
GCGCCAGCCAGGCCGGTGCCCACCACGATCACGCTCAACTTGCGCCGGTTGGCGGGGTTGACCAGACGGTTGTCGAACTTGCGGTTGGTCCAGCGGTCCTTGATCGGGCCGGTGGGGGTGTTGGGATCGACGAGTTGGTCGCCGAGCACGTAGTAGCCCGCAGCGTCATCGGAGATCTGGACGCTCGGTGCGTTGAGTGGCACGTTGCCGGACGGGTCGAGATTGCTGCCCATGGGGTATGCGTCCTTTACTTCGTGATCAGGCCGGCGAGTACGGCGAGCGGGACGAGACTGAAGCCGCCAGCGACGACCAGTGCGACCAGCCAACCGGCGAGCTTGGCGCGGCGACGCGACATCGCGCTGCCGGTGAAGCCGAGGGTCTGCATCGCACTCCATGTGCCGTGGTGAAGGTGCATGCCCAACGCGACCATGGCGATCAAATACAAGACGGTCAGCCACCAGGTGCTAAACGAGTCGACGACCAGGTTGTAGGGGTCGTTGGTGGCGCCACCGGCGACGTTGATCTTGCCGATGGTGAAGTTGAGCAGGTGCCACACGATGAACAACAGCAAGGTCACACCGCCCCAGCGCATCCAGCGGGACGAGACAGCCGAGCCGTCGTTGCGCTTGACGGCGTACTTCTGGGAGCGGGCCTTGCCGGCACGGTTCCACAGCGTCAGGGCCGAATAGACGTGGACGAGGAGGGACACGATCAACACGACCCGCAGGATCCAAAGCAGTCCCTCATAGGGAAGCATTGGCTCACCGAACGTGCGCAGGTGATGGGCGTATCCGTTGAAGGCGTCGTGCCCGGCAAACATCTTCAAGTTGCCATACATATGCACCAGCACGAAGCCGATAAAGATCAGGCCGGACCCGGCCATCAAGATCTTCAAGGCGATGGTGGAGCGCGACCCGCGCGCTCCCTTCACAAGTGTTTTTCCGGATGTCGCTGTGGCCACAGTCTCACCTTAAAGCCAACTGAGGATTTGGACTCAACCGGCCTCGGCCTGTTGTGAGTCACGACCAAAGAGTTGCCCGTCCGGCGCGGCCGGACCGCCGTTGGGCGTGGGCTCCAACACAAGCGGTAGTCGTGGGGCGGCGGCATGCCTAGGGTTCGGGGTATGGGCACATCTGAGGCTCCGTTTCCGCTTGTCCCGAAGGGGGCTCCTGCGTCGCAAGCCGACTGGGAGAAGGCCGCTGCGGCGGTGCTGCGCAAGGCTGGTCGACTGACCGAGACCGACTCCGACGCATTGGTCTGGGAGAAGCTCACCAGACGCACCCTCGACGGCATCGAGATCCCTCCGTTGGGCACCCCCGACCTCCTCGCAGGTACGACGGTCACAGCGCGCCCAACTCGCCAGGGAGCCTGGGACATCCGAGCCTCATTCGCCGACTACGACCCGGCCATCGTCGCCGAGCAGGTGCAGGTCGACCTCAGCAACGGCGCGACGTCGGTCTGGTTGCAGACCGGGGCAGGCGGTATCGCTGCCGAGGACCTTGCGGTCGCCTTGGCGCCCGTACTGCTCGAAGCCGCGCCCGTCGTGCTAGGCGGAGATCTGGCCAGTGCTCAGGCGTTTGTCGACCTGGTGGCCGAGCGTGATGTCCGGCCCGCCGCAGGCACCAATCTCGGGGCCGACCCGATCGGGGCAGCGCTGCGCGTCGGGGGCGTGGCTGATCTCGACGAACTCGACGCCGTGGTGGCGCTAGCTCGCGAGGCGGGCGTCGGCGCGATTGTGGTCGATGGCACTGCGGTGAACGACCAAGGCGGCACCGACGTACAAGAGTTGGGTTGGGTGGCAGCGGTTGGTGCTGCCTACCTGCGCCAGTTGGGTGACGATGCGCTCGGGCTGATCGAGTTCCGGTTGGCCGCCACCGATGAGCAGTTCCCGACCATTGCCAAATTCCGAGCCTTCCGCCAGCTATGGGCGCGGGTGCTCGAACTCAGCGGACTCTCCGGTCCCACGTCGGTGCACGCGGTCACCAGTCGACCGATGATGAGCGCATTCGACCCCTATGTGAACATGCTGCGCACCTGCGTGGCGGCGTTCGCCGCCGGGGTGGGAGGCGCAGACGCCGTGACGGTGCTCCCCTTTGATGCCCCCCTCGGCTTGCCTGATGCGTTCAGTCGTCGGATCGCACGCAACACCTCCTCGCTGCTAATCGCTGAGTCGCACGTTGCCACTGTGGCGGACCCTGCGGGCGGTGCCTATGGGGTAGAGAAACTGACTGCTGAACTGGCCGCTGCCGCGTGGGTCGAACTGGGAACGATCGACTCGACAGGTGGGGCTGTTGGCGCGGTCTCAGACATGCGCCAACGGATCGCCGCTGTCGCCGCTCGCCGCGACAGCGACGTCGCCACACGCAAACGTCCGCTCACGGGCCTGACCGAGTTCCCGAATCTGGGGGAGATCCAGCTGGCTCGCCGGGCCTATGCCGACGGTGCGCTCGACGTACGTCGGTATGGGCACGAGTTTGAGGAACTGCGTCGTCAGCAGGTTGCCGAACCGGTGTTCCTGGCCACGATGGGCCCGGTGGCAGCGCACACCGCAAGGGCGACCTTCGCTGCGAACTTGCTCGCTGCGGGTGGGATTGACACGGTGTCGGCGGGTGCGACCAGTTCGGTTGACCACGTGGTCGCTGCCGCCGCGCAACACCGGGTGGTCTGCCTCTGTGGCACTGACCAGGCCTACGCCGAGTGGGGGACCGACCTCGTCGCAGCATTGCGAACTGCGGGTGCGACCCGAGTGATCGTGGCGGGCAAAGCCGATCTCGGTCAGGACGACTCCTGCGCGATCGGCGTCGACGCCTTGGACTTCTTGCGACGGACCCGGGAGGCGCTGTCATGAGCGTGCCGAAAAGCTTTGCGGATCTGCCTTGGGCTGCTGCGTCGGTTGAGGGTGGTTTCGTCGCCCCGCCTTCGGCGGCGGCTCAACCAACGGGCGGGGAGGCATGGCAGAGCCCCGAGGGGATCCCGATCAAGCCGATCTACACCCGCGATGACCTGGTCGGAGTCGACGCCTTGGACACCTGGCCAGGGTTGCCGCCGTACCTGCGCGGCCCGTATCCGACGATGTACACCACGCAGCCCTGGACCATCCGGCAGTACGCCGGATTCTCCACCGCCGAGGAGTCCAACGCCTTCTACCGGCGCAACCTCAAAGCGGGCCAGAAGGGGCTCAGTGTCGCTTTCGACCTGGCCACTCACCGCGGCTACGACTCCGATCACCCGCGTGTGCGTGGTGACGTCGGGATGGCCGGGGTGGCGATCGATTCGATCTATGACGCCCGCACGCTATTTGAAGGCATCCCGCTGGATCAGATGAGTGTCAGCATGACCATGAACGGCGCAGTGCTGCCGATCATGGCGCTCTACATCGTGGCCGCGGAGGAGCAGGGGGTGGCTCCGGAGAAGCTGACCGGGACCATCCAAAACGACATCCTCAAGGAGTTCATGGTCCGCAACACCTATATCTATCCGCCGCTGCCGAGCATGCGGATCATCTCCGACATCTTCGCCTACACCAGCGCCAAGATGCCGCGGTTCAACTCGATCTCGATCTCTGGCTATCACATGCAGGAGGCAGGCGCCACGGCCGACTTGGAGTTGGCCTACACGCTGGCCGACGGCGTCGAATACATCCGGGCCGGGCTCGCTGCCGGGCTCGACATTGACGCCTTCGCGCCGCGCCTGAGCTTCTTCTGGGCGATCGGGATGAACTTCTTCATGGAGGTCGCCAAGCTGCGAGCCGCTCGCGCGCTTTGGTCACGGCTGGTCTCGCAGTTCGACCCCAAGAACCCGAAGTCCCTCAGTTTGCGCACCCACAGCCAGACCTCCGGATGGTCGCTGACCGCCCAAGACGTGTTCAACAACGTGCAGCGCACCTGCATCGAGGCGATGGCGGCGACCCAGGGGCACACGCAGTCGCTCCACACCAACGCTCTTGACGAAGCGATTGCGCTGCCGACCGACTTCTCGGCCCGCATCGCCCGCAACACCCAACTGCTGCTCCAGCAGGAGTCGGGCACCACGCAGATGATCGACCCCTGGGCAGGCAGTTATTACGTCGAGCGGCTCACTCATGATCTGGCCGCGCGAGCCTGGCAGCACATCAGCGAAGCCGAGGCGGCTGGTGGCATGGCCAAGGCAATCGAGCAAGGCATCCCGAAGATGCGCATCGAAGAGGCAGCGGCCCGCACCCAGGCCCGGATCGACACCCGTCACCAGCAGGTGATCGGCGTCAACACCTATCGGATGACTACCGAGGATCCCCTTGAGGTGCTCCGAGTCGACAACGCCTCGGTCTATGCCCAACAGATCGCCAAACTGGACCGGTTGCGCGCCGAACGAGATCAAGCCGAGGTGGATCGCACGTTGGCCGCGCTGACCAACGCCGCCGGGTCCACTTCCGGCCCGGGTCTTGAGGGCAACCTGCTGGGACTGGCAGTCGACGCTGCGCGCGCAAAGGCAACGGTGGGTGAGATCTCCGAAGCCCTCGAACGCGTGTGGGGCCGCCACTCTGCGGTGATCCGTACGATCTCGGGTGTGTATCTGCGCGAGTCCGGCACCGACGACGCTATGGGGCAGGTGTTGGCTGCGACGGCAGAGTTCGAACGCAACGAAGGTCGCCGGCCCCGGATCCTGGTCGCCAAGATGGGTCAAGACGGTCACGACCGTGGGCAGAAGGTGATCGTCACTGCTTTTGCCGATCTGGGCTTCGATGTCGATGTGGGGCCGTTGTTCTCCACTCCCGAGGAGGTCGCTCAGCAGGCAGTTGACGCCGATGTGCACATCGTCGGGGTGAACTCGCTGGCCGCCGGTCACCTGACTCTGGTGCCCGCGCTCAAGCAGGCTCTGGCCGATCTAGGTCGTAGCGACATCATGGTCGTGGTCGGTGGGGTGATCCCGCCCGACGACGTACCGACTCTCCTGCAGATGGGCGCGGCAGCAGTCTTCCCGCCCGGCACGGTGATTGCTGATGCTGCCGGGTCACTGCTGACCACGTTGGCTGCCTCCCTCGGACACCCAGAGCAGGCGTGAGCCCCGTCTTGCCGGATCTGACGGCGCTGATCGACGGCGTACGCCGGGGCGAGCGGGCCGCCATCTCGCGTGCGATCACGTTGGTAGAGAGTTCGCGCTCCGATCACCGGGAAGCGGCGCGCACGATGTTGGCGACGTTGGCCGAAAACCGCTCGCAGACCGCTGTCCGAGTCGGTATCTCCGGCGTACCTGGCGTCGGCAAGTCGACCTTCATCGAAGCTCTTGGCACCCATGTGACCAGCGCCGGGCTGCGGGTCGGCGTGCTGGCCGTCGACCCCAGCAGCACGCGCTCTGGTGGGTCCGTGATGGGCGACAAGACCAGGATGACTGCGTTGGCGGCCGATCCGATGGCCTACATTCGGCCCAGCCCGAGTGCGGGCACGCTTGGCGGCGTGGCCCGAGCGACGGCTCAGGCCATGCTGGTTTTGGAGTACGCCGGGTATGACGTCGTCCTCGTTGAAACCGTAGGGGTCGGTCAGTCCGAGGTCACTGTGGCGGGGATGGTCGACACCTTCTTGTTCCTGACCTTGGCGCGCACCGGGGATCAACTGCAGGGGATCAAGAAGGGGATCGTCGAATTAGCCGACGTGATCGCCTTCAACAAGGCCGATCCTTCGTCAAGCTCAGGACAGCGTCCTTCATCAAGCTCAGGACAGCGTCCTTCGTCAAGCTCAGGTGAATCCCACAGCCAGTCCGAAACCGACGCTCGTGTCGCAGCCAAAGATCTGGCTGCTGCGCTACGGCTGGTTCGGGCAGGGGCCGACTGGATTCCTCCGGTCCTCACCTGCTCGGCGCTACACGGTTCGGGTATCGAAGAGGTCTGGGCCAAGGTGTTGGCGCACCGCGAGCACCTCGGCGCTGAGGGTCTGCGCCAGAAGCGCGCGGCCCAGCAAGTGGAGTTCACTTGGGCACTGGTGCGCGATGTGCTCGACCAGCGACTGCGCTCCAATGCAGGAGTGGCAGCGATCCGCGATCAAGTGACTGCGCGAGTGCTCAACGGCGGCTTGACCGCCCCAGCGGCCGCAGACCTCCTGCTGGCCGCCTACGACGAGTAACATGCGCGACTGTGTCTGACTCCCTCCCTGATTTTGCTCCTCTCGATGCGGCCGTAGGACGACACACAGACACCCTGATCGATCTGCGTCGTGATCTGCACGCCCACCCCGAGTTGTCGTGGGCTGAGCAGCGCACCACCGACACCTTGGTTGACCTGCTCAGCACCGCCGGGTTGCGCGTGCGCCGACTACGCAAGACCGGTCTGGTGGCCGAAATCGGGCCCGAGGCGGGCCCGGCCGTCGTACTCCGTGCAGATCTCGACGCCCTTCCGGTCGATGACACCACCCCTGACCCGTGGCGGTCGACGGTGCCGGGTGTGGCGCATGCCTGCGGTCACGATGTGCACACCACCGCCTTGGTGGGTGCTGGTCTGGCTCTGGCCGACGCGCATCCCCAGCACCGAGTGCGGTTGGTCTTTCAGCCAGCCGAAGAGGTCATGCCAGGCGGAGCGCTGGAGGCGATTGAAGAGGGTGTGCTCGACGACGCGATCCGGATCTTCGGTTTGCACTGCGACCCGGGTCTGGATGTAGGCAAGATCGGGCTGCGCGAAGGGCCGCTGACCGGTGCTGCCGACTCGATCAAGGTGAGCATCTCCGGCGTTGGGGGGCACACTTCGCGCCCGCACCTGACCCAGGACCTGACCTTCGCGCTCGGCAAGTTGATCACCGAACTGCCCGCAGTGCTCTCGCGCCGACTCGACCCTCGGGCCGGGGTCAGCCTGGTCTGGGGCACGGTGCAGGCTGGCTCAGCACACAACATCATCCCCGCGGTCGGCTCGGCTTCGGGCACGATCCGCATGCTCGATGCCGTGGCCTGGGCCAACATCGAGTCTCTGGTCCGCGAGTCGATCGACCTCCTGCTCGCGCCGTACGGCGTCGACAGCGAAGTGCGCTACGTCCGTGGAGTGCCACCAGTGGTCAACGAGTTCCGATCGACTCAGATCCTGGGTGCCGTGGCGGAGAGCATGGTGGGGGAGGACAACCGCGTGCCGATTGCCCAGAGCCTGGGCGGTGAGGACTTCGCGTGGTACCTCGAGGGCGTGCCCGGCGCGATGGCCCGACTCGGCACCCGCACCCCTGGCGGGCCGACCTATGACCTGCACCAAGGAAACCTCCGGATTGACGAGCGGGCGGTGCCGATTGGAGCCAGTTTGCTGGCTCGGGCCGCGCTTTCCGTTGCCACTGGCGCCCACTAGATAACACTTCGGCACCGGAGCGCCTTCGGGGTTCGCGAATCGGCATCGGCGGTCTAGTGTCGGATGGTCACGTGCGTGGGCCCACGCACGGCTTATTTCTAGGAGGACATCTTGCGCCGTACGAGCAAGATTGCTGCCCTCGGTCTGGCCGCCGCATTGGCGTTCACCGGCTGTGGCCGCAGCGACACGGGATCTAACACCGACGGGGGCACCAAGGCCGCCGACAACACCATCTGCGCGGACGCCAAGGGCGACACCAAGGTGGGCCTGGCCTTCGATGTGGGCGGCGTGGGTGACCAGTCGTTCAACGACTCGGCCTATGCAGGTCTGAAGAAGGCTGTCGACGAGCTCGGCGTAGCTTGCACCACTGGTGAGGCCACCGACGGTGAAGCCGAGTCTGCTCGTGAGGACCGTCTGCGCACCATGGCTGAGGCCAAAATGAACCCGATCATCGGCGTGGGCTTCGCCTACTCCGAGGCGGTTGACAAGGTCTCGGCTGACTACCCCGACGTGAACTTCGCTGTCATCGACGGGTTCGACCCGACCGGTGACAAGACCAACGACAACGTCGCCTACCTGGGCTTCGCTGAGGAGCAGGGCTCGTTCCTGGTCGGTGCAGCTGCCGGACTCAAGACCAAGACCAACGTCGTCGGTTTCGTCGGCGGTGTGCACATGGACCTGATCAAGAAGTTCGAAGCGGGCTTCACCCAGGGCGTCAAGAAGGTCAACCCCAAGGCCAAGGTCCTGGTCGGCTACATCCAGGAATCTGACCTCAAGGGCTTCGGCGACCCGGCCGGCGGCAAGGATGTCGCCAACGGTCAGCTCGACAAGAAGGCCGACGTGATCTACCACGCGGCCGGTGGTTCGGGTGCCGGTGTGTTCGAGGCCGTGACCGAGGCTGGCAAGGGCCAGTGGGCAATTGGTGTCGACTCCGACCAGTACCTCACTGCTTCTGCTGACCAGCAGCCGCACATCTTGACCTCGATGCTCAAGCGCGTCGACGTGGCTACCTTCGACATGATCAAGTCGGTCGTCGACGGCTCGCCGCTGAAGTCCTACACCACCTTCGACCTCAAGGCCGATGGTGTTGGCTACTCCAAGTCGGGTGGCTTCGTAGACGACATCTCGGCGCGTCTGGACGCTCTTGGCAACAAGATCAAGGCCGGCAAGATCAAGGTCCGCACCAAGCCGTGATCTGGCTCTGCGAATCTGGCATCAAGCCGTGATTCGTTAGGCATTCCGGGTCCGGGGGTCCCTCGCTAGGGTGAGGCTCCCGGACCCGGAGTCGTTTTGGGATTCGGGTGGAATGAGGAGGGCTATGACCAGTCAGATCGAGGACCGCGCAGGCACGGTCGAGGCGGTCGGCATCGACGTACGCGGGGTGACCAAGCGCTTTCCGGGCGTGGTCGCCAACAAAGACGTCAACATCACAATCCGCCCCGCGACGGTGCATGCGCTGATCGGTGAGAACGGTGCCGGCAAGTCCACCCTCATGAAGATCTTGTACGGCGTCCAGAAGGCCGATGAGGGCACGATCAGCGTCAACGGCGAAGTGCAGAACTTCAATTCACCAGCCGATGCGATCAAAGCCGGGATTGGCATGGTCTTCCAGCACTTCATGCTGGCTGACAACCTGACTGTCCTCGAAAATGTGGTGTTGGGCGCAGAGAAACTGCACGGCATCGGCGACAAGGCGAGGGCCGAGATCGTGCGCCTCTCCGACGCCTATGGCTTCGGCCTCAATCCTGACGACCTAGTCGAGCGTCTCGGAGTCGGGGCACGGCAACGGGTCGAGATCCTCAAGGTGCTCTATCGCGGCGCTCGAGTGATCATCCTGGATGAGCCGACTGCGGTGCTGGTGCCACAAGAGGTCGACGCACTCTTTGACAACCTGCGCGAGTTGCGCGCCTCTGGCCACACCTTGCTCTTCATCTCCCACAAACTCGACGAAGTGCGCGCCATCTCCGACGACATCACCGTCATGCGCCGCGGCACCACCGTGGGCGAGGCCGACCCCAAGACGGTGACCAAGAAGGAACTCGCCGAACTCATGGTCGGCTCGGAGTTGCCGTCCCCCGAGACTGAAGAGTCGACCGTCACCGACCAGGTGCTCTTGGATCTCAAAGACGTCAACCTGATTGACGAAGGTGGGCGCTACCTTCTCAAAGACATCAACCTGACCATTCACAAAGGTGAGGTGCTCGGCATTGCCGGTGTCGAGGGCAACGGTCAGGCCGAACTGGTCGAGACGATCATGGGCATGCGGCAGAGCACTGGCCATATCACTCTCAATGGTGATGACCTGATCGACAACGACACCCGCGAACGTCGTGAGGCCGGAGTGGGCTTCATCCCCGAAGACCGCCACCATCACGGGCTACTCCTCGACGCCCCGTTGTGGGAGAACCGTGTGCTCGGCCACCAGACCCGGCCGCCGTCGGCCAAGGGGTGGCTGATCGATCGCGTCGGCGCCCGCAAAGACACCGACCGCATCGTCAGCGAGTACGACGTGCGCACTCCCTCGATCGACACCCACGCCCGAGCACTGTCGGGTGGCAACCAGCAGAAGTTGATCGTCGGACGAGAGATGAGCGGCAATCCGATCCTGCTGATCGCAGCGCACCCCACCCGCGGAGTCGATGTCGGCGCGCAGGCCGCGATCTGGGACCACATCAAGCGCGCTCGGCGTGAGGGGTTGGCGGTGCTGCTGATTTCGGCCGACCTCGATGAGTTGATCGGTCTGTCCGACACGATTCAGGTGATCCTGCGTGGCCAATTGGTCGGCGAGTTCGACCCGCAGACGGTCACCCCGCAAGACCTCGGCGCCGCCATGACCGGTGGCAAGGACGCCGAACCCCTGACTCCCCATGCTGGTACCGAAGGAGGGGAGACGCTGTGAACTCCGTGGCATTGACTCGCAAGGTCGCCCAAGCCGTCATTGCGCCCCTGGCCGCTTTGATTGTCGCGATGGCGGTGACCTCGGTGATCATCGCGATCTCCGGGGCCTCGGTCGGGGACTTCCTCAGTGTGCTATTCCGGGCGCCGTCGAACCGCAACTGGGTCAACATCATCAACCAAGCCTCGATGCTGTTCTTGTCGGCCATGGCCGCCGCGATCGGCTTCCGGATGAACCTTTTCAACATCGGGGTCGAAGGCCAATACACGCTGGCCTCCTACATGGCGGCCCTCGTGGCTGGTGCCGCCTTCTTGCCCGGCATTGCCAACATCGTGCTCGCCATCTTGGTGGCGATGCTGGTCGGTGGAGTCTGGGCCGGAATCGCTGGCTTGTTGAAGGTGACCCGCGGTGTGTCAGAGGTGATCTCCACGATCATGCTCAACGCCGTCGCGATCACCATGGTCGGCTATCTGCTCAACACCTATGGCCAGCAATATGGTCAGGGCCGTCGTACGACGCCATTGGCGCCGGACTCCAAGTTCTCCGGATTCACTCCATTTGAACCCCGCGATGGTGCGATCTGGACCCTGTGTCTGTTGGCCGTGTTGGTCGGGGTGGGGATCTCCTGGTTGATCAACCGGACTCGGTTCGGTTTCGACCTGCGTGCCACCGGCGCCAACGAGGCGGCGGCAGTCGCCTCCGGTGTCAAGGTCAAGCGCATGGTGGTGGTCTCGATGCTGCTCTCGGGCGCGGTCGCGGGACTGATCTGGCTGCCCTCGCTGTTTAACGGCGCTGACTATTACGGCACCCCGTTCCAGCGTGGACTCGGCTTCGCTGGCATCGCAGTGGCCCTCTTAGGTCGCAACCGGCCGTTGGGGATCGCGTTTGGTGCGTTGTTGTTCGCCTGGCTCAATGAGCAGGCCAACCCGCTCGGGTTGATGGCTCAGATCTCGCCGTCGGTGGTGCTGATCACCCAGGGCGTCGTCGTACTCGCTGTCGTGGTCGCCTATGAGGTGGTGCGGCGCCGAGTCGCGGCCAGCGAACAGAAGGCCCTGCGCGCTGCCCTGGATGCGCAGAAGGCCCAAGATCAACAACCGAAGAACGAGCAGGAGGTGTCGGCATGAGTGTCACCGAAACCACTGGCCTAGTGCCGACCACCGCAGTCCCGCGTCGTTCGCGGCCTACCTGGTTCTACTACGCCGTGGCACTCGCAGTGCTGGCTGTGGTGGCCGGCGTGCGGGTGCTGACCGGAGCCCACGAAATCACCTCCACGGGGAGTTTGCGGGCGGCGATCATCGCGACCTGCCCAATCTTGCTGGCTGCCTTGGGCGGTCTGTGGTCAGAGCGCGCGGGTGTGGTCAACATCGGCTTGGAAGGCCAGATGTTGTTGGGCACCTGGGGGGCGGCGTACTTCACCTATCACTACGGTCCGTGGCAGGGGCTGTTCGGCGGCATCGCATTCGGTGCGCTGGGAGGGCTGCTGCACGCACTGGCCACGGTCACCTTCGGCGTCGATCACATCGTCTCCGGTGTGGCGCTCAACGTGATTGCCTTGGGTCTGACCACGTTCTTGGCTGAGGCGTTCTTCACCAACTTGAACTCCCAATATGGCCGTGGTGGCCCGCGCCAGTTGGTGGGCATCGAGAAGCCGGCAGTGATCACCATTCCGGGGCTCTCTGATTGGGCGCAGACGATCAACGGCAAACATTGGTTCTTGATCTCCGATATCGCCGGACTCGTGGCTGCGGTGACCACCAAGTTGTCGGTAGTCACGCTGATCACGTTCTTGCTCGTGATCTTCACCGCGTGGGTCTTGTGGCGCACGACGTTTGGTCTGCGGCTGCGCTCCTGTGGCGAGAACCCCCAGGCGGCGGAGAGCCTGGGAGTTGACGTGATCAAACACAAGTACGCCGCCGTCGTGGCCTCAGGCGCATTCGCTGGTCTTGGTGGTGCCTACCTGGCCATGGTGTCCTCGCCAGGATTCATCACCAACCAGACCGGCGGCCGTGGCTATATCGGTTTGGCGGCGATGATCTTCGGCAACTGGCGACCAGGTGGGGTGCTGCTCGGGTCGGGGCTGTTTGGCTACACCGACTCGCTTCGTCTGCGTGATGCGTCGACCGTGCACGCGCTGCTGCTGCTGGCTGCGATCGGCCTGGCCGTCTTCGCCTACCTGCGCCTGCGTAGTGGCAAGACGACTGGCGCAATCGTGATGGCGATCTTCGCACTGGGCTTCCTGGCGTGGTTCTTGCTGACTGATGCGGTGCCGCGAGAGTTCACCTCCATGACCCCCTACATCTTGACCCTGCTGGTCTTGGCGTTCGCTTCGCAGAGTCTGCGCATGCCCAAGGCTGATGGACAGGTCTATCGCAAGGGATCGGCTGGGTGAGCGAGCCCTGGGACTCCTTGCAGGAGGCTGCGGTGGTGGCGATGGGGCACGCCTATGCGCCGTACTCCCACTATCCGGTGGGGGCTGCCGCATTGGTTGACGACGGTCGGGTCGTCACCGGATGCAACGTGGAGAACGCCGCCTATGGCGTCGGCCTGTGTGCCGAATGTGGGCTCGTCTCGCAACTGCATCTGACCGGTGGCGGTCGGCTGACGCACTTCGTCTGCGTCGACGGACAGGGCGAGGTGTTGATGCCGTGCGGTCGCTGCCGCCAACTGCTCTGGGAGAACGGCGGCGCCGCCTTAGAGGTGCTCACGTCGACCGGCGTACGACGGATGGATGAGGTGCTGCCCGATGCCTTCGGTGCCGACGACCTCACTTGACCTGAACTCGGCGGAGGTGATCGCCGATCCCTACCCGTTCTTCGCCGACGAGCGGGCCAAGGGACCGGTGGTCTGGCACGAGCATTCGCAGATGTATCTCGCGGTGTCCCACGCCGCCGCATCCACGGTGCAGCGCACTCGCGCACTGGGTCGGATCTGGCGAGACCGGGAGCCGACGGACTATCTGGAGCCGTTCAACCTCTTGCACCGCCACCAGATGATGGAGAACGAGCCTCCCGAACACACTCGTCTGCGGCGGCCGGTCGCGGCCGCGTTCAATCGGGGGCATGTGGAGCGGTTGCGGCCGCGAGTGGTCTCGCTCGCCGAGTCGCTGTTGGATCAGGTGGATCTGGACTCCTTCGACGTGATCGGAGAGTTCGCCGAACCACTGCCGGTGCTGGTGATCTGCGAACTGCTTGGCTTTCCCGCCTCTGCTGTCGACGATCTACGGCGCTGGTCGCAGGCGATCGTGAAGATGTATGAACCGTCTCCGTCGACTGAGGTGGTCGACGCGGCTGTGCGGGCTGCCTCTGAGTTTGCCGAGGCGGTGCGGGACTTGGTGCGCGATCGCCGGGCCAAGCCCGGTGATGATCTGGTCTCGGATCTGGCGTCTTCGGAGTTGAGCGAGGAGGAGGTCGTCGCGTCCGTCGTACTCCTGCTGAATGCGGGGCACGAGGCCTCGGTCAACGTCTTCGGCAATGGCTTGGTGGCGTTGCTGGAGCGCGGACTACGTCCCGATGCTGATGTCGCTTTGACCGTCGAGGAGATGCTGCGGTTTGACTCGGCGCTTCAGCTATTTGAGCGTACGGCGACCGACGTGGTCGAGGTGGCCGGAGTGCGTCTCGAGCCGGGTCAGAAGATCGCGGCCATGATCGGCTCGGCCAACCGCGACCCTGGGGTGTTTGCCGATGCGGATCGGTTTGAGGTGGCGAGGGATCCCAATCCGCATCTGGCCTTCGGTGTCGGCGTGCACTTCTGCCTCGGGGCGCCGCTGGCTCGCATGGAACTCAGCGAGTCGGTGACGGCGCTCTTTGACCGGGTGCCGTCGCTACGGCTGATCGACCAGCCCGTCTCCCGCGGCACATTCGTGCTCCGCGGCTATCACAGCGTCAAGGTCGGGAGGTAGGCATGGAGCAGCACGATGCGGTCGAGGTGATTCTCGCCAAACGTGATCGCGGCGAACTGTCAGACTCACAAATCGACTGGGTGATCGACGCCTACACCCGTGGGGTAGTCGCCGAGGAGCAGATGTCGGCGTTGGCGATGGCGATCTTGCTCAACGGGATGAACATGCGCGAGATCGAGCGCTGGACCACAGCCATGATCGCCTCAGGCGAGCGGATGGACTTCTCGGATTTGTCGCGGCCAACGTCGGATAAGCACTCCACTGGTGGAGTCGGCGACAAGATCACCCTCCCGCTGGCCCCTTTGGTGGCTGCCTGCGGAGTCGCGGTGCCGCAACTGTCGGGCCGCGGACTCGGCCACACCGGTGGCACCTTGGACAAGTTGGAGTCGATTCCCGGCTGGCGGGCCGCGCTGTCGAACGAGGAGATGCTGGCCCAGTTGGAGTCGGTGGGCGCGGTGATCTGCGCTGCCGGTTCGGGGTTGGCCCCCGCCGACAAGAAGCTCTACGCCCTGCGTGATGTGACCGGGACGGTGGAGGCGATCCCGCTGATTGCCTCATCGATCATGAGCAAGAAGATCGCCGAAGGCACAGGTTCGCTGGTGCTCGACGTCAAGGTCGGGGTCGGGGCGTTCATGAAGGACCTGGGTCGGGCACAGGAGTTGGCGCGCACCATGGTCGAACTCGGAACTGCGGCCGGCGTACACACGGTGGCGCTGCTCACCGACATGGACACCCCGCTGGGCTTGACCGCGGGCAATGCGCTTGAGGTGCGAGAGTCGGTCGAGGTGCTGGCCGGTGGTGGGCCCGCCGACGTTGTCGAACTCACCGTCGCGCTGGCTCGCGAGATGCTGGCCGGTGCTGGCGTCACTGACGTTGATCCAGCTGAGGTGCTGGCAACGGGCGCCGCGATGGACACGTGGAATGCAATGATCCGCGCCCAGGGTGGTGACCCCGCTGCTGATCTGCCCGTTTCTCGGGAGACGCACGTAGTGACCGCGCCGACCTCGGGTGTGCTGACCCGGTTGGATGCGATGGCGGTCGGCATGGCCGCCTGGCGTCTGGGCGCTGGCCGAGCCACTCCTGGTGCGGCTGTTCAGGCCGGCGCGGGAGTCGAATGGCACGCTCGACCAGGTGACTCCGTGGTGTCTGGGCAGCCGCTGTTGACGCTGCACACCGACGAACCAGAGCGCTTCGAGAGGGCGTTGGAATCGTTGGAAGGTGGCTGGGAGATCGGTACGTCGTACCACCCGAGGCCGCTGGTTCTGGAGCGCGTGGCGGAGGACTGATCTTCTTCGAAACAAAGTCACAAGTGAACTTGTGACTTTGGTACTTCACCCGGCAGATCTGCCAGGTGAAGTACCAAAGTCCCGGGTGAAGTGACCCCCAAAGATCATTGCTAATGGCCGCCGCCGGCTGCCGAACCCGGGAACACACAGGCATACACATGCAAATGTATGTGTATGCCTGTGATGGAACGACGCCTCCAATGGCTGCTCGATCAGCGTCGGTTCGAACTGGTCGAGGCGGAGTCGCGAGCCTCTGGGCGGAGCATTGCTGCGGTGATCAGGGAGGCGATCGATGCGCGATTCGGGGCGGATGTGGAGGTGCGTCGACGAGCAGCCGCCGAGGCCCTGGTCGCCATGAACCAATCCACCGACGAGCCAGCGTTTGGTGTTGATGACTTTCGTGCGGACATGGATTCGTTGTGGTCCGAAGAGTTGGCAAAGTGAGGCGACTTTCTGCGACAGTTCGGCGCTGTTGGTTCGCTTCGGGGCGACCACCCGGAGCGCGCGGCGAGTCGTGCCTTGTTCAGTGCGCTGAGCGACGGGCTAGCTGAGGTCCACGTTTCGGTTGAGGCGATCCAAGAGGTGGTCCGTCACCGAATGCGGCGGTCGGATCGTGCTTCCGCGCTCATTATTGGGCGGGCCCTGCTGCGGGCTTGCCACGTGCATGCGTACGACGAAGAGGTCGTTGCCAAGGCCCTCGACCTCATTGACCAATGTCCCGTGCGGGGGCGCGATGCGATCCACGCGGCGACGGCGTTAACGTCGGGGTTTGACACAATCGTCACTCTCGATCAGGACTTTGCACTCGTGCCTGGGCTGGCCGTCATTTCACCGTCAGAAGCGCTTGGGTAGCCGTTAAGTTGTGGAACTGCCGAAGTGTGCTCGGTCCAGACTGGCCCCCGCTTCTTCACCCGGAAGATTTGTACTTGACCTGTCAGATCTGCCAGGTGAAGCATCAAAGTCACAAGTGAACTTGTGACTTTTCGCCCGCCTAGCCGACTAATTCCCCAGCAACAAAACCACTGACTCAGCCACGCACGCTGGCTTCGGCTGACCCTCAATCTCGATCGTGTAGCGCATGATCACCTGCTTGCCGGTCGGCAGATCGGTCACCTCACCCATCGCCACATGGGCGCGCACCCGCGAGCCGACCAATACCGGGTTGGGGAAGCGCACCTTGTTGACGCCGTAGTTCAACTTCGCGCCCGGGGTGTCGAAGGCCGCGACCTGTGCACCCAGAAAAGGCACCAGGGAGAGGGTCAGATATCCGTGGGCGATGGTGCCGCCGAATGGGCCCTTCGTTGAGCGGTCCACATCGACGTGGATCCACTGGTGGTCACCGGTGGCGTCAGCGAAGGTGTTGACCCGCTCCTGGTCGATCAGCAGCCAATCGGAGACGCCGATTTCTTGGCCTGCTGCCTCGCTGACCTCGTCAAAGGTCCTGAACACGCGCACGCTGTTGCCTCCTGGTGTTTAGATGCACGGCATGGTCCAACTTATCTCTGCTCCTACGCGAATCCCTGTTCCGGGTGGCAAAGTCATCGACGAGTACGTCGGACGCGTGAATTCCGGCACCGAGGCCGCCAGTGTGGCCCACATGGTGGCTCCGGGAGGTTGGACCGAGCCGGCCCAGACCCCGGAGTTCGACGAGTTCACCGTCGTACTCCGCGGCACGGTGGTGGTCGAGGTACTGGCCCCAGAGGTCGCCCGCCACGAGGTCGGCGCCGGGCAGGCGATCATCACCCGAGCCGGTGAGACCGTGCGCTATTCGACGCTCGGCGACGAGACCGAGTACGTCGCGGTGTGTCTGCCCGCATTCAGCCCCGAAACGGCCAACCGGCAGGATGAGGACGCATGAGCCTGAGCATCGAGACGATTCGTTCGGCCCCAAAGGTCTTGCTGCACGACCACCTTGACGGCGGCGTGCGCCCGCAGACCATTGTGGAGATCGCCGCGGAGGTGGGACACACCCTGCCCGCGAATGATGCAGAATCATTGGAGCGGTGGTTCACCGAATCGGCGGACTCTGGTTCGCTGGAGCGCTACCTCGAAACTTTCGACCACACCGTTGCGGTCATGCAGACCTCAGCAGCGATCACCCGCATCGCCCATGAGTGTGTGCAGGACTTGGCCGCTGATGGTGTCGTCTACGCCGAGATCCGCTACGCCCCCGAACAACACCTATCGGCTGGGCTCACTCTCGACGAGGTTGTTTCAGCGGTTCAGGCTGGCTTCGATTCAGGAATGGCCGAGACCGGCATCGTCGTACGCCAGATCTTGACCGCCATGCGTCACCAGGCCCGCTCCCGGGAGATCGCGGAATTGAGTGTGGCGTGGCGCGATCGGGGAGTGGCGGGCTTCGATATCGCGGGAGCCGAGGCGGGCTATCCGCCAACCCGTCACCTCGACGCCTTTGAGTACCTCCAGCGCAACAACGCACACTTCACCATTCACGCCGGTGAGGCGTTCGGACTGCCCTCGATCTGGCAGGCGATTCAATGGTGTGGCGCCGACCGACTGGGTCATGGGGTGCGAATCATTGACGATATTGAGGTCGCCGATGACGGCTCGGTCACCCTGGGTCGGCTCGCCGCCTATGTGCGTGACAAGCGGATTCCGCTGGAGATGTGCCCCTTCTCCAACCTTCAAACCGGAGCCGTCGACTCGATCGCCGACCACCCGATCGGGCTGCTGGCCAAACTGCGTTTTCGGGTCACGGTCAACACCGACAACCGTCTGATGAGTGGCACTTCGATGACCCGCGAGTTCGCCGCGCTCAGCGAGGCATTCGGCTATGGAGTCGCCGACCTGGAGTGGTTTACGGTCAACGCGATGAAGTCTGCGTTCTTGCCCTTCGATGAGCGTCTGGCCTTGATCAACAACGTGATCAAGCCGAAGTACGCCGAACTCAGGGGTTCAGCAGCCGCCGTACCCGAGGAATGACCTCGGTCCCGTAGAGCCGGATTGACTCAAGTCGTTGCTCGTGCGGCAGCGAACCAACGGAATATTTCAACTGAAAGCGCGATAGCCCAAGCGTCTGGATTGCCCAGGCGATCTTGGCTGCCACTGTGTCCGGCGAACCGACGAATAGCGAACCTTCTGGACTGGCCGCGTCCTCAAACGCCGCGCGCGTATAGGGCGGCCAACCTCGCTCGCGACCCAACCGGGTCCACACCTCGGCCTGGTGCGGAAAGAGTTGCCCGCGTGCCTCGTCGTCGGTGGCCGCGATGTGGCCGGGGGAGTGCATCCCGATCGGCAACGCGGACTTCCCCGCTTCGGCGAGAGTACGACGATAAAGGTCGGCCAGCGGCAGAAAACGAGCTGGCGATCCACCGATCACGGCCATCACCAAGGGCAGACCATAGTGAGCTGCGCGCACCACCGACCCCGGGGTTCCACCAACCGCGATCCACGCTGGCACTCGCCCGGCCAGGGTGGTCGGGAAGGCACGTTGGCCGGTCAAGGGCAGTCGAGTGCTGCCCTCCCAGTTCAGCGGACCCTCCTGCTGCAAGTGGGTGAAGAGATCGACCTTCTCGGCGAAGAGGCGGTCGTAGTCCTCAAGTCGATAGCCGAACAAAGGGAACGACTCGATGAACGAACCGCGCCCGAGTTGAATCTCGGCGCGGCCGTTGGAAATCGCATCCAACGTGGCGAACCGTTCGTAGACCCGGACCGGGTCGTCAGAACTCAGGACGGTCACTCCGGTGCCGAGGCGGACGCGATCTGTGCGGGCTGCAATCGCAGCGAGCAGCACATCGGGGGCAGAGATCGCGTAATCCGGTCGGTGGTGCTCGCCGAGGCCGATGTAGTCGACGCCAACTTGGTCGGCAAGCACACCTTCCTCGACCACGTGGCGGATCGTCTCCGGATGCCGAGCCGGGTCGCTGCCGATCACATCACCAAACGTGTCGAGCCCCAGCGTCGGGTTCTCAAGCGTGCCGAGTTCGTCGTACATCAAGGTCCTCACGCCGAGTAGGGGCTTATCGCGGGCCGAATAGGGGCTTATCGCCGGTCGAGTAGGGGGTTAGGCGCAGGTTAGCGCGGCAGGATGGCCAGCCAGGGGCGAGTCCACGGCCCAACCTGGATCTCGTCGGCTATGAACGCTGTGCGTGTGATGGTGTCGAACCGGCCCGAGGCCGGATTGTAGGCGCGCAGCAGGTCGGAATCGGCTTGGGTGATCAGCACGATGTGTTGCATCCAACGATGGTCGCCGACGTAGAGAGGCACCGGTTCGCCGCTGTGGAGGCAAGCGACGATCTGATCGAACACCTGTCCTGGACGGCGCGGGTCAATCACAGCGTTGCGATATCGCAGACCACGGGCACCAAAGCCCTCGTCGCTGTTGAGCAGACGCACCATGGCTGCCGGACGCGTACCGCCGATCCGCGGCCAGGGGAGCTGTCGTCGTCCCGCCGCGTCTCTGCCCGCATTGGTCTTGCGCAGCACCCCAAGAGCGGCGTTGCCAAAGGCGGACTCAGGGTTGGGGGCGGTCAGGATCATCTCGGCGTACGACGGATTGCGCAGCATCTTCATGGCTACCAGCGAGCAAGAGCCACAGGTGTGACCGTCGGGCTGGCGTAGTCCGGACAGTCGGTGCTCAGCGCCGGGCTCGATCGGGCGAGCGGAGCCGCGGGGCCCACTTTGGCGGCGGGCCAAAGCGGATCGGGCTCGGTCGACGACTGCGCGGTGCGGCAGCCAGAGTGGATTCACGAGGTGGTTAACGCGCGAAGGTGGGCCTCTGCTTCCACTGCATTCATAGCGCGGCAGCCATTCACGACGGCTTGCTTCACGACGCGCGGCTGGGCTCGCATCAGTCGAAGGCCACGCGTTAGCAGGACCAGTGGCGGTTTGCGGTGCTCGGCCAAGTCGCGTAGTAGCCGTCGTACAAAGGTCAGGGCGGGGTGTTGGGTCACACAGATTGCCTCGGCCAGCAGGCCGCGTTGGCGCAGGTGGGCCACGGCCAGATGGGCAAAGATTCCCTCCGCGACCACGAAGTGCGCCCCGCCCGCGTCAAGCCGGTGGGTGCCAGTGCGCCGAGAGATGGTGATGTCGTAATCCGGCACCTCTACGCTGCCGGTCGCGCAGAGTGTGGCCAGTGCAGCCACTGCATCGTCGCAGTTCCAACTTTGAGGGTGGTCCCAGTCGGCGAGGTCTTGATTGAGCATCGGCAGGGCTGGATCGTCGATGTCGCGGTAGAAATCATCAAGACGTACGACGGGCAAACCCAACCGCTCTGCCAACCGTGTCTTGCCAGCCCCTGAAGGCCCAGCCAAGACGATCACCCTCGCCGTCACGAGCCCAGATTCTGTCACGCTCGCCGTGTGGGGGACTCTCAGCGGCCGAGTAGGGGGTTATCGCGGGCCGAGTAGGGGCTTATCTAGGGGCTTATCGCGGACCGAGTAGGGGCTTAACGCGGACCGAGTAGGGGCTTAACTCGGGGTGAATAGCCGTTATCGGCGCAACATCTGGGCGCGTGGGTGGAACTTCTGGGCGCGTCGGTTAACAACCGGGCGCGTGGGTGGAATTTCTGGGCGCGTGGGTGGAATTTCTGGGCGCGTCGGCGGAACAACTGGGCGCGTCGGCTAGAGGCCCATCGGGTGCCAGACGGTCTTGGTCTCCACGAAGGTGGTCATGCGGTTTAGGGCTGGAGTGGCCAGGAGGTCTTCGGCGGGGTTGGGGCGACGGACTCGTTTGAGGTTGTCGGCAGCCGCCTCCTCCAGTTCCTTGGCCAGTGCGGGGTCGGTGACGCCAGTGAGATCCATCCCGTGCACGTCAAGATGCGACGCCAGCCACGGGGCGATCTCGGCTTGCGGGCCGGTCAGGATGTTGACCACACCACCCGGCAAATCCGAGGTGGCCATCACCTCGGCGAGCGTGATCGCAGTCAGTGGGTAGGGCTCGGAGGCAATCACGACGCAGGTGTTGCCGGTGGTGATCACCGGAGCGACCACGCTGACCAGTCCTAGCAGGGCGCCCTGGGGAGCCACGACCCCGATTACGCCAGTGGGCTCGGGGGCGGAGTGATTGAAATACGGGCCAGCAACCTGGTTTGCCCCACCGGTGACTTGGGCGATCTTGTCGGCCCAACCGGCGTACCAAACCAATCGATCGATCGCCGCGTCGACATAGGTGCGAGCCTTAGCCGCGCTGGCCCCTTCGGCGGCACTGATTTCGGCCTCGAACTGGGCGCGGCGACTCTCCAGAACCTCGGCGATGCGATAGACGATCTGCCCCCGGTTGTACGCCGTGCGCCCGGCCCAAGACCCGAACGCGGCCCGTGCTGCAGATACCGCATCGCGAGCGTCTTTGCGCGAGGCATGTGAGGCGTTGGCGAGGAACTCGCCCTTGGCGTCGTTGACGATGTAGGAACGACCGGACTCCGAACGTGGGAAAGCCCCGTTGATGTAGAGCTTGTAGGTCTTGCGGACCTCGGCGCGGGGGCTCATCGAGCGTCTCCTTGCAGGTAGGCCTCAAGTCCGTGGCGGCCACCTTCACGGCCATATCCGGACTCCTTGTAGCCGCCGAACGGGGAGGCGGGGTCGAAGCGGTTGAACGTGTTGGCCCAGACCACGCCAGCGCGCAACTGGTTGGCCATCCACAAGATCCGTGACCCCTTCTCAGTCCAGATCCCTGCCGACAGCCCGAACGGCGTGTTGTTGGCCTTCTCGACCGCTTCCTTGGGAGTGCGGAAGGTGAGCACCGACAGCACCGGCCCAAAGATTTCTTCGCGGGCAATGCGGTGTGCTTGCGAGACGCCGGTGAAGATGGTGGGTGGGAACCAGAATCCCTTCGTAGGCAGATCGCAGGCGACTTCCCAACGCTCGGCGCCCTCGGCGTCGCCGACCCCGGAAAGTTCGCGGATGCGGGTGAGTTGTTCGCCGGAGTTGATCGCGCCCAGGTCAGTGTTCTTGTCGAGAGGGTCGCCCAGTCGGAGGGTCGACATGCGCCGCTTGAGCCGCCCTAGGACTTCGTCGTGCACGTTCTCCTGCACCAGAAGACGTGAACCCGCACAGCACACATGGCCTTGGTTGAAGAAGATGCCGTTGACGATGCCCTCGACAGCCTGATCCACCGGGGCGTCGTCGAAGACGATGTTGGCGGCCTTGCCACCGAGTTCGAGCGTGACCTTCTTGGTAGTGCCGGCTACCGCCTTGGCGATCTGGCGACCCACCGCAGTCGAACCGGTGAAGGCCACCTTGTTGACATCGTCGTGGGACACCAAGGCAGCCCCTGTGTCGCCGGCACCGGTGATGATGTTGACCACGCCGGGCGGCAGGTCCGCCTGTTGGCAGATCTCGGCGAAGAGCAGTGCGGTCAGGGGGGTGGTCTCGGCGGGTTTGAGCACGACGGTGTTGCCACACGCCAGCGCCGGGGCAATCTTCCAGGCGAGCATCAGGAACGGGAAGTTCCAGGGGATCACCTGGGCGGCGACACCCAAAGGCGTGCTGCCGAACCCGGAGTACTCCAACTTGTCGGCCCAACCCGCGTAGTAGAAGAAGTGCGCGGCTGCCGTGGGAATGTCGACGTCGCGGGATTCCTTGATCGGCTTGCCGTTGTCGATGCTCTCCAGTACGGCGAGTTCGCGGGAGCGCTCTTGAATGATTCGGGCAATCCGGAATAGGTACTTGGCCCGCTCGGCTCCG
>WBZP01002008.1_pt2 | contig 23037 bp, 21 predicted proteins | sample 5204301 | NCBI WGS metagenome assembly WBZP01 (sample SAMN12412401, study PRJNA552823) | activated sludge metagenome | isolation source: activated sludge from nitrification reactor of wastewater treatment plant... | place: USA: Pennsylvania | collected 2017 | reverse complement strand
GTGTGCCTTGGCCAAATCCACCACATGGATAAAATCACGGATATTTGAGCCATCAGGTGTATCATAATCATCACCAAAAACTGTAAGTTGTTCCCTTTTACCAATGGCCGTTTGTGTAATAAATGGCACCAGGTTGCTGGGAACTCCATTAGGCAATTCACCGATTTCAGCAGTGGGATGTGCACCGATAGGGTTAAAATACCTTAGAGCTATGATATCCATCTTTTCGCCGGATTTTATCACATCTTCCAAAATATCCTCCCCAATGGCCTTGGTATTTCCATAAGGTGATTCGGCTTTTTTCTTTGGAGTTTCTTCCGTAACCGGAATATGATCGGGCTGCCCGTAAACTGTACATGAACTACTGAAAACCAGATTTTTAACCCCGGTTTCTTTCATCACTTCCAAAACGGTAATCATAGACCCCAGATTATTTCTGTAATATTTCAAAGGATTCTGAACAGACTCCCCTACTGCCTTGTATGCAGCAAAATGTATGATGCCTTCGATTTTTTCGGCCTCTACAACTTCTTTGAGTTTATTAAAATCGTTGCAGTCAAATTCATAGAAAGGAACGTCAAAACCCAGAATGTTTTTGAGACCCTGCAAAACCGATTTTTCTGAATTGCTGAAATTATCAACAATAACCGGACTGTACCCGGCATTAACTAACTCAACCACAGTGTGTGAACCTATAAATCCGGCCCCGCCGGTTACTAAAACTTTCATAATCCGTAAATTTTTACAAAAATAAGAATACTTTCAAAAGAAAGACTTGTATTTGTGTTTTTTACTTCCAATATTGAGCCAAAATTACATGCTTATGTCTTTTCCTAATATAAAAGCCATGGTTTCGTTGCTCGACGATACCGACAACGAAGTTGTGCAAATCGTTGAAAATCAGATAAAGGAACTCGGAAATGTAGCCGTTGAATATCTTGAAAAAGAATGGGAGCATAATGGCCTCAATCCGGTAATCCAAAAAAAAATCGAAAATCTTGTTCATGAGATACAATTCCAGAAATTGGAAACTGAGATTTTGAACTGGAAAAATGATGGTACTAATGATCTGCTCACCGGTCTATGGTTAATTGCGAAATACCAGTATCCCGATCTCGAAATAGAGACTCTTCGAAAAGAAATCATCAAAATCAAAAATGAAATCTGGATAAAAACGCAGGAAAAAATGCATCCGGCGGATATGGTAAAAGTGATCAACCATGTGTTGTTTGATGTGCTGGGGTTTGAATCCAACACCAAAAACTTTCATGCAGAAAGCAATTCGATGTTTAATCTGGTATTGAGTCAAAAAAAAGGTAATCCGGTAGCTTTGTGTTGTATCTATATCCTTGTGGCCGAATACCTGGACCTTCCAATATATGGCGTTAACTTACCCAACCTTTTTGTCCTTATTTTTGATTATCCGGGCTACAGATTCTATATCAATGCTTTTAACAGGGGGCAGATTTTCGTAGAAAAAGATATTGATGAGTATCTGAAACAAATCAAAATAGAGCCGGATCCCAAATATTATAAGGCTTGCTCCAACCAGGAAATTGTTATAAGGATACTCACCAATTTATCATATGCTTTTCAAAAAAATGGGGATGAATATCACCAAAAAGAAATAGACCGTCTGCTTGAATTTTTCAGGGATTAGGCTTCCAGCTGTTGTTGTTTTGATTCACATCCGGTAGCACACCTCTTGGGTCTAAACTAACTTTTTCAAGTTCGGTAGTCGAAGGATAATGGAAAGTCCATACCTTGTTTTTCATCCATACTTCAACAGGTAATTTTACCGTAACGGCCTCTTTATCCTTTTCTTTGATACTAACTTCTACCGGCATAGGCATCTGTTCCATGTTTTCGATGCTGATTACGGCTCCGTCTGCGGCCCGGCCATTTCGGTATCTGACTTCTTTTACCGACTGATCTAATTTATAGCTGTTGATAAACCAGGACTTCCAAAACCATCCCAAATCTTCCCCAAGCACATCTTCCATGCTATGGAAAAAATCAAATGGTGAAGGATGCTTAAATGCCCAGCGATTGATGTATTCTTTCAGAGCAAAATTGAGCCTGTCCTCTCCAACCACAGCTTCACCCAACATTTTCAGACCAATCGCAGGTTTAAAATACGCCAAAGTACCCAATTCAAACTCAGTGATGGCGTCAGGAGCAGCCAGAATAGGTTTTTGCATACGCATTAAACCCGCCAGCTGTTGTGTTTTCTGTGGTTTATAATATTCTCCATTGTTGAATGCTTTGGTGGAAAGTCCGTTGATATATGTGTTAAAACCCTCATCCATCCAGGCAAATTTCCGCTCATTGTTACCTACTATCATTGGGAACCAGGTATGTCCAAATTCATGGTCAGTTACATCGAAAAGTTCCTGTCCATCACTTTTGGCACTGCAGAACACAATACCGGGATATTCCATGCCGCTCACGATTCCGCCCACATTGGTAGCTGCAGGGTAAGGAAACTCAAAAAGCGTTTTGGAATAAAACTCCATGGAGTGTTTGGTGTATTCTGTTGACCTTCCCCATGCGGCTTCTCCACCGTTTTCAGCGGGATAAACCGATTGCACCAATATTGATTTGCCTGAAGGTAAAACAGCCCTGGCCGCATCCCAAACAAAAATATCAGACACCGCAAAAGCTACATCACGGGTATTTTCACATTTAAATTTCCAGGTATTTAAGCCTGATTTTTTATTATAAGTCTCATCTTTCCCCTGGTCTTCTTTACTGATTATCATCAAAGTTTTGTCAGATACAGAAGCAGTCCTGAGTTTGGCATAGACCCCTTTGGAGAGCACTTCCTGTGGGTTGATTAGCTCTCCTGTACCTACCACCACATGTTTGTAAGGCACAGTGATTTCGTACTCTGTATTGCCGTATTCCAGATAGAATTCGCCGGCCCCCAAATAAGGACTAGTGTTCCAACCTTCCAGGTCATCGTACACACACATGCGGGGATACCACTGGGCAATCTCAAAAATCTTTCCGTCTTTAGCATTGTAAATTCCGCAACGGTCTGAGCCATTAGGTGGAATCTTAAATTCAAAATCCATGGTGACCACGGCTTTTTCAGAAGTTTTAAGCGGACTGCTCAGAAAAATCTGCATTCTGGTATCACTGATAACGGTTTCTTTCAATACCGAAGCACCGGTTTTGCCTTTTTTAGCAGATTTAATGGCCTGTACATTATTGATACTGTAGCCACCTTCAAAGTTTTTAAGTCCATATCTACCCACCGTCATAGGGGTGGCTTTTGAGCCGCGAGATTCCTGAGTAAAGCGGTTTTGGTCAAGCTGTAACCATAGAAAATCAAGCTGATCGGGAGAATTGTTGATATAAGTAATCTCCACAGTTCCTTTTACGGTTTGATTTTCCGGGTCAAGGGCTGCTTTGATAGCATAATTCGCCTGATTTTGCCAATATTGTGGCCCTGGCCTCCCGGCAGCACTGCGATAAACGTTAGAAGGCTGAAAGTTTATCAATGGATCAAAAACATCGGTTGGATTATAAATCGAAGTTTTCTCCTGTGCCTTTGTTGTTATTGACAAAATAGAGAAAATTAATACTAAAACACGGGTTTTCATTTATTTATAGTTTATGATTTTGGTTTTTAAATCTCAGTGAATATTGCATGAAAAACAAAGTTCGGGATAAACACCTTATTTAAGCTGAAAAATGATAAAAATTTAATGTTTGGCGGTCGGCTACCAGCTTTAGGCATTAATCACTCGGCCCTCGCTCCTCACAACCCGGCACCCGGCACTCTTTAAGCTTTAGGATGCGACTTTTTATATACTTCCTTCAATTCGGCTATCGTATTGTGGGTATAAATCTGCGTAGCGGCGAGATTGGCATGACCCAACAGCTCTTTGATGGCGTTGAGGTCAGCACCATGGTTGAGCAGATGCGTAGCAAAAGTATGCCTCAGCACATGCGGCGACTTCTTCGAAATCGTGCTCACCAGCTCCAGATAGTGTTTGATTTTCCGCTGCACAAACACCGGATACAGCTGCTCATATTTATCGGTCAAAACCAAAAATTCATTGTTTACTCCCGCCTCCTCCAGCAGTTTGAGATAAATATCAATGCAGTCCATCACTTCCTTGTTGAGCGGAATCACCCTGTACTTATTTCTTTTGCCCAGCACGGTGATTTTCCGGCCAAAGCGGTCGTAATCTTTGGTCTTGAGGCCTATCAACTCAGCCAGACGCATGCCGGTGCCATAAAAAAGCTCCAGTAGCAGGCGGTCACGTTGTCCTTCAAAGTCTGGGGTGAATTCCACAAATTCAAAAAGGTTCTCCATGGCGTCTTCTTCCAGATACACCGGGAGTTTTTTGGCAGTTTTGAGGGCTCTGACCAGTGCCGTGGGGTCAGATTTTACTTTTTGATTTTTGAGTAAATATTTAAAAAATGCCCTGAGAGAGGCCATTTTGCGGTTTATGGAGCGGTTGTCGAGCTTTTGTTCCGACAGGCTCACTACCCACTCTCTGATGTCGGAGGCCTGGGCGTCTTGAATCAAAAGGCTGAGGTCGGGCGATAAAAATTGCTGAAACTGCTCCAAATCAGCCTTGTAGGCCGTGTGGGTGTGGGGGCTGAGCCTCCGCTCGTTTTTGATATGGGCTAAAAAAAAATCGACCAATTTTATTGGAAATGAAGTTTCGCAACAAAATTAGTCGAAATATGAGAGAAACAAAACAACTTAATCGTCGATATGACCGTAGGTTGTTTGCTTGTACGATGCTCTGATTACCTCAAATCTGCGTGAAACAGACTTTTTCTCGAAGGCCTGGCGTCTTCTAAGTTCTTTCAATACTCTCGTCTTTTCAAATTTCTTTTTGAAACGTTTCAGAGCTTTATCGATTGACTCGTTTTCTTTTACTTGAACATGTAGCATAATTTACACCTCCTTTCTTTTTTTTCGGACTGCAAAGGTAAGGAGTTTTTTTAAAAAATTACACCTTAAGTTTAATTATTTTTATACGTTAAATAATTAGTGATTCAAAAAAATCATTGTAACTGTCCCAAACTTTATCTATTTGTTGTTTTACTTCTCCGGTGATCATTATGTGTTAATCAAATGATATGGTTTGAGATAGTTCAATTTTATCCAATAAATATTCCAAAGACAATTGTGAAAATCTAAATCGGTTATTAGACATTTTTAATAATTCATAAAGTCGCTCTGAATCAAAAGATAAATCTTTATATTTTTTTACAAATTGTTCCTTTTCCATCTCAAAGTCATTGTAATAAAGCCTCTCACCTAGATAATTGGCATATAGACTGTAAAAATACCACTCATTTACATTAATAATATTTGGAATTTTTCCTTGATATAGATTTAATTTAACGACGGTTAATTTTTTATTTAGAGCTAATAATTCAGAGTAATCAAAAACCTTATTTCTTATTTTTCGGTATTCCTCTTCCTTCTCTACTTTTAAATAAACCAATAACAACAATAATGAAGGGAGCATATATTGGTTAATATTAAATAAATACATCACTATTCTGACTTGTGACATCAATCTATTTATTTGTCTTAAATTCAGGTTTTTTTCTTCAAAAAATAGATTTGTGAAAGTTTCAAAATATTCATTATCATGTTGCAGGTCAGGAATATTCATCCTTTGCCCTTTTAAAGCTTTTTCAAACTCAAGTTCTTTATAAATAATTGAAATAAACGATTTAAGTTTAGGAATAGGAAGCGAGAATTCCAAATCAATAAATCGTTTCAAATACTCATTTCCATCAATATTATCACTCCCGTAAAAGCCTCGAACAGAATTTGCCAATTGCTCTTTGTCCACCGATAAAACAAAAACTATATTATTTACCGAAAATAAATGTTTTACAATTTCCAAAACTTCGACTGCAAATGTAGGTTTGCAGCGGTCTATTTCATCTATGAATACTACGATTGGTTTACCATTTCCCGAACTTAAAGCAAATTCTTGAAGGGCGATTTTGAAGCCTTTAACGGTTTCTTTTTGTTTCTTATATTCATCAATCAAGTTTTGAAATGGTTTTCCCATTTCCTCTCCTAATAAAGATGCTAGGTCTTCAAATCCTTCGTTTCCTAGGAGTTTTTTAGCTGCTATTTTAAACATAGCAGGTAAAGATTTTACAAAAATTCCTGTCCCTTTTTCTAACACGTTATCCAGCAGTTTTTTATCTGGATTTTCAATATCTTCGGTAATTTCACTAACAATCGAAACCAGGGCATTTTCAGAATAATCATCTTCCCAGGCATTGTAATAAACTACCTGAAAGCCTTCTTTTTTCAGCTTTTGCCTCCACCGGTTTACAAAAAAGGTTTTTCCATCGCCCCATCGGTTATTAAGAGCCATTACAAAGCCTGAAGGGTAGTTTTCAATAATCCGAGTAAGGTTATCGGCATATTTTTCCCTTTCGAGTTTACAATCCTCAAATGGATTTTCTGGATTTATTTTATTTTCAATGCTTCGGAGTGTTTTCATAATGCAAAAGTAGTTTTTTAATATTAGGTATTTTTTGTTTGGACAAAATTAGAAACTTCATTATTTTATTTTTCCCTCATTGTAAATTGTAATTCACAAAAACATCCTCAATTATATGATATAGTTTAAAAATTACTTACTAAAACTTAAAAGCTAAAATTAATAAATTTGTCTTATTAAAAGTGTCTTTTCAATTTTTCCATTAGTATTAAAAATGAGATTATTATAATTCAAGTACTTAAATTTATTCTTTGAAAATTCCACTTTATGTCCATTTTTTACCACTAAATCCCCAAAAGGAAATTTGATTTTTGTCACATCATTATTTTAAACTTAATTGATTGACAACATGAATCGTAGAATTTTCATTGGAACCGGTTTGGCTCTCAGCTCGGCTGCGGCTTTGGGCAAAAAACTTTCGGGCAAAGAACCCAAAAAAGGCTTTGTGGTAAAGGCGGGTAAGGACCGCTTTGAGCAACCCATCAAATATCGTGGTGTAAACCCCAACGACGTAAAAATCTCGGCCAAAGACTCCGGTGGGCAACTGACCGTGCTGGAATATGTCGGTTTTGAGAAAATCGGCCCGCCACTGCATGTACATTTTGATCAGGATGAAACCTTCTATGTGATCGAGGGCGAATATCTCTTTGAGCTTGATGGCGAGCGGTTTATGCTTTCGGCTGGCGACACGATTTTTCTTCCCCGCCAAGTGCCACATACCTGGGTGCAGCTGAGCGATAAGGGCAAACTGGTGTATTTTCTGCAACCCTCCGGCCAAATGGAAGAGTTTTTCAAAAAAATGAACGCTCTGCAAGGGCCGCCTACCCCGGAGTTGATTCAGGAAATCCATCTGGCTCATGGCATGAAAGTGGTTGGCCCACCCATCGAACCTTAAGCCTTTTCTAAAAATCAAGATAGCCTAGTAACTTTACCCGAAAGCAAAGGGTCAATCATTTCAGAAAAAAAACCTATATTGAGCATTCAAAGCACCCGATGTTGGATTTGGAATCAAAAACTTAAAACAGGACGACATGCCGTTTTTCAATGACCTGAAACCCTGCCCTGCTTTGCAACCGTATGTTTGGAGGTATCGGTTTATACATTTTTCGTTTACCGATACCTCCCTGCCTCCGGCCAAGGCCTACCCTCCCCGCCCGGAGGTCACGCTGAGTTTTTACCCGCGTGATACCGAGCAGGTGAGCTATTCCGACGGTCGCTCGCCCGCACCTGTTCGGGCGGCCCTGATCGGGCAGCAAAGCGTAGTGAGCAACCGACTGGTGGGCAAAGAGTTTGTGTTGATTCAGGTGGTCTTCCAGCCCGGGGGACTGTTTCGGCTCATTGGCTTACCGGCCAGAGAGATTAACAACGAATACCTTGACGCTCAGGCGGTGTTGGGCAGCCAGCTGAGAGAAGTCAACGAAAAACTGATGAACACCGAACACTACCCTGACATGATACCGGTAGTGGAAGATTTTTTGATCAAACTCAGCCGAAAAACGCCCTATTCGCACCGCCCGATAGACAATTTCACGATGAAGATGGTCAATTGCCCCAATAATATTTCCCTCGATTGGATGGCACACGAATCCTGCCTGAGCCAGAAGCAGCTGGAAAGAAACTTCAGAGAGCGGGTGGGTGTAAATCCCAAATATTTCTGGCGGATTATACGGTTTGACCGGGCCTTTCGGCTAAAAAATGCCTGTCCTGACAAAGATTGGCTGAGTATCGCCCTCGAATGTGGGTATTATGATTATCAGCATCTGGTCAAAGACTACAAGGAATTTACCGGCATGAGTCCTGCGGCATTTTACTTTCGTGACACCCAATCACCTGAGCGGGCATTTGGGATAGTGGAAAAGTGAGAGAAGTTTGGAATTTCAATATTTTCCTTTTTTATCAAAAAACATACATAGCCAAATGGTTTGTAATTTGAGGCTATTTTATTAAAATTGCTTAATATTTGTAAAATTATTGAGAAAACGTCAATGACAGCCTATAAGTATCATACCAAGATTTCGAAGGAAGGGGCAATTTCAATCCCCTTAAATCCTGCACTTTATGACCAGGAGGTTGAAATTACTATTGTCTCTAAGAATTCAAGTAATCCAAAAAATAAAAAGGCTAAGGAGTTTGTGGAGAAGTGGGGAGGATTCTTAAAATTGCCTGAAAATGATGAAGCAAAATTTGAATATCTTTCTGAAAAATATAAATGAAATCCGTCCTCTTTGATACAAATATAATCCTCGACATTGCTTTAAAAAGAGAACCTTTTTTTCAGGATGCCATTAAGCTTTTTACTTTGATTGATGATCAAAAAATAGTGGGTTTTGTAACCGCTACAACTATAACGGACATTTATTATTTATCAAAAAAAGCCAACGGGCATGCAAAAACAATTCAGTTTATTGAGTCTTTGCTCAAGATCGTTGAAATAATCGGAGTTGATAAAACTACAATCCTAAAAGCGATTTCATTAAAAATCAAAGATTTTGAAGATGGAATACAAGTTTCTGCTACACTTCTGAACGATATTGAAGTAATCATTACCAGAAACGAAAAAGATTTTATTGGATCCAATGTAATTGTAAATACACCAAATGAATTCTTGAAAAATTATCAAAATTAAACCAAGATTTTTTTTAGATTTCATTTCCAAAATAATCCTACTTCATTTCCCCCAACCACTCTTTTGCGATTATTCTCGCAGCCTCCACAGCTGGTTTTCCGGCTCTGAAGCACAGTTTCCAGAAATTGTCTTTAGATTCCAGTTCCGGGTTTACAAAAACCTTATGGCCATATTGTTCTTTGAGTTTGGCGGAAAAATCAATGTCAGCACTACGATCGAGAAATTCCTCCAGCTTTTCTTTGAGCAACGCATCGGGATTTTTGATTGCATTCCATCGCTCCAGATCGGCCTGATACTGAGCGGCTTTTAGTTTGTATTCCTCTTCATAAGCCTGTTTCTGAAAAGTCTCCATTTCTTTTATCTGCTTCTTAAACTCCGGATTATTGAGTTGTTCTTTTAATTGCTTTTGTATTTTTAGAGTACTTTCCAAAATCTCCTGAAGCTGCTTTTTCGTGGCAGCATCTTTGGTTTCGGCAATCTGCTTTCTCAGAGCCTTTTCTCCTTCCAGGGCATTTCTTTCGGCATCTTTCTCCTGGTTTTCTCTATCTAGTTTTTCTCTGGCCAGGCGTTGTTCAGGGGTTTCAGGTTTTTCAGGTTTCTGTTCTTTCCACCAAGTGGCATAGCGGGTTTTAAAATCTTCAGTTTTGTAATATTTCCTGAAATATTCTCCCAATAGTTTTATTACCCGTACTCTTTGGTCACCGGCGATTTTCGCAGCCCCTTGAGGAAAACCCATGCTCCCATTTGTTACAGAATTGAAAAAATAGGTCTGGCCTTCGGAGGCATTGATTCCAAATTCCTGAAATACATCGCCTGCCAACATCGGAATGGCCATCAAGAAAAATATTGCCTTTTTCATTTTATAATACCATTGATTGTCAGATTGTTGAATTTGAAAAACATTATAAAAATAACGATATTTTTTCAACAAACTCCAAACAAAATTGTATTTAATTCTGAAGATGATTAAACATCAGATTTTCCATCAACCGACCATCAATAATCTCTTGGATGATATCTATTAAAGGTATTAATTTGAATAAATATGGAATTGAAAGAAGAGTTTCAATTACCTGATTATCATATTTTTATAATATTCTATCTAGTAAAAGAAAAATGAAAACCATCGTGTTGTTTTTTTCCCACAATGGCAGCAACAAATACCTTGCAGAAAAAATCGCCAAAGATTTAGATTGCCAGATCGAAGAAATTATACCCAAACTCAACAGTCATTTATTGATGCTTATGGGTATAAATTTTGGAAATAAAGCCCTAAAAGCTAAGCTTGAAGATTATGAAAGGGTAATCCTGTGCGGCCCTATTTTTATGGGCAAATTTATTGTCCCTTTGAAGAATTTTGTAAAAAGTAATCTTGATAAAATCAAATCATTAGTATTTGTGACTTGTTGTGGAAGCACTTTTGAGAAAAAAGATGAGAAATTCGGGTATAATCTGGTATTCAATGAAGTAAGGAATATTTTAGGGCAAAAATGCGTTCATTGTGAAGCCTTTCCCATCACTTTGGTATTACCTGATGAGCTTAAAAATGATGGTAAAACTTTCATGAAAACACATCTAACCGATGAAAATTTCAAAGGTGAAATTCAGAAGATTTATGATGATTTTATCGAAAAAATGAAGGTAGAGCTGGCAATCAATTAATTGCTGCTTTCGGAGTCCCATTACTCGTTTTTTTGGTAATTTTGCCCAAAATTCTCAAGAAATGAAATACGCCATCATTGACCTCGGCACCAATACCTTTCATCTGATGATTGTTGAAAACCAAAAGGTGCTTTTTAAAACATCGAAAGCTGCTAAAATCGGTATGGGAGGTATCAATGCGGGTGTGATTACTGAAGAGGGTATTCAGAGGGCATTGGGCGTGCTGGGAGAGTTTAAATCCAAAATAACCGAATTTGAAGTTGCTCCCGAAAACGTTCATGCTTTTGGTACCAGTGCCGTCAGAAATGCCGGAAATCAGGCCGAATTTCTGGAAAGAGTAAAAGCGGAAACAGGGATTGTGATTAATGTAATTGATGGAAAAGAAGAAGCTGAACTCATCTATCAGGGTGTAAAACAGGCGGTTACGATAGAGCGCCCTTCACTTATTGTGGATATTGGAGGTGGAAGTGTGGAGTTTATCATTTGTAATGCCGAAAAAGTGCTCTGGCTGCAATCATTCGAAATCGGTGGACAAAGACTTCTGGAGCGATTCATGAAAAAAGACCCGATTCCTACTTCCGAAATCAACCGTTTGGAGGAGTATTTAAGAGAGACACTTTTACCCCTGACCAATGCGGTTCATCAATATTCTCCTAAAATTTTGATAGGCTCATCTGGATCCTTCGACACCCTCAATGATATGTTTTTCTGGCGTAACCGGGGTGATTTTGCTCCCCATGAAATCCATGGCTTTGAATACCCGATTGAGGAATTTGCTCATGCTTATGAGCTCATCGTCTTTGCCAATCATGAAGAAAGGGCTAAAATCGGTGGAATGATTCCGCTCAGGGTCGATATGATGGTAGTGGCTACTATTCTGATTAAGTTTTTGTTGCAAACCTACCATATTGCCCAAATCAAAATCTCCAATTTTGCCCTGAAAGAAGGCGTAATGGCAAAAATAGAAAATGCATAATAACTACTTCTTCCTTAAACACTTAAGCATAGAGCTCGACAATTTATTGGTAGGTGCCCAGCTGGAGGTGTGTTTTAGTCAGGAGAAAGATGAGCTCGTGCTGGGCTTTACTAAAAACCAAAAAGAAACCTTTTTAAAAGCCACGCTTCGACCTGATTTCTCAAGTGTTACCGTCCTGGAAAGTTTTGGTCGGGCCCGCCGGAATTCCGTAAATCTTTGGGAAGAAATATATGGATTGGAGGTGCTGAAAATTGAGGTTTTTGAGCATGAAAGGGCATTTTATATCCAAATTCAAAATGATTACAAACTCGTTTTCAAGTTTTTCGGAAACAGGCCCAATCTTCTGGTTTACAAAAATGAGGCCCAGATATATCTTTTCAACAATGCCCTTTTGACAGATAAAAATCTGCTTTTAAATGATTTTGGAAAAAAGCCTGATTTCAGTCTAGATACTTTTATCCAAAACAACGGAAACATCAGAAAGACCTGGTTTACCTTAGGAAAAACTGCTACTGAAATCATTAAAAATCAATTAAATAATCAGAATTTAGAAGAAAGCTGGAATAAGGTAAATCGAATTATTACGAAATTTGAAAGCCCTGAATTTCACGTAGGTTTTCTGAATGAGAAACCAGTTTTAAGTCTGCTTGATTTTCCCGGAAAAATCAATACTTATGATTCGGCCATTTCGGCCATCAATGATTTTTATATTTTTTACCAAAAAGAAATTACTTTTTTCTCTGAAAAAGAAAAACTCAGAAAGCAGCTGGAAAAGGAAATTCTGAAAACCAAAAACTATAAAGAAAACACAGAAAATAAACTCCTTGCACTGCTTGATGCCACCTCGAAGGAGCAAATCGCCAATATTCTGATGGCTAACCTTCATCAGATTAATTCTGGGCAAGAAAGTGTAACGTTGGATGATTTCTACAATCAGCAAAAAATTAATATTAAACTCAAAAAAGAGCTTTCTCCTCAAAAAAATGCAGAGCATTTTTACCGAAAAAGTAAAAACGAAAAAATCGAAATTGAGACCATAGAAAGTAACATCAGAGCAGCCGAAAAAAAGATAGAATTATTTGAAAGTAAACTCATTACAATTGAAAGCATTACATCATTAAAAGAACTGAAGAATTTCCAAAAAGTAGAAATCAGAACTGAAACTACTAAAGAACAGGAGAGTCCGTTCAGAATTTTTAATTTTGAAAACTGGGAGATCTGGGTCGGAAAAAATGCCAAAAACAATGACTTGCTCACTCAAAAGCACGCTCAAAAAGAAGATTACTGGCTGCATGCCCGTGATACCCCGGGCTCACATGTAGTAATCAAAAATCCCAACAAAAAAGCCATTCCTGAATTCGTAGCTGAATATGCCGCCTCACTTGCGGCCTTTTATTCCAAAAGAAGTAATGAAACCGTGGTCCCGGTAATTTTTACGCAGAAAAAATATGTAAGAAAAGGCAAGGGAATGCCTGCTGGTCAGGTGATTGTGGATAAAGAAAAAGTGCTGATTGTCGCTCCCTATTCAGGTTGATTTTTGTAAAAATCTATTCTCAAAAAAACAATAAAAAACCTTAGAGAAATCCCAATTGACACCAAAAGTAGCTTTTTTTACATTTTTTTCAAGGCTATAAAGTCATTCTGTATTACCTTTGTGCTTCGATAATCAAATCGAAACCTCTCCCAATAAAATGCCTAAAGATTCTAGCATTAAGTCGGTCCTAATCATTGGTTCAGGACCTATTGTCATAGGACAAGCTTGTGAATTTGACTACTCCGGCTCTCAGGCCGCAAGATCTATCAAACAAGAAGGAATTGAAGTGTCACTCATCAATTCCAACCCGGCAACCATCATGACTGACCCCATGAATGCCGACTATGTGTATCTCAAGCCACTGGAAAAGAAATCAATTGTTGAAATCCTGAAAAAACACCAGGAAATGGGCCGCCCCATCACGCATGTGTTACCCACTATGGGTGGTCAAACAGCCCTCAACCTGGCCATTGACTGCGACAAAGCAGGTGTTTGGACCAAATATGGTGTAGGCATCATTGGTGTGGACATAAAGGCGATCGAGACTACTGAAGACAGGGAGCTTTTTCGTAAAAAAATGATAGAGCTGGGCGTGGGCGTTTGTAAAGGCCGCACAGCCAAGTCTTTTCTTGAAGGCAAGGAAATAGCCCAGGAAATAGGATTTCCGTTGGTTATTCGTCCTTCTTATACCCTTGGTGGTACCGGAGGTGGTTTTGTAAACACACCTGAAGAATTTGATGCGGCACTTAACCACGGATTGCACGCATCCCCGGTGCATGAGGTGCTCATTGAGCAATCCATTCTGGGTTGGAAAGAATATGAGCTTGAGCTTCTCCGTGACCACAATCAAAATATAGTGATCATTTGTACCATCGAGAACTTTGACCCGATGGGCGTACATACAGGGGACTCAATCACTGTAGCACCAGCCATGACTTTGCCTGATACCATCTATCAAAAGATGCGGGACATGGCCATCAAAATGATGAACGGAATCGGGCAGTTTGCCGGAGGATGTAACGTGCAGTTTTCATTACACCCCGACACCGACGAAATCATCGCCATCGAGATTAACCCTCGTGTAAGCCGTTCGTCGGCATTGGCATCTAAAGCGACCGGTTATCCTATTGCCAAGATTGCAGCAAAAATGGCCATCGGATATAACCTTGACGAATTGATGAACCCCATCACGGGCTCTACTTCGGCATTTTTTGAGCCGGCCATTGATTACGTTATCGTAAAAATTCCTCGCTGGAACTTTGATAAATTCCCGGGCAGTGACCGCAAACTAGGCCTTCAGATGAAGTCTGTGGGTGAAACCATGGGGATTGGCCGCAATTTCCAGGAGGCCCTTCAAAAAGCGGCTCAGTCTCTGGAAATTAAGAGAAATGGTATCGGAGCTGATGGTAAAGAGGAAAAAGATACCGAAAAACTTAAATATAGTCTTGAACACCCGAGCTGGAACCGCTTGTTCCATATACATGATGCTTTCAAGGCTGGGCTTTCGTTCAATACAATTCAGAAACTCACCAAAATCGACAAATGGTTTTTACGCCAAATCGAAGAAATGGTGCAGTTGGAAAATAAAATGGAGGCGTATTCCATTCAGGATGTACCTTATGAAAAATTGGTGCTCGCCAAAAAAATGGGCTTTGCCGACCGCCAGATTGCTCACATGCTGAGATGCAAAGAAAGCGAAGTGCATCAAAAACGCAATGACCTGAATATCAAGAGAGTATTTAAATGTGTGGATACCTGTTCTGCTGAATTTCCGGCTGAGACGCCCTATTTTTACTCGACTTTCAATACTTCATTCGAAAACCCTGACAATGAGTCGGTGGTAAGTGATAAAAAGAAAATAGTAGTTTTGGGTTCTGGTCCTAACCGTATCGGTCAGGGGATTGAATTTGATTATTCTTGTGTACACGGAGTGTTGGCAGCAAAGGAATGTGGTTATGAAACTATTATGATTAACTGTAATCCTGAAACTGTATCGACAGACCCGGACATTGCAGATAAACTATATTTTGAGCCTGTTTTCTGGGAAAATGTGTGGGATATTATTCAGCATGAAAAACCTGAAGGTGTGATTGTTCAGTTGGGAGGTCAAACTGCCCTTAAGATGTCAGAAAAACTCACCAAATACGGCATAAAAATCATAGGTACCAGCTACGAGGCCCTTGATTTGGCGGAAGATAGGGGAAGGTTTTCCAAAAAATTAGTCGAACTCGACATTCCTTATCCTAAATTCGACACTGTTCGTACAGCAGACCAGGCAGTAGAAGTATCGAAAGAGTTAGGTTTCCCGCTTCTGGTACGTCCTAGTTATGTTTTGGGTGGCCAAAGCATGAAAATCGTGATTAACGAAAACGAACTGGAGCAGCACGTTCTTAAGATTTTGAGCGATATTCCTGACAACAATATTCTTTTGGATCACTTCCTTGAAAATGCCATTGAAGCCGAAGCTGACGCCATCTGCGACGGTGAAAATGCTTACATCATTGGTATCATGGAACATATCGAACCTGCTGGAATTCACTCAGGCGATTCTTACGCATTGCTTCCGCCGTTTGATTTAAGTGAAAATGTAATCAAACAGATAGAAGAATATACCAAACGTATCGCTATCGCACTGGATACCAAAGGCTTAATCAACATACAGTTTGCAATTAAAGATGAAATAGTATACGTAATCGAAGCCAACCCAAGAGCATCGCGTACGGTGCCCTTTATCTGCAAAGCCTATCAGGAGCCTTACGTAAACTACGCCACCAAAGTGATGTTGGGAGCCAATAAAGTGACTGATTTTGATTTCAAACCGGTTCAAAAAGGATATGCTATCAAAATTCCGGTGTTTTCTTTCAATAAATTCCCGAATGTAAATAAAGAATTGGGACCTGAAATGAAGTCAACCGGTGAAGGCATTTATTTTATCGATGATCTGACCGACGATTTCTTTCTGCAAGTGTATTCTGAAAGGAATATGTATATGAGCAGGTAAGATAAATATTTAAAATAAGCCCTTCAGAAAATTGAGGGGTTTATTTTAGCTGATAAAATTTTGGCATATTTAATGCTGATTTTTATTTAAAAATAAAGAAAATCCCAAAATGAAATTATCTGAATATCCATTTTTAATATCAAAAAACTTTAGAGTACTTTTTTCCATACTCACTTTTCTATTCACATCCTGTGTCGGATCACACATAAAAGTTCCTGAAGAAAAACGATCAAATCTAAAAGAATTGGCGGTAGATTGGAGTGTAACCCGGGAAGTACCCATACAATATGCCGAGAGAATTGATGAAATGATGGAATATTCGATAAAAAAATTCAATAACAGTTTTTACCCGTACAAACTTCATAAAATTCAACCGGGAGAACAAAATTACATAAGCTTTAAATTTTGTGGTGGAAAAGTAACAGAGGCTCGAGAAAAAATATTGGGAGTTGGCATATCTCTGGTTGGTTTGTTGGTAGTCCCCACTCTTTTCAAAAAAATGTCCGGATCTGACATTCCAGTATTTTTTGCCTATTATCCAAAAGATGCCCTTTGCTTTAATGTTTCATTGTCTCCCAATTTAAAAGGAAACTATAATTCGAGTCGTAATTTCAGTACCGAAAGATGGTCAATTTTGATAGATAAAGAGAAAAATATTGATAAAATCACCTATAAAACTATTGATAAAATACATAAAATAATCAGTAGTTTATAATATACCATAGTCTGACAACCAATTCAATGTCCGCCACTTTCCGGTTTCAAAACTTCAAAATAGCGATTGTGTAAATAAATAAGGGATATACCAAATAAAACAGAGAAAACACCCATTACACCATTATAATATACCGGTGCCAGCAATGACATCCTGATAAAAATGGTAATCAAAACAAAAGCCGAATACCTGAAGATGTTAGCATAATGGATTTCATATCGCAATGAAATGAGCAAAAAAAGCATATCTGCAAAAATCATCATCAGGTAAAACAACTGAAAAGACTGCACAAAATGCCCGGAATGAAGCAAGTGAATAAGGTCACGAAAACCAATAAATATAAAACTAAGAAAAACCCCTGAAGCCAACACCTTTTTCAATCGAACAAATATCTCTTTATCACCGGGTTCCATCGTAATTTGGCGGTGTTTTTGAAATGCATAAAATATCAGAGTCAAGCCAAAAATAATGAGTGCCCCTGCCCCATCTGAGAACATTTTGAGGATTTCGGGTAAATTGTGTTGAAAATTTTCGTGAAAATTATAATGGGCAAACTCCTCAAAAGCAGACCTCAATAAAATTAAACTCAGAATTTCATATTGCTTACCGATACTATTGGCGATAGAATGCGGTATTACGAAAATTAAACCTAAAAGCTCAAAATAAAGCAGAAAATTGAAAGTGATGGTTATTCCGGAAAAATGGTTTACACTTTTCAGAAAAACAGGCAATATGCCGGGATTCAAATCATTGAATAAGGCTATAAGCTGACTAACCAAAAATACGATCACGAGCAAAGTGCTAAGCAGACGGTCAAAGTTTTTCCCCGACAACTTTTCTTCAAGCTTATTAAACATAAATTCAAACCAAAATGTTAATCTGTTCATTTTAAATTGATATCATTGGAAAAACAATCTATTATGAATATTAAATTTAGCTTATATAATTTTTAATTTCAATGAGTTAGAATATTTTTTCTTAGGAAGTATTTTCACAAACAGGAATATAATTTTAGATTTACTTTGTTTGAAAAATAATTTTAGCCTAAAAAGCTATGTCTATTTAATAAAACCAGCAATTCCTTAAAATATTCTGCTTTAAATAATCCAAAAATTTTCTCATTTCAACCTTCACTTTCCATTTTTCATAAAAGATATCCCTAATTTTGCAGAAAAAAAACGCTAGATGCCAATTGATTTTGCCAATATTCCATCACCGTGTTATGTATTGGAAGAAAAACTCCTCAGAAAAAATCTTGAACTTTTAAAATGGGTTCAGGAAGAATCCGGTGCGGAGATCATCCTTGCCCTTAAAGGCTTTTCGATGTACAAAACCTTCCCGATGGTAAAACAATATCTGGCTGGTGCTACGGCAAGTTCGCTCAATGAAGCCCGACTGATTTTTGAAGAAATGCAATGCCATGCCCATACCTATGCTCCGGCCTACAAACTCGAGGAATTTGGGGAAATAATGAGCTACAGCAGCCATATTACGTTTAATTCTATCAATCAATACAACCAATTCAAAGGTCAGGTACTGGCCTCTGACCGCAAGATTTCGATGGGTTTGAGAATTAATCCTCAATATGCCGAAGTAGAAACCGACATGTATAATCCTTGTATAGTGGGTTCCCGATTGGGAATTACACGGGATGCACTGGGTGAAACTTTACCAGAAGGCATTGAGGGCCTCCACTCGCATACCATGTGCGAAAACGACTCTTACACGCTCGAACGCACGCTGGTGCATATTGAGGAAAAATTTGGCGATTTGCTGCATCAGGTAAAATGGCTAAATCTGGGTGGCGGGCATCTGATGACCCGTCAGGGTTATGACCATCAACATTTGATTGGCATCATAAAAAGACTCAAAAAAACTTATAATATTGAGATAATTCTCGAACCGGGATCTGCCATAGCATGGCAAACCGGCTATTTGAGAAGTAAAGTACTCGACATTGTCGATGCTCAGGGCGTAGATGTGGCGATTTTGGATGTTTCATTTGCGGCCCATATGCCTGATACGCTGGAGATGCCTTATAAACCGAAAGTATGGGGAGCAACTGAGCCCGAAAAAGGAAAACCTACCTACCGTCTGGGTGGAATGACCTGCCTCGCGGGTGATTTTATGAGCGGCTATTCTTTCGAAAAACCGCTTCAGATCGGCGATACGGTGATTTTTGATGATATGATTCACTATACGATGGTCAAAACTACCACTTTTAATGGTGTTGGCTTGCCCTCCATTGGTATCTGGCATGAAGATGATACTTTTGAACTGCTCAAATCTTTTGGTTATGAAACATTTAAAGACAAGATTTAAGCTTTCATGAAAAAGAAGGAAAAAATTGAGGCATTGATTGCTTATTTTCAGGAAAATATGCCTAACCCTGAAACCGAATTGCAGTATAATAATCCTTATGAATTACTGGTGGCGGTGATTCTTTCAGCTCAGTGTACCGACAAACGGGTAAACATGGTCACACCGGAGCTTTTCAAGCGATTTCCCAATGCACAGGCTCTCGCCAGAACCGACTCGGAGGAAGTTTTTGAATATATCAGAAGTATCTCTTACCCCAACAATAAAGCCAAACATCTGGTAGGTATGGCAAAAATATTGTCAGAAGATTTCCAAAATGAAGTTCCTGAAAAAATAGAAGACCTCACCAAAATGCCCGGCGTTGGCCGAAAAACCGCAAATGTAATCGCCTCTGTAATTCATAATCAGCCGACGATGGCTGTTGACACACATGTGTTTAGAGTCTCGCACCGGCTGGGATTGGTCAAAAGAACTGCCAAGACCCCGCTGGCGGTAGAAAAAGAACTGATAAAATACTTTTCTGATGACATTATCCCAAAAGCCCATCACTGGTTGATATTGCATGGCAGGTACACCTGTATGGCCCGTAATCCTCAATGTGAATCTTGTGGAATCAAAAATCTATGCGATTCTTATCCCAGAATTTTAAAGGAGGGCGTGTTGGAGAATGATAAAAAGTTACCATCAATTCATTGAAAATAACCTATCTTTTGTGGTCTAAAACCATATAAACTTTAAAACCAATCAGAAAACATATAACCGGAAAAAGGGTGTATAAAAATGCCGACAGAAAATAATTTTCATAGTAATAATCCCATGACAATTTATAGCACAAAGCCAAAATCGCCGGATATCCGATGAAGCCGAAAAGCATTGTAAACAAAAATATTGGGTTCGAGTTTTTGTATTTATTTAAAAAATAAAAAAACTTACCATTTGAAAAAAACCAAAGATAGAGTGTGATAGACCCTGCTAATTGTATAAAAAGATTGGCATAAAATAGCATAACAATATAATTCCTGAACTAAATTATACTAAATCAGTGCCACAATCCAATATTTTTATTTAGATTCGATAAGTGGCAACAAACTCAAAATATCTGGTAATGAAACTACGAGGCAAGTTCTGAAATAGCCAAATAGCTCATTAATCCGGGGCCAAGGATTAAAGCTTGTTCATCAATATTAAAAGTAGGAGTATGAACTCCGGAAACTATGCCTTTTGCCTCATTTCTGGTACCCAAACGATAGAAACAGGCATCAACTACCTGACTGTAGAAAGCAAAATCTTCTCCACCCATCCAAAGATCCAAATCTACTATATTTTCGATACCCACGTATTTTTCTGCAGCTAAACGAGTTCTGCGGGTCAATTCCGGTTGATTTTTAAGATAGGGATATCCTTTTTCAATCCAAAATTCGCAAGTTCCCCCCATTGATTCTGCCATTCCTTTTGCCATTTTTTCCATTTTTTCAAGTCCTTCTGCCCGCCATTGTTCGTCCATGCAGCGGTAGGTACCTTCAATATAAACCTCACCCGGAATTATATTGGTGGCTCCATCGGCCTGTACCTTTCCAAATGTAAGCACTGAAGGTGAGGCGGGGTTGCGATTGCGGCTGATGATTTGCTGCAAAGCAACAATAATATGTGATGCAATCAAGACCGGATCCACTGCCTGATGGGGTGCGGCACCGTGCCCTCCTTTTCCGATAACCCTCAAATAAATCTCGTCTGTACTGGCCATGTACATCCCTTCTCTGAATCCAATTTTACCAACGGGAATATTGGGGGCAACATGTTGCCCAAGAATACTATGCACTGCCGGATTCTCAAGCACACCCTCTTTTATCATGAGAGATGCCCCGCCCGGAGCTTTTTCCTCTGCTGGTTGAAATATAAGTTTTATCGTTCCCTCAAAATCCGATTTTAATTCATTTAATATTTTAGCAACCGTTAATAATGAAGCTGTATGAACATCGTGTCCACAGGCATGCATCACTCCCAGGTTTTTTGATTTGTAAGGTACTTCGTTCTGTTCTTCAATCGGAAGTGCGTCAATATCTGCCCGCAATGCAACAGTTTTTTTGCCGGGATTACTTCCTTCAATTAAAACTACCAGACCATTTCCTGCGATGCCTTCAGTTACCTCCAGTCCAATTTCTCTAAGGGTTTTAGAAATATATTTGGCTGTATTTTCCTCCTGAAATGATAATTCCGGATGCTGATGCAGATGTCTTCTGTTTTTTACTGTAAAATCAAAAAAGTCTTTTGCCAGACATTTTATCTTTTGTTCTAATTCCATAAATGCCATATTTGCTTCAAAAATAGTGCTTTTACAGGCATTAACATCGATTTGATATTTTTTTTGAAATCTTTTGCAAAAATATCCTTAAAAGAAAATTCATAATTCACTCATAATTAACGCTTAAAAATAAGGTGAAATTTTTGGAATACTATTTGCGTTTATTCCAATAAAAACAAATTAGAAAATGCGAATTTTGATATTATTGGGGGTTATATTATTTTCAAATGTAAGTTTTGGCCAAACCAAAATCAATTGGATTACTATAGAAGAAGCCTACAGGAAAAACCAAATTACGCCTAAAAAAACTATTATAGATGTGTACACCGACTGGTGTGGCTGGTGTAAAGTAATGGATAAAAATACTTTTTCGAATCCGGAGGTTATCAAATATATTAATGCCAATTACTATGCTGTGAAGTTGGATGCCGAAGGAAAAAAAGATATCAAAATCGGAAATACCATTTATAAATACGATGAACAATACAAAGCCAACAAAGCTGCGATTGCCCTGCTAAACGGACAAATGAGTTATCCCAGTTTGGTATATCTTGACGAAAAATTCAATTTGATTCAACCCGTTGCAGGTTATCAGGATGCCAAAGCATTTCACCCGATTATCACCTATTTTGGTGGAAATTACCACAAAAAAGAGCAATTTGAAACCTATAAATCAGGTACTTACGCAAAGGCATACAAGGACATAAAACTCTGATTTACTAAAGGATATACTGACTTAAATCTTTGTTTTTGATTAAGTTAGCCAGTCTTTCTGAAACCAGCTCTTTGGTCACATTTATGGCTGTTCCTGCAGGTATCACCTCGGGTACATCAAAAAGTACATCGTTGAGCAATTGGCTCATGACGGTCTGTAGCCTTCTTGCTCCAATATTTTCCACTTCAGAGTTGGCTTGAAAAGCAAGTGAAGCCAATTCTCTGAGAGCTTCGTCTGTAAAATCCAGTTTTACGCCCTCGGCTTCAAGCATAGCGATGTATTGCTTGGTGAGTGCGTTTTTTGGGGTTTTGAGAATCTGGTAAAAGTTATCTTCGGTCAAAGATTCCAATTCGACTCTAATAGGAAATCTACCCTGAAGCTCGGGAATTAGATCCGAGGGTTTAGATACATGAAATGCTCCGGCAGCGATAAACAGAATGTGGTCTGTCTTAATACTTCCGTGTTTGGTGTTGACGGTGGAGCCTTCTACTATGGGAAGCAAATCACGCTGCACTCCTTCTCTACTTACATCGGGGCCTGATTTCCCACCACTTGAAGCAATTTTGTCGATTTCGTCTATAAAAATAATCCCCAGATTTTCTGCTTTCCAGATGGCTTCTTCCTTGACCTCATCCATATCTATGAGTTTGGCAGACTCTTCCTCCATCATGATTTTCCGAGCTT
>WBZP01002112.1_pt2 | contig 23062 bp, 23 predicted proteins | sample 5204301 | NCBI WGS metagenome assembly WBZP01 (sample SAMN12412401, study PRJNA552823) | activated sludge metagenome | isolation source: activated sludge from nitrification reactor of wastewater treatment plant... | place: USA: Pennsylvania | collected 2017 | reverse complement strand
GGTCTTGAGCGGGTCGAGCGTCTCCTGCTTGGCGTAGGCGACGACCAGGTCCTTGAGCTCGGTGGCCTGGGCGATCGGCCCGCTCGGAGCGGGTGGCGGTGCGGTCCAGGGTCGGGCTCGGGCTCCGAGGCCGGTGTCGGTGGTCGTGGGATCGGCCACGGCATCTCCTTGGGTCGCGCAATGTTGTAGCACCGCGGCGGGCGCGGCCGGTTCGTTCCGGTTCTCCGACCCGGCTCAGTCGCCGAGGGCCAGCTGGGCCCGCAGGACCTCCTCATGCTCCTCGAGAAGCACCGACAGCAGCTCCAGACGCTGCGCCGGTCCCTGTGCCCGCAGCACGTCCAGGCGGTCGAGGGCTCCGAGCGGCGACAGGACGCCCAGCTGGTAGGAGCGCTCGATGGGATCGTCGCTGAGCTCGATCGGCTCCGGCAACGAGGGGCCGCCCAGCTCGGAGCCGAGGGCGACGACCCGTCGCAGCGCGGCCAGGACCCTGAGCGCGTCGCGCTCGTCGGAGGGGCCCTGCGGGTCCGGATCCGGCCACCGCTCGGTGCGGGCGCGGGGGTAGGGGTCGTCGGCGAGCCACTCGCGCACCCGCAGGCGGTGCTCGCCGACGCACAGCAGCGCCCATCGACCGTCGGGTGACCGTTCGGCGTCGAGCACGCGGGCCGTGCAGCCGACCGTCGTGCGGACGTCGCCCCCGCCGACCTCGCTGCCCCGTTCGATGAGGACGACGCCGAACTCCGGTGGGTCACGGCGCAGCACGTCGTCGACCATGACCCGGTACCGGTCCTCGAAGACGTGCAGCGGCAGCAGCATGGTGGGCAGCAGCACCGAGGACAACGGGAACATCGCCATCTCGGTCGGGTCCGGTGCCATGGTCGTGTCCAGGGTCGGCGGGTGCGGGCCGGGTCCTCAGGTCGGGCTCGGCGGCAGCGGCGAGAGCTGCTCGGCCGGCGGGGCCTGGGGGTAGCTGAGCAGAGCCTGCAGCAGCTGTCCCGGCAGCGCCAGGTCCCCGGCCTGGATCCGGCGGCCGGCCGGGTTCTGCAGCGTGCTGAACGCCAGCGGCGTCCCGCTGTCGGTGGTCACCCAGCCCGACAGCGCGGTGACGTCGTTGAGGGTGCCGGTCTTGGCCGCCAACCGGCTGCGCAGCGGTTCGGATCCGAAGCGGTCGTCGAGCGTGCCGGGCCGGCCCGGACGGGCGAGTCCCGCGGCGAACGGGCCGTCGGTCCCCTCGGAGCTGATGACGGCGTCGAGCAGCTCGCAGGTGGCGCGGTTCTCGCGGCTGAGGCCCGACCCGTCGTGCAGGACCAGACCGTCGACCGGCAGCCCGCGGGCGGTCAGGTCCGACACGAGCACCTGGATGCCTCCCGCGGTCGATCCCTGGCTGCCGTCGTGGGCCGCGAGCTCCTTGAGCAGCATCTCGGCGGTGGTGTTGTCGGAGAAGGCGAGCATCTGGCCGACCAGCTCCGAGACCGGTCGCGACGGCACCGACGTCACCGGGACCGCGCCCGCGGGGGCGGGGCCGACGGCCGGGGCGCCGGCCACGGCGACGCCACGGTCGGCCAGCAGCCGGGTGAACACCTCGGCGGCGTGCGCGGCGGGATCGGGTGCCGGTCCGCCCTTGGCGCCGGCCGGGTCCACCGGGTCCTGGGTCCACGCGTCGTTGACCATCAGGGCACCGAGGTTGGAGGCGGTTCCATCCGCGATGTAGCGCTGGGGCCACGTCGGGATCCTGCGCTCGTCGTCGTATCGGCTGCCGTCGCCCCGCACCGATCCGTCGACCGAACGGACACCGGCGGCGACGACCTGGTCGGCCAGGGTCTCGAGCGAGGTGGTGGGCTCGGCCCCGTGGGTCATCCGCGTCGCGGCGGTGGTGGTGCTGAGCAGCGGGTCGCCGCCTCCGACCAGGTACAGGTCCCCTGCCACGCGTCCGGCCTGCGGTGCGGCCGCGGCGGCGACGGTGGTCTGCAGGGTCGTGTCGGCGCCCAGCACGTGCAACGCCGCGCTCGCGGTGAGCAGCTTGGTGTTGGACGCCGGGGCGAGCGGCGTCGTCGGGTTGGTCGCGGCCAGGTCGGTGCGGCCGTCGCTGACCACCACGCACGACGCGTCCGGGAAGCGGGCGACAACCGGATCGATCGCGGCCCGCACGGCGCGGGCCGCGACCGGCCGTCGCAGCAGATCGGGGCTGCGGCGAGCCGACAGGACCGGGGTGGCGAGTCGGAGCGCCGCGGGCGCACCGTGGGCGCGCTCGGCTCCGCCCGACCCCAGCACCGCGGCAGCCAGGCAGCCGGCACCGAGCACGGCGAGGACCGCCGCGGCCGAGAACCAGCGTCGGCGACGCCGACGCCGCGCCGCGGGCGCGACCGGCACGGGCGCCGCACGCTCCGGGTCGAGGGCGGGGACCGGGCCCCGATCGATCGTCGTCCGGTCCCCGGAGGATCCGACCGGGGCTCCGAGCACCCGCACCGACGCATCGGGTCCGACCCGTGACGCCGGGTCGTGGGTCAGCACCGGTGGTTCGCCCCGCAGCGGTTCGGGGGGAAGCGGCTCGCTCACGGGGTGCCGGCCCCACGGCGGGCCAGGTGACGGCTTCGGCGCCAGAGGCGGCCGAGCGCGGTGACGGCCCGATCGGCGGACGGGTAGCACACCCGCCCGGTGGCACGGACGGTCGCCGGTCCCGGGTTGTCGGGGAAGGCGACGGCCAGCTCGGTCGCGGTGAGGATCGGCTTGCCGGTCGCCACCGACACGTCGTGGGCGGCCTGGGCGAAGCGGGCGTCCTGACGCTCGTGGTAGGCGACGATCCGCTCGATGCCGTGGTCGGGGTGGAACCCCCCGTCGCGCAGCATCCTGGCCTGGTTGGACTGGATCCCGAGGCCCAGGTAGATCACGGCGTCGACGTCGGGGTGCCCGGCGACCAACTCGAGAACCTGCGGGATGGTGTCGCGGGTCTCGCCGCCGGCCAGGTCGATCGGGTTGTTGCGGCTCCAGCGAGGGGGAAGGAGGGTGTCGATCCGCTCCCGCAGGTCGTCGGGCAGCGTGGCCAGCTCCAGGTCGCGATGCGCGGTGATCGCGTCCGCGGTCACCACCCCCCACCCGCCGGCGGTGGTCAGCACGACGACCCGGTTGCCGGCGGGCAGCGGCTGGGTCGCGAACGTCGCCGCGGCCTCGAAGGCCTCCTCGACGGTGGCGGCCCGGATGACGCCGGCCTGGCGGCACAACCCGTCGAAGGTGCGGTCGTCGGTGGCGAGCGATCCGGTGTGGCTGGCGGCGGCCCGCGCTCCCCCGGCGGTCGCACCGCCCTTGAGCACCACGGTGGGTTGGCGTGCCGCCACCTCGGTCAGCGCGGCGGCGACGCCGGGGCCGTCGGAGACGCCCTCGATGTAGGCCAGTGCGACGTCGGTGGCGTCGTCGTCGGCGAAGAAGCGCAGGAAGTCGGCGACCGAGGTCGCGGCCGCGTTGCCGCACGACACGGCGCGGGAGATGCCGACACCGGTGGCGCAGGACCAGTTGAGGAAGCTGGACACGAAGTTGCCCGACTGGCTCGCCACCCCGATGCGGCCCGCCGGCGGGTACGGAGCCACGATCTGCGCGCACAGCTGCGACGGGGTCGACACCACGCCCTGGCCGTTGGGGCCGACGATCAGGATGCCGAGCTCGGCGCCGAGCGCGACCAGCTCGGCCTGCGCCCGTTGGCCCTCCTCGCCGGCCTCGCCGTAGCCCGCGGAGGCCAGGAACGCGGCCCGGATCCCCTTGGCGGCGGCGGTGCGCAGCAGCTCGACGTTGGCCGACGCCGGCGTGCACACGAAGATCAGATCCGCGGCCCCCTCGGGCAGCTCGTCGAGCGAGCGCAGCGTCGGATGTCCGAGCACCGGGGACCCGTCGCGGTTGGTGGCGAAGACCCGGCCGGCGTACCCGCTGGCGAGGATGTTGTGCAGGCACACGAACCCGAACTTGCCGGGGTGGGTGGAGGCGCCGGCGACCACCACTCCCGCAGGGTCGAACAGCGCTCGGAAGTCCTCCGGCTCGGGTGCCTTCGCCGCCGCGCTCACGATCGGACCTCCGCCGGCTCGAGGTGGGTACCCTCGGTCAGCTCGACCAGGGCGTCGACGGCGACGGCCCGACCGTCGGACACGATGAGGGGGTTGAGGTCCGCGGACACGAGCCCCGGCACCGCGGTGGCGGCGTCGGACAGGCCGACGAGCACGTCGACGACCGAGTCGCGCTCCAGCGCCGGCTCCCCCCGGAACTCGCCGAGCAGCGCCTGAGATCGCAGGTCGTCGATCATCTCCTCGGCGTCGATGCGCGAGATCGGCACCAGGCGGACCGTGACGTCGGCGACGGCCTCGGCCAGGACGCCGCCGATGCCGAGCAGGACCGTCGGGCCGAACTGCTCGTCGGTGGCGATGCCGGCGATCAGCTCGCGGTGGCCCCGCAGCATCGGGGCGATCAGCACCCCCGTGGCGCCGTCGTCGGGTCGGGCCGCGGCCAGCAGCTCGTCGGTGGCGGCGGCGACGGCGTCGGAGCCGCTCAACCCGAGGCGCACCAGACCCCTCTCGCTCTTGTGGGCGATGTTGGTGCCGCAGAGCTTTGCCGCCACCGGCACCCCCAGGGCGTCGGCCGCGGTCCGGGCGCCGAAGGCGTCGGTGACGAGGTGCTCGGGAGCGAAGGGGATCCCGAAGCGGGCCAGCAGCTCCTTGGAGTCGGACTCCGACAGGGTCCGGGTGCGGGCCGGGTCGGCGCCGGGGGGTCGGGGGTCAACCTGCGACATGGGGTCGAACCCTACGCGGCCCGCAGGTCGTGGTGCGGTCGTAGCATCGCCGTGATGACGCTCGTCGGTGCCGCCCTGAGCGAGCACCCGCTCGCCACCCACGCCGTCGGCGAGACCGTGGGCCGGCTGCTCGAGCTCGGAGGTCCCCGACCCGACGTCGTGACCATGTTCGCGACCGAGCCGCACCTCGGTTCACTCGACGACGTCGTCGGCGCCGTGCGCCACCTGCTCGAGCCCCGCGCATTGGTGGGTGCGTCGATGCAGTCGGTCCTGGCCGGCAGTCGGGAGGTGATGGACCACGCGGCGGTGTCGCTGATGGCGATCTGGTTCGGCGGAACCCGCGTCCGTCCGGTGCGCATCGACTCCCGGCCCGGTTCTGACGGCCCGGAGCTGAGGGGGCTGTCGGCGCTGGACGACGCCTCCGGGACGCTGGTCCTGCTGACCGACCCCTTCACGTTCCCGTCGGCCACCGCGGTGGGCGAGTTGGCGCGCCGGGCGCCCGCCCTGTCCGTGGTCGGCGGCGCAGCCTCCGCGGCGCGGCGTCCGGGTGGCAACCGGCTGGTGCTCGACGGGGCGCTCCACGACCACGGAGCGGTGGGGCTGTGGATCGACGACACGACGCCGTTGGCGACGGTGGTGTCCCAGGGCTGCACCCCGATCGGCGAGCCGTTCACCGTGACCTCGGCGGAGCGCACGATGGTGCGCGAGCTGGGCGGCCGTCCCGCCCTCGAGCGCCTCCTCGAGACCGTCGACGGCCTCGACGACGACGACCGCGCCCGGGCCGCGTCCGGCCTCCTGCTCGGACGGGTCGTCGACGAGATGCGCGAGACGTTCGGTCCGGGCGACTTCCTGGTGCGCGGCGTGCTCGGCGCGGACCGCGACGCCGGGGCTCTGGCGGTCGCGGACGAGATCCCCGTCGGAGCGACCGTGCAGTTCCAGGTGCGAGACGCTCCGGGGGCGACCCGGGACCTGGTCGACTCGCTCTCCCGGATCAGCGCCGCGGGGGCGTTGTGCCTGAGCGACGTCGCTCGCGGCTCGGAGCTGTTCGGAACCGTCGACCACGACGCGACCACCGTCACCGACGCCCTCGACGGCGCCCCGGTCGCCGGCGCGTTCTGCGCCGGGACCTACGGCCCGGTCGGCGGCCGCGTCGCTCTGCACGACTCGGCGGTGTCGATGCTGCTCGTCGATCCCCGACCCACCTGGGGGTGAGCCGCAGGGGCCGGATTAGACCCGCCCGGGACGATCGCTACGATTCGGCCCGACACCGACCGGACAGGACTCCCAATGTCGCAGCTCCCCTCCCCGATGGACCCCGCGCTCGAGCAGCGTGCGATCAACGTCATCCGTGGCCTGGCGATGGACGCCCCCGCCGCGGCCCGGAGCGGCCACCAGGGAACGGCCATGGCGCTCGCCCCGCTGGCGCACGTGCTGTGGACCCGGATCATGCGCTACGACGCGTCGGCGCCGCAGTGGGCCGACCGCGACCGGTTCATCCTCAGCTGCGGTCACGCCTCGATCCTTCAGTACGCGATGCTGCACCTGACCGGCTACGACGTGTCGATCGAGGACCTCGAGTCGTTCCGCCAGTGGGGGTCGCGCACGCCGGGGCACCCCGAGGTCGGCCACACCCCGGGCATCGAGGTCACCACCGGGCCGCTCGGCCAGGGCTTCGCCAACGGCGTCGGCATGGCGATCGCCGAGGCGTCGCTGCGGGAGCGCTTCGGCGTCGACGTCTGCGACCACCACATCTGGGCGATGGTCTCCGACGGCGACCTGTCCGAGGGCGTCAGCCACGAGGCCGCCTCGTTGGCCGGACACCTGGGCCTGGGCCGCCTGGTGTACGTCTACGACGACAACCACATCTCGATCGACGGCCCGACCGAGCTGGCGCTCTCGGACAACGCCGCGACCCGCTTCGACTCCTACGGCTGGCACGTGATCGAGCTGGGTGAGGCGGCCGAGGACCTCGACGCCCTGGAGCAGGCCCTGCTCGAGGCCCGTTCCGTCGAGGACCGGCCGTCGCTGGTCATCGTCCGCAGCCACATCGCCTACCCCTCACCGCGCCTCACCGACGACGCGTCCGCCCACGGCCTGGCGTTCGGCGCCGAGGACATCGCCGAGACCAAGTCGGTGATGGGGCTGCCCGACGAGCCGTTCTTCGTGCCCGACGACGTCCGGGACCTCTACCGCGCCGCGGGGGCGCGGGGCCGGGTGGCACGCGAGGATTGGGAGCAGCGCTCCCGCGCCGCCCTCGCGGGTCGGGAGGCCGACTGGGAGGCCTCGATCGGTTCTCGAGGGCTGCCGGGCTGGGCCGACGTCCTGCCCGCCTACACCGAGGCCGACTCCCCCGCCACCCGTGTGGCCAGCGGCGACTGCGTGGCTGCGCTGGCCGGGGTCGTCCCCGGACTGGTCGCCGGTGCCGCGGACCTGATCGGCAACACCGGCACCAAGCTCCCCGGCGCGGGGGTGCTGTCGGCGGCCGAGCCGGGCGGACGCCAGATCCACTTCGGCATCCGCGAGCACGCCATGGGCTCGATCATGGTCGGAGCCGCGCACCACGGCGGCGTGCTGCCCGCCGCGGGCACGTTCCTGGTGTTCAGCGACTACATGCGCCCCGCCGCGCGTCTGGCCGCGCTGTCGGGTGCCAAGTGCGTCTTCGTGTGGACCCACGACTCCGTCGGCGTCGGCGAGGACGGCCCCACCCACCAGCCGGTCGAACACGTGATGTCGTTGCGACTCATCCCCGACCTGACCGTCATCCGCCCGGCGGACGGCAACGAGACCGCCGCGGCGTGGCGGGTCGCCGTCGACGGCGACGGACCGGTCGCCCTGATCCTCAGCCGGCAGAACACCCCGGTGCTGCCGACGACGGCGACCCGGGCGGTCGACGGCGTGAGCCGTGGCGGCTACGTCATCGCCGACGCCGATGCCCCCGACGTGGTGCTGGTCGGCACCGGCACCGAGGTGGCCGTGGCCCTCGAGGCGGCGGGACTGCTGGCCGAGGACGGCCGCAAGGTCCAGGTCGTGTCGCTTCCCTGCTGGGACCGCTTCGACGCCCAGGACGAGGACTACCGGCGCTCGGTGCTGCCCCCGGGGGTGCCGACCGTGTCGGTCGAGGCCGGTGTCACCCTCGGCTGGGACCGCTACGCCGACGCGTCGGTCGGCATCGACCGCTTCGGGGCGTCCGCCCCCGGCGGCGTGGTGCTGCGCGAGCTGGGGATCACCCCCGAGCACGTGGCCGGCGTCGCCCGCCGACTCCTCGTCGGCTGAGCGAGCCCGACCCGCCCGCTTCCCGACCTGCCCGGCGGGCCGGCCGGGGTCGGGGGGTAGGTTGGCGCCATGGGACGCCTCCAGGACCTCCACTCCGAGCAGGGCCAGAGCCCGTGGCTCGACAACCTCAAGCGCAGCCTCCTCGTCGACGGCGGCATGCAGCGCTGGATCGACCGCGGCATCCGGGGTGTCACGTCCAACCCGTCGATCTTCCAGAAGGCGATCGAGTCGAGCGACGACTACACGGCGCAGCTCGCCGATCTGGTGCGGGCCGGTGCGTCGATCGAGGACGCCTACTGGAGCATGGTCACCGACGACGTGACCGCGGCGCTGGAGCTGTTCCGGCCGCTGTACGACGCGTCGGACGGCGGTGACGGCTACGTCTCGGTCGAGGTCGCGCCGTCGCTGGCGCGCGACACCGAGGCGACCGTCGAGATGACCCGGGAGCTGTGGCGTCGCATCGACCGGCCCAACCTCTTCGTCAAGATCCCCGCCACCGCCGAGGGCGTCCCCGCCATCCGGCAGGCGGTGTCGGAGGGGATCAACGTCAACGTGACGCTGATCTTCGGCCTGGACCGCTACGCCTCGGTCATCGAGGCCTTCATCGACGGCATCGACGCCGCGTCGGACGCCGGACTCGACGTCGGCCCGATCGCGTCGGTGGCCAGCTTCTTCATCAGCCGCGTCGACACCGAGGTCGACCGTCGCCTCGAGTCGGTCGGCACCGAGCAGGCCCTCGCCCTGCGGGGCCAGGCCGCCGTGGCCCAGGGTCAGCTCGCCGGGCAGATGGCACGCGACGCCTTCGCCGGTCCCCGCTGGGAGGCGCTGGCGGCCCGGGGTGCCCGGGTCCAGCGGCCGCTGTGGGCCTCGACGTCGACCAAGAACCCCGCCTACCCCGACACGCTCTACGTCGACCGCCTGATCGGCCCCGGCACGGTCAACACCATCCCCGAGGCCACCCTCGACGCGTTCGAGGACCACGGCACGCTCGCCCGCACGCTCGACGACGACGTCGAGGGCGCCCGGGCGACGTGGGCCGCGGTCGGCGAGCTGGTCGACCTGGACGACGTGTCGAAGGTCCTCGAGGTCGAAGGCGTCGCCGCCTTCGAGAAGAGCTTCGACGAGCTCCTCGGCGTCCTGACGACCCGGGCCGGCGACCTGGCCTGATCCCCGGCCTCCGCGTGCGGGAGCGACGCGTGGAGCGTCGGTTCCACACGCGGACACGGTTCCTGCGGGCGAGTGCGTTCGGAGTGAGTGCGTTCGGGAAATGAACGCACTAGGGTGGCCGGGATGGGACCCGCCGCCGACCTGGCACCTCCCCCCGCAGGAACCCGCTCGTCCCGCGCGGACAGGACGGACCCGGCCGGCTCGACCGAACTTGCGGACACGCCGGACCCGACGTGCTCGATCGCCAGGGCGCTCGGCATCGTCGGCGACCGCTGGACGATCCTGATCCTGCGCGACGCCTTCCGGGGCCTGCGTCGGTTCGACGAGCTTCAGCGGGACCTCGAGATCCCCCGGGCCGTGCTGTCGGACCGGCTGCGGAAGCTGGTCGACGCCGGCGTCCTGACCCGCCGCCGCTACCAGGACCACCCGCCCCGCGACGAGTACCGACTGACGTCGATGGGCCTCCAGCTCTCCCCCATCCTCGTGGCGCTCATGCAGTGGGGCGACCGGTGGCTCAGCGGCCCCGACGGCGCGCCGACCCTGCTGGTGCACGAGCCGTGCGGGACCGAGGTCGACCTGGGCTTCCACTGCTCGACATGCGGCACCGACTTCACCCCCACCGACATCGCGAGCCGGCCCGGGCCGGGTCGTGGGACCGGGGCGACCGGGGCGACCGCATGATGGAGGTGACAGGGGTGCCACTCGACGAGCTGATGGCGCAGGCCCGCCAGGTCCGCGACGCCACCACCGGGACCCGCATCACCTACTCGCCCAAGGTGTTCATACCGCTGACGATGCTGTGTCGGGACCGGTGCGGCTACTGCACCTTCGCCCAGCCCCCCGCCCGGCTCGACTCGCCGTTCCTCGAGCCCGACCAGGTGCTGCGCATCGCCCGCGCCGGCGCCCGTGCGGGGTGCCACGAAGCGCTGTTCACGCTGGGTGAGGCGCCCGAGGACCGCTACCCGGTCGCCGCGCAATGGCTGGCCGAGCGGGGATACGGGTCGACCGTCGACTACCTGGCGGCCATGGCCGAGCGGGTGCTGGACGAGACCGGCCTGCTCCCCCACGCCAACGCCGGGGCGCTCGGCGTCGAAGACCTGGCCCGTCTTCGAGCGGTCTCGCCGTCGCAGGGGATGATGGTCGAGTCGCTCAACGGCGATCTGGACGCCCACCGTGGCGCACCCGACAAGGACCCGGCCCGCCGCCTCGCCACACTCGAGGCCGCCGGCGAGCTCGCCATCCCGTTCACCACCGGGATCCTGGTCGGCATCGGCGAGTCACGACAGGACCGCATCGATGCACTCGAGGCCATCGCCGAGTCGCACCGCCGCCACGGTCACGTCCAGGAGGTGATCGTCCAGAACTTCCTGCCCAAGGCCGGCACCGCAATGCACCAGAGCCCGCCGTGCCCACCCGACGAGCACCTCGACGCCATCGCCCTGGCCCGACTCATCCTGCCCGCCGAGGTCCACGTCCAGGCCCCGCCGAACCTCTCCGACGACTTCGGGGTCCTGCTCGACGCCGGCATCGACGACTGGGGTGGCGTGTCGCCGTTGACCGCGGACCACGTCAACCCCGAACGGCCCTGGCCGGCGCTGGAGCGACTGCGAGAGGTGACCGAGGCGCGGGGCTTCGCCCTGGCCCCCCGCCTGACCGCGCACCCCGAGTTCGTCCGCGACCCCGACCGTTGGATCGACCCGGGCCTGCACTTCGCGGTGCTCGACCGCTCCGACGCCGAGGGGCTGGGCCGCGACGACCCCGGGGCGCAGTTCCCGCAGAAGGTCGAGTCGATCACGCCGGTCGGCGACGACGCCGAGGTCACCCTCCGCGGACCCGGGTCCACCCAGTGGTACTCGGGGGCGCCGGTCGCCCCGCCGCTGCTGGTCCCCGCCCCCCACGACGCCATCACCGGCGCGGTCGCCGAGGTGCTCGACGGCGTCCGGTCCGGCCAGGAGGTCGGCGAGGAGCAGATCCTCGCCCTCTTCTCCGCCCGCGGCCCCGAGGTCGCCGCCGTCGCTGCGGTCGCGGACGATCTGCGACGGGAGATCGTCGGCGACGAGGTCACCTTCGTCCGCAACCGCAACATCAACTACACGAACGTCTGCACGTTCAAGTGCCGGTTCTGCGGGTTCTCCAAGGGTCCGCTGAGCCTGAACCTGCGGGGCAACCCGTACCTGCTCACGCTCGACGACATCGCTGCCCGAGCCGCGGAGGCCGCCGAGCTGGGTGCGACCGAGGTCTGCCTCCAGGGCGGGATCCACCCCGACTTCGACGGCGACTACTACATCGAGGTGACCCGGGCGGTGAAGGCCGCGGCGCCCGACCTCCATGTCCACGGCTTCACCGCGCTCGAGGTGACCGAGGGTGCCCGCCGGCTCGGCGAACCCCTCGAGGAGTACCTGGGCCGTCTGCGCGACGCCGGGCTGCGGACCCTGCCGGGCACCGCGGCCGAGATCCTCGACGACGACGTCCGGGCGATCATCTGCCCCGACAAGATCGACACCCAGCAGTGGCTCGACGCCCACCGCAGCGCCCACCGGGTCGGGCTGAACTCGAACGTGACCATGATGTTCGGCTCCGTCGAGCACCCCCGAAGCTGGGCCCGGCACCTGTTGATCACCCGGGACCTGCAGCGTGAGACCGGCGGGTTCACCGAGTTCGTCGGCCTGCCGTTCGTGCACATGGCCGCCCCGCTCTACCTCCAGCACCGGGGGCGGAGAGGCCCGACGTTCCGCGAGGTGGTCCTGGTCCACGCCGTGGCCCGCATCACCTACCGGGAGCTGATCCCGCACGTGCAGGCGTCGTGGGTCAAGCTCGGTCTGGCCGGGGTCTCCCAGCTGCTGCAGGCCGGCGCGGATGACCTGGGCGGCACCCTCATGGACGAGAACATCAGCCGTGCGGCGGGGGCCGAGCACGGCACGATGGCCACCCCCGAGGACTTCCGTGCGCTGGTCGAGCCGCTCGGGCGGACCCTGGTGCAGCGCAGCACCCTCTACGGCCGGGTCCCCGCTCCGGCCCCCGCCTGAGTCGGACACGCGGCCGGTCCGGGCGCGAGCAGCGCGGTGACCGGCGTGGTCCCGGCGGTGACCGACTGGTCCGACGCTGTCGCCTGGCACGACGCGCCGGGCGGCTCGCCCCAGCGCAGGTGCAGCGGACCGGCGTACGCGGCGTCGATGACCGCGACGGTGGCCCGGGTGGTGCCGTCGGGCAGCACCTGGGTGAGCTCGGGCTCGCGCCGGGCGACGGTCTCGGCGCCGGCGAGAACGGCTGCGGTGTCGGGTGAGCGGCCGTCGCCCCCTCCGATCACCACCGCCCTCCGCCCGGTCTCGGGGGCCTGGACCTGGACCGGGATCTGGACGACCTTGCGTTCGCCGTAGGGGCCGACTCCGTCGCACGCGGTCACCTCGACCTGCACGGTGCGCGGCCCGCTCGAGGCGTACCGGAACGGCAGGTCGACCAACGCCGCAGCGCCGCCGCCGCGGGCGGTGCACGGAGGCCGGGCGGCGGTGCTGAGCGCCCGGGTGACGAGCGGGTCGCCGAAGTCGGCGCGGACGTCGACGGTGGCCGGGTCGGCCAGGTCGGGGTCGCTCCAGTTCACCCGGACCGTGACCGTCTCGCCGACCCGGGGTGCGCCGCCGCCGGGGGTCTGGACGATCTGGGCGGTGACCACCATCGGCTGGTTGGGTGCGGTCGTGGTGCTGGTCGTCGGGGGGACCGTGGTCACCGTCGGGGCCGCGGTCGTGCTCGACGGGACCGTCGTCGGGGCGACGGTGGTGAGGACCGGAACGGTGCTCGACGCGGTGACCGGGGTTGTGGTCGTCGTCGTGGGGTCCCGATCACCGTCGGCGACGAGCTCCTGGGGGTCCGGTCGCGGCCACGCCCACACCGCGATCCCGACCAGGACCACCGCAGCCGCCGCGCCCCAGACGGTGCGACGGCGACGGAGCCGCCGGGCGGCCCGCACGTCGACCATGTGGCGTGCCTTGTCCAGGTCGAGACCCGGAACGGCCAGTCCGGCCAGGACCTGGGCCCCCGGCGAGTCGGTCGCGGGTGTCTCGGCGACCGAACTGCTCACTGGTCCCCCAGGCGGGCGTCGAGAGGGCTCTCGACCTCGGCGGAGACCCGACGTCGATCCGACAGGCGTACGCCGATCCGGTCGAGGCCGGCGGTCACGGCCCGGTCGTCGAGCCCGAGCAGCGCTCCCACCTGACGGGGTGGCAGACCGCAACCCAGGCACAGCACCCCGATGCGCCGGTCCACGCGCCGAGCGCCGGCCAGCGCCTCCTGGAGCTCCCACAGGGCCAGGCCGTGGTCGTCCCACTCGGCGCCGACGCCGTCCTCGAGGAGATCGGCGGACAGCAGCCGGTCCGCACCCACCTCGGGCGGCAGCGCCACCCGGCCCGGATGGCCGATGATGCGGTCGAGGCACAGCTCGGCGGCCCAACCGACGGTCCGCTCCGCCGCCCGGTCGGTGTCGCCGAGGCGGTGGACCCGGGCCCGGCTCAGCGCTTCGACCGCGACCTCGTCCGCGATCGGTTCCGACGCGGATGAGGCGACGCCATCACGATCGAGCACCCGGCGGGCGAGTCCGACCACCGCGGGGTAGGTCCGGGCGAAGAGGCGGTCGAACTCGCTCGGGGCGCGTCCGGCCCCCGGGACCTCGACCGTCTGCGTGCTCACGGTCGCGGATTGTTCCACGGCGGCGTTGCCGAGGGTGTGATGGGCCAGGTGGCGTCGGGTCGGTACGGTTGGCCGGACCATGACCGAACGACGACCGCGCTACCGCACCGGCGACGACGACCTGGACCGTCGGATCGACGAGCTGATCGCGGATGCAGGGATCCAGGCCGACCAGGACCTGGCCTTCGAGCTGGTGACCTCGGTGCTGCGCATGGGTCGTGAGGGCCTGTCGCGGGGTGACCTCAAGATCGCCAACTCGACGCTGAAGGAGATGCGCTACGCGTTCCACGTGTTCGACCCCTACCGGTCGGTGCGGAAGCTGGCGATCTTCGGCTCGGCGCGCACCGGCATCGACGAGCCCGCCTACGCCGCGGCGCGCGACGTGGGTCGTGAGATCGCGGACGAGGGCTGGATGGTGATCACCGGCGGCGGTCCGGGGATCATGACCGCCGGCATCGAGGGGGCCGGGGCCGAGAACAGCTTCGCGGTCAACATCGTGCTGCCCTTCGAACCGGCCGGCGGCGGGGTGATGGTCAACGACGGCAAGGTCATCAACTTCAAGTACTTCTTCAATCGCAAGCTCACCTTCATGAAGGAGGCGTCCGCGTACGTCATGTTCCCCGGCGGGTACGGGACCATGGACGAGACCTTCGAGCTGCTGACGCTGCTGCAGACCGGTCGCGAGGTGCCGGCCCCGATCGTCCTGTTCGAGCCCCCGGGCGACGCCTACTGGCGCAGCTTCCGGCACTTCCTCGAGGTCGAGCTGCTCGACTCGGGACTGATCGCAGCGGAGGACCTCGACCTGTTCCACATCACCTCCGACGTGAGCGACGCGGTCGAGCACCTCACCGCGTTCTACCGGGTCTTCGACTCGATCCGCTACGTCGGCGGGCGCCTGGTGCTGCGTCTGAGCAAGGAGCTGACCGACGCACAGCTCGAGAAGCTCAACGACGAGTTCGCCGACATCGTGGCGTCGGGTCGCATCGAACGGGCCGAGGCCTCGCCGGCCGAAATCGCGGACGGGGACGCCGTCGACCGCCCCCGCATCCGGTTCCGGTTCATCGACAACTCCTACGCCCGCCTGCACGCGATGATCCGGCTGATCAACACGTTCTGAGCGCCGTGTCGGAGTGCTGGCCCCGGCCTCGTCCCGCTAGTCGAAGGCGGGGAGACCGTCGACGCTCACCGCGTTGCGATCCCGCCGGTACTGATCCAGCTCCGCGTCGGTGCGGCTCTCGGTCCAGCGCACCAGCCGGTCCCGTTCGCCGACGAACTCCATGAGCGGCACCGCGTAGCCGCAGGAGTCCGCGACCCGGATCACGTCGATGACCACGACGGCCCGGGCCCCGCGGTGCGGCCCGAACCGCTCCCGCCACGACTCCCACTCCGCGTCGTCGGGGGTGACGACCCGGCCGGTGCCGTGGCACCGCACGATGCGCGGCGGCCCGTCGAATGCGCACCACATCGCGGTGATGCGGCCGTTGTCGCGCAGGTGGGCCACCGTCTCGGCGCCGCTGCCGGTCAGGTCGAGATACGCGCAGCGGTGGCGGTCGACGACGGTGAACGTGTCGACCATGCCCTTGGGTGACAGGTTCACCAGTCCGGACGGGTCGCTGGGCGCGGTCGCGACGAACACGACGTGTTGACGTTCGATCCAGTCCCGCAGTCCGTCGTCGATCCCGTCGTGCACCGTGCCCATGGCGGGACGGTACCGCCGGGCACGGCTCAGGCGCCGTCGGATTCGGCGAGCAGGTGGGCGGCCTTGTCGACCGCCCGCCGGGCCCGGGTGAGTCGCCGTTCGTCGACCGGCAGCTCGTCGCCGCCTGCGTCGATCGACTCCCGCAGCCGGACGATCGCCAGATCGGCCAACTCCTCGGAGATCGCTTCGAGTCGGGTGCGGATGTCGTCGAACTCACCGGCCATGGGGGGTGATCTAGCACCCCCTGGTGACAGCGCGGCGCGCCGTGCTCGGTAGTGTCGCCCTCCGTGTCCGAACGCCGAGACCGTGACGAGACCCACAGCGAAGCCCACCCGCGCCAGTGGGTCAGCTTCGAACACGACGACGACACCTGGATGTTCGACGCCACGTTCCTGATGAGCCCGTACCGCTGCATCTTCAACGACGGCTGCAGGGGGGTGCTCGAGGAGGACGCCGAGCACCTCGGTCACGGCTGCTGCTCGTTCGGCGCGCACTTCGCCGACAAGGCCGACCGGGTGCGGGTCCGCAAGCTGATCGACCGACTCGACCGCGACCAGTGGCAGTTCCGGCGCGAGGCCAGGGCCGTCGGCGGGGCGATCGGGCGCAACGACGACGGCGACTGGGTGACCCGGGTCCACGACGGCGCCTGCATCCTGTTGAACCGCCCGGACTTCCACCGCGGGGCGGGCTGCGCCCTGCACGTGGCGGCGCTCGACGCCGGCGAACGGCCGATGGACTGGAAGCCCGAGGTGTGCTGGCAGGTCCCGCTCCGACTCGAGTACCACACCGACGAGGTCGGCCACACCACCCACACGCTGCGGGAGTGGCGACGGCGGGACTGGGGTGAGGGCGGACAGGAGTTCCACTGGTGGTGCACCGAGGAGCCCGAGGCGTTCACCGCCCACGAACCGCTCGTCACCACCTGTCGTGACGACATCGTCGGGCTGGTCGGCCAGGAGCGATACGAGCTGTTGCGCGCCGCGCTCGGCGTGGACGACGGGCCGGCGGCCGGTGTGACATGGCTCCCCCACCCGGCGGTGCGGCGTCGCTGAGAGAGTCGGCAGCTTCCTCAAGGGGCCGGTGAGCCGCGCCGAACCAACGGGTGTGACCGCGTTCTCAGCATCCGAACTCACCAAGGTGGCCGAGGCGGAGGGGATGATCTTCCCTCCCTACGTCGTCGACCAGCTGGTCGCCGCCCTCGACGCCGGCAAGCACGTGATCCTCACCGGGCCCCCGGGCACCGGCAAGACCACCTTGGCCTATCTGGCTGCCGAGCTGGGCCGGCACTCCATGTTGTGCACCGGCTACCAGCCGACCACCGCGACCTCGGAGTGGACGACCTTCGAGACGATCGGCGGACTCCAACCCACGCCCGAGGGGCTCATCTTCCGGCCCGGCCTCTTCGTCGAGGCGATCGAGACCGGCAAGTGGCTGGTCATCGACGAGTTGAACCGGTCGAACTTCGACCGGGCGTTCGGTCAGCTCTTCACCGTCCTGTCGGGCTCGGCGGTCGTGCTGCCGTTCCGGCGCAGCGGTCAGATCAAGCCGATCTCGCTCGTGCCCCACGGGGTGGAGCCGCCCGGTGAGACCGACCCGATCCGACTGCCGGCCAGCTGGCGGATCATCGCCACCATGAACGCGCTCGACAAGCACCTGCTGTTCGACATGTCCTACGCCCTGATGCGCCGCTTCGCGTTCATCGAGGTGACCACCCCACCGGACTGGGCCTACGAGAAGCTGCTGGAGGGCGACGGCGAGATCGTCAAGAAGCTGCTGCCGCTGCGTCAGCTCAACAACCTCGGCCCGGCGATCTACGTCGACGCCATGCGCTACGTCGCCCGTCGCAGCCGCGACGACATCAGCGAGTCCCGACTCCTGTTCGAGCTGTTCTACGCGTTCTTCCTGCCCCAGTTCGAGGGGATCGACGAGCACACCGCAGTGGCGCTGTACCGCACCGTGGCCAAGCCGCTCGATCCGCCCGAGCAGCAGGAGGCCCGACGGGTGATCGCCGAGCTGCTCGGCGAGGAACTGGTCGGCTGACGTGGAGCCCACCGGGGGCTCCGGCGCCACCGCCGAGCTCTGGGAGCGCCGTTCCTGGCGCTCCCCCGCCGTGGCCAGCGCCGCGGTCCTGACAGGGATCGCCGTGTCCGACCTCGCCGACGCGACCGCCCTGGCGCTGGCTGCGTCCGACGAGGCCCGTTCACTGCTCGACGGGATGGAGCTGCGCATCCGCACGCTGCCGACGACGGTCGCCACGTCGTCGGAGCGCTGCGTCAACTCCGTGCGCGGACCGATCATGTGGGCCGAGACGATCACCGCCCGGGCCAACGCTCTGGGCAACGACGACGTGTTCGTCTGCATGACGACCGCCCGCAGCTTCGACACGGTCGAGAACCAGCTGCTGGTCGAGGCGCTTGACTCGATCGCTGCGGCGTCCCGGGCGCTGCGCGGGCCGACCGCGGAGAGACTCGAGGCCGACGACGCTGAGCGGATCGCCGAGGTGGCAGCGGAGGCGGCCCGTTGGAGGGCCGAGGACCGGCTGGCCGGCGTGAAGCCCCACCGGTTGACCGGACGGGCGGCGGCACGGCTGCGCGGCGGTCACCGCCGGACCCGGATGGCTCCGATCCAGGCGGTTCGGGCGCGGGCCCGGGAGCCGTTCTGCGCCGAGGACGTCCAGGGGCTCGCCGACGACTGGACCGAGGTCCTGCACCGCACCGTCGTGCGGGTGCTCGACGCGGTCGACGGTCCGACGGTGCTCACGCTGAGCGACGGCGGCCTGTGGTGTCGGGCGCTCTCGTTCCGGCACCCCGCGTCGTCGGGGTCCGCTCCGGCCGGTCTGGCGTTGCGCGGGCGGCCGATCCTGCCGCCTCGGGGCGCGGTGGACGGAGCTCCCTGGGCGGACGAGCTGCCGAGCGACGGGATCCGGCTGACAGAGGACCTCGGACCGGATGAGATCCGGTCGGTCCTGGCTCAGTCCCGGTCGTCGTAGGGATCGTCGTCGTCGTAGGACGAGTCGCGGTCGTCAACGAGCGGGGGTCGATCCGATTCGAGATCGGTGAAGATGGCCTCGATGTCGAGGTCCGGGCCGCGCTTCATGGCGCGGGCCTCTTCGTAGCGGCGATGCCGACCCTTCTTCACAGAGCACTCCCCGTCATCAACGACCGGAGCCGTCAGTGTAGCGCGGCGGTCGTCCGGACCGGTCACACCCCCGACCGGTCGATAGGGTGTGTCGATGCCTGCCCCGACCCCGACGGAAGTCCCGTGGTGGCGGGGCGGAGTCGTCTACCAGGTGTACCCACGGAGCTTCGCTGACTCGAACGGCGACGGCGTCGGCGACCTGGTCGGCGCGGCCTCCCGCCTGGGCCACCTACGGGACCTGGGCGTCGACGCGGTGTGGTTCTCGCCGTTCTACCGCTCCCCCATGGCCGACTTCGGCTACGACATCGACGACCACTGCGACGTCGACCCGCTTTTCGGGGACCTCGGCGCGGCGGATCGGCTGATCGAGACCGCTCACCGCTCGGGACTGCGGGTCGTGTTGGACTTCGTTCCCGGCCACACCTCGGACCGTCACCCGTGGTTCGGCGAGTCCCGCTCCTCCCGCGGGAACCCCCGTCGCGACTGGTACGTGTGGCGCGACCCGGCTCCCGACGGTGGTCCGCCGACCGACTGGCGCGCCGCGTTCGGCGACTACCCGGCCTGGACGCTGGATCCGACGACCGGCCAGTACTACCTGCACCTGTTCCTGCCCGAACAACCCGACCTGGACTGGAACCACCCCGAGGTCGCGGCGGCGATGACCGACGTCCTGCGCTTCTGGAGCGATCGTGGCGTCGACGGCTTCCGCATCGACGTCGTGCACACCGTCGGCAAGCAGCTCGACGTCGACACGCCCGCCGAGCTCCGGGGGATCCCTGCCTGCGTGCTCGACCACGGTCCGGGGGTGCACCTGCGCCTCACCGAGCTGCGGTCGCGGACCGATGCGTTCCCGTCGCCGCCGGCGCTGATCGGTGAGACCTACGTGTTCGACCGCGAGCGGGTCGTCGACTTCCTGGGCCACGGCGACCAGCTGCACCTGGCGTTCAACATCCCGGCGCTGCACTCGCCGTGGGATGCCGCGGTGTGGCGCGACGAGATGGCGAGCGCGATCGACCTGTACGACCCGGTCGACGGATGGCCGTGCTGGGTGCTGTCGAACCACGACGTGCCGCGGCATCGCACCCGCTACGGCACCGAGGCCCGGGCCCGCGCCGCGGCGGTGCTGCTGCTCACCCAGCGGGGCACCCCGTTCCTGTACCAGGGCGAGGAGTTGGGCCTCGCCGACGCGGTGGTGGAGGGCGACCGGGTGGTCGACCCGGGCGGCCGGGACGGGTGCCGGGCCCCGATCCCGTGGGACGACTCCCCCGGCTGCGGCTGGCCGGCGGACCCGTGGCTGCCGTTCGCCCCCGACGCCGCCGCGCTCAGCGTCGCTCGCCAGAGCGGCGATCCCGCCTCGATGCTGGAGCACTACCGGCGGCTGCTGCGCCTGCGGCGGACCGAGCCGGTTCTGAGCGTCGGTCGCGTGGAGATCCTCGACGCCCCCGACGGGGTGCTCCGCTACCGGCGGTGGCTCGACGAACCTCCGGGAGGGGCCGCCGCCGAGCTCGAGGTCCTCGTCAACTTCACCGACGAGCCCGTCGAGGTACCCGGGGTGTCCGGTCGATGGGTCGGCGGCACCGCCCGACCCGGCGAGACCCCCGCTCCGGGCCAGGGGCTGGGCCCCGACGAAGCGCGCGTCGTGGACCCCCGAGGGTGACGCTCAGCCTCTTCGTCGTCGCCGCGCTCACGCTGCTCAGCTCGCTGATCGGTTCGGTCGTGGGCATCGGCGGAGCGACCCTGCTCGTCCCGGTGCTGCTCGCCCTCGGCGTGTCCCCCATCGACGCCGCCCCGATCGGGCTCATCTCGGTCGGAGCGTCGTCGCTGGCGGCCGGGGCCCGCCAGCTCGACGAGGGTCGGGTGCATCACCGGATCGGCCTGACCTTGGAGCTGTCGGCGTCAGCGGGAGCGGCCGCCGGAGCGCTGGTCTCCTCGAGCGTCGGCGAGGACGTCATGGCGCTGGTGCTGGCCGTCGCCGCCCTCGTCGGTGCGGTTGCGGCCGTGGCCCGCAAGGGGGTCCGCAACCTCCCCAGCGGCACCTTCGGGGCCGAAGAGGTCCCCGGTGAGTGGCCGGGCACGCTGGGAGGCCAGTACGTGCTCGACGGTCGGGTCGTGCCGTACCACGCCGAGCGGGTGCCAGCCGGTCTGGTGGCGGCGCTGGCGGCCGGGGTCGTGTCCGGCCTGTCCGGTGTGGGCGCCGGGTTCCTCAAGTCGCCGGCGATGAGCGAGATCATGCGGATCCCGGTCAAGGTGGCGGCGGCGACCACGACCTTCACCCTCGGCATCACGGCGACGACCGGACTCCTCGTCTACCTCCTGCGCGGCGACCTCGACCCCGAGGTCGGCAGCGCGGCCCTGGCCGGCGCGCTGATCGGCGGGATGCTCGGCGCCCGCCTCCAGACCGGGGCATCGCCGATGCTGCTGAGGCGCATCACCGCGGCGATCCTGGTCGCCATCGCCGTGCTCCTGATCGTGCGGACCCTGTGACCGGTACCGACCCGCCGATCCCCGATCCGCGATCCGGACGGTTCCAGCCGCTGATCGTGATGTCGCGCACCGCGGTCGGCCTCGCCCTGGTCCTGGCGGTGGTCGGGATGATGGTCGGCGGGACCATCGGCTCATCCGCGGCGACCGCGGCTGTCGCGGTCGTGCTGATCGCGCCTCTGGCCCGCGTTGTGTGGCTGGCGGCGCGGTGGTTCCGACGCGGGGATCCCCGCTACGGGGCGGTGGCGTGCGGCGTCCTCGCGGTCGTCGCCGGCGCTGCGGTGCTCGCCACGATCTAGCTGTTGCCGACGCCCCGGTCCTCGAGGACCAGGCCCTGGCGGCGGTCGAAGGCCAGGGCGGCCTCTCCGGCCAGCAACCGGCGGATCGGCTCCCCGACCAGCTCGGCGCGCCACCCCTGGGTGAGACGGGCGCCGGGGACCCCGCGCAGCAGGTCCTCCAGGTCCGAGCGGGTGGCGAGCATCGACGTCTCGAGCTCCAGCTCCCGTGACAGCTGGCTGACCCATGCCGAGATCAGCGGGACCGCCGGTCGGAGCTCGCCGGGCAGCTCGGGTGCGGTGGGTGCGGGAGTCCGCCGGGGCCGGGTGCCGGAAGCGGCTGCGATCACCGCCAGCAGCTCGTCGCCCATCCCGCCGCGGATGCTGCGACCGTCGATCCCGCGCAGGGACCGCAGCTCGTCGACCGAGCTCGGCGTCGCGCTCGCCACCGACACGACACCCAGGTCCGACAGGACGAACCGGGGTGTCTGGTCGGTCTCGATCGCCCGCTCCTCGCGCCAGCCGGCCACGGCCTGGGCCACAGCGAGGGTGCTGCCCCGGAGGTGGCGCAGCTCCTTGATGCGGCGCCAGGCGTCGTCGGGATCGCGGGGGCCGCGGGGCTCGGTCCGCAGCTCCTCGCAGGCGTCGAGAGCCCAGACGTCGCGCCCTCGGGCCTCGAGGCGGGACCACAGCGTGTCGAACAGCTCGAGCAAGTGGGCGACGTCGGACGCCGCGTAGTCGAGCTGGTTCGGCGTCAACGGTCGACGCAGCCAGTCGGTCAGCCGGTCGGCCTTGGGGGCCCGGACCTTCAGCTCCCGCTCCAGCAACGTGGCGAGCGACGGGCTGGTGTAGCCCAGGAACCCCGCCGCGATCTGCGTGTCGACGAGGCGGGCCGGGACGGTGCCGGTGCTGCGCTCGAGCACCTCCATGTCCTGACGGGCGGCGTGCATGACCGCGGTGGCGTCGCTGTCCAGGATCCGGGCGAAGGGCGCGAGGTCGACCTGCAGCGAGTCGACCAGCGCGACGCCGTGGCGGTCCGCGATCTGCACCAGGGCGACGTGCGGGAAGTAGGTGCGCTCCCGGTGGAACTCCGTGTCGATGGCGTAGCGGTCCTGACCGTCGAGGCGATCGAGGAGGTCGGCGAACGCCGCGTCGTCCTCGATCAGCGTGTAGTCGCCGGCGACCGCGTCGGACACGGGCGGCTGCGGTTCAGGCGTCCGGGCCGGAGTCGACGCCCCGACCGGAGTCGATCCAGGCCAGCGTCCCACCGGCGACGTTGACGGCGTCGACGCCCCTGCCCCTCAGGAGCTCGACGGCCTGGGCGCTGCGGGCGCCGCTGCGGCAGATCACGTAGACGGTGACGTCGGATGGGACTTCGTCGGCCCGGGTCTCGAGCTCGGGCAGCGGCAGCGGGACGACGCCGGGCACGCGGGCCTCGGCGAGCTCGTCGGGGTTGCGCACGTCGAGGACGAACGCTCCCGCTCCTCGGGCCTCGTCCAGCTGGTCGACGGTGATCTCGGGTACGGACACGTCGGCAACCTACCCGCTCGCCTGTCCCGGGGCGGGATCGGGGATCCGATCGAG
>WBZP01002156.1_pt1 | contig 23068 bp, 21 predicted proteins | sample 5204301 | NCBI WGS metagenome assembly WBZP01 (sample SAMN12412401, study PRJNA552823) | activated sludge metagenome | isolation source: activated sludge from nitrification reactor of wastewater treatment plant... | place: USA: Pennsylvania | collected 2017 | reverse complement strand
CTGGGTGAGATCGACGACGCCGGCATGGAGATCGAGATCGCAGTGCGCAAGTACGAGGTACCGCACCAGTTTTCCGCCGAGACCCTGGCGCATGCCGCGGCCTTGCCCGAAAAGCTCAGACCCGCGGACCGCCGGCACCGCGTCGACCTGGGCGACGTGGCGCTCGTCACCATCGATGGCGAAGACGCACGTGACTTCGACGATGCGGTCTACTGCGAACCCTACCAGCAGGGGCGCGGCAAGTCGGCCTTGCACGGCTGGCGCCTGGTCGTTGCCATCGCCGATGTCAGCCACTACGTGAAGCCTGGCGAGCCGCTGGACGAGGACGCCTACGAGCGGGCCACCTCGGTCTACTTCCCGCGCCGGGTGATACCGATGCTGCCCGAGAAGCTTTCCAACGGACTGTGCTCGCTGAACCCGGATGTCGAGCGTCTCGCCTTGGCCTGCGACATGGTCGTGGACACCGAGGGCAAGGTGCAGGCCTTCCAGTTCTACCCGGCACTGATCCGTTCCAACGCGCGGCTCACCTACACCGAGGTGGCGGCCATCCTGGCCAACACGCGTGGCCCCGAAGCGCTGCACAGGGCGGATCTGGTGCCGCACCTGCTGCATCTGCACGAGGTCTACCGGGCGCTGCTCAAGCAGCGTGCCGCGCGTGGTGCCGTGGACTTCGAGTCCACCGAAACGCAGATCCTGTGCGACGACAACGGCCGCATCGAGAAGATCGTGCCCCGCACGCGCAACGAAGCGCACCGCCTGATCGAAGAGGCCATGCTGGCGGCTAATGTCTGCGCCGCGGAGTTCATCGCATCGGCCGAACACCCGAGCCTGTACCGCGTCCACGAGGGCCCGACGCCGGAGAAGCGGCTGGCCTTGCAGAACCAGCTGAAGGCGCTGGGCCTGGGCATGCACTTGAGCGACGAACCCAAGCCGGCGGAGATCCAGGCCATCGCGCAGGCCGTCCAAGGTCGACCGGACGCGCTGCAGATCCACACCATGCTGCTGCGGTCGATGCAGCAGGCCATCTACACCTCCACCAACTCCGGCCACTTCGGCCTGGCCTTCGAGGCCTACGCCCACTTCACAAGCCCGATCCGCCGTTACCCGGATCTGCTCGTGCACCGCGTGATCAAGGCGCTGCTGGGTGGGCGACGCTACCACCTGATCGCCAGCGACAAGACACGCAAGCCGGAGCTGCGCAAGGGCGGCAAGGTGGCGCACCGCAACGCGAAGCCCCTGTCGCAGGAGCTGGAGTTGTGGGAAGCCGCGGGCGGCCACTGCAGTGCCAACGAGCGCCGCGCCGACGAGGCATCACGCGATGTGGAAGCCTGGCTCAAGTGCCGCTACATGCGTGAGCACCTGGGCGAGGAGTTCTCAGGGACGGTCAGCGCGGTGGCCGCGTTCGGGCTGTTCGTGACGCTCGATACGTTGTATGTCGAAGGCATGGTGCACATCACCGAGTTGGGCGGCGAGTACTACCGCTTCGATGAACTGCGCCAGGAGCTGCGCGGCGAACGCACGGGCATCCGCTATGTCGTGGGCACGCGCGTGCGGGTCCAGGTCAGCCGGGTCGACCTGGACGGCCGCAAGATCGACTTCCGCATGATGCGCGAGGCCGAACTGGAGCGACCGCAGCAGCGCGTCGACAAGTCGCGCGGGGCCACGGCGGTTGATGCGCTGAATGCCGTGCGCGAAGCGGACCGCATCGTCAAGGCCACGCTGCGCAGCAGCAGAAGCGGCCGCAGCGGCGCCGAAACCGCGCGCCGATCGCGCAAGCCGGCGGCCAAGCGCCCAGCCCCCAGGAGCCGAACCCGCTGAGGGCTGCAGCGGCTTCAGCGGGATGAGCGGTCCGACCGATCCAGGTCGTCCGCCACCGCCATCATGGCCTGCACCAGGTCGTTGGCCAGCAGCAGGCGAGGGGCCTGCCCAGGGCCGGCGGTGCAAGCATCGGCAGCCAGGCCATGCATCCAGACGGCCGCCGCGGCCACCCGCCAGGCGGCAAGGCCGGGCTCCTGGGCCCACCGACCGCCGGCCCATCCGGCCAGCACATCGCCCGTCCCCGCCGTAGACAGCGCAGCGCTGCCGGTCGGATTGATGCGGGGCAGTTCAGACGGTGCCGCGATCACGGTGCCCGACCCTTTGAGCACGACGGTGGCGCCCCATCGTTCGGCCAGGGAGCGGGCCGCACCCAGCCGATCCCGCTGCACCTCCGATGCAGAACTCCGCAGCAGGCGCGCCGCTTCAAGCGGATGTGGTGTCAGCAGGGAGGGCAAGCCGCGGCCGGTGCGCCGCTGCAGCAGGGTTGCCAGGGCCGGGTCGTCGGCAAGCGCATTCAGTGCGTCGGCATCGAGCACCAGGCGGCCGGCACTCGACAAGAGCACCGGCAGTGCCTCGCGCACGACCTCACCGCCGCCACAGCCGCAGACCACGGTGGTGGCGCCCAACGTCGATGCCGCGGATTGCCACCACAGGGGCCGCACCATCAGTTCCGCTCGTTGGCTATCCCAATTCGTGGCCCGCGTGTCCACTGGGCTGACGTAGACCCGCCCGGCACCGGCACCCAGCGCGGCACGCGCCGCCAGCCAGGCGGCACCGACCATGCCGGGTGCACCGCCAACGACAGCCACATCGCCGAAGCTGCCCTTGTGCGAAGCGTGACGTCGCGGCGCCTGGTGCGGGGCACCCGCGAGCCAGGCCGTGGGGTTGCCGGCATCCACGCCCAGCCGGTCCAGCCAGACCGTACCGGCATGGTCGCGGCCCATGCCTGTGTGGCAACCGGGCTTGAGGGTCAGCAGGGCCAAAGTGTGCCGTGCCCGCACGGTGGCAGGACCCAAAGGCATGCCGGTGTCAGGATGCAGACCCGAAGGCAGGTCCACGGCCAGCACGGGATCTGAACAAGCGTGCAGCCAACCGATCGCCTCGGCAAGCAGGCCTGCCGGCGCACGGCAGGTGCCCAGGCCCAGCAGGGCGTCGATGTGCAGATCGGCGTCAAGGGGCAATCCCGTCCACGCCTGAATCTGCACGCCGGCAGCCTGCGCCTCTTCAAGCGCCCTGGCGGCGTCCGGCGGCTGACGGGCCACGTCGCCGAGCAGGCTGACCTGCACACGACGCCCGGCGTCGTGAAGCCAGCGCGCGGCAACCAGCCCATCACCACCGTTGTTGCCGGGGCCTGCCCAGACCTGGATGCGCCCGGCATGTGGTGCCACCGCCAGTGCCAGCCGGGCGACAGCCAGCCCGGCGCTCGCCATCAGGCTGTAGGGTGGATGCTGAGCCAGTGCGGCCGTCTCGGCGGCTCGCGACGCTTGTGCGTCGTGCAAGGGCCAAGGCACCACCGTGCCGCTGATGCGCAGCACGCCGTGCGTCAATTCGCAGTCGGCAACGGCAAGGCCCATGTGGAGATTCTCCCGCGCCTCAGCTGCCAAGTCTTGCGCAGCGTCAGGCCGGCCCGAACGACGCGAGGCGCAGCCGGGCCAGACCCAGGCGCGAGATGTCCACCGCCGCGCGGCGGCCAATGCCCAGGTCGGCAAGCACGCAGGCCGAACCGCAGGCCGTCGTGACGCCGACGATGCCCGCGCCGATCACCGCGACCTGCACGGGGGCCGCCGGCTCTTCGCAATCGGAATGGGCGTGTCGTCGCGTGACCTGGCTCTGGCGCGGCGTGCTAAAATCATGCGGTTTGCCTCAGTTGGGTTCTGTTCGTCGCGATGGCGGTCTGGCTCCGGTCGCCGTGTCACGCAGTCCGCGAACCCGCACATGCCCTCAAGAGCGAGGCAGACAAATCGCGAACCCGACCGAACCAAGGTGTCGTGGCCATTGGTGGTGTTCCATGCGGGGCACGCCAGGGCCCACGATGAAGCGGCGGGATTCTAGACCCAACCTTTGGAGTTACCCATGTCCGTCTCCATGCGTGAAATGCTGGAAGCCGGTGTCCATTTCGGACACCAGACGCGCTTCTGGAACCCCAGGATGGCCCCGTACATCTACGGCCATCGCAACAAGATCCACATCATCAACCTCGAGAAGACGCAGCCGCTCTTCGAGGAAGCGATGAAGTTCATTCGCCAACTGGCCAGCCGCCGCGGCAACATTCTGATGATCGGCACCAAGCGTCAGGCACGCGAGGTCATCGCGCTGGAGGCCCAGCGCGCCGGCATGCCCTATGTCGACCAGCGCTGGCTGGGTGGCATGTTGACCAACTTCAAGACGGTCAAGGGTTCCTTGAAGAAGCTCAAGGACATGCAGGCCACCAAGGAGGCCGGCACCGACGCCATGATCAAGAAGGAAGCCCTGCTGTTCGATCGCGAGCTGGCCAAGCTCGAGAAGGACATCGGCGGCATCCAGGACATGGGTGCACTGCCCGACGCCATGTTCGTCATCGATGTGGGCTACCACAAGATCGCCGTGGCCGAGGCCAAGAAGCTGGGCATCCCGGTCATCGGCATCGTCGACACCAACCATTCGCCGCTGGGCATCGACTACGTCATCCCGGGCAACGACGACTCCGCCAAGGCGGTGGCCCTGTACGCCCGTGCCGTTGCCGACGCCGTGCTGGAAGGCAAGGCCAATGCCACGAATGAAGTGGTTCAGGCTGTGGCCGGTGGCGACGAGTTCGTCGAGGTCCGCGAAGGGGCCTGACCACGAGCCTGGCACCAGGGGGGGCCATCCGACCCTCTGGTGTCGCCCAGGCGCTGCGCAACCCCACGCAATCCTGCTGCCCGGCTTGCAGCCTGGCGGCTGTCCGTACCTGAAGGAGATTCCAATGCCCGCAATCACTGCAAGCATGGTGGCTGAACTGCGCGCCAAGACCGACGCGCCGATGATGGAGTGCAAGAAGGCCCTCACCGAGGCTGATGGCGACTTGAACCGCGCCGAGGAGATCCTGCGCGTCAAGCTGGGCAACAAGGCCAGCAAGGCGTCGTCGCGCATCGCGGCAGAAGGCGTGGTTGCCGCCAGCGTCTCCGGCACCACCGGTTCGCTGCTGGAGGTGAACTGCGAGACCGACTTCGTCACCAAGAACGACTCGTTCCTGGCCTTTGCCAGGGCTTGCGCGGCGCTGGTTGCTGAGCGCAATCCGGCGGACCTGGCGGCCTTGTCGGCGCTGCCGCTGTCACAGGAAGGCTTCGGCCCCACGGTCGAGGACGTGCGCAAGGGCTTGGTGGGCAAGATCGGCGAGAACATGTCGCTGCGCCGTTTCAAGCGTTATGCCGGCCGAGGTCAGCTGGCCAGCTACCTGCACGGCACGCGTATCGGGGTGATCGTCGAGTTCAGCGGCGATGACGTGGCCGCCAAGGACGTGGCCATGCACGTGGCCGCGATGAAGCCCAAGGCCTTGTCCACCGGCGAAGTCCCGGCCGAGCTGATCGAGGTCGAGCGCCGCATCGCGGCGGAGAAGGCCGCAGACAGCGGCAAGCCGGCCGACATCGTGGCCAAGATGGTCGAAGGCTCGGTGCAGAAGTTCCTCAAGGAGGTCTCCCTGCTCAACCAGCCCTTCGTCAAGAACGACAAGCAGACCGTGGAGCAGATGCTCAAGGAGAAGTCCACCCGCGTGGCCGGGTTCACGCTGTACGTGGTGGGCGAGGGCATCGAGAAGAAGGTCGGCGACTTTGCGGCCGAGGTTGCGGCCCAGGTCGCAGCGGCCAAGGGCCAGTGAGCTGAGCTGAGCCCAACCCCAGGGTGGGCTGCTGCAGCAAGCCCACCCTTACACTGTTCCCTTTCCAGCACGGGAGTCGATTCGATGCCGGCGTACAAGCGCATCCTGCTCAAGCTGTCGGGCGAGGCCCTGATGGGCGAAGATGCGTATGGCATCAACCGGGCGACCATCGTGCGCATGGTGCGCGAAGTGCAGGTCGTCACCCAGCTGGGCTGCGAGGTGGCCGTGGTCATCGGCGGCGGCAACATCTTTCGCGGCGTGGCCGGCGGCTCGGTGGGCATGGATCGGGCCACGGCCGACTACATGGGCATGCTTGCCACGGTGATGAACGCGCTGGCTCTGGCCGACACCATGCGTCAGGAGGGCATGACGGCGCGCGTCATGTCGGCCATCAGCATCGAGCAGGTGGTCGAGCCCTATGTGCGCCCCAAGGCGCTGCAGTACCTGGAAGAGGGCAAGGTGGTGGTCTTCGCCGCAGGCACCGGCAACCCCTTCTTCACCACCGACACCGCCGCTGCGCTGCGCGGGGCGGAGATCGGTGCGGAGATCGTCCTCAAGGCGACGAAGGTGGACGGTGTATACAGCACCGACCCCAAGAAGGACCCGACGGCGACGCGCTATGCCACGATCACCTTCGACGAAGCCATTTCGCGCAATCTGCAAGTGATGGACGCCACCGCCTTCGCGCTGTGTCGAGACCAGAAGCTGCCCATCAAGGTGTTCAGCATCAACAAGCCCAAAGCCCTGCAGCGGGTGGTGATGGGCGAGGACGAAGGCACCCTGGTGCACGTTTGAAGAAGGCCCCTCAACATGACTGCCTTGACCCTGGAAGCCATCAAGAAGACCGCCCACGACAAGATGGGCAAGTCGGTGGAGACGCTCAAGAACGAGCTCCACAAGATCCGCACCGGGCGCGCCCACCCGGGCCTGCTGGATCAGGTCCACGTGGACTACTACGGCTCCTCGGTGCCGATCAGCCAGGTGGCCAACGTCACGCTGCTGGATGCCCGCACGATCAGTGTCCAGCCCTGGGAGAAGGGCATGGGCTCGAAGATCGAAAAGGCGATCCGCGAATCGGATCTAGGGCTGAATCCCGCCTCGCAGGGTGACTTGTTGCGCGTGCCCATGCCGCCGCTGACCGAAGAGCGCCGCAAGGAGCTCACGAAGGTGGTTAGGCATACGGGCGAGGAGTGCAAGATCGCCGTGCGTGCGGTGCGGCGCGAGGCCAACGAGCACCTCAAGAAGATGCTCAAGGACAAGGAGGTGCCCGAAGACGAGGAGCGCCGCGCGCAGGACGAGGTGCAGCGCCTGACCGACCGCACGATTGCCGAGATCGATCGCCTTGTGCATGGCAAGGAAGCCGAGGTGATGGCCGTCTGAGTCGGCCATCTGCCAACGCCCCATGTCGGATCTTTCCATCCTGGACCAGGCCGGAGCCGCGGCCGCCCAGCACTCGCGTGCCGCGCCACGTCATGTCGCCATCGTGATGGACGGCAACGGCCGCTGGGCGCACCGGCGAGGGGTGCCGCGTTTCTTCGGCCACAAGCGAGGCGTGGATACGCTGGTCGATGCGGTGCACACCTTCGCCGAGCGTGGTGTCGAGTTCCTCACGGTGTTTGCCTTCTCGTCCGAGAACTGGAAGCGGCCCGACGAGGAAGTCACCGGGCTGATGAGCCTGGTGCTGGTGGCGGTGACCAAATACCTGCATCGGCTGGCGGCCGACGGCGTGCGCATTCGCGTCGTCGGCGATCGTGATGCGGTGTCAGAGAAATTGCGTCGAGCCTGTGCCTATGCCGAGCAGATCACCGAGAAGAACACCGGCATCACCTTGACCGTCGCCTTCAACTACGGCGGTCGGTGGGACATCGTGCAAGCCTGTCGCCGCGCCGTGGCCGCCGGAGTGCCGCCGGAGCAGATCGACGAAGCCTGGCTGTCCAGGAACATGGCCTTGTCCTTTGCGCCTGACCCCGATCTCTTCATCCGAACCGGGGGTGAGATGCGAATCAGCAACTTCATGCTCTGGCAGGCGGCCTATGCGGAGTTCCACTTCACCGAGTGCCTGTGGCCGGACTTCGGCGCAGCCGAGATCGACGCCGCGTTGCGCGCCTTCGCGCAGCGCGAGCGGCGATTTGGCGGTCTGCAGCCCTTGGCCGCTGCCTCGCCGGGCGGCTGACCACGATGCTGCGGCAGCGCGTCATCACCGCGCTCGTACTCGTTTCCATCCTGCTGGCCGCGTTGGCGGCCGGCAGTGCCTGGCCGTTTGCCCTGCTTACGCTGGTGCTGATTGCGGCGGCCGCATGGGAATGGGGACGCCTGAACCAGTCCGGCGGCGCCCTGGCGGTCGCCATGGGCCTGGCTCTGGCCCTTGCCGGCGCGCTTGCGCTGGGCGCAGGCTGGACGATCCAGGCGCCTGCGGCCATCTGGTGGTTTGCGCTGGCGCTGTGGATGACCTGTGGCTGGCTGGCCCTGCGCGCCGGGCCTGCGGCCTGGCCCGGCTTGCCGCGTGTCGCACGCTGGCTGGTCGGGCTGCTGGCGCTGTGGGCCGCCTGGCTGGCCGTGGCTCAGGCTCGCAACGTGGGCATCAACTTCCTGCTCTCTGTGCTGTGCCTGGTATGGATGGCCGACGTGGCGGCCTACTTTGGCGGCCGCGCCCTGGGGCGCCACAAGCTGGCCCCGTCGATCAGCCCGGGCAAGAGCTGGGAAGGTGTCTGGTCAGGCATGTTGGGTGTCCTGGTCCTAGCTGCCTTCTGGATCTGGCTGGACAGCCGCAGCGGTTTCGACGGCCCCAGCGTCTACACGCGGCTGTGGCTGTCGCTCGGTGGCCTGGGCATGGTGGTCGCGCTGCTGCTGCTGTGCGGCCTGAGCGTGGTGGGGGATCTGCTGGAGTCGCTGGTCAAGCGTGCCGCGGGCGCGAAGGACAGCAGCCGGCTGCTGCCCGGCCACGGTGGTGTGCTGGACCGCGTGGACGCGCTGGTGCCGGTGGTTCCCGCCGCGCTGGCGCTGATGACGCTGAACCCGACATGATGGCCAGACCCCAACGCCTGGCCATCCTGGGTTCGACCGGCTCGATCGGGACCAGCACATTGGATGTGGTGGCCCGCCATCCGGAGCGCTTCGAAGTCATCGGCCTGACCGCTTTCCAGCGTGTCGAGCTGTTGGTCCAGCAGTGCCAGCGCTTCCGGCCGCGTGTCGTCGTCGTGCCCAGCCAGGCGCGTGCCGCACAGGTGCGCGAAGGCCTCGCACGAGCCGGCCTGTCCACTGAGGTGCGCGTGGGCCAGGAAGCGCTGTGTGAACTGGCGCGCGATCCGGCGGTCGACAGCGTGATGGCCGCCATCGTCGGTGCGGCCGGTCTGCCGGCCTGCATGGCCGCGGCGCGGGCCGGCAAGCGTCTGCTGCTGGCCAACAAGGAAGCGCTGGTCGTGGGTGGAGCGCTTTTCATGCAGGCGGTGGCCGCCTCCGGCGCGATGCTGCTGCCCATCGACAGCGAGCATTCGGCCATCTTCCAGTGCCTGCCTGAGGACCGTCAGACCTGGTCCTCGCACATCGACCACATCGTGCTTACCGCCAGCGGTGGCCCCTTCCGCGAGAGTGCGCATGAGACGCTGCATGCGGTGACGCCGGCGCAGGCCGTGGCCCACCCGAACTGGGTCATGGGACGCAAGATCTCGGTCGATTCGGCCACCATGATGAACAAGGCGCTGGAGGTGATCGAGGCGCGGTGGTTGTTCGATCTGGCGCCCGAGCGCATCCGCGTCGTGATCCACCCCCAGAGCATCATCCATTCGATGGTCGTCTGCCGCGACGCCTCGGTGCTGGCGCAGCTGGGCACGCCCGACATGAAGGTGCCGATCGCCTACGGACTGTCGTTTCCGCAGCGCATCGAGTCCGGGGCGCCTGCGCTGGACCTGCTGAGCCTGCCTGCGCTGAGCTTTCAGGCGCCTGAACGTGCGCGTTTCCCGGGCCTGTTCCTGGCCTGGGATGCGCTGCGTGCGCCAGCCGGCACAACGGCGATCCTGAACGCTGCCAACGAGGTCGCGGTCGAAGCCTTTCTGGCCGGAACCATTCGCTTCACCGCGATTCACAGCGTCAATGCCCGTACGCTCGACCGATTGCAGCCCCGGCTGGGTTCTTCCCACTCGCTGGACGACCTGCTCGAACTTGATCACCGCGCACGCGGCGAGGCGCAACGCGTGATGCAGGAGCTGGCGACGTGATCACCACCGTGCTGGCCTTCCTGCTCACGCTGGGCCTGCTGATCGTTGTGCACGAGTACGGTCACTACCGCGTGGCCGTGGCCTGTGGCGTGAAGGTGCTGCGCTTTTCGGTGGGTTTCGGACGCGTCCTGTGGCGCCGCCAGCGTGGTCCCGACGGCACCGAGTTCGTCGTGTGCATGCTGCCGCTGGGCGGCTATGTGCGCATGCTGGACGAGCGCGAAGCACCGGTCGATGCCGCCCAGCTCGGCCGGGCCTTCAACCGGCAAAGCCTGGCCCGGCGCACGGCGATCGTGTCTGCCGGGCCACTGGCCAACCTGCTGCTGGCGGTGCTGCTGTATGCCGGAGCGCACTGGATCGGGTTGGACGAACCCAAGGCCGTGATCGGCCAGCCGCAGGCCGGCAGCGTGGCCGAGCGGGCCGGACTGCGTGCCGGCGATTGGGTGCGCTCGCTGTCCGGCGACGGCCAGACCTGGACCGATGTGCGTTCGGTGTCCGATCTGCGCTGGGAGATCACGCAAGCCGCGATGTCGCGCGCCGACCTCCAGTTGCAGGTCACCGACCGCGAAGGCCGCGCTTCGCGCACCCTGACGCTCGCGCTGTCTGGGGTGGATCCGCGTGAGGTCGACGCGCAGTTCGTGCGCAGGCTGGGTCTGGGCTCGCTGTACAGCGAGCCGGTGCTGGGCGAAGTCAAGGCCGGCGGCCCAGCTGCCGAGGCCGGCCTGCGCAAGGGCGACCGGGTCGTGGCGCTGGATGGTCAGCTCGTCGCGGATGCCCAGGTGCTGCGTGAGCGCATCCGTGCCGCCGTGCGGGACGGGCACAGCGTGCCGCAGCGGTGGCGGCTTGAGCGGGCCGGCCAGACGCTGGAAATCACTGTCACGCCGCGCCTGGTGCGCGAAGGTGAGACGTCCATCGCACGCATCGACGCATTCGTGGGCCAGCCGCCAGAGATGGTCAAGGTGCAGCATGGCCCGATCGAGGGACTGGTGCAGGGCCTGGTGCGCACGTGGGACGTGTCTATGCTGACCGTGCGCATGCTGGGCCGCATGCTGATCGGCGAGGCTTCCATCAAGAACCTCAGCGGGCCCATTACGATCGCCGACTATGCGGGCCAGTCCGTCAACCAGGGTCTGGCCTATTACCTGGCTTTCCTGGCGCTGGTCAGTGTCAGCCTGGGCGTGTTGAACCTGCTGCCGCTGCCCATGCTCGATGGCGGACACCTCATGTATTACATTTTCGAGGGCGTGACCGGACGACCAGTCTCTGAGCTCTGGCTGGCCCGCCTGCAGCGTGGCGGCATAGCGGTGCTGCTGTTGATGATGTCTGTCGCCCTGTTCAACGACGTGGCCCGTCTCTTGGGCCTGAACTGAAAGCTCATGCTCCCTGTTTCCCTGTTCGGGCCGCTCAGGCCAGTGGCCGCGTGCGTGGTCGTGGTCGCAACGGCCATGGTGGCCGCGCCGTCCTTTGCGGTGCAGCCTTTCGTGCTGAAGGACATCCGGGTCGAAGGCCTGCAGCGTTCGGACCCCGGCACCGTGTTCGCGGCGCTGCCGTTTCGCATCGGCGACACCTACACCGACGACAAGGGCGCGGCCGCGTTGCGCGCGCTGTTCGCCACGGGTCTCTTCAAGGACGTGCGCATCGAGATCGAAGGCCAGGTGGCGGTGGTCATCGTGGACGAGCGCTCCATCATCGCCAACGTCAGTTTCGTGGGCCTGAAGGAGTTCGACAAGGACCCGCTGATGAAGTCGCTGCGCGACTCAGGCATCGGTGAGGGTCTGCCCTTCGACCGCGCGCTGGTGGACAGAGCGGAACAGGAGATCAAGCGCCAATACCTCAGCCGCAGCCTCTACGGTGCCGAGGTCGTGACCACCATCACCCCCATCGAGCGCAACCGCGTCAACGTCACCTTCACGATGAGCGAAGGGGACGCCGCCCGCATCAAGGACATCCGCATCGTCGGCAGCAAGGTCTTCACCGAGTCCACGCTGCTGGACCTGCTGGAGCTGACCCCCACCGGCTGGTTCACCTGGTACAGCAAGACCGACCGCTATTCGCGCACCAAGCTCAATTCAGACCTCGAGAAGCTGCGCGCGCACTACATCAACCGCGGCTACCTCGAATTTGCCGTCGAATCGACACAGGTCACCATCTCGCCGGACAAGCAGACCATTTCGGTGGCCATCTCCATCAAGGAGGGCCAGCCCTATACCGTCACCTCGGTACGGCTGGAGGGTGAGTATCTGGGCAAGGAAGAGGAATTCCAGGCCCAGGTGCTGCTGCGCCCCGGGCAGCCCTACCGCGGTGATGCGGTCACCGAGACATCCCGCCGTTTCCAGGACCTGTTCGGGCTGTACGGCTATGCCTTTGCGCGCATCGAACCGCGTCCGGAGATCGACCGTGCCACGGGCCAGGTGGCCGTGGTCTTCACCGCCGAACCGCAACGCCGCGTCTACGTTCGACGCATCGAGGTGGCCGGCAACACGCGCACGCGGGATGAAGTCGTGCGGCGCGAGTTCCGCCAGTTGGAGTCGGCCTGGTACGACGGTGGCCTCATCAAGCTGTCCAAGGAGCGGGTCGATCGACTGGGGTACTTCAAGGACGTCGAGATCGAAACCAATGAAGTCGCGGGGGCGCCCGATCAGGTCGACCTGGTGGTCACCGTGACCGAAAAGCCGACCGGCAACCTGATGGTCGGCGCTGGCTACTCAAACGCCGAGAAGCTAACCTTCACGGCCCAGATCCGACAGGACAACGCCTTCGGCTCGGGCAAGAGCCTGGGAGTGGAGGTCAACACCAGCCGCTACAACCGGACGCTGGTGCTTAGCTCGGTCGACCCCTACTGGACTGTGGACGGCATCTCGATGGCGGTGGATGCGTTCTACCGCACCAGCCGACCGATCAACTTCCTGGGCGACAGCTACGACCTGCGCACGCCCGGTGCGTCGATCCGCTTCGGCGTGCCGTTCTCCGAATACGACACGGTTTTTGTCGGCCTGGGCTGGGAACGCACCGAACTTGGCACCAGCGTCGGCCTGCCGCTGGCCTGGTTGAACTACCGCGCCCTGTACGGCAACAAGTCCGATGCCTTTGCCGCCACGGTGGGCTGGGCGCGTGACGGCCGCGACAGCCTGCTCGTGCCGTCGGCCGGCCGCTACCAGCGTGTCTTCTTCGAGTGGAGCCTGGCCGGAGAGGTGCGCTACCTCAAGACCAACCTGCAGTACCAGGAGTACTGGCCCTTGCCCCTGCGCATGACGCTGGGCGTGAATGCCGAGGTCGGCATCGGCAAGGGCCTGGGCGGAAAACCATTTCCGGTGTTCAAGAACTTCTATGGTGGCGGCCTGGGTACCGTGCGGGCATTCGAGCAGGGTTCGCTGGGCGTGGTGGACCCCACCGGGGCCTACATCGGTGGCGCCCGCCGCTTCAACCTCAACGGCGAGTTGTACTTCCCGGTGCCCGGCACCGGCAGCGACCGCACGCTGCGCATCTTCGGCTTCACCGATGCCGGCAACGTCTGGCGCGAGGACGAGAAGGTCACCGCTTCGTCGCTGCGCGTCTCGGCCGGCCTGGGCCTGAGCTGGATCTCACCGGTTGGCCCCCTGAAGCTCAGCTGGGGCGTGCCTTTGCGCGTCCAGCGCAACGATAGAATCCAGCGTTTCCAATTCCAGATCGGGACTGCCTTCTGATGAAGACGTTCGCCACTCGCGCCCTTGCGGTTGTAGCCCTGGCCGTCGCGGCGGCCACGCCCCTGGCGGCCCAGGATCTGAAGATCGGTTACGTCAACAGCGAACGCGTGCTGCGCGAGGCACTGCCGGCCAAGGCGGCCCAGGCCAAGCTGGAGGCTGAATTCGGCAAGCGCGAGCGCGATCTCAACGAGGCGGCAACGCGCTTGAAGGCGGCTGCGGACAAGCTCGACAAGGACGCGCCCACGCTGGCCGAAACCGAGAAAAACCGTCGCCAGCGTGAACTGGTCGAGCAGGATCGCGACCTGCAGCGCAAGCGCCGCGAGTTCCAGGAAGACCTCAACCAGCGTCGCAATGAAGAACTGGCCAGCGTGGTCGAACGCGCCAACCGCGTGATCAAGCAGATCTTCGACGGCGAGAAGTACGACCTGATCCTGCAGGAGGTCATCTTCGCGAGCGGCCGCGTCGACATCACCGAGAAGGTGATCAAGGTCCTCAACACCGCGGGGCCCCCCGGCAAGTGAAACCCGCGCGCGACTTGGTGGTTCGCGCCCGCCTCGGAGACCTGGCCGCGCTGCTCGGCGGCGAACTGATCGGTGACGCCACTGCCGAGGTGACGCGCATCAGCGGCCTGGATGCGGCCGATGCCCACAGCATCAGCTTCCTGGCCCAGCCGCGCTACCTGTCGCAGCTGTCCGTTTCGTCCGCCGGCTGCGTGATCGTGGCGCCGGCGCTGCGGGATACTGCCGTGGCACGTGGTGCGACCATCGTCTGTGCCGATCCCTACCTGGCCTTCGCACGCTTGACACGATGGTGGGCGGCACGCATGCGGCCGCTTCCGCTGCCCGGCGTGCACACCAGCGCCGTGGTGGAGCCTGGTGCGTTGGTGCCGGCCAGCGCGTCGATCGGGCCCCTGGCCTACATCGCACGCGGTGCGCGCATCGGCGAGGCGGCGGTGATCGGCTCGCACTGTCATCTGGGCGAGGACTGCGGGGTCGGCGCCAACACCTGGCTCAAGCCCCGCGTCACGCTCAGCAGCGGCTGCTCGATCGGTGAGCGCGGGATTGTCCACAGTGGCGCCGTGATCGGGGCGGACGGCTTCGGCTTCGCGCCCGCACAGGGTCGTTGGGAGAAGATCGAACAACTCGGGGGCGTGCGCATCGGTGATGACGTGGAGATCGGCGCCAACACCTGCATCGATCGAGGTGCGCTGCAGGACACGGTGCTCGAAGACGGCGTCAAGCTCGACAATCTCGTGCAGATCGCTCACAACGTGCACATCGGCGCGCACTGCGCCTTTGCCGGTTGTTCGGGCGTGGCCGGCAGCACGCGCATCGGCCGCCACTGCACCTTCGGAGGCGCAGCGGTCATCCTGGGGCACCTGGAGATCGTCGACCACGTGCACGTCACCGCTGCCACGGTGATTTCGCGTTCGATCCGAAAGCCCGGCCAGTACAGTGGAGCCTTCCCCTTCGATGACAATGCGTCGTGGGAAAAGAACGCCGCCACCCTGCGGCAACTGCATGCCTTGCGCGAGCGGCTGCGCGTGCTGGAGAAGAAGATTTGATCACCATGGACATCCAACACATCCTGCGCAAGCTGCCGCACCGCTACCCGTTCCTGCTGGTGGACCGCGTGCTGGAGATTGAAAAGGGCGTGCGCATCAGGGCGTTGAAGAACGTCACCATCAACGAACCGTTCTTCTCCGGCCACTTCCCGGCCCGCCCGGTGATGCCTGGTGTGCTGATGCTCGAAGCCCTGGCCCAGGCCGCTGCCTTGCTGTCCTTCGCGTCGCTGGACAGCGACCCGCCCGAGGACATGGTGGTCTACTTTGCCGGCATCGACAACGCGCGCTTCAAGCGGCCGGTCGGCCCCGGCGATCAGCTGATCCTGGAGGCAACCATCGACCGTGCCAAGTCGGGCATCTATCGCTACAAGGCGCGCGCCACCGTGGACGGCGCGCTGGTCGTCGAGGCCGACCTGATGTGCACCATGCGAACGGTGGGCTGAAGGCCATGGCGCGGATCCATCCCAGCGCCATCATCGATCCGACGGCCGAACTGGGCGCCAGCGTGACCGTGGGGCCCTATGCGGTGATCGGCGCGGGTGTGCAGATCGGCGAAGGCAGCACGGTCGGCGCGCACTGCGTGATCGAAGGACCGACGGCGATCGGGCGTGACAACCGCATCTTCAGCCATGCCGCGCTGGGCGGTGCACCGCAGGACATGAAGTACGGTGGCGAGCCTACCGCCTTGCAGATCGGGGACCGCAACACGATCCGCGAGTTCTGCACCTTCAACCGGGGCACGGTGCAGGACTCCGGCACCACGCGCGTGGGCAACGACAACTGGGTGATGGCCTACGTGCATGTCGCGCACGACGTGCAACTGGGTGACCACACCATCCTGGCCAACAACGCCACGCTGGCCGGCCACGTGCAGGTGGGCGACTGGGCCATCATCGGCGGCCTGACCGGCGTGCACCAGTACTGCCATGTCGGTGCCCATGTCATGACGGGATTCCAGAGCCGGATCGCGCAGGACGTGCCACCGTTCATGCTGGTCGAGGGCAATCCCAGCGAAGTGCGTGGCTTCAACGCCGAGGGCCTGCGCCGGCGCGGCTTCTCGCGCGAGCGCATTGCGCAGGTCAAGCGGATGCATCGCCTCTTGTACCGCGACGGGCTCAAGCTCGACGCGGCACGCGCTGCGATCGCGGCAATGGCCGGTGGCGTCGAAGGCGACGATGCCGATGTCCGCCTGCTGCTGGACTTTCTGGCCGCATCGACACGCGGCATCGTTCGCTGACAGGGGCGCGGGTGCAGCTGTCGCTGGTCGCTGGCGAGGCCTCTGGCGACCTGCTGGCAGGTTTGCTGCTGGGCGGGCTGCGGCGGCGCTGGCCCGACCTGCGGGTCTCGGGCATCGGCGGGCCACGCATGGCCGAACAGGGTTTCGAGGCCTGGTGGTCCCACGAGAAGCTGGCGGTTCGTGGCTACGTCGAAGTGCTGCGCCACTACCGCGAAATCTCTGCCATCCGCGACGCGCTGGCCGCAAGATTGTTGCTGGAACGTCCTGCGGCCTTCATCGGTGTCGACGCGCCCGACTTCAACCTCGGCCTGGAGGCCCGCCTGAAGGCCGCCGGCGTCAAGACCGTCCACTTCATCTGCCCGTCCATCTGGGCCTGGCGCGGCGGCCGGGTGCGCAAGATGGCGCAGGCGGTGGACCATGTGCTGTGCCTGTTCCCGTTCGAACCGGCATTGCTGCAGGCGCATGGCGTGGCAGCGACCTATGTCGGGCACCCGCTGGCCGACGCGATTGCACTGCAGCCGCCGCGCGCGGCCTGCCGGACCCAGCTGGGCCTGAGCGAGAGCGACTCCGTGGTGGCCATCCTGCCCGGCAGCCGGCGCTCGGAGATCCAGTACATCGCACCGGCTTTCCTGCAGGCGGCGGCACTGCTGCACCGCCAGCGGCCGGGCCTGCGCTTCCTGCTGCCTGTGGCCGGTGCGCTGCGCGAGCAGCTGCAGATGCTGGCACAGCGCCACGCCCCGGCGGTACCTCTGCAATGGCTGCAGGGCCAGTCGCACGCGGCGCTGGCGGCCTGCGACGTGACGCTGATCGCCAGCGGCACGGCGACGCTGGAGGCGGCCTTGTTCAAGCGGCCCATGGTGATCGGCTACAACATGCACCCCCTGACCTGGCAGATGATGAAGCGCATGAAATACCAGCCCTGGGTGGGCTTGCCCAACATCCTGAGCCGCGAATTCGTCGTGCCCGAACTGATCCAGGGCGACTGCCAGCCGCAGGCCCTTACGCAGGCCCTCACCACCTGGCTGGACGATGCCCCGGCCTGCGAACGCCTGCAGGGCCGCTTTACCGAACTGCACCACCTGCTGCGCCGTGACACGGCCCGCTGCGCCACCGATGCGATCGAGCAAATCCTTCATGCGTAGTCTGCTGGGGCCCGAATGGGCCCAGCCTGGTCTGTTGGCCGGTGTCGACGAGGCGGGCCGCGGGCCGCTGGCCGGCCCGGTGGTGGCCGCGGCGGTGATCCTCGACGACCTGCACCCGATTCGCGGCCTGGCCGATTCCAAGACCCTGTCACCGCGGCGCCGCGAAGCCTTGTTCGATCAGATCCGCGGACACGCCCTGTGCTGCAGCATTGCCAGCGCCAGCGCGCAGGAGATCGACAGCCTCAACATCCTGCAGGCCACCCTGCTGGCCATGCGGCGCGCCGTGGAAGGCCTTCGCCTTCATCCGCACCGCGTGGTGGTGGATGGCAATCGCGTGCCCAAGCTGCGAGTGCCCGTGGCTGCGGTGGTCAAGGGCGACGCCAAGGTGGCCGCGATCGCAGCCGCATCGATCCTGGCCAAGGTGCACCGGGATCGGCTGTGCCTGCAGCTGGAGGGCCGCTATCCCGGCTACGGATTTGCCTCCCACAAGGGTTACCCGACGGCCGAACACCTGGCGGCCCTGCAGCGCCTGGGCCCTTGTGCCGAACATCGGTTGAGCTTTGCCCCGGTGCGGGTGGCGGCCCGCGCGTGACCCAGCTGCATCGCATCCAGTCACGCGACAACCCCTTGCTCGCCCGGTTGCGCCGGCTGGTGCAAGACGGTGCTGCCTATCGACGCGTCGGTCTGGTCTGGCTCGAAGGCGATCACCTGTGCGCGGCGCTGCGTGCGCGCGGGCTGGCGGCCCGGCAGGCCGTGATCACCGAACCGGCCTGGCAGGATGAGCGGCTGCGCGAGCTGGCCACCTGGGCGGACAGGATCATCCTGCTGCCGTCCGCGCTGTTCGCCGGCATCAGCACCCTGGAGTCCCCAGCGGCCATCGGTTTCGTGCTGGACCTGCCGGTTTGCGCCGCGCTGGATCCCGGCTGCGCCAGCGTGGTGCTGGACCGGGTGCAGGATCCGGGCAACGTCGGCAGCGTGCTGCGCAGTGCGGCGGCCTTCGGCTTTGCCCAGGTGCTGGCGCTCAAGGGAACGGCCGCGCTGTGGTCGCCCAAGGTGCTGCGCGCCGGCATGGGGGCGCACTTCGGACTGCGCCTGCATGAGGGCCTGGTCGAGAGCGACCTGGCAGCACTGGCCGTGCCCCTGCTCGCCACCGACCCGCATGCCGGAGCAGCCGTGCATGCAGTGCGTCTGCCGCACCCGTGCGCCTGGGTCCTGGGCCACGAGGGGCAGGGCGTCTCGACCGGCCTGCTTGACGTCTGTGCGCTGCGCGTGCGCATTGCCCAGCCTGGTGGCGAAGAGTCGCTCAACGTGGCCGCGGCGGCGGCGGTGGTGCTGTACGAATCCAGCCGGCAGGCCGCGCCGGCACAGGCCCGACGCGATCAGTAGATCAAACGGTCGGGACGCAGGTCGCGCAGGATGGTGGTGGCGATCTCTTCGATCGACTTGTGGGTCGAAGACAGCCAGGACACGCCCTCGCGCCGCATCATCGCCTCCGCCTCGTTGACTTCCATGCGGCAGTTCTCCAGCGATGCGTACTTGCTGCCCGGGCGCCTTTCATTGCGGATCTGCGACAGGCGCTCGGGATCGATGGTCAGGCCGAAGCACTTGCGCTTGTACGGCGTCAGCGCGCCGGGCAAGCGGCCGCGCTCGAAGTCCTCCGGGATCAGTGGACAGTTGGCCGCCTTGATGCCGTGTTGCATGGCCAGGTACAGGCTGGTGGGCGTCTTGCCGCTGCGGCTGACGCCCAGCAGGATGACGTCGGCGCGATCCAGGGTGCGCCCGCTCTGACCGTCATCGTGCGCCAGGCTGAAATTGATGGCCTCGATGCGGTCGTCGTACTCCTGGCTCTGGCTGACATCGGTGAAACGGCCCACGCGGTGATTGCTCTTGACGGCGAGTTCCAGCTCCAGCGGCTCGACGAAGGTGCAGAACATGTCCAGCACCAGCGCCTTGCAGTGCACGCCGGTGAGCACGGCGCGAACCTCGTCGTCGATCAGCGTGATGAAGACGATCGGGCGCTTTCCCTCGCCTTCGGCCAGCCGGTTGATCTCGTTGACCACCTCCTGCGCCTTGGCGACGGTGTCGATGAAGGGCCGGCGCACATGGCGCGGCCGGAGCGGGAACTGGGCCAGGATGGAGTTGCCGAAGGTCTCGGCCGTAATCCCGGTGCCGTCGGAAACGAAGAACACGGAGCGTTCGGGCATGTGAATATGTCGGCTGGCGGGCAGACGGTCAGGGCAGCGGGATCGGTCCATCATAAGGAAGAACTCCTTAGAATCCCGCGATCGCTCCGCCGCCCAGCCATCCCGTGCACACGACCGGCTTCCAATCACAGTTCAACAGCGTCGGCGCTGCGGGATCGGCTTGCCCGCTCATCGGGCGCCGCCGGGCGGCCCGCCAGCAGGCCAGGGCCCATGCGGAAGCACCGCTTTTTTCACGTTACGGAGCTTTCCCATGTCACAGGCCCCCCTGGCGACCGCCCTGGTCGCACCGTTTGAACATCTGAGGATGTCCGATGTCGAGACCGTAGGCGGCAAGAACGCCTCGCTCGGCGAGATGATCAGCCAGCTTGCTGCCAGCGGTGTGCGTGTGCCCGGTGGTTTTGCGACCACGTCCCAAGCCTTCCGGCAGTTCCTGCGCCACGGCGGGCTGGAAGGGCGCATCCGCGACAAGCTGGCCACGCTGGATGTGGACGACGTGCGCGCACTGGCCGCGGCCGGCGCGCTGATTCGGCAGTGGATCGTCGATACGCCGTTCCCGCCTGATCTCGAAGCAGCCATTCGAACCGAATTCGCCCGCCTCACTGCCACATCGCCGGCCGCCAGCTTTGCCGTGCGTTCTTCGGCAACCGCCGAAGATCTGCCGGATGCGTCGTTTGCCGGCCAGCAGGAGACCTTCCTCAACGTCACGGGCATCGACGACATCCTGCATCGAATCAAGGAAGTCTTCGCATCGCTCTACAACGACCGTGCTATCAGCTACCGCGTGCACAAGGGCTTTGCGCACGCTGAAGTGGCCCTTTCAGCCGGCGTGCAGCGCATGGTGCGCTCCGACGTGGGCGCTGCCGGCGTGCTGTTCACCATCGACACCGAGTCGGGTTTTGCCGACGTGGTTTTCATCACCGCCAGCTATGGCCTGGGCGAACTGGTGGTGCAGGGTGCGATCAACCCCGACGAGTTCTACGTGCACAAACCCACGCTCAGCGCCGGCCGTTTCGCGGTCATCCGGCGCGTGCTGGGCTCCAAGCTGCAGCGCATGGAGTTCGCTTCCGGGCAGGAGAAGGCCGACAGCGGACGCCTGGTCAAGGTGATGGACAACCCGCCGGAACTGCGCAACCGCTATGCGCTGAGCGATGCCGACGTGACCGAGCTGGCCCGTTTCGCGCTGATCATCGAGAAGCACTACGGCCGACCGATGGACATCGAATGGGGCAAGGACGGCGTCGACGGCCGGATCTACATCCTGCAAGCCCGCCCGGAGACGGTGAAGAGCCAGTCCAAAGGGCGTGTCGAACAGCGCTACCAGCTCAAGGGCGACCGCAGCAAGACACAGGTCCTGACCGAGGGGCGGGCCATCGGCCAGAAGGTCGGCACGGGCCCTGTGCGTCTGGTTCGCAGCACGACCGAGATGGACCGCGTGCAGCCCGGTGACGTGCTGGTGACCGACATGACCGATCCCAACTGGGAGCCGGTGATGAAACGCGCCAGCGCCATCGTCACCAATCGCGGCGGTCGTACCTGCCATGCGGCCATCATCGCGCGCGAGCTGGGTATTCCGGCGGTGGTGGGCTGCGGGGATGCCACCGAGAAGCTGCACGAAGGCACGCTGGTCACCGTCTCCTGCGCCGAAGGCGACACCGGCTTCGTCTACGAAGGGCTGCTGGAAACCGAAGTCAACGACGTGGTGCGCGGCGAGATGCCCTATTGCCCCATCAAGATCATGATGAACGTCGGCAACCCGCAGCTGGCCTTCGACTTCTGCCAGATGCCCAACTCGGGTGTCGGCCTGGCGCGGCTGGAATTCATCATCAACAACAACATCGGGGTGCATCCGAAGGCCATCCTCGATTACCCCAACATCGACCCCGACCTCAAGAAGGCGGTGGAATCGGTGGCCCGTGGTCATGCTTCGCCCCGCGCCTTCTACGTCGACAAGCTCACCGAGGGCATTTCCACCATCGCTGCCGCGTTCTGGCCTAAGCCGGTCATCGTGCGCCTGTCGGACTTCAAGAGCAACGAGTACCGCAAGCTCATCGGCGGCACGCGCTATGAGCCCGACGAGGAAAACCCGATGCTGGGCTTCCGCGGCGCGAGCCGCTACATCAGCGGTGACTTCAAGGATGCCTTCGCGATGGAGTGCGAGGCGCTCAAACGCGTGCGCAGCGAGATGGGCCTGAGCAACGTGGAGATCATGGTGCCCTTCGTGCGCACCGTGAAGCAGGCGGCCCTGGTGGCGCAGATGCTGGCAGAGCGTGGGCTCAGGCGCGGCGTCGAAGGCCTGCGCCTGATCATGATGTGCGAGGTGCCCAGCAACGCCATCCTGGCCGAGCAGTTCCTGCAGCACTTCGACGGCATGTCCATCGGCTCCAACGATCTGACGCAGTTGACGCTTGGGCTGGACCGCGACTCCGGTCTGGCCCAGCTGGCCGCCGACTTCGACGAACGCGACCCCGCCGTCAAGGCCCTGATCTCGCGCGCCATTGCAGCCTGCCGGGCGACCGGCAAGTACGTGGGCATCTGCGGGCAGGGCCCGAGCGACCACCCGGACTTCGCTGACTGGCTGGCATTGGAAGGCATCGCGTCGCTCTCGCTGAACCCGGACACCGTGATCGACACCTGGAAGCGCCTGGCCCGGCGCCGCTGAGCTTCCCGCGCCTTGTCATCGGGGCCCCTCAGGGGCCCCTTTTTTTTCGCGGCAGCAGGCCCTGCTAGGGGAAAGACCTATCCACGCTTGCACGTGCAAAGGCCCTCTGTGTCAGAGAGCCGTAAGGCGCCCAAACAAGAGTCTGCGACATAGTTGATTCAGGTCAAGAACTCGTGCTGCTGTTTCTATCAGGCGTAAAGCTGATTTGTGAGATCGCGCTGCTGGCGCTACTGGGTCAGGCGGTGCTCTACGTGCTGGCCGGGGCCAGGCGCGAAAGCAACTTCTTCTACCAGTTGCTCAAGATCCTCACCAAGCCGTTCACCGTGGCCGCGCGCCTCATCGCGCCCCGGCAGGTGCTGGACGCGCATGTGCCTTGGGTGGCCTTCTTCCTGCTGCTGCTGACGTGGGTGGTGGTGACCTTCGAGAAGATCCGCTACTGCGTCGAGGTCGACATGGTGGGCTGCAAATGAGGCGCTGGCACTACGCTTGGCTCAAGGGCAGCGCCATGACATGGCTTGTGCTGGGGCACAGAACACGTGCGCTGGAGGTATTCCAACGGATGGCGCGCCAATGGCCTGAGGACCCCTACGCCTTGGGCAGCCGGGCCCACCTGCTGGCGCAAGCTGGTCGCTGGGATGCGGCGCTGGCCGATTCGCATCGCCTGGTGGCCCTGCAGCCGCATGCGGGCAGCACCTGGTTCAATCACGGATTCATGCTG
>WBZP01002154.1_pt1 | contig 23071 bp, 17 predicted proteins | sample 5204301 | NCBI WGS metagenome assembly WBZP01 (sample SAMN12412401, study PRJNA552823) | activated sludge metagenome | isolation source: activated sludge from nitrification reactor of wastewater treatment plant... | place: USA: Pennsylvania | collected 2017 | reverse complement strand
CACCTGCCGCATGGCCGGCGGCGGCGCGCGTGTGGCGCTGGCGCTGTTGAACGTGCAGATGCGCTTCGAGGGCGAGCGCGGCTCGGCCGGCATCGTGGCCCTGCCGCGCGACGAGATGCCGCCGCCGTTTGCCGCGACGATCCAGTACAACGGCAGCGGCACGCTCAAGGGCCGCTGGGAGGTGGTGATGCCCGGCGACGCCGAGCCCACCGAAGACGACCTGCTGACCGAAGCCACGCTGCCGGTGGAACGGCGCCCGCTGCAGCGGCGCTACACCTTGATCGAGCGCTTCGAGCTCTTCCTGCCGCCCACCGGCACCGTGCGCGTGCCGGGGCCGGATGCAAGGCAGCTGCCGCGCAGCAGCGACGGCGCCTACAAGATTCTGCTGCGCGTCGAGGCCAGCGACGACAAGGAGGGCGACTCCAACACCGGCGGCGGCCGCATCGCGCGCGCCGGCGCGGTGGCGGGCTTTGCGCTGCCGGTGCTGCGCTACTTCGTCGGCAGTGGCAGCGAGATCGAGCGCCTCTCGGCCGCCGCCGCTGCTTCGGCCAGCGTGCGCCTGTTTGCGCCGGCGGCGTTGGCCACGGTGAAGCCGGCCGAGGCACTCGAGTTCTCCTGGATCGAAAGCGAGCCCGCCGCGCTGGCCCGCGTGGAGGTGGAATTGCAGGGCGAAGTGGGCAAGCGCAGCTTCGGCGCTGTGGTGCGTGGCGGCGGCGGGCGCTATGTGGCGCCGCCGCACTTCGGCAACCAGCACGCGGGCAAGGTGCTGCGCTGGCGCGTGATCCTGCTGGATGGCGAGGGCGGTGAACAGTCGCGCAGCGGGTGGCAGGAACTGCGTGTGGGAGCCGCGGGCTCGTGATGCAGCACAGGCGCTGAGTCGAGCTTGTTGGCAAGGGCGCTTGCTGCCCCTACGGGCAGGGCGAACAGCACGCTACCGGGACGCCCGTCGTGCCCGATCGAGCAGACGGGCATCCCGCGGCCAGGATGAGCTGGCGAGAATAGCTGCCGCGCGCCCATAGGCCTGCCTGGCCTGCGCTTTGTGCGCCAATGCATCGTGGCAGTGCGCGAGCCAGAACGCGGCCTCCCCTGCCCATCGGCTGGAGGCGTCGAACTCGCTCCAGAAGCGGTCGGCCTGCTCAAGGCTCGAGAGTGCCGCCCCGGGCTGGCCGAGGCTCAACAGCGCACGGCCGATGCCCGACTCCAGATCCATGCGCTGAGGAGCAGGCAGGCGACTGCCGCCCGAGACGATCGCCTTCGCGGCTCTGAATGCCTCCAGGGCCTGCGCGGGCTCACCCAGCTCGAGAAGGGCCTGGCCTCGCTCGAACAGAAGACGCAAGCGTTCGGAAGCCGTCGTCATGCGATCGGCGTTGTCTTGCAGAAGGGCAAGCGCCTCGCGCGGCTTGCCGTCCAGGCGCAGCACAAACGCTTGTGCAAGCAGCACCTGCGCAAGCTGCGCATAGCCATTGACCCGATATCGCTCGGCCACGTGTACGAGCTCGGCCAAGGCCTGGGACGGCATTCCGGCTTCGGCAAGTGCCTGCGCACGGTTGCTGCGCACATGCAGTACGTAGTGCTTGTCCTCGCCAAGCCTGGCACGAATGATCGAGAGGGCGCGGTCGTAGTCCTGCAATGCCGCCTCGGGCCGCCGCAGCGTGCGCTTGATTGCTGCGCTCGGGATCAACGCGTAGGCGAATTCGATCGAACCAGGGTCCTGATGCAGTTCGAGAATGCGCACCGATCGTTCGCTCGCGGCCAATGCCTCCTGCAGTTGATCGCTGGCAGTCAGTGCCGCGACCATCGAGTTCAGAATGTTGCCGACCCGCAGGCTGGTACCGCCAAAGAGCTCCTCGGCGTCGACGAGCGTCTGCTTCATGAGAGGCAGTGCGGCCTGCGTCTCGCCCGCAAGATGAAGAATGCGCGCGTGGACAAAGCGTGTCTCGAACCGTTGTGGATGCTTGGCCTGATCGCGAAAGATGCGTTCGGACAATTCGTAGGCTTGCTGTGCAAACCGCCTGGCTTCACCGGGGTTTCTTTGGTTCTCGAACGCCGTTGCCACCTCCCTCAGGGCAAGCATGTGCAATGGGTGGTCCGGGTGGAGTTCTTCACGGGCGAAATCCAGCGCACGCCGCGCGGTGCTCAGGTAGTCGTCGCTTCGCCCTTCGTGCAATGCGACCTGCGACAGGCCGAGCGTCGCATAGCCCAGTTCCTCGGCGAAGCGATCGGGGTCACGCTCCAACACCGGAACCAGCACGGCCAATTCGGACTTCAGCGGCGTGAGCTTCCAACTGTCCAGATAGACCCTGGTCAGCAGGTACCGGGACCGCAATCGCAGCGGATGTCCATCGTCCAGGATCCCCTGCGACAGGGCCAGCGCTTCCTTGAGGATTCGTTCCGCGGCGACGAACTCTTGCAGGCCCGAAAAGCTCTCCCCCAAGGCATTGAGCAGTTCGATCCGGATCTGCGGTGCGTCGACAAATCGCTTGTCGAGCTGTACCTTCGCTCGCTCGAGCAGATCCGCCGCCGTCGGCTTGCTCTGGGGTCCGACCCAGGGATTGGCGTCGCGGAAGATCGACGCAATGAATTCCTTGACCAGCTCCGCACGCTGCTGTTCAGCGCGGGCCACGTACGCCAGCCTGGCCGAAACGCCGGCGCCCACCAGCACGACCACCATGATGACCACAGCCGCACCCACGGCCAGGCGATTGCGGGCAATGAACTTGCGCAGGCGGTAGGCCCTGCTGTCGGGCTGCGCGAGCACCACGCGGCCGTCGAGATGGCGCTCGATGTCCTCGGCCAGTGCCGCGACGGTCGAGTAGCGATCCACCGCCGCCTTCTTCAGCGCCTTGTGCACGATGGTGTCGAGGTCGCCGCGCAGAGCGCGCCGCAGCCGCTTGTCGGTGACGGCTGCACTTGGCCGCCGCGGCTCGGCGCGAAGGATCGCCTCTTCGAGCACCGCGCGTGAGCTGCGTTCGAGCTTGTAGGGTCGCGCACCGGTGAGCAGCTCGTGAAGCACGACACCAAGCGAATACACGTCCGACGCGGTGCCGATGGCCTCGCCGCGAATCTGCTCGGGGCTGGCGTAGTCGGGCGTCAGCGCGCGCCCGGCCTGCTGCGTGAGTTCGGTTTCGGCCGCCACGCCCTGGTCGAGCAGCTTGGCGATGCCGAAGTCGAGCAGCCGCACTTCACCGTGCGCGTTGACGAGGATGTTGCTGGGTTTCAGGTCGCGGTGCACGACGAGGTTGGCGTGCGCATGCGCCACCGCGCGTGCGGCCTGCAGGAACAGGCGCAGCCGCGCCGGCACGTCCAGCGCGTGGCTCTGGCAGTAGGCGTCGATGCGCTCGCCCTCGGCGTACTCCAGCGCCAGGTACGGCTGGCCGTCTTCGGCCACGCCGGCATCGAACAGGCTCGCGATATTCGGATGGTTGAGCGTGGCCAGGATTTCGCGCTCGCGCTTCATGCGCTCGGCCAGGCCGCTGCGACGCGATGCACTGCGCACACCGTAGGCGCCCCAATCACCATGCGGCAGCTTGAGTGCCACCTGCCGTCCCTGCAGCATGTCGGTGCGCTCGGCAAGCCACACGCTGGCCATGCCGCCGCTGCCCAGCTCGCGCAGCAGTCTGTAGGGGCCGATGCGCTCGGGCACCGGTTGATGCGGCGCAGGCGCGAAGTCTGCGGTCTCGACCTTGGGCAGCGTGCCCATGCGAGCGTGCGATGTGCCCGCGGCATGCGCGAGCAGTTCGCGCAGCCGCGGCCTGAACTCCGCCAGCGGCCCGTCCAGTGTATCGAGCCAGGCCGCGCGTTGTGCCGGCTCGCGCGCCAACGCTTCGTCGAGCAGCCGCCGCAGCGTCGCCCAGCGCACGGGGTCCAGATCGAAGTTCCGCTCCTGCATCGCGCACCCCTTTCGACGTCCGTGTCGACGTCCGCTCCGGCGTCCTTCTCGACGCCGCTGTCGACAGAGGCGCTACTTCAGGGCCTTGGCCAGCAAGAGCCGCGCATGTTCCCAGTCGCGCCGCACCGTGCGTTCGCCAACATCCAGGGCGCTGGCAATCTCCGCATCGCTCAGCCCGGCAAAGTAGCGCATCTCCACCACCTGGGCCATGCGCGCGTCGACCTTCGCCAGCTCTTCCAGCGCCTCGTGCACGCGCAGGATGTGCTCCTCGCCCGCGGGCAGCGCCGCCTGCTCCATGGCGTCACCGGTCAGGGTGAGGTGCAGCGCGCCGCCGCCATGGCGCTCGGCCTGGCGCTGGCGCACCAGGTCGATGATGATCGATCGCATGGCCCTGCCTGCATAGACGAGAAAACGGGGCCGATCCGGAAACGGCGTCGAAGCCGATTTGCTGACGCGCAGGTAGGTCTCGTGCACGAGCGCGGTGGTGTCCAGCACCGTGTTGCGCCCGCCGTCGCGCAGCCGGGAGCGCGCCAGTCGGCGCAACTCGGCGTAAGCCGACGAGAACATCACGTCGACGGGAATCGCAGCAGGTTCGCCGGGATCGGACTGATTCACCTGTTTCCCTTCTTTCCGCCCGAACGGGGTCGCGACATTCTGCGCCTTTGCCCGACGCCATGGCTGGCAGGGCCCCGCATCCGGATATGGCAGGGGCCGAGGGGCCTTCTGCGGCCAGCCAGGTCGCTGACTCTTTGGAGTCGAACGAGTCCGCAACAAGAAGTTGAACACTTGGCCGCGCTTGCCCGCTGCTCTTGGCGTGACGCGATGGTTCCAATCGCTGCGGAGTTCGTCTCGCTTGAGCTTGATCTCCGCGAGGTCGGCGTCGCTGACCTCCATGCCCGGCTCGTGGGTGCATTCATCGAGCGCCGCCTTGACGTGCAGGCCTTGGCCGGTGATGACGCTGCCGACGAGGTTGCCCACCACCTGCCGAGGCCAGCACCGGGCCAGAACCGCCTGGGTTCATCAAAGACGGGTTCGCCGCATTCCTCGAATACTGCGTCGTGGGCCACAGCTTCCTCAGGCTGCGCCGCGGCGAGTTCCGGGTGGCGGGCTTGGGAGGCCGATGGGTCGGCCGCAGCCAGCTCTGAAACGCGCGTGTCGAAAGCCTCCGGCCAATCAGCACATGGCCCGCGTCAGAACGCCCAGCTCGCTGCCAGATAGGCCGTACGCCGTGTCGGCACCTGCATCAGCACCGCATCGGCCGGCCCTGCCGTCTGGCGCCAGCCGGTGTCAACGCGCCACCGGTCGCCCTGCCAACCCAGCGAAGCCGTCCACTGCCGGCCCCCATCCGCCGGATGCCACAGTACGTCCAGCGCAGGCTGCCAGCCCTCATGAGTGGCACTCCAGCGCAGGTAGAGGTTGAGGCGGTGCAGGTTGGGTCGCGCGCTGAAGGCCTGCGCCTGCCAGGCCAGGTTGCCCGCCACGGCTTCGGCTGGCGCGGGTGCAGCGGCCCATTCGCCCAGGCCCTGGTTGCGCAGCCGCCATTGACCCCACTGCGCGGTGGACAGGGCGGCGCCGTCCCACCAGGCTTCGACCAACAGGCTCTGGTTGGAAGCATGCGTCCAGGTGCCGCCGACCAATCCTTGCCGCAGCACCGTCAGACCTGCCGGCTGCCAGGGGCTACGGGCGAGGAGCGCCGCATCGCCGGGGTCGCGGCCCGGTTCAAAGTCCAGGCCATCGGCCCTGGCCTGCCAGCGCAGCGAAGCATGCAGTTCCAGCACATCGCTGGCCACCCAGGATGCAGCCGCACCCACGCTGCCGCGCGTGCGTTGGCCCCAGCGGGCAAAGCCGTGCCAGTCCACCGCTGCGGCCTGCCGGTAGGCACGCAGCGCCAGCGCTGGCTCTTGCGCCCCACGCCGTTGGCGCGAAACGCCGGGGTTGACCCAGACCACGGACCATGCGGTGTCCACCGTGAAGTGCTCGGCCATCAACAGGCGCCGGCCTTCGGGTGTGGTGGCCAGCAGGCTGCGCCGGGTCTCTTGCTGCACCAGGTCGTTGGGGCGCCAAGCGTAGCCCACGTCCCAGCCCACGATCTTCTGGCCGGCGCTGAACTGCCAGCCTTCGAAGCCGCCGCTGGCCTGCCATTCGTTGAGCCGGCTTTCGGCCCACGTCGCCTGGCCCTGCTCACGTTCCTGCCACAGGGCGCCTCTTGCGCTCAGACCCCGGAACGCAGCGTGCCACTCGGCCCAGGCGGCAGCGCTGGAGCGTGGACGTTTGAGATAGCCGGCATGTACGGTCTGCGCTGCGGCCAACGGGCCGACTGCAGCGGCCGCGACGGCCAGGGCCTGCACCCTCAGCGTGCCGTCCCATTGCAGCGCAGGCCCGTCGGCCCGCGCCGCCGCGCCAGCCAGGCCGAGTGCCATCGGCACCACGGTCGCCAGCGCGCGGCCCGCGATGAGCGCGCGCCGGTTCTTCATTCGAGCTGCGGGTTGCGGGCCAGGAACATCGGGTTCAGCCAGGATGGCGGCACGGTGTGCGGCTTGCGGCTGAGGTAACGCACACGCGTCAGCTTGCGCGACGCAAGTTCATCCTGCAGATGCATCTCGGCCACCTGGGGTAGCGGGCTGGCCGGGTCCAGCACGAAACGCGCGCGTTTGGCCAGCTTGTCGCTTTGCACGTACAGGTCGGCCTTCACCGGCTCGTGGCGCGCCTTGCCCAGCCACAGTTCGATGCGCTGGTAGCTCACACCCTTGCGGCTGGCCTGCAGGCTCAGGTGCAGGCATGGCTGGGCGGGCTCGCCGCAGGGCGCTTCACCGGCCACGCTGCCTGTGTAGTCGTCGGTCCAGCTCAGCGTGGCGATGTCGCCGGTACTGGCATCGCCCAGCAGCTTCTGCATCGGCGTGATGCGCATCGCGCGCTGGCTGCCGGGCATCAGCAGCCAGTAGTCATCGCCCAGCATCAACACCTTCTGGCCCTGCTCGGCCGGGCTTTGCATCAGCACCAGGGAACGGTGCTCGGCCTGGGCGAAGACGCGGTAGCGGCGTTCTTTGTCGGGCGTGCCGTCGGCGTGCGTGACGCTGACCAGGGTTTCAACCTGCAGGTTGTCGGCACCCATGCGCGTGCGGTCGGCGGCCTTCAGCAATGCGGCCACGTCCGGCGCGGGCGTGGCACGGGCCGGGCTGGCGGCAACCAGGCCAGCCAGCAGGGTGGCCACCACAGCGGCCAGCGCGGGCCGGCAAAGCGGGATCCGGGTCATCATGACATGCCCCTCTTTCAGGTATGGGCCAACGCCAGCACCACCGGCGTGTGCACCGTGCGCCGCGCCACCAGCAGCGACGCCAGCGCAGCCAGCACCGTCATCGCAAAGAGCGTGGCCGCGTACAGGCCCGCGTCGATGCTGACGTTCAGCGCATAGCCCTGGCTGCTGCCCGGAGGTGGTGGCATCTGCACCGGCACCACGTACAGCAGCAGGCTCACAGCCAGCGCCAGCAGCGCGCCCAGCAGCGCCCCCACACCGCCCAGCACCAGGCCTTCCAGCGCCAGACTGCCCATCAACTGGCGTGGCAGGGTGCCCAGGGCTCGCAGGGTGCCGATCTCGCGTGTGCGTTCGATGACGGCCATGGCCATCGCGTTGGTCACGACGAAGACCACGATGACGGCGATGATCAACCCCAGTGCACCGAAAATGCGGTTGTACAAGCCCCGCACCGCGGCGTAATAGAAGGCCTGGTCCTGCCAGGTCTGCACCTGCAGCGCCGGGTGGGCCGCCGCCACTCGTTGCTGGGCCGGTGCGGTGCGGTCCATGCGGGTCAGGTAGACACCCAGCGTGGACACCCGCGATGAAACCAGCAGCCGCTGGGCGGTGGCCAGGTCGGTGTAGACGGCGCGTTTGTCGATGTCGGGCACGCCACTGTTGAACACGCCCTTGACATGCACGTCCAGCGCGTTGAGTGCGCCTTCGGCCGTGGTGGCCAGCAGGGTCAGGCTGCTGCCGGGCTGGGCCTTCAGGCTGCGGGCCAGGCCGTCGCCCAGCATCACCTCGGCCTCCTTGGCATCGGAGGCCAGCACCTGGCCGGTCAGCAGCCTCAAGAAGGGGCCCTTGACGGCAAACTCGCGGTCTGGGTCGACGCCCGTGCCCAGCATCACGGCCGACTTGTCGCCGTTGCTGATGAGCCCGCTGAAGGCCACGCGCGGCAGCACCTGGCGAACATCGGGGTCGGCCAGCAGGGCTTTGCGCAGCGTGGCGTGGCCTTCGATGCCGTGCTGCAGAGGCACGTCCTCGTCCTGGCTGAACTGCGCCGGCGTGCCCAGCACCAGGTGGCCGGTGGCCCGCGCTGCGGCCTGGGCCAGCGATTCGTAGGTGTACAGCGCAAAGCCACCGGCCAACAGGACGCCGGCCGTGCCCAATGCCGCGATGGCGACGGTGACGGCCGAGCGGCGCCTGTTGCGCAGCGTATTGAGCACGGCAAATCGAAGCCACTTCATTGCAGGGTCCCGTCCAACAGGGCCAGCACACGGTCACAGCGCTGGGTCAGGCGGCTGTCGTGGGTGGCAATCACAAAGGCCGCGCCTTCGGCGTGGCAGCGTTCGCGCATCAGGGCCAGCATCTGATCGGCTGTGTGCGAATCCAGACTGGCCGTGGGTTCATCGGCGATCACCAGGCGTGGCCGCTTGACCAGGGCGCGTGCCAGCGCCACGCGCTGGCGCTGGCCGCCGGACAAGGCGTCGGGCCGATGCCCCGCGTGCTCGTGTAGGCCCATGGCGTGCAATTGCTGCGCCACGCGCTCGCGCCGCTCGGCGGCGGGTATCCCCGCGATGAACAGCGGGTAGTCGACGTTCTCGGCGACCGTCATCACCGGCACAAGGTTGAAGTTCTGGAAGACGAAGCCCAGCGCATCGCGGCGCAACAGAGTGCGGCCGAGCTCGTCCAGGTCCTGCACGGCCTGGCCGCCCAGCAGCACCTCGCCACTGTCAGGGGCGTCGATCAGGCCGCAGAGATTGAGGATCGTCGTCTTGCCGCTGCCGGAGGGCCCGGTCAGAGCCAGCAGTTCGCCGGGCTGAACGGTCAGGTCCACACCGCGCAGCGCCGGAATCACGTGCTGGCCCAGGCGGTAGGTCTTGGTGGCCTGGCGCAGCTGCACCACGGGTACGTCGGTGTTCACTGCGGCAGGTCCTTCAGCGCCGCCCGGGCGGCCGGGGCCTGCGGCGCGTTCTGTGCCAGCACCGTTTCGAACCAGCGCCGCGCATCGGCCGTGCGCTGGTCCTTCTGCGCCTGCCGGCCGGCGCGCATCCACACCACACCGCGGAAGGGCAGAGGCGAAGCCACCAGCAGCGGGCTGTCCAGCACCTGCTGCAGCAGCTTGGCGCCACGTTCCCCGCGGTTCATGAAGCCGGGCACGGCCAGGAAGGTGTTGGCGGCGGTGAGGCGCGTTTCCAGTACCGCTGGTGTCTGCCGGTACAGCGGGGCGTCATGAGCCGGCGTCAGCAGGTCCAGCGCCTTGTCCAGCAGGGCCAGGCCGTCTTCGGCAAAGCCCATCTTCTTCCACGGCAGCAGCGTCGTGGATGCCTTCATCGCGGTGGTGGCACCCGTGTAGGCCATTAGCACGGGGTTGGTGGGTTCGGTGCGCTGCAGGGCTTCGAATGCATCTGCCGCGCGCTGGAGGGCTGCCGTGTCGCCCGCCTGGGCGGCGTCCAAGTCCCTGGCGGCGCCCAGGAAGTCGGCTTCGCCAGCCGCCAGTGCGGGCTGCGAGGGCACAAGCAGGCTGGCACCCAGCAGAGCCAGCATCCGGCTTGCGTGGCGGCGTGAGACGTGGGAGGAGTTCATCGCGGTGCTCCGGGGTGGGTCGATGCCGGCAGACTAGGCAGGCAGGGCCACTGGTGCAGCTACAGTGCGACCGGGCGGCTGCTTGCGGCGCGAAACGTCATGCTCGCGACGCGAGCCGTAGCGCACAAACGGCAACACCGCATGCCGCTGACCGAGGCTGGCGGGCGCGATGACTGCCACTGGATCCACATCCCGCTGGGTCACCGGTGCTGCAGCGTCGCCCCCGCACCGGCTGTACTTCGCCGAAGCCGACGCCGGCCTGAATGGCCGCAAGACGCGTTACCGGCGTGGCGAGGTGCCGAGCATCCGCACCAGCACGGCAGCGTGGTGCGCCGCGAACTACGCGCTCAAGCGTCCCGGCCCCATGAGCATGTGGCCTTCACCGCTGGGCGCGTTGGTACGCTCATCGCCCGAACGCGCGGGGCGCAATGGGCCGCGCGGGTGCAAGCCCGTGGCAACCCACCAAACACTTAGCGGAACGGCTCGGCGCGCACCAGCAGATCGGCCAGCCCCGGCTCGTCGGGATTGCGCGGCTGGCCGGGGTGGATGATCGCCACCTGGCAACTTTCGGCTGCTTCGACCAGTTGGCGGTAGGTGCCGGCGGTGATGTCCTTGATGAAGGCCTGCTTGCGCTCGTCGTAGCCGAACATGCGGTCGTTGACGAGCTGGCACTCGTTGCAGCTGGGGCAGCGGGCCGTGTCGATCCAGGCCTCGTCGCGCGACCTGGCCGGCGCGGCCGGCTGCGCAGCCGCATCGGCCACCGCTGGCTTGGCCGCAGCCGGTACCTGGGCTGGTAGCGCCGCCTGCCCGGCCGGCTGATCCACCACCGGCCGTGCCTGGGATTCGTGCACGCCACCGTGTTCCTGCAGCCGCTGCCACAGCAGCAGGCAACGCCGCGCGGCCTGCATCAGTCGGGCATCGACGATCACCCGGTGCAGGACATCCTGGCCGTCGACGGCCAGCAGGTAGGGCACATGTTGCGTGGCATCCGGTTCGCCCAGCGCCAGCCAGTCGGCCACCGGCAACATCGCGTCATGCCAGCGCTTGCGTGGCACCAGCGCGAAGTGGCGGGCGTAGCGCGGGTCGCAGAAGACGAAGTCGACAAAGGTGAAGGCACAGGGATCGGACAGGCGCTGCAAGGCGGTGTCCATATAGGCCAGGCTCTCGATCGCCCAGTCCTTGTCGGCGTTGGGGTTGTTCTCCAGCGAGAAGCGCGTGGCCCAGGTGCTACCGGCCGCCGCGTCGTAGCTGAAGGCCGGGAAGGCGCGCGACTGCATCGCAGCCGCGGCCGTCAGGTAAGGGGCCAGCGGGCTGCCCTGGGGGCCAGCTCCGGCAAAGACGCTGAACAGCGCCGGGCCGCGGCAGGCCAGGCCGCGCGCGATCTGCGCGCGCAATGCGTACAGGTTGGAACCGCTGGACTGCAGCACGAACATGCCGCCCAGACCCATCGCCGCAGTGGCCAAGCGCGCACTGCGCACGCCAAAGGCGAAGTGGCCGGCGCCGATCGAGGCCTCTTCCAGCAAGTCGGAGGTCTGCACCAGCACCTTGACCGGCAAGCCCGAAGACAGCATCTCCAGCAGGTTGGCGTTTTCCGGCGCGTCGTTGCGATCCGGGGGGATGCAGACCAGGTAGTCGGGAAAGCGCGCCAGGTCGTCGGCCGTCAGCGACTGCGCATCGAAGGCTTCAAACACCAGATCGTGCTCGGCCTCGACATAGTGGCCCTTGGCTTCAAGTTCGGCAATCGAGATCGCCCTCACCAGCTCGACCACCGCACCCAGGCGCTGGCGGAAGGCCTGCGCTGCCGCGGCGCAATTGTCGAACACGAAGCCAAACTCGCTTTCGCCATCACCTTGCCCTGGATCAGACTCGGCGAAGAAGCCCTGCGATTCCAGAACGGCCAGCGTTTGCTCCAGACGTTTGCGGCGGGCGGCAGGCAGTTCGTCGCGCGGCGCGCCCTTGCCGACCACGCGTGACAGCATGTCGAAGTCGAAGGCATCCTTGTGCGAACCCCCAAGGGCGGCCTTCAGGCTGGCCGGCTGCCGGCCAGCCTGAGAGTGGCTTTGCGCGGCGCGCAAGATGTCCGACAGTCTCAGCACGAGCCGGCTCAGGTCGGCCCGGAAGCGCCTGGCCTTGGCATCCCGTGCGGACTGCCAGGCGTGCCGGATCAAGCTTGCCGGCATCTGCTGCGAGCAGGCCAGGACTTCACCATCGGCGCTCACGGCGCCACCGGCATGCAGCAGCACCTTTTCCAGCGTCTCGCCCTCGCGCGCGCCGAGTCGCGCCGCGGCCTGTTCCCACAATTCGGAGAGGCTGCCGCGCGCGCCCTGGGCCACGTCGGACCGAATCTCGCGCTCGAGCTGCAGCGCGTGGCGGCGCAGGCGCTCGCCTTCGATGCCCCGCGGCGCCACGTCCTTGAGCATCGCGTCGATCAGGCTGGATAGCGAACGAACGAACTCGCCGCCATCGGTGGCTTGCGCCAGCACCAGCGGGAAGTCGTGCCGCAACGCATCGAGGTCGCGGTACGGCGCCAGCAGCGCAGGGACCAGGTCCGTGCCGGCGGTCGACGCCAAGCCGTCGCCCTGGCACTTGCCGGTGAGGTGGAAGATCAGCTGATCCTGGGGCTTGGCTTGCATGTCCATCATGCTTCTCTCAGGCGGCCTGGCGCGACTGCTCGTCGCCTTCGGGCCAGACGGTGTAGCGGTCGAACTCGCGGTTCAGGCCGGTGCGGATGTACTCAGGCGAGCGCATCTGGCCGGCATGGCGCAGGTCTTCGTAACACGGCGCGTGCGGGTTGCGGTAGAGGATGCCCACCGGTATCGGGTCGTCCAGCGAGGCGATCTCGCGCGCCCGGTCGATGTTGATCGGGTCGTGCTGTTGCTGATTGCGGTAGGCACTGGACAGGCTGGGGCTGAGCTGCAGGCCGTCCGGGTGCGTCAGCAGCATGGTGCGCTGCGGGTCGTGCAGCCAGGGATCGAAGGCCTTGGGCATGAACTCCGGGCAGCGCTGGATGACGCGCACGAAGGAGAAGCCGCGGTGCTTGAACGCCGCCTTCATGATGTCGAACAGCACCTCGGGCACCCAGTCCACCGCCTGGGCGATGAAGGAGGCACCCTGCACCCCCAGCGACACCGTCAGCGGGTTCATCGGTTCCAGCGTTGCGCCGTAGGGCGTGGTGTTGCTCTTCAGGCCACGCGGCGAGGTGGGCGAGGCCTGTTTCTTGGTCAGGCCGTAGACATGATTGTCGTGCAGCACGACGGTGATGTTCATGTTGTAGCGCAGCGCGTGGATCCAGTGCGCCGCGCCGATGCTGCAGCAGTCGCCGTCGCCGGTGCTGACAAACACGTTGAGGTCGGGCCGCGCCATCTTGATGCCCTCGGCGACCGGGAAGGCGCGGCCGTGCAGGCTGTGGAAGCCGTAGGTCTTCATGTAGTGCGGCAGCCGGCTGGAGCAGCCGATGCCCGAGACGAACACCGTGTTCTCGGGCGCCAGGTCTTCTTCGCTGCACAGGCGCTGCATGGCGGCCAGGATGGCGTTGTCGCCGCAGCCGTTGCACCAGCGCGGCACGCCGCCCTGGTAGTCCTCCAGCGCATGGTGTTCTTCATGCAGCTTGATCACGCAGGCACTCAGCGATTGACTCATGATGCTTGACCCTGGGTTGTGGCGGCGGCTTGCATCTTGCGCTGCAAGGCCAGTCGGACGACGCGGCAGATGTCGCCTGGCTTGATGGGCTGGCCGCGCGCTTCGCTCCAGCAGTCGATGTCGATCAGGAAGCGCGAACGCAGCATCATGGCCAGCGCCGAGTAGCGGCGGTTGTCTTCGTCGACGAGCTCGTCGTCGATGCGGTCGGACCAGTTGCCCTCGATCGTCATCACGTGCTTGAAGCGCTGGAAGATCTCGCGCATGCCTGAGGGCATGGGCTGGATGAATCGCAGCTGCATCGATGACACCGCCAGCCCTTCGGCACGCAGCCGGGCGACCGCTTCTTCGATGGCGCCCATCGTGCTGCCCCAACCCACCAGCAGCATGTCGCCCTCGTCGCCGCCGACCACGGGTGGGGCCTTGAGCGTCTTCTGCAGTGCGGCCAGCTTCAGGCTGCGCGCGCGCAGGCCTTCTTCGTTGATGGACGGGTCGTAGGCGACCTTGCTGGCACGGTCATGCGCCAGGCCGGTGAGCGTGTGCATGCCACCCGGCTGGCCGGGCTGGAAGCGGCGCGACAGGCCGGTGACGGGATCCCAGTCATAGGGCTTGGCGCCGGGCGGCACGGGGGTCTGGTCCACCGGTGGTGCCAGCCAATCCTCGCTGAACTGCGGGCGCGGGAAGGGCTGTTGCGCCGTGGACAGGCTGGCATCGGACAGCACCACCACCACCATGCCGAAGGTTTCGGCGATCTTGCGCGCCGTGATCACCGAGTAGAAGCAGTCCTCGATGCTGCAGGGCGCCATCACCACCTTGGGTGCATCGCCGTGGCTGCCGAAGACGGCGGCCGGCAGGTCGCCCTGCTCCACCTTGGTCGGCTGGCCGGTGCTGGGCCCGCCACGCTGCACGTTGACCACCACCAGCGGAATCTCGGCCATCACGGCCAGGCCGATGGCTTCCTGCTTGAGCGAATAGCCGGGGCCGGAGGTGATGGTCACCGCGCACTTGCCGGCGTAGGACGCGCCGATGGCAAAGGCGCAGGCCGCGATCTCGTCCTCGGCCTGGTGCACCAGGCCGCCGACCTTCTCGAACACCTCGCTGAGGTAGTGCGATGCCGATGTGGCCGGTGTGATCGGGTACATCGCGCAGATGTCCATGCCCGAGGCCATCACGCCCAGCGCGATGGCCGTGTTGCCGTTGATCACGATCTGCGGCTGGCTCGAACGCTGGGCCGGGATGCGGTACTTGAAATCGAGATTCGCCTCGCCCCAGGCCGCGCCGGCTTCGTAGAGCGCAACGTTGCTCCTGATGACCTTGTCGTCCTTCTTGCCGAAGATGCGCTCGATCTGCTCGCGCGCCAGCTTGGCGTCCAACCCGTACAGGTTGCACAGCAGGCCCAGCACGAACATGTTCTTGCCCTTGCGCGGGTCGTTCACCAATTGCTTGCAGCGGTCTTCCAGCGGCACCTCGAACACCTGGTAGCCGTCCTTGCGCAAGGCCTCGACCGTCTTGGCATAGGAGGCCACCACCGCCGGGTCGCGGTGATGCTGCCACATGCTTTCCAGCAGGATCGTCGCACCGGGCTTGAGCTCCTTGGCCTGCACGCGGCCGATCAGCACCTGCTCGTTGAAGGCCACCACCAGGTCGGTCTGGTCGCCGCCGTTGGTTACACGCTGCGAACCCATGCGGATGCGGATGCCGCTGGCCCCGGCCACGCTGCGCGCCGGTGGCTGGATCTCGGCCGGGATGATCTCGGTCGTCCAGATGCCGTTGCCCATGCGCGCGGCGATGGCGGCCAGCGACTGGCCGCAGCGCTGCGCGCCTTCGCCGGAATCGCTGATGACCTCGACGATGTGCTCGCTGATCGTTTTCGCCACACTGGGCACCTTGGCCACGGGTGGATCGAGAGTGAGGGTGCTGTTCATGTCGGGACCTCAAACAAGGTGAACGCGGGCAAATCCGCGTTCACCGCGGGCAATGCCGAAGAGCCGATCGGCGGCTGCGGTGCTGTCGGGCAGGTACACCGACTCGGTGTCGCGCAAACCCAGGTAGGCCTTCATGCCACGCGCCGCCTTGCGGCCGGCACCCATGGCCTGGATCACCGTGGCGGCCCCGGTAACGATGTCGCCACCGGCATAGACGCCGGCGATCGAGGTGGCCAGGTCGGCATCGGTGGCGATGTAGCCGCGTTTGTCGAGCTTCAGGCCCGAGGTCTGGCCGAGGATGGGGTTGGCATTGGTGCCGATCGCGAAGACCACCATGTCGCACTCGAATTCGAAGGCACTGCCGGGGATGGCCACCGGCCGGCGCCGGCCCGATGCGTCGGGTTCGCCCAGTTCCATGCGTTCGCAACGCATGGCGCGCACATTGTGGTTGGCATCGCCCAGCAGTTCGACCGGGCTGGTCAGCCACTGGAAGTCGACCCCCTCCTGGTGCGCATGATGGATCTCCTCCGCACGTGCCGGCGCTTCGGCCGCGCTGCGGCGGTAGATGCAGTAGACCTTTTCGGCGCCGACCCGCAACGAAACGCGCATTGCGTCCATCGCGGTATTGCCGGCACCGATCACGGCCACGCGCTTGCCTGGCTGCAAGGGCGTGTCGAAGTTCGGGAAGTCGCGCCCGCGCATCAGGTTGCAGCGCGTCAGCCATTCGTTGGCCGACAACACGCCTCCCAGGGATTCACCCGGGATGCCCATGAAACTTGGGTAGCCCGCGCCGGTGCCGATGAAGACCGCATGGAAGCCCATCTCGGTGAGCATCTGCTCGATGGTGAACAGCCGGCCGACCAGGGTGTTGCACTCGAAGCGGATGCCCAGCCGCGCGAGCTTCTCGATCTCGACATCAACCACGCTGTTGGGCAGACGGAAGTCCGGGATGCCGTACTTGAGCACGCCGCCAGGTTCCTGGAAGGCTTCGTAGACGATGACCTCGCAGCCGGCCTTGGCCATGTCGGCCGCGCAGGCCATGCCGGCCGGGCCGGAGCCCACGATGCCGACCTTGAAGCGGTTGCGCTCGATGTAGGGCACGTTGGCCCAGCCTTCGGCGATGGCCATGTCGCCGACGAAGCGCTCCAGCCGGCCGATGGCCACCGGCTCCAGGCTTTCACCCACGGTGCACACGCCTTCGCACTGGTTTTCCTGCGGGCAGACGCGGCCGCACACCGAAGGCAGCAGGTTGGTGTCGGTGATCACGTCATAGGCGCCGTGGAAGTTCTTGGACGTCATCTTCTGGATGAAGCCCGGGATGTCGATGCCCACCGGGCAGCCGCGCACGCAGGGCTGGTCGGCGCAAGCCAGGCAGCGCTCGGCCTCGATCAGGGCGTCTTCGAGCCGGTAGCCGCAGGCCACCTCTTCAAAGTTCTTGACGCGTGCATCGGGCGCCTGCTCGGGCATGGCCGTGCGGGCCTGCGGGATGCTGCGGATCGTCTTCTTCTTGGCCATCGTCGATTCCTACTTGCCTTGAACCAAGGGGTCAGTGCCCGTGCCCGGCGCCACCGCGCAGGCGGCAGCTTTCCTTCCAGTTTTCCAGCGCGACTTTCTCGGTGGGCTTGTAGCGGCCCAGGCGCGCCATCAAGTCGTCGAAGTCGACCTGGTGCCCGTCGAAGTCCGGCCCGTCGACACAGGCGAACTTGATCTGCTCACCGATCTTCACGCGGCAACCGCCGCACATGCCGGTGCCGTCCACCATCACCGGGTTCAGGCTGACCAGGGTCTTGATGGCGTGCGCGCGCGTCGTGTCGGCGCAGCCCTTCATCATGATCGGCGGGCCGATGGCCACCACCTCGTCGATGTCGGCGTGTTGGGCGATGGTCTGCTTGATGCCTTCGGTGACCAGGCCCTTGATGCCGGCCGAGCCGTCGTCAGTGCAAATGATCAGTTCATCGCAGCAGGCGCGGAACTTGTCTTCCCAGAACATCAGTGCCCGGTTGCGAAAGCCGAGCACGCCGATCACGTAGGCGCCGCTTTCCTTGTAGGCGCGGGCTTGCGGGTAGATCGGCGCCACACCCAACCCGCCACCCACGCAGACCACCTTCTTTGCCTGCCCGATGTGGCTGGGGATGCCCATCGGCCCCACCATCGCGTGCAGCCGCGTGCCGACGCGGCAGTTCTGCTGCATTTCGCGCGTGGTCTTGCCCACGGCCTGGATGACCAGCGTGATGGTGCCGGCCTCGCGGTCGAAGTCGGCGATGGTCAGCGGAATGCGCTCGCCGTGTTCGTGCTCCATCACGATCACGAACTGGCCCGGCTTGGCCGCCTTGGCCATCAGCGGGTGACGAATCTCCAGCAGGTAGGTGACGTCGGAGAAATCCGTGCGCACGACAACTTCGAAATCGGACATGGCGGCCTCTTGGCTCGCGGTCTGGCGCAGGGCATGGCAGTTCGCCCTGGGCGCGGGATGCCACACCAAGGCGAAGGCCGCACTTTGGGTGTCCGCGCAGCCTAACGGGCTTGGGCGGGCGCTTCTTGAGGCAGGTCAAGCAAGAGCGAAGAGCGTGGCCGGCTCGCTGTTGGCCACGCCCCGCCTCGGCACCGGTCAACCCAGCGCGTCGTTGACCTGCTGGTTAAATTCCGACAGGCCGTAGGCGTCGGTCACTTCCAGCGGCAGCGCATCACGCACCGAGAACACCCCCAGCAGCTTGCCGTTGTCGGCCACCACCGGCAGGTGATGAATGTCGTGCTCGATCATGATCAACACCGCGTCTGCCACCCGGGTGGCAGGCCCGACCGACTCAGGATTCACGGTCATGAAGGTGGACAACGCCACCTTGGCTGGATCCAACCCCCTGGCCACCACGCGCGTGATGACGTCGCGCTCGGTGACGATGCCCCGCATGGACGTGGCGCCGTGCTCGACCACCAGCACGCTGCGGCAGTTGGCGCTCGTCATCAGGCAGGCGGCGTCATGTGCCGAAGCCGATGGCGCCAGGCTGATGACACGGCGCACGGACATCGCCTCAAGAACGGTACGTTCGGACATGGTGTGGGTCCCTTCCAGAAAGCACAAGAGCCGGACGACGCGCCTTGCCAGACCGCACGGGCGACACACAACCGGCCGGAAAACCCTGCCGCGCTTGCGGCCGCAGGTTCCCTTTTCAAGGCACAGACTATCGAGCCTGACCCGTCAGCCCTTGAGGCAAGTCAATCCGGAAGGATTCCGGCACGCCCGGCAAGGCGCACCGGTTGTCCAGGACTTGCGAGTCCCCTATTCGGGCAAGTAGCTCGCCAGAGCATCGGCGCCGGGTCAACCTGCCTTCATTGCCGCGCAGCGCCCCAAGGACACGCTGGACTGCTGGGATGGTGAGGCTTCAAGCCTGGACGAGCGGCGCATCGATCAGGCCAGCGGTTCGGCCGGCGCGCCGGCGCCATGGCCCAGCGGCGGCAGGCCCTGCGCCGCCACTTCGATCAACTCGCGCGATGAGGCCGCTTCGTCCAACCGGGTGATGAGCAGCAGGGACAAGCGGGCCAGGATCAGCGGCGCCTGGGCCTGACCATGCGCTGCCAGCGTCCGGCACAGGTGGGTGTAGACCGCATCCAGCTCGTCGTTGTTCATCCCTGCTCCTTTGGCCACAACAGCGCCTGCATCGCGGCATTCGCTTCGGCCAGGACAAGCGGCAGCGGCACGTCCAGCCAGCGTGCCAGCAGATGACCATCGGGCCGCACCAGCAGCAGGCTGCCGCGTTGTACTGCGTACAGGCCGAACAGACGGCCGGTGTGATCTGTCGCGTCGGCGCCGCCGCCTCCGGCCTGCGCCAGGCCGAAGACGCTGCAGCCGACACCCCGCTGGCGCCACTCATGTGCCCAGACCAGCAGCTCCCCGGGCGTGGGGCCGGCATCGGTAAACCACAGCGCCGTGAAGTCGCCGGCAAGCGCGTCAGTGATGTAGCCCAGGCTGCCATCGGCCCGCATGATGGGGCACTCGGGCAGCACCTGGCCCGGCTCGGGCCCGCCGGCAAAGGCTGCGGATCGTTGCGGCCACGCGTTGAGCGGCGAGTTGGGATAAGAAGCGGTCGGGCCACGGCGCGGCCGGATCAGCGGACGCAGCTGCGGCTGGCGCAACGCCAGGCCCAGCACGGCGGTGCGCATCAGCTCGGACGCGAAATCCGCTGGTGCCATGAACGCCGTGCTCTTGCGGCCATAAGCCAGGTTCTCCTGGGCTGCCGCCACGCGTTCCTGGCTGTAACTGTCCAGCAGCTGGGGCGAGGCTGCATGACGGACCACCAGCGCCAGCTTCCAGGCCAGGTTGTCGGCATCCTCGATGCCGGAGTTGGCTCCACGAACGCCGAAATTGGGCATCAGATGCGCCGCATCCCCGGCCAGCAGCACTCTTGCATGGCGATACTGGTCCAGGGTCAACGCGCTGGCCTGGTACTGACCGGTCCAGATCGGCGCCCACGGCGCGGTCTCGCCCATCATGTCGAGCACACTTTGCACACGCGGCAGCACGTTTTCCGGCAACGCGGCCTCGTCCGGCACCTCGTCGTTACGCAGCTGGTACTCAATGCGCCAGACATCATCCGGCTGCTTGTGCACCTGCACCGTGGAGCCGGGATTGCAGGGCGGGTCGAAGTAGGTCAGCTGCTCGGCCGGACGCTGGCTTTGCATGCGGATGTCGATGATGAGGTGACGCCCCCCGTGGTGCGTGCCCTGCAGCTTCAGACCCAGGCTCTCGCGGACAAAGCTTCGGCCCCCATCGGCAGCGACCACCCAGTCGGTATGCAGGCGGTAGGCACCCGTGGCGGCGCGCGCGATCAACTCCACGCCCTGGTGGTTTATGCGAAGACCGGTCACGCGGGTCTGCCAACGGATATCGATCAAGGGGGCCAGGGCCAGCGCCCGTTCGAGCAGGATCTGCTCGATGCGGTACTGCGCCAGGTTGAGCATTGCAGGCAGCTTGTGCTCCTCCTCCTGCGGCATCGTGAAGTGCAGGACCTGCCGGCCCTCGTAGTAGGCCCGGCCCCCGCACCACGCCAGGCCATGACGCAGGAAGCCGGGCAAGGTCCCCAGCCGCTGCAGGATCTGCAGGCTGTGCCGCGAAATGCAGATGGCGCGGCTGCCAAAGCACACCGATTCGTCGGCCTCAAGCAGCACGACCTGCACGCCTCGCTGCGCAAGGCCGATGGCCGCACAGAAGCCGACCGGCCCGCCGCCGACCACCACCACGGCATGGCGCTGCACCTCGTCGCCGCGGTCCAGTGCAGGCACGCGGGACGGGTGGCGTTCGGCCTCGAACGGATAGGGTGCAAACGGGCGTGAGGCAGGCACAGACTCAGACTCCCAGAAGGCCCGCCAATTCTGCGCTGTCGCGCAAGGCCAGCGCGTCACCGGCCAACACGATCTGCCCTTTTTGCAGAACCAGCGCACGATCGCTCTGCGCCAACACCCTGCGGTAGTCCCGGTCGACGATCAGCGTGGCAATGCCGCCAGCGCGGATCTGCCCGATGACACGCCAGATCTCGGCCACGATCAGCGGCGCCAGGCCCTCGGTGGCTTCGTCCAGGATGATCAGCGCCGGGTGCGTCATCAGCGCGCGGCCGATGGACAGCATCTGCTGCTCACCACCCGACAACTGCGCACCCAGGTTGCCGATGCGTTCCTGCAAACGCGGGAAGGTCTCCATCACGCGTTCGAAGGGCCAGTCGGCACGGCCATCACGGCCCTTGTGCGCGGCCATCACCAGGTTCTCGCGCACGCTCAGGTTGGGGAAGATGCCGCGGCCCTCGGGCACGTAGGCCACACCCAGCCGCGCCACTTCATGCGGCCTGGCCTTCGAGACATCCTGGCCGAAGAGCCGGATCCGGCCTTCGCGTTGCGCGACATGGCCCAGCAGCGTGCGGATCAGCGTGCTCTTGCCCATGCCGTTGCGGCCCAGCAGGCCCAGAGTTTCGCCGGCCGCGATGTGCAGGTCCACGCCATGCAGCACGTGGCTGCTGCCGTACCAGGCGTGCACGCCGGTGGCTTCAAGAATGGGAGTCGCCGGCATCTCAATGCCCGCCCAGATAGGCGGCCTGCACATCCGCGCTGGCGCGCACGGCCTGCGGTGTGCCGCTGGCGATGACGGCCCCGTTGACCATCACCGTGATGCGGTCGGCGATGCGAAACACGGCATCCATGTCGTGTTCGACGAGCAAGATGGCGTGGCCGGTGCGCAGCTCGGCCAGCAGTTCCAGCATGCGATCGGTCTCTTCGGCGCCCATGCCGGCCAGCGGCTCGTCCAGCAACAGCACCTGGGGATCGGTGGCCAGGCACATGGCGATCTCCAACTGCCGCTTCTGGCCATGGCTGAGCAAGCCGGCCTCACGCTTCAGCACGTCAGCCAGGCCGGCGCGCAGGGCCACCTGCTGCGCGCTGGCCATGCTGGCGCGGCAGTGCCGGGCGTCCTGCCACCAGCGCCAGGGCTTCTGCGTGCGGGCCTGTGCCGCCAGGCGGCAGTTTTCCAGCACCGTGAAGCTGGGGAAGATGGTGTTGCGCTGGTAGCTGCGGCCCAGCCCGGCCCGCGCGCGGCGCGGCTGCGCCCAGGCCGTCACGTCCTGGCCCAGCAGTTCCACGCGGCCACCCGAAGGCGGGATCTCGCCCGACAGGATGTTGATCAGGGTCGACTTGCCCGCACCATTGGTGCCGATGACGGCGTGGACCGCCCCGCGCTCAAGGTCGATCGAAACACGGTCCACCGCCACCAGGCCGCCCCAGCGGCGGGTGATCTCTTGCGCGCGCAGCAGCACTTCAGCCATCGCCCGCACCTCCACCCTGCCCGGCTCGCCCGACCAGGCGATCGCGCCACAAGCCGGGCAGCCCAACCAGTCCCTTGGGCAGCAGGGCCACGCTGACGATGATGGTCAGGCCCAGGCCGAGGTGCCAGTGTTTGGCAAAGGCACCGAAGAGAGACTCGGACTTGAACAGTTCCTGCAGCAGGGCAAAGGCGAAGGCACCGATCAGCGCGCCACGCAGATGCCCCAGGCCGCCCAGGATGATCATGATCAGCACCGCGCCAGAGAGATGCCAGCTCATCAGCTCCGGGTTCACGAACCCGTCCTTCACGGCAAACAGGAAGCCCGCCAGCCCGGCAATGCCGCCCGAGATGGTGAAGGCGGCGAGCTTGTACGGATAGGTCGAAAAGCCCGTGGCGCGCATGCGCTGTTCATTGACGCGGATGCCGGCCAGTGCGCGCCCGAAGCGCGAACGCAGCAGCGCCGCCAGCTTGATGAACACGCCCAGCAGGCAGGCCCAGGTGAAGAAGTACAGCACCAGCGGGCGGTCCAGGTCGATCCAGCTGCCCAGCACCGGCTTGCTGTTGAGGTAGATGCCGTCCGTTCCGCCACCCAGCGGCGTGTCGTGCACCACGTAGTAGGCCATCTGCGCAAAGGCCAGCGTGACCATGATGAAGTAGACACCCTTGGTGCGCAGCGACAGGGCCCCGACGACCAGCGCATACAACGCCGCGGCCACGGTGCAGGCCGGCAGCAGCCACAACAGCGAAGCAGGCCCGCTGGCCGGCGTGAGCAGCACGGCGCCATAGGCGCCAATGCCGAAAAACGCAGCCTGCCCAAAACACACCAGCCCGGTGCTGCCCACCAGCAGTTCCAGGCTCAGGGCAAAGATGGTGTAGACCATGATCTTGGTGACCAGGTCCAGCGCAAAGCTGCCGCCCCACAGCGGCACCGAAGCCATCAGGGAGAAGGCAGCAACGACAAAGCCCAGTCGCAAACGATCGGCACCCATCGTCAGCCG
>WBZP01002153.1_pt1 | contig 23077 bp, 17 predicted proteins | sample 5204301 | NCBI WGS metagenome assembly WBZP01 (sample SAMN12412401, study PRJNA552823) | activated sludge metagenome | isolation source: activated sludge from nitrification reactor of wastewater treatment plant... | place: USA: Pennsylvania | collected 2017 | reverse complement strand
GTGTGCCGAAGGCCGGCGGCCGATTTGCCAGGATACCGGGATCGCCGTGATCTTTCTAAAGGTTGGCATGGATGTTCGCTGGGACGCCAGCCTGTCGGTGCAGGAGATGTGTGACGAAGGTGTCCGCCGGGCCTACAACAATCCGGACAACAAGTTGCGCGCATCGGTGTTGCTCGACCCGGCCGGAGCGCGCAGGAACTCGAAGGACAACACGCCAGCCGTCGTGCACTATGAAATCGTTCCCGGTCACCACCTTGAGGTCATCTGCGCCGCCAAGGGCGGAGGCTCGGAAAACAAGTCGAAGTTCTATGCGCTCAATCCGTCCGATTCGATCGTGGATTGGGTATTGAAGACCGTGCCGACGATGGGTGCCGGTTGGTGTCCGCCAGGGATACTCGGCATCGGCATCGGCGGCACGCCGGAAAAGGCGATGCTTCTCGCCAAAGAGTCATTGATGGCTCCGGTGGACATCCAGAACTTGATGGCCCGCGGGGCAAGCAATCGGGTCGAAGAACTACGCCTGGAGCTTTATGAAAAGGTGAACGCACTGGGCATAGGCGCACAGGGACTCGGCGGTCTGACGACGGTTCTCGATGTCAAGATCCTCGACTACCCGACGCACGCGGCCAGTCTGCCGGTCGCCATGATTCCCAACTGCGCAGCCACTCGGCACGCCCATTTCCACCTGGACGGCTCCGGGCCGGCGAACCTGGTGCCGCCTGACCTCGACGAGTGGCCCAAGGTGAACTGGATGCCCGATACGGAAACCTCGGCTCGCGTCAATCTCGACACGCTGACGCGGGACGAGGTCGCGGCCTGGAAGCCGGGTCAGACGTTGCTGCTCAACGGCAAGATGTTGACCGGACGCGATGCGGCGCACAAGCGTATTCAGGACATGTTGGCAAAGGGCGAGAAACTGCCGGTCGATTTCACCAACCGGGTGATCTACTATGTCGGTCCGGTTGATCCGGTACGTGATGAAGTGGTCGGTCCGGCTGGACCGACGACGGCGACGCGCATGGACAAGTTCACCGAGATGATGCTCGCCCAGACCGGACTGATTTCCATGGTCGGCAAGGCGGAGCGCGGACCGACGGCGATCGAGGCGATTCGCAAACACAAGTCGGCTTATCTGATGGCGGTCGGCGGAGCAGCCTATCTCGTGGCGAAGGCGATCCGGACGGCGAGAGTCGCCGGGTTCGCCGATCTCGGCATGGAGGCCATCTACGAGTTCGAGGTCAGGGACATGCCGGTGACCGTCGCGGTGGATTCGACCGGCACTTCGGTCCACCACACCGGGCCGTGCGAGTGGCAGGCGAGGATTGGCAAGATTCCGCTTGCGGTCGCCTGAACGTTTGGCAGGAAATCGTAGCAAGCCGGCCGCGGGCCGGCTTGGCTTTTCTTGATGCGCTTTTCTGATTTCCCTCGATGATCGGTGTTTTCGATAGTGGCCTTGGTGGTCTGTCCGTTCTCGCCGCAATCGCCGATGGCTTGCCGCGCGCCGACCTGGTCTACCTGGCAGATACGGCGCACGTGCCGTACGGCGACAAGGACGACGCCTTCATTCGCCATCGTGTTCTGCGCATCGGCTCGCATCTCGTTGACCAGGGCTGCAGCGTCGTCGTCGTCGCCTGCAATACCGCCACCGCGGCGGCGGTTTCGGCCTTTCGCGAGACGTATCCCGGCCTTCGTGTGGTCGGCGTGGAACCGGGCGTCAAGCCGGCGGCGGCGGCCTCACGCAGTCGGCGCATCGCGGTTCTGGCAACTGCTTCGACCGCTCGCAGCCAACGACTGGCACAACTCATCGGACGCCACGCGGCGAGCGTAGAGGTCAGAGTCGAGGCATGCCCGGGCTGGGCAAGCCGCGTCGAGGCGCTGCGTCTCACCGACGGTGATTTCGTTGCCGAAGCGCAGCGTCACCTCGATCCATTGCTCGAGTCCGGCGTCGACCAGATCGTCCTCGGCTGCACGCACTACGCCTTCCTGCGTCCGGCGCTGGAAGCAATCGTCGCTGGCAGGGCCGTTTTCGTCGACGTGGCTGACGCGGTCGCCCGCCAGTGCGTCCGCCTGGCCGGCACGTCGGCAAGTGGCGGCGGTCGGCTCACGCTGGCTGCCACCGCGCAACCTGAGCGGCTGCAGGCTGCCCTGCCGGCACTCGGCCTGCATCGGCTTTCCCAGCGGCTGCAGCAGCCGGCGCAGCTCGTGCTCGCATGACATGATTGTGAACCAATGACCACCCCACCGATGAGAAACAGCGAAGACGCCTTCCTGCCGGCGGACATCCAGCGCGATGTTGCCAAACGACGTACGTTTGCCATCATCTCGCACCCGGATGCGGGCAAGACCACTTTGACCGAGAAGTTGCTGCTCTTCGGCGGCGCAATTCAATTGGCGGGTACGGTCAAGGGACGAAAGAGTGCCCGTCACGCAACCTCCGACTGGATGGAAGTGGAAAAGCAGCGCGGTATCTCGGTCACCAGCTCGGTCATGCAGTTCGAGTACCTGGGACATACCATCAACCTGCTCGATACCCCTGGTCACGAGGATTTTTCGGAGGACACCTACCGTGTGCTGACCGCTGTTGATGCGGCGGTCATGGTGATCGACGCAGCCAAGGGCGTCGAAGCGCAAACGATCAAGCTGCTCAACGTCTGCCGTATGCGCAGCACGCCGATCATTACCTTCGTCAACAAGCTCGATCGGGAAGTGCGCGAACCCTTCGAGCTGCTGGAAGAAATAGAGAGCGTCCTCGGCATCGAGTGTGCGCCGATTACCTGGCCGATCGGTATGGGCAAGACGTTCGGCGGCGTCTACCACCTCCTCAACGACCGGCTGCTGCACTTCAACCCGGGCGAGGAGAGACGCGCCGAATCGGCCCTGCTTGAAGGGCTGGCCAATCCACTTCTCGATGCCACGTTTCCGGGCGAGATCGGGCGGCTGCGCGACGATGTCGCACTAATCCAGAGCGAGAGCAGCCCATTCGAGCTCGTCGGTTTTCTTGCCGGGCACCAGTCGCCGGTCTTTTTTGGTTCGGCGATCAACAATTTCGGCGTGCAGGAGATCCTGCAGGCATTACTCGACTGGGCTCCGCCGCCACAGGAGCGGGACGGTGGCAGCCGCTTGGTGGAGCCGGCAGAGGCGAGCTTCAGCGGTTTTGTGTTCAAGATCCAGGCCAACATGGACCCCAAGCATCGCGACCGCATCGCGTTCTTCCGCGTCTGCTCGGGCCGCTACACGCCCGGCATGAAGGTCAGACACCTGCGCCTGGAACGCGAGATCAAACTGGCCAACGTGCTGACCTTCATGGCCAACGAACGGCAGTTGATGGAAGACGCTGTGGCGGGCGATATCATCGGTATCCACAATCATGGAAATCTTCACATCGGAGACACGCTGAGCGGGGGCGAAGCGCTGGCTTTCAAGGGCATTCCGTACTTCTCGCCCGAACTCTTCCGCGTTGCGCGGCTGCGCGACCCATTGAAGAGCAAGCAACTTCTCAAAGGTCTGCAGGAACTTGGCGAGGAGGGGGCGATTCAGGTTTTCGAGAGCGTTGCCAGCGGCGCGCTGCTGCTCGGTGCGGTTGGGAGCCTGCAGTTCGAGGTCGTCGCACACCGTTTGCAGACCGAGTACAAGGTTGATGCGCTATTCGAAACGGCTGATATCTACACCGCACGCTGGCTGACTTTTCCCGATGCGGTGACCCGGCGCGGTTTTGAGCGCGAACAATTGCAGCGCTTGGCGAAGGACGTCGACGGCAATCCGGTGTATCTGGCCAGTACGCGCTACAACCTCGAGGTGACGAGCGAAAAATGGCCACGCGTCGGTTTTCATGCTTCCCGGGAGCACGGCCAGCTTTTCGGCTGATTGGCCAGCGTCGGTTCACTGCCGATGACCAGCGTTATTGCCTGACCGATCGACGAGGACGCGCGTTTGCGTGCACCGTGCCTCCTCGACATGCCCGGCACGACCTTCTTACAGCTGCTCAGGCTTCAACGGCTACCGCTTGGGCGAGAAACTCGATCTTCTTCTGCAAGTCGTCCGCCGAATCGGGAAAACGTTCGGCGATGTGCCTGAACTGATCCTCAATCTCGACGAAAGCATCGACCATGTCCGGATCAAAGTGGCTGGCGCGTCCCCTGACGATGACTTTCACCGCCTGCTCGTGCGGCATGCGCTGCTTGTACACCCGGCGACTGATCAGGGCGTCGTATACGTCGGCAATCGCCATCAGGCGCGCCGATACCGGTATGCGATCGCCCGAGAGGGCCTCCGGATAGCCGCTGCCATCCCATTTTTCCTGATGGTAGAGCGCTATTTCCTTCGCTATGGTGAGAAACTCGACGCGGGTACCCAGCCAGTCCTCGGCCAGTTGGATGGCGTCGCGGCCGAGCAGGGTATGGTTCTTCATGATTTCGAACTCTTCCGGTTCGAAACGGCCCGGCTTCAGCAAGATGCGGTCAGGTATGCCAACTTTACCGATGTCATGGAGCGGCGCCGACTTGAACAGAACCCTGATATTCTGGTCGGTAAGGTAATCGGCGAAGCGCGGGTGTGAGCGCAACCGCTCGGCAAGCACCTTGACGTAGCGCTGAGTACGAAGAATGTGCTTGCCGGTTTCGGCATCGCGAGTTTCGGCCAATGACGCCAAGGCGAGGATCGTTACGTCCTGAACGGCCTCGAGATCCCTCGTGCGCCGCGCTACCTCGGCACTCAAGAAGTCGTTCTTGCTGCGCAGAAAATCCGCGCTGCTCTTCAAGGAAAGCTGCGTAGCGACTCGTGCGAGCAGAATCGGAGGGCTGATCGGCTTGGTGATGTAATCGACCGCACCAAGCGCCAGACCCTTTTCTTCATCTTCAATTTCCGTCCTTGCGGTAAGGAAAATGACCGGAATGTCGGCCGTGCGCGGATGGTCCTTGAGTCGCCGACAAACCTCGTAGCCGTCGATGTCCGGCATCATGACATCAAGCAGAATGAGATCGGGCGGCGTCGCGGAGGCGGCGATCTGCAGTCCGCGGTCACCGCGGTTGGCGACCTTTACCTTGTACGTATCTCTGAGCAAAGCCGACATCAGCGCCAGATTGTCAGGCGTATCATCGACGACGAGAACGGTTGCTTTTTCGTGGAAGTTGAGAATCTCCATCGTTCATCTGCTCCGTCAGGCGGCGAGTCCGGCCGCCCTGGCCGCCTCGCGCAATGCACTCAATGCAGCGTCGTAATCGAAACGATTGACCGCCGTTTCGATCGCCCGATAGCCTCCACCAAAAGCGGTGCGCAGGAGGCTTGCCTCACCCGCCAGGACATCGCTCGCCTCGGCGTCACTTTCCGCCAGCAGTTCCGCCAGCCTGCGGCAGACAGCCTGCAAGCGCGCCGGGTCGACCAGCGCAGATCGCTCGTCCACCGGTCGTGCGGGCAGCTTGGCCAGGAGTTCGGCGAGCAGCATGGCAAGTATTCTAGCCGCAGAATCAAGCCGCGCGTCAATGACTGATGGTGACTGTTTCGCGGCAATCGCCGACTCCAGGTTCGCCGCCTCAACCTGCAGCTCGCCGGCGCCGATACTCCCGGCAAGGCTCTTCAGGTTGTGCGCCAGACGTTCGGCCGTACGCCAGTCGCCGGCATCCAGCGCGCGAGCGATTTCGTCCGCCGTCGCGCCCTGCCCGTCGACGAACTTGCGCAACAGGGCAAGATAGAGGGGCTTCTTGCCCAGCACGCGGCGCAGGCCGACGGTCGTATCCAGCCCGCCAACAGGCAGTACGAGCTCGCCGTCCGTATCGACAGCCGAAGGCGCGGCGGTAGAATGCGGCACCTGGCGCGGTGCGATCCATCTGATCAGTGCCTGCCAGAGCTCCTCCGGTTCAATCGGCTTGGCCACGAAATCAACCATTCCCGCCTCAAGGCATCTTGCTCGGTCGCTTGGCAGGGCGCTGGCGGTCATGGCGACGATCGGCAGTCCTCGACACGCGGGCAGAGACGCGATTGCCTTCGTCGCCTCGATGCCGTCCATCGCCGGCAGATGCATGTCCATGAGGACGATATCATAGGGTCGCGCACGCGCCTTATGCACCGCCATCTCGCCATCGACAGCGAGGTCTACGACAAGGCCGGCACCGGTCAGCAACTCGCTTGCCACCTGCTGGTTCAGGTCGTTGTCCTCGACGAGCAGGACTTGCGCTCCCTGGATGACCGACAAGCGCTCGTCAACCCCCGACGAGCTGCCGGCTTGCGGCGCTGGATCGGCCCGCTCACCGCCGATCAGGCGCATCGCTGTATCGAAGAGGAGGGATGCATTCACAGGCTTGAGCAGCACGTCCCGAACGCCGATTGCCGTCGCCTGATCGAGAACGACCTCAGAGCTGTCAGCGGTGATGATGACGACATGGGGTCGAGGCGACAGATCCAGAGCATGAATCTGCCGTGCTGTCTCCAGTCCGCTCATCTCGGGCATCCGCCAATCGAGAAAGACGATCTCGTAGGGGCCAGTGTGCGCCGCAAGTGCAAGCCGCTCGAGCGCGGCAGTGCCGCTCGACACATCGTCAACGACGAAAGTCATCGCCTTCAGCAGATCACACATGACCGTGCGGGCGGTTCGATTGTCGTCAACAACGAGAACTCGTCGCCCGCGCAGATCAGGGCTGGGGAGCAGGGGACGAAGGCCGTCGGCAGCGCGGCTCAGGCGAGCGGTAAACCAGAAGGTTGAGCCCTTTCCGTACTCGCTGCTCACCCCTACCTCGCCGCCCATCAGTTCGACGAGTTTCTTGGAGATTGCCAGGCCCAGCCCGGTTCCGCCGAATCGTCTGGTCGTCGATGCATCGCCTTGCGAGAAGCTCTCGAACAGCCCGGCCATCTGCTCCTTGGTCAGGCCGATTCCCGTGTCCTGGACGGCAAAATGCAGCAAGAGGGAGCGATCGTCGCACTCTTTCAGGCTGACGCAAATCGCGACCTCACCTTCCTGCGTGAACTTGACCGCGTTGTTGCCGTAGTTGATCAGGACCTGACCCAGCCGCAAGGGGTCGCCGACGAGCAGTGGCGGAACCGAGGGGTCGACGTCGATCACCAGTTCCAGGTCCTTGGCGCTGCTTTTTTCTGCGATCAAGTTAGCAACCTTGTCGAGGACTTCCTCGAGGGCGAATTCTGTTTCCTCGATCGACAGCTTGCCGGCCTCGACCTTGGAAAAATCGAGGATGTCGTTGACGATGCCCAGCAAGTGCTGGCCCGAGTCCTGAATCTTCCTTAGGTAGTCACGTTGACGGGGCGTGAGTTCGGTCTTGAAGAGCAGATGCGCCATGCCGATGATCGCGTTCATCGGCGTCCGTATCTCGTGGCTCATGTTGGCGAGAAAGGCGCTTTTCATTCGCGTTGTCTCTTCGACCAGGCCGGTCTGCTCTTCATGTACGCGTCGCACCAGGTCCTCGGCAGCGCGCCTTTCGCTGATGTCGCGAAAGACGACAACCGTTCCAATCAAGTTCTCCGCTTTGTAGAACGGCGTTGTCGCGTACTCGACGATCAGGGGGGCACCATCCTTGCGCCAGAGAACTTCGGAATCGATCTTGCGCGGCCGCCCATCGCAGGACGTTAGACGCATGGCACACAGCTCGTACGGAAGTTCGCTCCCGTCAGGGTACGCGTAATGAATCAAGGCGTGAACCGGCTGACGAGCAAGCTCGTCGGTCGTATAACCGAGCAATGTGGTCACCGCCGGATTGGCAAACATCATCCAGCCGTCCAGGTCGATGCCCAGTATCCCTTCGCTGACTGCACCCAGGATCAGGCGGCTGTGTTCCTCGAGGGCGGCAAGCTCGCCAGCCTGTTTTTCCAGTTGGGCAGCCTGTTGCTGTGTCGCTTCAAGCAGCCGACTTGCCCGGGTGCTGCGTTCTATGATCTCGAGACTCATGGCGACAATCGGCAGCAACCCGTCGAGCAAGGCGAGCTGGTCGTCGCCAAAGGGTCGTAGCGTTACCAGTTCGATCACAGCGCATCACTGGCGCCAACATGGTGGTTTCCTCGCCGGCACCCATGGTCTCCCCGGCGACAGCCGCTTCGTTTGCCGACGCGCCTATGAAGAACTGACGCTTTCCATCAGCTGCACAGCTGCCGATCGGCCCTTCGCCGACCTTGAGCAGAGTGCTGATGCCACGCGGCCCGCCAAAGGTGGCAATCATTTTCAGAGTGCCACGGTCTTCCGTGACGATGAAAAACGCACCTCGTTCCGCGGCGAGAAGCGGCGTCAGACCAGCCATCAGTTTCTCGGCAAGTTCGGTGAAGGTAGCCGCGTCGCGCAGCAGGCCGGAAACGAAGGCAATGTTCGACCTGATCCAACGCTCAGCCGCCATGGCCTGCTCGATGCCTGACACGGAGAGCGTTGTCTGCGCTTGGCTGTTCTGGCCCGAAGGCGGCGGATGCGGAGCCTGGACGCCGTCAGCGGGAGGCGAAACGACAGCCTTGTCGTCGCCCGGTGCGGCGCGGCGACGAATTCGCCAGAGCTTGCCGAGGCAAAGGCAAGCAAGCAGGAAGAGCAGCAGGCAAACGACACTCGTGCTCACGACGCGGGCTTACCAGTCGGCAAGGAGTACTTTTTCGGCCCAGAACAACCCGCTCAGGGTCTTTGCGTCAGTGATGCGTCCGTCGCGAGCTGCCTGTAGCGCTTCCGCCAGAGAAAGAGCAAGAACATCGATGAACTCGTTCTCATCAAGCTGGCGCGGCGAGGATCGTCGTACGCCGGTAGCAAGAAAAATCTCGATCCGTTCGTCTGAATAGCCGACGCACGGATGCATTACGCCCAGGTGTCGCCACTGCGCCGATACGTAGCCCGTTTCCTCACGCAGCTCACGCTGTGCGGTGTCTGCGGCGGTCTCCCCGGGATCGATCTTGCCGGCCGGCAGCTCGAGAAAGCTTCGCTGCAAGGGGTAACGGTATTGACGAACGAAAACCATCTTTCCATCCTCGCGTTGGGCAATGATCACCGCCGCACCCTGATGGCGGACATACTCGCGCAAGCTGGAGTGTCCGTTCGGCAGACGCACGCGGTCACAGCGCACATCGAGCAGATTGCCGCGAAACACCGACGTGCTTTCGAGCTGCACTTCCCGCAAGTGTTCGTAGTTTTCTTCCATTGGCGAACTCACAACAAAAACGCCCCGACAAGGCGGGGCGTCTGGACACGTGCAGTCACTGTCAAAGCCACAGCGATCTGGCCAGGGTGTAATGACAAACCGACATCAGCCGGCTCGGGAAGATGCCCAGGAGGGCCACCGCCAGGCCATTTGCCGACAGGAGGATCTTCATGTCGATCGGGGCTTCGATCGGCGCCGTGCTCACGGGCGCATCAAAATACATGATTTTCACCACACGCAGGTAGTAGAAACAGCCGATCAGGGAGAACGCGACGGCCGTAAGCGCCAGCCAGAGGTATCCAGCGGCAACAACGGCCTGCAGCACCGAGAACTTGGCAAAAAAGCCGACGAAGAAAGGGATGCCGGCCATTGAGAACATCATCATCATCATCACCCCGGCAAACCACGGGCTGCGCTTGTTCAGTCCTTTGAGGTCGTCGAGATCGTCCGATTCGAGACCACCACGCGCCAAGAGGAGAATCATGCCGAAAGTACCAGCACTGGTGAGAACGTAGGTGATGACGTAGAACATCGACGAGCTGTAGGCGTTGAGACCAAAACGCGCGTCGCCGGCGACCACGCCGGTGACGATGCCGAGCAGCATGAAGCCCATATGGGAGATCGCCGAGTAGGCCAGCATGCGCTTGATGTTGGTTTGCGCGATGGCGGCGATATTACCGATGGCCATCGATAGGACCGAAAGCAGGATCAACATCGTCTGCCAGTCCTGCGCCAGCATGAGCAGTCCGTTCGCCAGCATCCGGATGACGATGGCGAAGGCCGCGAGCTTCGGCGCGGTGGCGATGAACAGGGTGACCGCCGTCGGCGCGCCGTGATAAACATCGGGGATCCACATGTGGAAGGGCACGACGCCCAGTTTGAAAGCGATTCCAGAAACGAGAAACACAAGACCAAAGACGAGAATCGTCCGGTCTCCCTGCTGGCCCATGGTCATCAGGCGCTCGGCCACCGCTGTCATCTCAAGCGTTCCTACCGCTCCGTAGATCATCGACATGCCGTAGAGCAGCAAACCAGAGGCAAGCGCGCCAAGGACGAAATACTTCATCGCCGCCTCGGTGGCGGGGATCGAGTCACGATTCATCGCCACCATCGCGTAGAGAGATAGCGAAAGCAGCTCGAGACCAACATACACCGAGAGGAAATGATTAGCCGAAATCATTACCATCATGCCGAGGGTGGCGAAGAGCGCGAGGATGTAGTACTCACCTCTGGCCATCTGCTCCCGTTCGAGGATATAGCTTCGGGAATAGGAGAGGACAACGATGACCGTAAGGTAGAGCAGCAGCTTGAGCACGTCGCCCATCAGGTCGGCGATATACATGTTGCTGAAGGTAAAACCAACGTCGTTCGACGCTGTAGCCAGGGTGAGCACCGCCGCGCCGATCAGGGTGAGTTGCGTGGCAAGGAAAGTCAGCGTGCGTTTGCGATCCTTGACGAAGAGATCAAGTATCAGGACGAGGCACGCCATGAAGAGCACGAAGATCTCTGCGCTGGCGAGGCGTAGATCGGGCGTCTGGAACTGCAGATCGGCAAGAGTCATAGCGGCTACCAGTTATTGGATCTTGCTCAGGGCAACGTGACGTAACAGCTCATTGACCGAGCTGTGCATAACTTCGGTAAAAGGCTGGGGATAAAGACCCATGCCCAGCGTGCCGGCGGCGAACAACACGAAAACAAGGAACTCGCGCGCATTGATGTCGCACAGTTCGGCCACGTGGTGGTTCGTTACAGCGCCGAAAACGACGCGCTTGTACATCCAGAGCGTGTACGCTGCCCCGACAATCATGGTCGACGCGGCGGCGAACGCAACCCAGAAGTTGTGCCCAACTGCAGCCAGAATCACCATGAACTCGCCAACGAACCCGGAAGTGGCCGGCAGACCCGCGTTAGCCATGGCAAAGAGCATGAAAAACGCGGCGAATTTCGGCATCGTGTTTACCACGCCTCCGTAATCCGCAATCTGTCGCGAGTGCGCGCGGTCGTACATCACACCGATCGAGAAGAACATGGCGCCGGAAACAAAACCGTGGGAAATCATCTGCACCAGAGCGCCTTCGACTCCCAGGGCGGTGAAGATGAAAAAGCCAAGCGTAACGAAACCCATGTGAGCAATAGAAGAATAGGCTACTAGCTTCTTCATGTCGTCCTGCACCAGCGCGACGAAGCCGATGTAGATGATGGCGATCAGCGAGAGGGCGACAACCAGGCCGGCCAGCTCGTGCGAGGCATCCGGGGCGATCGGCAGTGAAAAACGGAGAAAACCGTAAGCCCCGAGTTTCAACGCTATTGCTGCCAGAACGATGGATCCTCCAGTCGGTGCCTCGACGTGCGCATCGGGCAACCAGGTATGGACCGGCCACATCGGCACCTTGACCGCAAACGCCACGAGAAAGGCGAGGAACAGCCAGCTTTGGGCGGTCAGGGCGAGCGGCATCTTGTGCCAGTCGAGGATGGAAAAGCTGCCGCCCGACTGCATATACAGGTAAAGCAGCGCGATCAGGAAAAGGAGAGAGCCGAAAAGCGTAAACAGGAAAAACTTGAAAGCGGCGTAAACGCGCCGCGGGCCGCCCCAGATACCAATGATCAGGTAGAGCGGAATCAGCGATGCCTCGAAGAAGACGTAAAACAGAACGCCGTCGAGCGCCGAAAAAATGCCGTTCAGGAGACCAGACATGATCAGGAAGCCGGCGTTGTACTGTGCCACCTTGTGGTTGATCACTTGCCAGCCGGCGAGCACGACGGTAACGGTGATAAAACTGTTCAGTATCACGAAGGGCATCGAGATACCATCGACCCCAAGGTGATAGTTGGCGTTGAAACCCCTTATCCATGGCTGAAGCTCGACGAACTGCATCGCCGGCGTGTTCATGTCGAAGCCCGTATAAAGAGGAATGGTCACCAACAGGCCGGCAACGGCACCGATCAGGGAGAGCATCCGGGCCAGTGGTGCATTGCGATCTGAGCCGGTCGCCAGAATCACCAGACCGGCGAGAATCGGAACCCAGATGGCAAGAGAGAGAAGCGGCGTGCCTGACATATCGTTCCCAGTCTTCCTCAGCTCAGGCGCGCGTGACCCACAGGGTCATCAGAATGAACACGCCGATAATCATCGTAAATGCGTAATGGTAGATGTGGCCCGTCTGGAAGAAGCGAGCCAGGGTGGCAAACCAGGCGACCAGGTGCGTTGCTCCATTGACGATGACGCCATCGATCAAGCCGGCGTCACCACCCTTCCACAGACCCTTGCCGAGCAGGCGGGCGCCGCCGGCGAAAACGACCTCGTTGAATCTGTCGAAGTAGTACTTGTTGTCGAGCAGCGTGTAGATCATGCCGCAGCGCTGCCGGATTGTCTCCGGGATGTCCGGGCGTTTCAGGTACATGAACCAGGAGCTGACGACGCCCAGCAGGGCAAGCCAGAACACGGGCGTACTGACGGCATGCGTGGCCATGGCAAGTGCACCGTGGAAGTGCTGTGCGAGTTCCTTCATGACCGGGTGAGCTGCTGCATCGACGTGGATTGCGCCTTTGAAGAAGTCCCCGAAAAGCATGGGTTCGATGGCCAGGAAACCAATGATGACCGACGGAATGGCCAGCATGATCAAGGGCAGCGTCACCACCCACGGGGTCTCGTGTGGCTTTTCGCCAGGGGCCAGACCGTGGTGCTCGGCGTGCGCTTGATCAGTGTGATGCGCGCCGTGGTCGGCCTGACCCGCGTGGGGTGCGGGTGCCGGGTCGTGAATCGCCGGGTGATCGACCTTGGCGTGGACTGCGTGCGGGTCGTCGTGGGCTGCCTTGGCGAAGCGCTCCTCGCCGTGAAAGACGAGGAAATACATGCGGAAAGAATAGAACGCGGTGACGAAAACCCCCGTCATGACGGCAAAATAGGCGAAGCCGGAGCCCGGAATATGCGACAGGGCCACCGCCTCGATAATCGAATCCTTGGAATAGAAGCCGGCAAAGAACGGCGTTCCGATCAGGGCCAGAGAACCGATCAGGGAAGTGATCCAGGTTACCGGCATGTACTTGCGCAGCCCGCCCATATTGCGGATGTCCTGATCGTGATGCATGCCGATGATGACCGAACCAGCGGCCAGGAACAGGAGCGCCTTGAAAAAGGCATGCGTCATCAGGTGGAAGATGGCCACCGAGTAGGCCGAGGCGCCTAATGCGACGGTCATGTAACCCAGCTGCGAGAGTGTCGAGTAAGCCACGACGCGCTTGATGTCGTTCTGGATGATGCCGAGAAAGCCCATGAACAGGGCGGTGATCGCGCCGATGACGATGACGAATGAGAGGGCGGTGTCGGACAACTCGAAGAGCGGCGACATGCGGGCCACCATGAAGATGCCCGCGGTTACCATCGTTGCCGCGTGGATCAGAGCTGAAATGGGCGTCGGGCCTTCCATCGAATCGGGCAGCCAGACGTGCAGAGGAACCTGGGCCGACTTGCCCATCGCACCGACAAAAAGGAGGATGCAGATCGCCGTCATCAGGGCAACGCCGTTCTTCTCGGCGCCGAACAGGGCGATCGTGGTGTCACCCGCCAGGGCGGGAGCCTTGGCAAAGACAGCGGCGTAATCGAGCGTTCCGAAGTAGGCGAGAACGAGACCGATGCCGAGAATGAAACCGAAATCGCCGACGCGGTTAACCAGAAAGGCTTTCAGATTGGCAAAGACTGCGCTCGGCCGGGTATACCAGAATCCAATAAGCAGATAGGAAACAAGGCCGACAGCTTCCCAGCCAAAGAAGAGTTGCATGAAGTTGTTGCTCATGACAAGCATCAACATCGAGAAAGTGAAAAGCGAAATGTAGCTGAAGAAGCGGTTATAGCCCGGATCGTCCTGCATGTAGCCGATCGTGTAAATGTGTACCATCAGCGATACGAAGGTGACGACCAGCATCATCGTTACGGTCAGTTGGTCAATGAGAAAACCCACCTCGAACTGGTAGTCTCCCGACGTAAGCCAGCGATAAACCGGACCATTGTAGGTATTGCCCGCCAGCACATCCTGAAAAATGATGAAAGAAGCGGCACAGGCAACGGCAACACCGGCGATGGTTACCGTGTGGGCCAGCCAACGTGGGATCAGACGACAGAACAGACCGGCGATCAGCGCGCCGAACAAAGGCGCGAGCGGGACCAGCAGGTAGAGCTTTTGCATTTCCATGATCAACCCTTCAGGCTGTCCAGATCATCCACGTGGATGGTCTTCAGATTGCGGAACAGCACCACGAGAATCGCCAGCCCGATGGCCGACTCGGCCGCAGCGACGGTCAGGATGAAGAAGACAAAAACCTGCCCGGCGAGATCCTGCATGTAATGGGAAAATGCGATGAAGTTCATGTTTACGGCGAGCAGCATCAACTCGATCGACATCAGGATGATGATCAGGTTTTTCCGGTTGAGAAAGATGCCGACGACGCTGATCGCGAATAGGATCGCGCCCAGGACCAGAAAATGGGACAGTGTGAGCAAGGTGCCTCCCTGATTCCTTTTGCATCGGGTGGCAGAGTGCTCCGCCGCCCGGTCTTATACTCGTATTGGTTTGATCGCCTAACGGTCGCGTTTCTCGGCCGGCATCGAGAGAACACGGATGCGATCTCTTGCCTTTACGAAAACCTGCTGCCCTGGACTTACTGCCTTATTCTTTCGCTTCTCGCGCTGGGTCAACGCCACAGCAGCAACAATGCCGACCAGCAGGATAACCGACGCCAGCTCGAACGGATAAACGTAATCGGTAAACAGGAGGCGTCCGACTGCTTGCACATTGCTGTCCTCTGCGGTCGCCTGACGGACGGTGCTCTCGAGCAAGCCAAGTTGTCTGCCGCCAAGCACGAGTGCCATCTCGGCCACCATCAACAGGGCAATGATCGATCCCAGCGGCAGGTAGCTCCAGAAGCCCTCGCGCAAGCGATCAAGATTGATGTCGAGCATCATCACGACGAACAGGAAAAGAACCATCACGGCACCGACATAGACCAGAATCAAGGCCATGGCGAGGAACTCGGCCTGCAGCAGCATCCAGATGCCACTCGCCGAGAAAAAGGCCAGCACCAGATAAAGCGCCGCGTGCACCGGATTGCGTGCGGTAATGACGCGCAGCGCGGCAAGCAGCAGCACGGCTGACAGAAAGAAAAAAACGAAGGTTCTGAATTCCATCGCGGCGCCCCGTCAGCGGTACTTTGAATCGAGTGCGCGGTCGGCGGCGATCTGGGTCTCGTATCGATCGCCATTGGCCAACAGCATCGCTTTCGTGTAATAGAGGTCACCACGGACTTCGCCGTGGTACTCGTAGACTCTCGTTTCGACGATCGCGTCAACCGGGCAGGCCTCCTCGCAGAAGCCGCAGAAAATGCACTTGGTCAAATCAATGTCGTAGCGCGTCGTGCGGCGCGATCCGTCGTCGCGCTGATCGGATTCGATGGTAATTGCCATCGCCGGACAAACCGCTTCACAAAGCTTGCAGGCAATACAGCGCTCCTCTCCATTCGGATAGCGGCGCAAAGCGTGCAAGCCGCGGAAGCGAAAGCTCTGCGGAGTTTTCTCCTCGGGATACTGCACGGTGATCTTCCGCGCAAACATGTAGCGCCCGGTGACCGACAAGCCCTTGAACAGCTCTCTGAGCAACAGGCTGTTGAAAATCTCCTTCATCGAACCCATGGCTAGCCTCTCACTTCCAGATGTTGAAGGGCGACATCATCCAGCAGCCGACGACGACCAGCCAGATCAGACAGAGCGGAATGAAGACCTTCCAGCCCAAACGCATGATCTGATCGTAGCGATAGCGCGGGTAAGTGGCGCGCACCCAGAGGAAGATGAAGAGAACAGCGGAGATCTTGGCGAACAGCCAGACAATGCCGTCGGGCAGGAAACCGACCGGCGACAGCCAGCCACCGAGAAAGAGGATCGAGGTGAGCGTCGACACCAGGATCATGTTGGCGTATTCGGCAAGGAAGAAGACCGCAAAGGCCATTCCGGAATACTCGACGTGGAAACCGACGATCTCGGACTCTCCTTCCGCCAGGTCGAAAGGGGCCCGGTTGGTTTCAGCGACGATGGCGACAAGATAAACGACAAACATCGGCAGTAGCGGCAACCAGTTCCAGGACAGGAAACCTATGCCCTTTTCAGAAAAATAACCTTTGCCCTGTCCCTGCACGATGTCGCCGAGATTGAGGCTGTTCGACACCATGAGGACGACCACCAGCGCGAGGCCCATGGCCACCTCATAGGAAATCATCTGCGCTGCCGAGCGCATGCTGCCGAGAAACGCATACTTCGAATTGGACGCCCAGCCGGAAAGGATGATGCCGTACACGCCGATCGAGGTCACCGACATGATATACAGCAGACTGGCATCGACGTCGGCGAGGACCAGGTTCTCGGTAAACGGAATGACCGCCCAGGCGGCGAGAGCCGGCGCAAAGGCGAACATCGGGGCAAGGAGAAAGACGCTCTTGTCGGCGCCGGTCGGAATGACCACCTCCTTGAACAGGAGCTTGAGACCGTCGGCAATCGGCTGAATCAGTCCCCACGGCCCGACACGATTCGGACCGATACGGACCTGCATCCAGCCGATGACCTTACGTTCGACGAAAGTGAGGTAGGCGACGCCGAGCAGCAACGGCGCGATGATGAGGACGATTTTGAGCACCGTCCAGACGAGCGGGAAAACCGGCCCGAAAAAGCCTTGCAACAGTGCCTGCAGCGCTTCCACCATCATGCTCGCTCCACGTTGATCGCACCGAACATTTCGCCGAGCGCCGCGGTTGACGCATGGCCTGCAGAGACACGCACGCAGTCCGGCGGTACCGTTTCGTCGACGAGAGCCGTCAGCAGCGCCTCGCCCTCACCTTGTTTGACGCGCACCGTGGCGCCCTCGACCAAGCCAAGCCTGACCAGCGTGGCGAGGCAGATGCGGGCACCCGGAGGCGCCGCGTCACGTGTTTTCTGCAAGGCGGGTGCGCGCCGAACGAGCGCGTCAGCGAAATGAATCGGCACGTCGGCAACGCGTTGCAGGCCGGCCACCGGCGCTGCCAAGGTCAGCGGAACGTCTTTCAGTCCGTTATCCAGGCCGGAAACAAAACCCTCTGCGGCAGGCGTGATGTCGGCTCGCACCTGCTCGGTTGTCTCATAGGCAAAACCCGGCAAGCCAAGCAGATTGCCGAGGACGCGCAAGACTTTCCAGCCAGGACGCGCGTCGCCGAACGGGCGCAGCGCTCCGCTGAAGCTCTGGATTCGTCCCTCGGTGTTGACAAACGACCCTGACGTCTCGCTGAACGGCGCGACCGGCAGAATGGCGTCAGCATAGTCGCGTGCCGCACCGTCTGCGAACGGGCTGAAAGAAACAACGAATTCGGCGGCGGCAAGCGCCGAAGCCGCCAGCTGTGGGTCATGGCAGTCGAGCTCGGGTTCGAGGGCAAAAAGAATATAGGCCTTACGCGGCTGGGCGAACATCTCGTAGGCATTCAGCGATGTTGGCAAGGCTTGCGCGACATAGCCACCGACGCTGTTCGCGGCTTCGCCGATGAAGCCGTAACTTGCGCCGGTGAGTCTGCCCAGCTCACCGGCCAGGACATGCAACTGTCCGGCATGCGGACATTGCTCGGCTGTATTGCCGAGAAAGATGGCGCTCTTCTCGCCCTCGATGAGACTTCTGGCGACGAGCCGGCTGGCGGAGCAGGGCTGCACGGAGTCCAGGGCAGGCGGGACCGGTTTCCCTTGCTGCTCGGCAGCCGCCTTGACGACAGCGGCCAGCGCTGCCGGCAGATCGGCCGGGGAAACGGACAGCTGGGCGTGCAAGGGCAACAGGGGATCGTCGGCGCTCACCGAGAGCAGGCTGACCTTGCCCCACTTTTTCGCCAACTGGCGCAAGCGCTGCGCGAAGAGGGGATGATCCTTGCGCAGGAAGCTGCCAACGACCAGAGCAGCGTCAAGCTGCGCGATGTCCGCCAGTTTCATCCCTAGCCAAGGCACGCCGAGGCGCTTCCCGTCGGTAGAAAAATCGCGTCGCCGTGGGCGGAAATCGACGCTTCCCGAACCGAGACCGCGCGCCAGCTTCTGCAGCAGGAACAGCTCCTCCAGTGTCGCGTGCGGCGAAGCCAGCGCAGCGATCGATTCTCCGCCATTCTGCCGACGAATGTCGAGCAAGGCGTGTGCGACATAGTCGAGGGCAACGTTCCATTCGACCTCGCGCAGAGTCCCGTCGATACGGACCATCGGCTTGCCCAGCCGGGCCGCGGAGCTCAGTGCCTGGTAGGAAAAGCGGTCCTTGTCGGAGATCCAGCATTCATTGACGTCCTCATTCTCGCGCGGCAGAACCCGCATGACGACGTTGTTCTTGATCTGCAGCGTCAGGTTGGCGCCCAGGCTGTCGTGCGGGCTGATCGACCGGCGGCGCCCCAACTCCCAACTGCGGGCCGAATAGCGGAATGGCTTCGACGTCAGCGCACCGACCGGGCAGAGATCGATCATGTTGCCGGAAAGCTCGGAATCGACGGAGCGACCAACAAAGGTGACGATTTCGGAATGCATGTTGCGGTTGGCCATGCCGAGTTCCATGATGCCGGCGATCTCCTGGCCAAAGCGCACACAGCGCGTGCAATGTATGCAGCGCGACATTTCCTGCATCGAGATGAGCGGGCCGACGTCCTTTTGAACGACAACACGTTTGCTTTCCTGATAGCGGGAAGCGCTGCCGCCGTAACCAACCGCCAGGTCCTGCAACTGGCATTCGCCACCCTGGTCGCAAATCGGGCAGTCGAGCGGGTGGTTGATCAGCAGGAACTCCATGACCCCCTTCTGCGCCTTCACCGCGAGATCGGAATGGGTGAAGACCTTCATGCCGTTCGTGACCGGAGTCGCACAAGCCGGCAGCGGCTTGGGTGCTTTCTCAACCTGGACGAGACACATGCGGCAGTTGGCGGCGATGGAGAGCTTCTTGTGATAGCAGAAGTGCGGGATGTAGGCACCAACCTGTTGCGCGGCATCCATTATGGTGCCGCCATCCGGTACGTGCGCCAGCTTGCCGTCGATCTCGATGTCCATCGTCTCGTACCCTAAACCCTAGCCCTGAAGAAGCCACTGCCGGCGCGCTGCAGATCAACGGGCACGAGGCACTTCTTATGTTCGATGTGGTACGCGAACTCGTCGCGAAAATGCTTGACAAAGCTCTGTACCGGCATTGACGCGGCATCACCCAGTGCACAGATCGTGCGCCCCATGATGTTGGTCGTCACGCTTGCCAACAGATCAAGGTCGTCCGGCCGGCCCTGTCCGTGCTCAATGCGGTGCACCACTTTGTACAGCCAGCTTGTCCCTTCGCGACAAGGCGTACACTGTCCACACGATTCTTCGTAATAGAAAAAGGACAGGCGCTCGAGGGCCTTGACCATGCACGTCGTCTCGTCCATGACGATCACCGCGCCCGACCCCAGCATCGAGCCGGCCTTGCCGATCGAATCGTAGTCCATGGTGCAGTCCATGATGGTCGCCGCCGGCACGACAGGAGCGGAGGATCCGCCGGGAATGCAAGCCTTCAGCTTGCGCCCGTCACGCATACCGCCAGCCATTTCGAGCAAGGTTGCGAACGGGGTACCAAGCGGTATCTCGTAGTTCCCGGGACGGTTGACATGACCGGATACGGAAAAGAGCTTAGTGCCGCCGTTGTTCGCCTTGCCGGCTTCGAGATACGCCTCGCCGCCCAGATTGATGATGCAGGGAACCGAGGCAAAAGTCTCCGTGTTATTGATCGTCGTCGGCTTGCCGTAGAGGCCGAACGAAGCCGGGAAAGGCGGCTTGAAGCGCGGTTGCCCCTTCTTGCCTTCGATCGATTCGAGCAGCGCCGTTTCCTCGCCGCAGATATACGCCCCATAACCATGGTGGGCAAAAAGTTCGAAGCTGAACGCTGAGCCGAGAATGTCGGAACCGAGGAAACCCGCTGCGCGGGCTTCGGCGAGCGCCTCCTCAAAACGCTGGTAGATCTCCCAGATCTCGCCGTGAATGTAGTTGTAGCCGCGCCCGGCGCCCATCGCGTAGGCGGCAATGGTCATCCCCTCGATCACCGAATGCGGGTTGTAGCGCAGAATGTCGCGGTCCTTGAAGGTCCCCGGCTCGCCTTCATCGGAGTTGCACACCACGTACTTGTCACCGGGGAACGCGCGCGGCATGAAGCTCCATTTCAAGCCGGTCGGGAAACCGGCGCCGCCGCGTCCGCGCAGAACCGACTTCTTGACTTCATTGATGACCTGTTCCTGCGGTAGTTTGCCTTCGAGAATGCGGCGCAGCGCCGTATAGCCTCCTCGTTTGACATAATCAGCCAGGCGCCACGCGTTGTCGCCGTCCAAACCGACACTCAGCATCGGGTTGATTGCCCCAAGAATTGCCATTACTTGAGCTCCGCCAACAGGTTGTCGATTTGCTCAGGGTCCATCCAGCTACACATGCGACGGTTGTTGACGATCATCACCGGCGCATCGCCGCAGGCACCCATGCACTCGCCTTCCTTGAGCGTGATTAGGCCGTCGGCGGTTGTTTCGTTGTATCCGATGCCGAGTTTCTGCTTGAGGTATTCGCCGGCATCAACCCCCCCGCTGAGCATGCAAGGCAGGTTGGTACAGACTGAAATCTTGTACTTGCCGACCGGCTTGAGGTCGTACATATTGTAGAAACTCGCCACCTCAAAGGCTGCGATCGGCGGCATGGCGAGGTAGCCGGCAACAAACTCGATCGCCTCGCTGGACAACCAGCCCTGCTCTTCCTGCGCGATGGCGAGCGCCGCCATCACCGCCGACTGCTTCTGATCAGCCGGATACTTGGCTATTTCGCGGTCAATTCTCGCGATGGATTCTGAAGTCAACATCAGCGGTCAATCTCGCCAAAAACAACGTCCTGCGATCCTATGATGGTCACGACATCGGCCAGCATGTGGCCGCAGACCATTTCGTTCATGGCCGACAGGTGAACGTACCCCGGGGCACGAATCTTCAACCGGTATGGCTTGTTCGCACCGTCGGAAACCAGATAGATGCCGAACTCCCCTTTTGGATGCTCGACGGCCGAATACACTTCACCCTCCGGAACCTGAATACCCTCGGTACAGAGCTTGAAGTGGTGGATCAGCTCTTCCATGTTCGACTTCATCGCTTCGCGGCTCGGCGGGGCAACCTTGTGGTTGTCAGAGATCACCGGACCCGGATTCTGCCGCAGCCAGTCGATGCACTGCCCGACGATACGGTTTGCCTGGCGCATCTCTTCCATCCGGACGAGGTAGCGATCGTAGGAGTCGCCGTTGACGCCGACTGGAATGTCGAAGTCCATCCGATCATAAACTTCATACGGTTGCTTCTTGCGCAGATCCCAGGCAATGCCCGAACCACGCAGCATTGGACCGGTAAACCCGCGCTGCAAGGCGCGCTCTGGCGAAACGATGCCGACGTCGACCAGCCGCTGCTTCCATATTCGGTTGTCGGTCAGCAGCGTCTCGTACTCGTCGAGCAACTTCGGAAAACGTGCGACGAAATCCGCCAGGAAATCGAGCAGCGAGCCGCTGCGCACATCGTTCAACGCCTTGATCTGCGCCGTGTTGCGCCACTTGGATTCGCGATACTGCGGCATGCTGTCGGGAAGGTCGCGGTAGACGCCACCCGGGCGATAATAGGCAGCGTGCATCCGCGCACCGGAAACCGCTTCGTAGCAATCAACCAGATCCTCCCGCTCGCGAAACGCGTAGAGGACCATGGTCATCGCGCCGACGTCGAGACCGTGACAACCAACCCAGAGCAGGTGATTGAGAATGCGCGTGATTTCGTCAAACATCACGCGAATGTACTGGGCGCGGATCGGCACCTCGATTTGCAGCAGGCGCTCGATGGCCATGCAATATGCGTGCTCGTTGCACATCATCGACATGTAGTCAAGCCGATCCATATACGGCACCGACTGAATCCACGTCTTGTATTCGGCGAGCTTTTCGGTTGCCCGATGCAGCAGGCCAATGTGCGGGTCAGCCCGCATGACGACCTCACCATCGAGTTCGAGCACCATGCGCAGCACACCATGCGCCGCCGGATGCTGCGGCCCGAAGTTCAGGGTAAAGTTGCGCAGCTCAGGCATTGTCGGCCTTCCCGTAAGTCGCCTCGCGCACGATCCGCGGCGTCACCTCTCGCGGCTGGATGGTCACGGGTTCATAGATCACGCGTTGATGATCGGGGTCGTAGCGCATTTCGACGTACCCTGAAATCGGAAAATCCTTGCGGAACGGGTGGCCGATGAAACCGTAATCGGTAAGGATGCGCCGCAAGTCGGCGTGTCCCGGGAAGACGATGCCGTATAAGTCGAAAGCCTCACGTTCGAACCAGTCGGCGCAGTTCCATATTCCCGTTACCGAAGGCAGTGACGGGAGATCGTCGTCCAGCGCGAAAGCGCGAACGCGCAAACGGCAGTTCTTGCTCACCGACATGAGATGAACGACCGCCGCAAAACGCCGACCCCTACGTGGCACGTTGCCGTAGGTCGAGTAATCGACGCCGCAAAGGTCGATCAATTCCTCAAAGGAGAGGGCGGGTTCGTCGCGCAGCGACAGCATCACGGAAAGGTAATCGGCTGCGTCAACCTCGATGGTAACCTCTCCGAGGGCTACCGTAAGGGACTTGACTCGATCACCGAAATGCGTTTGCAGCGTTTTGCTAAGCGCTTCCAGCGTGGCGGACATGAGTCACATTCTTGGTTGGTTGGGGTTTCTTCAACGAGCAATCGTGCTCGTTCGACGGATCTTGTTCTGCAACTGAATCAGACCATAGATGAGCGCCTCGGCGGTCGGCGGGCAGCCCGGAACATAGATGTCGACCGGGACGATACGGTCGCAGCCGCGCACCACCGAGTACGAGTAGTGGTAGTAGCCGCCGCCATTGGCACAGGAACCCATCGAAATCACCCAGCGCGGCTCGGC
>WBZP01002152.1_pt1 | contig 23088 bp, 13 predicted proteins | sample 5204301 | NCBI WGS metagenome assembly WBZP01 (sample SAMN12412401, study PRJNA552823) | activated sludge metagenome | isolation source: activated sludge from nitrification reactor of wastewater treatment plant... | place: USA: Pennsylvania | collected 2017 | reverse complement strand
TATGCCGTGAATAAGGCCGTGCAATCCACCGTGCAGGCCTCTGGTGCGGGTGGGGACAAGCGGGGTGGCGTGGTATGGCATACCCAGGGATCGGGCAAAAGTTTGTCCATGGTGTTTTATGCCGGAAAGCTGATTACCGCCCCTGCCATGCGGAATCCCACCATTGTGGTGATTACCGACCGCAACGACCTGGATGACCAGCTTTTCGACACTTTTGCCGCCTCCGTACAATTGCTCAGGCAGGAACCCGTACAGGCCGAAAGCAGGGAGCACCTCAAAGCCTTGCTCAAAGTGGCCAGCGGAGGCATAGTCTTTACCACCATCCAGAAGTTTTTGCCGGAGGGAAAACAATCCGCCTACGACCAGCTCTCAGACCGTACCAACATCGTGGTGATTGCAGACGAGGCGCACCGTACCCAATACGGCTTTGAGGCCAAACTGCTGGACGAAAAAGATAAATCCACCAAAGAAGTAATCGGCAAGCGCATTGCCTATGGCTTTGCCAAGTACATGCGGGATGCGCTACCCAATGCCACGTATATCGGCTTTACCGGCACACCCATTGAAGGCACCGATGTAAACACGCCCCAGGTATTTGGCCAGTATATTGACCGTTATGACATTAAAGACGCGGTGGATGACGGGGCTACCGTTCGGATATATTATGAAAGCAGGCTGGCCAAAGTAAACCTGGATGAAGAAGGCCGCAGGCTGATTGATGAATTTGACCTTGAGCTGGAGCAGGATGAGGAAGTAACGGAAAAGCAAAAGGCCAAGGCCAAATGGACCAAGCTGGAAGCCATTGTAGGTCACCCCGACCGCATCCGGAACCTGGCCCGGGATATCGTTCACCATTTTGAAAAGCGGCAGTCGGTGTTTGACGGCAAGGCCATGATTGTAGCCATGAGCCGGCGGATTGCCGCAGCTCTGTACGAGGCGATTATTCAGCTGCGTCCGGATTGGCATGACCCGGATTTAAAGAAGGGCGTCATCAAAGTGGTGATGACCACCAGCAGTGCAGATGGCCCGGAAATATCGCGTCACCATACCACCAAGCAGCAGCGCAAAGATTTATCGGAGCGGATGAAAGACCCTTACGACAGTCTGAAACTGGTGATTGTGCGGGACATGTGGCTGACGGGTTTTGATGCCCCCTGCCTCAATACCATGTACATTGATAAGCCCATGCGTGGTCATAACCTCATGCAGGCCATTGCGAGGGTAAACAGGGTGTTCAAGGATAAGAAGGGCGGTTTGATTGTAGACTACCTGGGCATTGGCACGGATTTAAAAAAGGCGCTCTCCTTTTATGGAGAGGCGGGCGGCAAGGGCAACCCCGTGGAAAACGAGTCGCAGGCCTTTGCGGTGTTCACGGAGAAGCTGGAAGTAGCGCGGCAGTTCTTTTCGGAAGACAGCCAGACCCGCAAAGACATCATGCAGGAGGAGCCGGAAGCCTATAACGGGCAGGTGCAATTCAATTACCAGCGGTTCTTTCCGGCCGATCCTCAGCAAAAGCTCTCCATCATCCTGCAGGCGGAAGAGCATATCCTGGGGCTGGAGGACGGCAAGGAGCGGTTTATTACGGAGGTAGCCTTACTGAGCCAGGCCCTTACCCTTTGCATCACCAAAGAGGAAGTACAACCGTATTTGCAGGAAGTAGCTTTTTTTCAGGCCGTAAAAGCACGGCTGGCCAAATTTGATGCACCGTTGGGCGGAGGGAAATCCGACAGTGAAATTGAAAGCGCCATCAAGCAGATTGTAGATACGGCCTTAAGCAGCGATCAGGTGATCGACATCTTTGACGCAGCCGGTATTGACAAACCGGATATCTCGGGGCTGGAGATTTTGTCGGATGAGTTTCTGCTGGAAGTGCAGGGCATGAAACACAAGAACCTGGCCCTGGAGTTGTTGCGGAAAATTCTCAGCAATGAGTTGAAGATCCGTTCCAAAAAAAATTTGGTGAAGAGCCGGAAGTTGCTGGAGATGCTGGAGGGAGCCATCAAGCGGTACCAGAATAACCTGTTAACCACGGCGGAGGTTATCCAGGAACTGATCAGGCTGGCCAAAGCCATCAAGGAAGCCGATAAAGAGGGGGAAAAGCTGGGCTTAACGGAAGATGAGGTAGCTTTTTACAATGCCCTGGAAGTAAACGACAGTGCCGTGCAGGTGCTGGGGGATGCCACCCTTAAAGAAATAGCCCGTGAAATAGCCGATAAGGTAAGAGCCAATGCCAGTATTGACTGGACCATCCGGGAAAGCGCCAGGGCCAAACTGATGGTGCTGGTGAGGCGCACGCTCAACAAATACGGCTATCCGCCCGATAAGCAGCAGAAGGCCATTGATACGGTATTGAAGCAGGCGGAGTTGCTGGCGGATGAGTTGAATAGTTGAGCAGGCGCAGTGTAGCCAGAAGGGGTAAGTTAATAAGCGGGAATAAAGGTTCTAAGGGAAATGTATCTACTGTAACTCAGATTGTCCACATGCGCGCAATTATTACATTATCTAAAAAGCAGCCTGGTTACATTATTGATCTTCCTTCGGGTGGGCAATATTTCAAAATTCTGAGTATCGAATCCCGCCCGAAATTACCGGGTTTACAAATTTTCCGGTTCAACCTCCAATTTAAAAGTGATGATCAAAGTACTGTTTCTATAAACTGGCATTTTAATCCTGCCGAATTCGATATTGCTGGTATTGTAAATGGATTAAATACTAAAATCCAGTCCTATGTAAGGTCACATCCGAATAGGTTTATTCAATTGCTGATTACAGCAGAGTTTTTTCAAATTCCAGAAGGGGTTGAGTTGGTTGTTACCGTAAATTCTTAATTCTTTTGAGGTAGTGGTTTTTTCAGGAATTGAAAATGAATTCATGCTGTCTTATTCAATCCGGAAGTTTTATAAACCATATGGATAATTGTACTAAAATGGTTTTAGTAAATCACCCCAGTTGATCTTTCTTGCAGATTTTAAAATTAATTTTCTCACCTGGATACGGTGTGCCCGGATATGTTGTCCGGGTTCGGTAAAAAATCCCACCCGGTTTCCATAACAAGGGTAACCACTCCAATCACTCTGAAATACGGGAGATTCCGGATCATTAATGAAAAAGTAAAGCTGGTTTCCGATTTTCACCAAGCTGATTTCATTTATTGTAGATTCTCTCAATTTTATAGAATTGGCTATACCGCTTTTTTGAACAATTGGAGTCTGCTTTCCGTTCCCGGAATGAATTACTTCAAATTTCGAATCGTGTGTATTCACTGTAAACCGGTTTAAATGATCAGGCTTCTGCCCAACTCCCCATACTAAACCGTAATTGCCGGCGACATTACTTTTAATACAATCAATTTTTGCAGTAATCAAAAAATCATCATCAGCATGCAGGTTGCTCTCCTTTGAGTAAACCTGCATTTCATCATTTGAATTGTTCAGCATATAATAATACCCATCCTCTAAAAAAGTAGTTTCGTTATCATTATTTACAACCGGCCACTTATTTCTATTATTATGGAAGAATTCATCAAGTACAATAACTTGTTTTGTAATTTCAGTACTGGCATTTTCGGCAATCATATTGTATTTATGTAGGTATTTGAAAATTAGTTTATTGAATTTTTGCTGAGGGAAATTTGGTATAAGTAAATGCTTTCCGGATATCTAAATTTAAGAATTTATCACATTTCTATTTTCATTTCTTGTTGATCGGCCGAAAACCCGAAATAACTAATTACGTATCTGGTTTATCATTAGATTCAATTCTTGGAAGTTCGATTTTTTTGAGATTTCGTTTCATTTCTTCAATTCATTACCTTTTCAAGTACTAACTGGCTTAACGAATCGAAATCTGTTTTAAAATCGTTTTCCGTTAGATTGAATTGATTCTATTCCAACCGGATTCGGGAAATACGTTACTTACCAGCTGATTAGGGAAATTTCATCATGCGGTTTTCCTTTGCCAGGAGGCCTAAAATCGGGTTTTCTGCAAAAAGAAGGGGATTTGTCCTGAAATCTCCTTTACCCCCGGTTAACCGCCTTTAAATCAGTTTAGTGAGGGGTTTTATGGAGTTGTGCTGGTGCATTTGGCAGACTCGAACTCATTTGGGCTATAATTGGTGCAAATGCTGCTGTTCCGGAAGAGTAGTTATTCGATTTGGGGACAGCCTGATCTGGATTATTAAGGAGTGCAGATTTGCTTTGCTGGAATTACTAGTCAAGAGATAGTTGAATTGATGAAAATTATTTAATCGGCAGTTCCAATAAATTAATTTCTATAGTTACGATACCCAAAATTCATGTTAACGGATTTAAAGGAGTTTTTTTACTTGGCAAGTGTCAAAGTACAGTTGTTCTCACTGGCTAATAATATAAATGGGAGCCTTTTTAAAGAGGCCCCCATTTATTAATCGCTAAAAAATATATACTCACATTTTTGGGAATCCCGGATATGAAGAATCATGTATGATGAGGATTTCTGTTATTAAAGTAAATTAAGTTACTAGCAATTAATTCATATAAAGCTACACGTAGACGAGTTTTGGGTGCTTCACAGTATTTTTTATCAATTATACAAACTATAAGTGGTTATTATTGTATATCTCGTAATGGTACAAATGTTTTTTCAAGCCGAATTTATACTTTACAAACCCACCACTCTCGAAATAAGGGCTTCCATTTCAGCTATTAGTTTATAAACATCTCTATCATTTGATGGATAGGTGTTAGCAATATGTAAGTATTTATTTCTATGATTTACTATTTCTTTTTGATATTTAGTCCTTTCCTGAACGGAGAGCTTTCCCAAGTAAGGGAGTCGATGATTTGTAAGCTGCGATATATATTGACCTATCGAATGACTTGTGCCTCTGATACCATGGTGGTCTAGAAACGATTGCAATGTTGTGTCTAATGCTCTCGTAGAATGCAATATTTTGAGAATGTTTTTACGAGGTGGCGGTGCAATGCCATTCACATCATTTACTTGTCTAAATTCAATTTTGATATTATTCTTATTTCGATTAGCAATTGATATTGATGAATTCACTAAAGCGATCATTGTATTAATTCTGTCTTCGGGTGTCGGCATAACTATTTCTTATATTTTGAAATACGGTTTTCTATTTGATGAAAGTCATTTGAGTTAACTAAGTGCCAACCAAACAGACTTGCTACTCTAGTAGGTTTTAGTGGATCATATCTTAATGAGGGAATATTGTTGAGATTTAATGCTTTCCTTGAAATATAATTAAAATAAGGAACACCATTGTCAACATTGAATTCGGCATTAATCGCAAATTCATAAAATGGTTGAAGCTCAACTACATCCGACACGTTATTTGAAAGCCGTTTTATTCCAAAAACTTGGTTTTGGTATTCAAAAATGTTAGCCCTTGCTGTAACTTCTTTTTGGTTAATTCTATCGAAATATTTCGCTTTGCTTTTTAAAAGCGGCAAATTCTTTAGATTTTTTTCTTTGAACTCCGTTTTCTTAATATACTCAAGATTATCTTTCTGAACCTGAGATTGAATTGTAAATATTTTCTTCTGTACGTTTTTAATCTCTTGGATTTTGGTAGTAGTTTTTTTGTCCCTTATTAGTGCTTTTGACTTTCTGATATCTTTTAATTCGATTAATTCATTGAAATAAAACTTCCAAAACTGATTAATAGATTTTGGAACAGTTTTTTGTTTATCAACCAAGAGAAGCATCTTAGTATGGGCAGGATAAGCAATTAGTGAAATTGTCAATCTTGAAAATAATTTGCCAGTATTTGATTGCTCATTATCTCTGATCCTAAAAATGCCTAGCAATCCATTTGTATCTGACAAAAGCATATCTGGCCCATCGAAAGTAAATGGGTGGTCTGGGTTATCAACTTTAATTATTCCTTTTGGTATGTCATTTATAGTTGTCATTGTTATGGTATATGACTGGAAGCTATTTTTGCTGTTCAGGACTTAGAATTCATTATGTGCTGTACTGTCACACCCCACGCCTTAAAGAATTGTAAACATAAATTTGCCAAAAATGCCGACCGCATAAATGTCACCCCACAGCTGCTGACAAGTGATGTGAAGCTGAAATACTCTTGTCCGCCCGCATAGCTGCAAATGTACCTGTTGCCTTTAGTGCTTCTACTCGCTATTCGTAAATATTCTAGGCGTCTCACTATGTGGTAGTGGGTCAGCGTTTGCAATTCTTATTAGAGATGAAAAAGCAAAGGCTTCTCCTAAAACAAGAGCTTGTTGTTGTTTTAGACTTGTCAGTAAATCTATTTGGCTTTTATCATCATATTCAATTGTATTGCGTATGAAGTCCAAATCCCGGTTGTTTGTTATTTTATGAACAATAAGGGAATTACATTGTGATATAACTGTATTCGAAACTTCTGATGGTCTTTGAGTAGATACAAGTAAATTAACGCCAAACTTTCTTCCCTCTCGTGCTAATTTGTCAATGTAGTAATTGTTCATCTGGTCTGTTGAATCAGTTGAAATGTATCTATGTGCTTCCTCTAAAACTAATAAGATACTGTCTTTTCTCTTATGTACAGGATTTGTTTTATAGTTAAAAATGCTTTTACTTATCATGTAAACAAACAGGGCTAAAATATCATTTGCCACTCGTAATGATAAAATTAGAACCTTCTCTGTGTCTGAATTCAGAAAATCATCGATAGTGTTTCCAGTTTTATTAAACACAGCATTAAATCTTTCATCAGAAGAAAAATGTTTAATCCTCATTATGATGTGTTTTAAAAATCCGATGGTAAATGTATCTGGTCGACCATTTTTATCGGGTGGCACGGCCTCTTCGATTTTTTGTTGCAAGTCAGCAAATGCGTAATAAACTTTTTCATCAACATTCTCACTATTCTTTAAAGTCTTGACTGCAGATTTTAAATATGGGATCACATTCGGTGAATCCTCTTTTAATAGCTGAGTAAGTTCATAAAAACTTAAATCCTTGTGCGAAAGCTCTAAATCGGAATAGTTTTTAAGAGTTACCCATTCAGGCTTTCCGTTTTCATCATTAAAAATATCAGAATATTCATCATTGGAATCGATAATTATTGTTTTTAAAGATTTCGAGTTTGCGTTTTTCAATCTGTTCTTTCCAAGATATACACCTTGCAGGATGGAAGTAACAGTACAAGATTTCCCGCTTCCCGTATTTCCAAAAACAGCACAATGTTTACCAAATAAAATATTAGGGTCAGCAAAAATATTTACTTTGTCAAAATAAATATCGTTCCCCATTTGAAGTGTCGCTTCATTCGGTTTAATTGATGAATTGTAAATTGCTTCAAGTTGTCCCTCTTCAATAGTAAAAACATCACTGTCTAATGTTGGAAAATAATCTATACCTCTTTTGAAAGTATTTTTTACAGGATTGAAGGTTCCAATAAGCCTTATCTTTGATATTATAGATTCACTCTTGGGGTGAAAAAGAGTTTCCCGTTCCTTTGTAGGTTCTAATTGTTCAAAAATAATCCCAATTGCATTTTGTGAATTGTAAAGCGGAATAGAAACATAACTATTCAACATGCCAACAATATGCAAACCGTTACCAGAAGAAACAGGTTTTGAAAAAATATCCTTGTCATGTATTATTTCTAAAAACCTGTTGGTGATTCTATATACTTGACCTAATTTGAATGACATAATTACTTTGTTAGCTCTTTAAGAGTGTCAATAATTGTTTCTTTTGGAGGTATATATGAATTTAATGGAATAAGATACTTTACGAAATTTACAAAGTCTCCAACCAAAGAACCTTCAAAAATTATAATTCGATTGTCGCTAACTGCTCTACTTTTAAGGCTTTGTAAGAATTGAGGGCTGTTCCCACCTATCAAACCATAAGAGTGTATAATTACAGTAAGGTTGGGATTATATAAACCAGTCCTTATAATGTCGTTTATATGCTCGTCTAAAAATGAATATCCAACTATTACTAAGGTGTTTTGCGTTTCCGTGAGGCATTTAGAAAAGTTCCTAAATATTTCACTATAAGGCAAATCTAATGAATACGATTTCTTTGTTTGAATTGGATATATCATCAAGCTATCAAAAGAAAATGTATTTTTTTCAGTTGTGTCAGAAATTTGAATTTCTTTCAAGTTGTACAGGTCGTTAATACTTTCTGCATATTGCCATGAAATGCTCCCGTGTAGTTTATAAATATTCAAATAGGTGGCAATTCTTTTTCCTTTTTCTGCTGAATCTTGTTTGATATACGTTTCGTTATGAAATGTGTCGGGATCAAACTTTCTCATATGTACGCCCCTAAACCCATTATTATAGCTAACGCCAATTTTTTCACAAGCATTTTCAAATGCCAAATCATAATTTGGTGTGAATATTTTGGGTCTGCTCAAAGTTTCCTTTCGACTAATAATTTTATTTATAAACAGTTCGTGGATTGACAAATTGGTTCCAACATATTCAACGGGAAATGGAACATACTTTTCAACAAATATTTTAAGAGCTTTATCCAGGTACGATTTAATCAGAATTGCTGTTGCTTTATCATCTTTATTGTTTAGATAATACAGATACTCCTGATTGATTTTATCAAACTTTCTTTCTAATAGGTCATTTGATTCAAAAAACTTAATTAACTGGCTTATATAATCAGCTTTAGGATTAATCGCCTTTAATTCTACTAGAATTGGGTCAAAAGGATTTTCTCCTTTATTTATTGTTTTACCACCAATTGCAACTGATGTCCCAGAACCACAAAGGAAATTTAGGTTTTCGTTTAAGTAATATTTTGCTAGTTTACTTAATGGAATATTATCTTCATTTCTGAAAAATTCTAGTACTTCCTTTTCGATTTTGGCATTATCGTCTTTGATTTCGGCAGTCGTTGTAACGCCGTCAATAGTGATATAGTTTGTTAGCATAAGTATTTATTAAAGTTACTTTTAGTAGTTTGTCGCATAGCATTATAGGTAATGGAAAGGCATTGCCGCTGTGGGGGACTTTGGATTCCGTCAGCCTGGCGCTGTCACCCCGTTAGAATTTGTGAATATGGATTTCCCGAAAATGCTGATTGCGAACGTATCACCCCAAAGTTGCAGCTGACAACTGATGTGATGCTGAAGAATCATTGTCTGGCTTCATAGCCCCCAATGCGCCTGTCGTGCTTAGTTTATTATTATATCAGATAATACCCTCAACCGCTTATTCTGTTTTATTATAAAGTGAGCTCCATAATTCAAAAACTGCGAAAAATCCAGGACACATTCTCCATTTTCGGAAGGAGCAATAATTATTTTAGATCCTTTCGGCAGTGGTGATGGTGGAATGACTCCATTGTACCAGTTGCCTGAGTTACTCCATAGACCAGTGCCATTAAAGGTGTAAACATCAGGACAATTAATATCATAACAGGAGTTGTCTACAAAACGTACCCTGTTATTAGCCTTGTCGATAATATAAAATTGGTTATCCGGACTTATTATCATCTTGCCTGGCTGGGCCATCTTTGCTTCCAGTGCTGGTAGTCCCTCGCCATTATAGCCATTCTGACCAGCGCCTACTATCCGGGTGATAATTTTGGATAACCGGTCTATTTTTCTGATGACACAATTTCCTTCTTGTGTTATATAGAGATTCTCAAACTTGTCCAGTGTAATATTCGCGACACCATTAATAGTTGCTTCCGTTGCAATCCCCCCATCACCACTATTACCGGCAACACCCGTTCCGGCATATGTTGTTATAATCCCGCTAGTTTGATCAACTTTTCTAATCCTGCAACTCTGTATATCTGAAATGTAAATATTATCACTACTATCAATGGCCAGAGAAATTGGCCACATGCCTGCATTTATAGCCAATATGGAATCGCCATTGTAATTGCCTGATCCATTTCCGGCTACGGTTGATATTAGCCCGGTATGGCAATCAACTTTTCTAACTCTTTTGTTTAAATAGTCAGCTATATATAGGTTGTTGTGTTTGTCTAAAGCAATATCGAGGGGGATATAGAAATAGGCATTAATAGCCGGGCCACCATCACCGGCAAATTGAAAACCCGGACTTGTGCCCGCATATTTTGTGATTATCCCTGTTGTTGCATCGATTTTTCTCACAACAGAGTTGCCATAGTCTAAGAAATAAATATGCTTATTGTTGTCTATAACTACCCTGAGTGGATCTTTAAGTTGCGCTGATATTGCCGTGCCATTATCGCCTGAATTTCCTTCCACACCGGTACCGGCAATAGTTGTAATGATTCCTGTATTTAAATCCAGATTTCTTATCCGATGATTAAATTCATCGCAAATCAAAAGATTTGCAGAGTCTTTAAGACAAAGGCCCTGGGGAAAGTTCAATGAGGCATGTGTACCCGGAATGCTGTCACCGTTATATACCGTTTGGCCATTTCCTGCAATGGTATACATGATTTGCCCAAAGCAGTTTACAGATAAAACAAAATGGCTTATTATTTTAAGTGTCAGTAAAGTAATGTATTTCATATAGTATATGGCTGCAATTGAATGTAGATGACTGGGCTTTAAATTTGAATGGGAAGCCAGGTTATGAGCGTCTCTTTCTCAGGTCAATAAAACATTTATGAACTTATTATTCTGAATAGGGAATTTAATTTTGAACTGCAGGTTTACACTGCTAAATACTCAACAATATATTTCTCATTGTTGATTTGCTATTGTTTATGGAATTGGTAAAAGAAAATAAATCCGGATAGGGAAATAGATAATTACGAAAGAGGAAATTCAGCGGATAAATGTTGGATGAAAATAAGCGGATAATAATACGGTTTTGATAGGATATATACGGCTTCGCCCATCTCACTCACAGAGTGTGGCTGCCTTTTGATTTGTTTAAATATAATGCCTGAACTTATTCAAAAATGTTAACAGTAAATATTTTTTTATGCAAACGCACATCACCCCAACCGTTATGAATGATTATATGTGGAAATTACGGTTTAGGTAGCATGGCTTAACCCTGTAGAATTCAAGCCCAGCTAATATTATTGAATAACCATGGTATTTTCCACATTTTTCCATGGGAAAAATCCCGTTTGTTAATGGGAATTAACCTATTGAAAAATTCAAAACTAGGATATATCTTCACGTTAGAACTCCCAACTGCCTGTGTATATTAAGCCTTTTAGTTAGCAGGGAAATGTTGTGAAGCTATCAATACTGTATGTACGAATATTGATAGGTGTAACTAATGTCTACTATCATCTGGCTTGTTGATTAAAGTCCCTTGTCCTCCTGAAAGTCCCATTTTAGTTTCACACAATTATTTTTCGGCCAGTGACCAAACTGCTGCTTACAACCATTTTATGCCTTGTTGTGCATGGTACCTTCTGCCAGACGGACAGCAGCCTTGCAGCACTGGAGAATATTCCCTCAAAATACTTTTCTCAAATTGACCGCAAAGTCAATTTGTATAAGGACAGAACCACCCGAAAGACCATCCGCACACTGGAAAAGCTCAGCCGCTGGGAAAGACGCATTCAGTCTACTCTGGAAAAAGCGGATCCCGTTACTGCCAAAAGGCTTTTCGGGGAGGGTAAAATGAGCTTCAATCGCCTCCTGCAGCAAATCAGGCAGGGAGAGGCCTCTGCATTACGCTATAAGCGTAATTACGAGCAATACAGGGATCAGCTCACCACCAACCTGCAATACCTGGATAAGCACAAGGATTACCTGGCGGATCAAACTTCCCGGAATCTTGGCAAAGCCAGGGAGGCCGTTCAGCTCCTGAATCACTATGAAGACAGTACAGAGGCTATCCGGCAGTTCATCCAGGAAAGGAAAAAGGAACTGATCGCTGCGGCTGTCAAATCAATGGGACAAAGCCGGTATCTCACCAAAATGAATAAGGAGGCTTGGTACTATGCTGAAACCATCAAAAACTACAAGTCGATCCTTTCAGATGAAGCCCAGCTGGAACAGACCATTAAGGGCATCCTGAATACCATTCCCGCATTCAGCGCCTTTTTGAGCAAAAACAGTATGCTGGCTTCCCTGTTTGGGAGTCCTGCAGCAGGAGTGCCGGGAGAGCCTATTCTAGGGCTGCAAACCAGAGCCTCTGTGCAGAATCTGTTACAAGAGAGAATTCGGGGAGGAGGTCCCAATGCCCAGCAACTGGTTAGTCAGCGCCTGCAGGACGCCCAATCACAGCTGAATGCCTACAAGGACAAGCTGTTGAAACCCGGTGCAGGAAATGGCGGAGGTGAACTTCCCGACTTCAAGCCCAATATGCAGAAGACCAAAACCTTCTGGCAACGGATGGAATGGGGTACCAACCTGCAATTTGCCCGTAATAATACCCTGCTTCCCACTACTATGGACCTGGCCCTCACTGCAGGCTATAAGCTAAATGATAAATCCACTATAGGCCTGGGAGCGGGGTATAAAATGGGATTGGGGACCATCAATAAAATTCAATTCACCACAGAGGGCATCAACCTGCGGTCATTCATAGACTGGAAGATTAAAAAGCAGTTTTATGTGACAGGGGGATGGGAGATGAATTATCTCTCCGGACTGCCCTCAGTTACCACTACATTGGTTCCCGGGGGCTATGATCAATGGCAGGAATCGGCGCTGATAGGTATTACTAAAAAGTTTAAAGTGAAATCAAAGTGGTTTAAACAAACCAATGTGCAGTTATTGTATGATTTCCTGGCAAGAAAATCTTTACCAGCAAGACAAAATATTGTTTTCCGGGTTGGATATAGTTTCTAAAAACCTCAATAAACACAATGTGTATGAATAGGATTATCGGATTCCTTTCTTTAGTGCTATTGAATGCTAATAATTTGATAGCACAAAATTTTACCTCTTACAATGAGCTGAATAGTATGAAGGTAATTCCACCCAGCCCCAATGCATCGGCTTTGGGCAAGTTTGGTGATATACCTGTTAGTTATTATACGGGAATACCGCAAATCAACATCCCAATATGGACTTTTCAAGAGGGTGGTCAGAAAATTCCGATTTCACTTAGCTATCATGCAGGGGGTGTTAAGGTAGAGGAAATTGCATCAAATGTGGGTCAGGGTTGGGCTTTGAACTCAGGTGGAGTAATTACCAGGACTGTACGTGGAATGCCGGACGATCAGGAACAAGTAGGCTGGATGTACTCGCCTAACCTTCCTTTGGATCTTATTAATGCATCTTCATTTCCCAATGCGAACAGTATCAATGACGGATTAATTGATGCTGAGCATGATATATTCACTTTTAATTTTAATGGCACTTCAGGCAAATTCTTTATAGACAAAACAGGAAAGATAAATCAGATACCTTATACAAGAATAAGGATTGAGCCTGTAACTGGATTGCTGGACATTGTAGACTCATATGGTAACATCAAAGAATGGAAACTGACTAATACTGATGGAACCGTTTATATTTTTAATGTACAAGAGTATAGTAAATCCTATGTCGTTGGTTCTACAGCACAAGCGGTATTCCCATTAAAACCTGTAATTACTTCCTGGTACTTAAAGAGAATTATTACTTCCACTGGTGTGGTTATTGCCAACTATGAATATGAAACTTATGAAGTGAGGTATCGGCAAAAAATCGGAGAAATAAAGTATGATTGGGCAGGATGGGGAGAGGCGTTACATGGTATGCAGGATCAACCTGAACCTTTCATGAATAATGAAGTTCAGCTAAAGCGTATAAGTAAAATAAATCTCTACTCTGGATCGAAAGCAAATTTTCTTTATGAAGACGGAGATAATTTCAGATGTGACTATGTGGGTGATAAAGCCCTGAGGAAGATAGAAATTATTAATTCAAAAGGTGATTTTGTTAAGGGCTTCAATTTTTACTTTACCTATAATGGCATTCCTGAATCTTATAATACATGTCAGGTCACTGGAACTGGATTTGATTTGTCTGATGAAACAAAACGGTTAATGCTGGATAGAATTCAGGAGGTCAATAAGAATAATGATCCTGCACAAGAACACACTTTTGAATATCATCCGATTTTTGTAAGCCGAATTTCACGATCCCAGGATCATTGGGGCTTTTATAATGGGCAACCGAACCAAACTTTAATCCCTCCTTCTAAGCGCTTGGATGATGTCTGGCTTCCCGGTGCAGACAGAAATGCCTATGCTGAATATGCAGTTGCCGGAGTACTCAAAAAAATTAATTATCCAACTGGTGGATACACCGCGTTTGAATATGAAAGCAATGATCAGGCCAATCACTATTTTATTAAGTATGATCACTAGCGTTGCGTTGTTTTTTATAGTAGTTCTTTGAAACACTTGACAGATCTATGTTCTAGAAGTTTATAAGTCGGCGTTGATTTGAAAATGATTCTGGTCGTTCTTTGCGCAAATCATTGATAATGAACAAAGGACGCATGACATTTTCTCAGATAATGGATTTTGCATCTCAGGATTTATTCAAAGTTTGTGTTGCTCGCTATAATGGCAACTACAAAGCCAAAGACTTTTCCTGCTGGAAGCAATTTCTTTGCATTGCCTTTGGACAGTTAACACATCGTCAAAGCATGAGTGATACTCTGCTATGTTTGAAGTTAAATTCCGACAAGCTTTATCACCTTGGTATTGGTAAGGCAATTAATAAATCAACGTTATCTCGTGCAAATGAAAACAGAGACTGGAGAATTTACCAGGATTATGCATTGAAGCTGATTGATCAAGCCCGAATTATGTATGAGGGCGAAAATCAATTGGAGGTAAATCTTAAAGGCCGAGTATTTGCATTGGATTCCACAACAGTTGATCTTTGTTTAGAGGTCTTTTTTTGGGCTCCCTTCCGGTCTACTAAAGCTGCTGTAAAAATCCATACACTGCTTGACTTAAAAACTGCCATTCCTGAATTTATTTTTATATCGGAAGGCATTGTTCATGATGTAAAAATGATGGATTTGATTCCCATTCAAAAGGGCAGCTATTATATAATGGACAAAGCTTACGTTGATTTTGAGCGGCTTTATGCGATTAGACAAGATAAAGCCTACTTTGTTGTTAGAGCAAAGGAAAACCTGCAGTTTAAACGTATAAAATCAAGAATTCCAGACAAAGCAATAGGTATTATTTGTGACCAGGATATTTTACTTACCGGTATCAACAGCAAAACCAGATACCCAGAGCTTTTAAGGCGTATCAAATTTTATGACGCTGAGTTCGAAAGAACGTTTGTCTTTTTAACCAACAACTTCAAAGTAAAAGCACAAACTGTAACCCAACTATACAAGCACCGATGGGGAATTGAATTATTCTTTAAGTGGATTAAACAAAATTTGAAAATCCAATCCTTCTGGGGCTTTAGTGAGAACGCAGTGAAAACTCAAATATGGATTGCCATATCTGTATATGTGCTTGTACTAATAGCCAGAAAAAAGCTAAAACTAAGCAACTCTGCCTATGAAATTATACAATACATCAGTCTGGCGCCTTTTGAAAAAAGGGCTTTACACGATGTGTTTTTGAACATAGAAAATCAAGATGTCAAAGAACTAGAATATATTCAACTGAAAATCATTTAACTAAGACGCAACGCTAGTGAAGTATGATGGTAAATCAGTGGCTTTGAATGGAATGGAAGTAAATACTTTTAAGGAAATATATATTAGAAATGACCTTAATAATGAATCAAAATATGAATTTAGACTAAATCAGTTTCCCCTGCCACCATCATTTACTGACTTATCTTGCTGGCTCCGCTTCGAAATCAGAGATGAAAGCGGGAATGTGAAAGCAATGGTTCAGTTTGAAAGAACAGACGCTTTACCCAGGTCGATTATCCAAAATTTAAATCTGCCTTCCGGGACATATAGAATTTATTGGTCTAAGAGAGAGGACGTAAGTTGCCCTATTGACGATCCATTTACTTTCCAATTATTATGGACTAATAATTCCCTAACAAATATAGTAGGTGGTTTAAGGATAAGCAGATTAATTACTTCGGACGGAATGAGCGAAGTAGTAAAACTATATAGCTATAAAACGGATATTGGTCAATCTTCCGGCAGGTTAATAACAATTCCACAATATGATAAAATTCTAAATAATTATTTTGAAACAAGGAGTTGTTTTTTAGGATCTGGTGTAATTCAATCGTATGCGTCTAAGATTTTATCAAGATCCTCAGTGACAAATTTACCGCTAGCATATTCACAAGGAAGTCCTATTGCCTATGAAAGAGTTGAAGAAATTATTGGAGAAAATGCTGAGGGGGGTAAAAATGTTTACAACTACACAGTTTATCCTGATTTAACATTCGGAAGTTATTTCGGACAACCACCTGCATCACAATTCGTAAATATTGCAAATATTAATTCTGAAAATCGCCCCGCAGATATAATTGCTGGTACAAGTGTTGCAGCCTCGATAAACTACCCCTATACTCCTGCAATAAGTAATGAATGGAAAAGGGGCTTATTATTATCAAAAGAGGTTTATAAAAAGACATCTCCTACAAATTTTTCAATGATTAGTAAAATTGAAAATACCTATAATTTTCACACTGAAATTTTGGATGATGATGTCGTAAGGTCTGTAAAGGTGGCTCCTAAGCGGATATTTGCACCTCCGAATATTGCGTCCCCAAGTTTATGTGTTTCCAACCCTGCCCAATCAATTGAAGCTAACTACTTTATAAAAGCTTATTATGAATCTTCTGGCTGGGTTGATAAAACTTCTGTAACGGAAACTACTATAGATGAGAAAGGAAATCAAATTATTAAATGGCAAACAATTGAAAACGATCCTCTATATTATAATACTAAACGTGTTGTTGCCCATTTTGGGACTAACAACACAATTTTAGAAAAGGAATATAAATACCCATACGATAATGCTATTGATGGTGCTGATCCTGTTATCCTGAGTGAACTTATTTTAAAGAACAGAATTAATGAAGTCATACAGGAAACAAGCCGAAGAAATGGTGTGCTTTATTCAAAAGGTTTTCTGGAACATAATGCTCAGCTTTATCCTTTTAAGTATTGCTATGCTCAGCGGGAAAATAGCCCAATTGAATGCAGACAAATTTTTGACGAATATGATCAGATTGGCAATGTCTTGTCAATGCACAAGCCTGGCGATGTCAATAAAGTATATGTGTATGGTTACAATGGACAGTATCCGGTTGCGGAAATAATAGGCTCAGACCTCTCCACGGTAAACTCGCTGTATGACAAAGTAATTGTTAATGACCCTAACAGCAGCGAAGAGCATATTGTTGACCAGCTTAATTTAATTCGTCAGGGACTTGCATCAACGAAGGCACTGGTTAGCACCTATACATATATACCTCTTGTTGGCATGAAGACACATACTGATCCTAACGGCCAAACCACTTATTACGAATATGATGAGTTTAACCGACTTCAGTTTATAAAGGACTATAAGGGCAACATTTTGAAAAAATTTGAATATAAGTATCGTCATCAATAACCCTAGTCCTTAATCACAAACCAGATTTTATGCAAACGCTGATCAATAAAATACTGCTGAGTTTTGCTACTTTGATTTTTATATCTAGTCATTGTGCAAGTGCCCAGTCATCAACTGTATATCAGAACAACACCCCCCTTAACTATGTGCGAACATGGGATATGCTAGCTCCTGTTGATGATCCTGCTAGGATTGTGATTATGCCTCTTAGAGATATGAAGCAAACCACCCAGTTTTTAGATGGTATTGGGAGGCCAATCCAGACGGTTACTAAGGGGGGCAGTTTTATTGCTGGGTCAAACTATGATCTCGTACAAATTCAGCAATACGACAATCTGGGTAGAGAAGTATATAGTATTTTACCCTTTGCTGCAAATGGAACAGGCGGAAATACTTCAATAAATGATGGAGAATTTAAGTTTAATCCTTTTGAGCAACAGGGTGATTTTTACAGAAATGAAAATCCCAGTAGTCCAATTCTAGGGCAAAATGAAAGTTACTTCTATGGAAAAGTGGTGCATGAACCATCGCCGCTTAACAGAGTTCTTGAGAAATATCAACCGGGAGTTAATTGGATTGGAAGTAATCGCGGTATCAAGACAGAGTACCTAGTGAATACAGCCAATGATGATGTTAAGAAGTGGATTGTTGTTGATTTCGATAGTTATTTTGTTGATGGTTCATATCCTGCTGGGGCACTTACAAAAACTATAGTAAGAGATGTTGAGGGCCGTATCTCAGTAGAGTATAAAGATGTGGAGGGAAATATTATACTAAAAAAAGTTCAATCCGGTAGTACCGTTGATTTGGAAGGTCATTTTTATCAGGGCTGGAATTGCACATATTATGTATATGACAACTTTGGGTTATTGCGCTTGGTGTTACAACCCAAAGCAGTTGCATTACTCATCAACAATAATTGGAATTTAACTGCTGATATTCAAAATAATTTATCCTTCAAGTATGACTATGATAACCGTAACCGGATGACTGTTAAGAAAGTACCTGGTGCAGAACCAATTTATATGGTCTATGACAAACTTGACCGGCTTATTTGTACGCAAGATGGGAATTTAAAATCACAGGGTAAATGGCTTTTTACAAAATATGATCTGTTCGGCCGGCCTGTGTACACCGGCTTGATTTACAATTCAAATCCAAGAGATGTTATACAAGCAGAAGCTAATATTGGAATAATCCAGCAGTATGAGGATTTTGAACCTAGTAATGGGCAATTGCAATACAGCTTAAATAAATCCTTTCCCGTAGTTACTGAATCTGATAAAATTCTCACAGTGAGCTATTATGATAATTACGAGTTCACTAATGTGCTGCCTGAGGCATTTAGAGCCAAGAATAATGTTCATGATGTTGAATTTTATAATCCCTTCTTATCTGCATATCCCTGGCCGGAAGCCCTCACACAGTCAACAAAAACTTTAGGTCTTTTAACAGGGTCTATAAAATATTGGTTAGGTAATGATGTGGAAAACAAGTATACTACTACAGTGACATTTTACGATGATAAAAAGAGAGTTCTTCAGACTGTAAGCGATAACATAACGGGCGGAATTGACTATTCTACAACACAATACAGTTTTTCCGGACAAGTTCTAAGAAATATACTTTTAAACACTATTGGGACTGCTAACAATGAGATCAACAAAATTCGAACAAACTATTTTTATGACGAGTTAAGTCGGCTTCAAAGGGTTGAAAAGCAGGTGAAACAGAATAAAAATGGAAGAGGTGCAGCTAGTGATAACAAAGTAATTGTGATCAATGAATATGATGCTTTGGGTCAACTCAAGAAAAAGCAATTGGGAAATACAGGTGGCGATTTTCTTGAAACACTTTACTATGATTATAACATTCACGGATGGTTATTAGGGGTTAACAGACAATTTATTAATCAGGAACAAGGGGACAACTACTTTGGCTTTGAACTCGGATATGACAAAAGTCAGTCCTATGCCCGCCCTGAAGTAGTCTATACAAATCCGCAATTTAATGGTAACATATCCGGAACTATTTGGAAAACGAAGGGGGATTACGTCCGCCGAAAATATGACTATGCATATGACCCATTAAACCGATTGATGCGGGCTGATTATGTTCAAAATAACAGTGATGGAAGCTGGAATAATAGTTCGGCAGACTATAAAGTTATTATGGGAGATGGAGAGACTAGTGAATCTGCTTATGATGAGAACGGAAATATTTTAAGAATGAGGCAATGGGGAGTCAGGTTATCTAATACGAGTTTAATTGACGATCTGAGGTATACCTACGAGGAAAATGGGATCAGCAATAAACTTAAAAACGTAATTGACCGGACTGATTTTATTTCTTCTTATTTGGGCGATTTCAAGACAAGTCAAAACCACCCGGATTTAATTCTCAAACAAAACGAGGCACAGGATCCTAATGGTATTAAAGATTATGACTATGATGACAATGGGAATATGATCTTGGACCACAACAAGGACATCATTGAAATCAGCTACAACGTGCTGAATCTTCCTCAGCATATAAAGCTAAAAAATGATAAATCCGTAAGTTATTTATATGATGCTTCAGGGACTAAGCTGAGCAAAACAACGGAAGAAAAAGTTAATGACAAATTGATAACCATAACTACAAAATACATTTCTGGTTTAATTTTTGAATCAAAAAAGGACGATAGATATGAAACACCAGAACATAATTACGATGACAAACTTTTGATCATTCCCCATGAAGAAGGTAGAATTCGTTATAATGGAATTACAGAAGAACAAGCAAATCAGGGCATGGAAGCTACTTTCGCTTTTGATTATTTCATTAAAGATCACCTTGGTAATATCAGAATGGTTTTGACGGATGAGGGTAAGGAAGATAAATATCGGGCTGCAACGCTGGAGGAGGAGCAAATTCAAGGTGAAAGAGAATACTACAATATACCCGGAACAGGATCAAGGATTAACAGAAACGATATAGCGGGATACCCAACAAATGATTTTACAACTACGCCCAATGATTTTGTACAAAAGCTTAATGGCCAAGAAGTAAGAGTTGGCTCAAGCATAGTTTTAAAAGTAATGCCAGGTGATAAATGTAATATCAAGGTAAGCAGTTGGTACAGAAACAACCAAATGCAATCTCCCGGATCGCCGGTAAATAGTTTATACGATTTGATTGGTGCATTGACCGGAGGAATTCTAGCAACTGGTCCAGGCGGAGGGCACCCAATAAGTACTTATGACATAGATAAGTTCAGCTTACTTATGCCAAGTGTTCAATCTTTTTTGAATGATCCGGAAATTTTTAACCCCAACCTATCCCGCCCTCGCGCCTACCTTAATTGGATATTACTTGATGATCAGTTAAATTATGTGGCAAAAGGTAGCGGGGCAGAGCAGGTGCCAGACGAAAGCGCCTATGCCAATAATACCAGTAATCCGCATGTATTTAATCATGTTGTTACCGATATACCTATTACACGCAGTGGATATATCTATATTTATGTTAGCAACGAAACACCCAATATTAATGTATATTTTGATAATTTGCAGGTAACCCATTACCGGGGAACGATCTTTGAAGAGACGCATTATTATCCGTTTGGACTTCCAATTGCTGGGATATCGTCCAGGGCTGTGGGAATCACTCCTAATAAACTAAAGTATAATGGTAAGGAAGAGCAAAGGCAGGAGTTTAGTGATGGTAGTGGATTGGAGTGGGTCGATTATGGGGCAAGGATGTATGACCAACAAATTGGGTGCTGGCACGTTGTTGATGCGTTGGCAGAAATGACAGTTGACCAATCTCCTTACTCCTATGTGTTTAATAACCCGATTGCATTTATTGACCCAGATGGAAATTCTGGCACTTCTACACACACTGATAAATTAGGAAATGTTGTGGCTGTTTATGATGACGGGGATTTAGGTGTGTATAAACATGATGACCTTAGTAAATGGGACGGAAAGACGAAGTTAGAAAATGATGCTGCTGGCACAACCAAAATGGGGGAAACTGAATATTGGGATGAATTTGCAGCCCACGATGCTAAAGATAATATTGTTGGAGTTGGTTACGATGCTAAAACATACGGAGAAGGAAATGCAAATTATGCAGACAAAGGAGCTCATATAAATTTTGGAGTATCTAAAGACGATTATGTAAATGGGCTTAACAGGGATTATGACAATAGCATTACATGGAAAACAGCAAATGGTGCAAAGAATGAATTAATGACTAAATCAACTAATGACGGTGATTACGACATTAAATTAAAGATTGGTGCATCACAAGGATATTTATACAAAGGGAAATATTATAGTGGCGAGTCCTTAGGGAATAGGTTGTTCGGAATGAATGTAGGAACACTTTACAATACCGCCGCAAAGATGTTATATAATTCAGAGGGCTTCTTTAAAGACGTTATGAAGGAAGCTGGCAGACTTCATAACTCCCATAATCATGTAAACAATCCAGCTGTAGCACCTTACTATGGGGAAATTGCTTACTCTGGTAGGAGCGTTGCCATGGGTTTTTATAAAAATAACTTTAGTGGTTTTTTGGCTACTTATGGAAATGGAGCTTTGTATGGAGGTAAGCTTTTAAAAATGAATTTTAAATAATTTTATGCCATGATACTAAGTAGCTATAAATCCATACTAATTGTAAGTTTTGTTTTTTTAATCTCTTGCTTTTTTAAGTCTACAGACAAAAATAATAAAAGCAGTGTCCGAGTTAAGTTTATTTATCAATTGGATAAGGGACAGAGTTTTTATTGGTTCACCGATGGAGCTTTGCTAACATCAGAAGGAGTCAACTATTTTCAAATCACTGATAATATTTGTGATTTAGATTTTAAAAAGGCAAACGCAATTTGTGAGTTTCCTATAGGCATTTTGAAACATACAGGCGATTCTGTTTTTATCCTTACACAGGATAGTATTATTCAGAAGAAAAAAAGTAGACTGTATAAAATTATTCAGATTGACTACGATTTTAAGTTAAGAGATTCTGTAAAAGTCCCAAACTATCAGGATGCCTTTTTTTTACGAGACACTTGTAAATTATAACAAAGCCGTAGTAGTGCGACTTCGTCTTGGTTCGTGTTCTCACGAACCAAATTTTCAATCATTATATCTGAGTAAAGTAAGCTCAGCAAAATCTCAAAGAAAACTCGTCAAAGACTTAGCCACTTCCACCTTTGCATCATCATCAAAAGAGTCAAGGCACTTCTGCGTGGTAGCCATACTCTGATGGCCTAATGCCTCCTGGATTTTATGAATGGATGCCCCGGATTTCTTGAGGATGGTCGCCGCGCTGTGGCGGCTGGAATAGGTGGTTACCTTTTTCTCAATGCCTAATTCCTTTCCAATAAACTTTACGTATTTGTTGGTGTTTTTTATAAACTGGCCCACTTTGGAGATGATTGCTGCAGAGTCATCACCCTCCTCCAGAATATCTGTAGTGCAGGATCGTGGAGACACGAACCTGTACTACTGATATTATCGTGTTCCTTTAACCTTGTATAGCTTTTTTAATTCAAAGGTTACTCTTTGTTTTTTTCCTTGCTGAGTTGATATAAAGCACCTGCAGTTGCTGGTAAAACAAAGGAGATGAAATAGATAACTGTCATTTGTTTTT